>Ga0190274_10000818_pt1 | contig 18089 bp, 17 predicted proteins | sample Popmic531T_FD_133002 | JGI IMG/M metagenome (GOLD analysis project Ga0190274, IMG submission 133002) | Populus adjacent soil microbial communities from riparian zone of Yellowstone River, Montana, USA - 531 T | ecosystem: Environmental > Terrestrial > Soil > Riparian zone | place: USA: Montana... | reverse complement strand
GCGGCACCGAGGCCGTTGGAGGCGTCGAGGATCTCGTTCATGAGGCGCTCGTGCATCGTCTTCTCGCGACGGTCCGAGGCGTAGCCGACGAGCCAGCGCAGCGCGAGCGTGGTGCCACGCGTGCCCTTGACCTCGATCGGGACCTGGTAGGTCGCGCCACCGACGCGGCGGGACTTGACCTCGATGGTCGGCTTGACGTTGTCGAGCGCACGCTTCAGCGTGACGACCGGGTCGGTGCCGGTCTTCTCGCGGCAGCCCTCGAGCGCGGTGTAGACGATGCGCTGAGCAACCTGCTTCTTGCCGTCCTGCAGCACCTTCGACACGAGCTGGGAGACCAGCTGCGACCCGTAGACCGGGTCGATGTCGATAGGCCGCTTCGGAGCGGGACCCTTGCGCGGCATATCAGCTCTTCTCCTTCTTGGCGCCGTAGCGGCTGCGAGCCTGCTTACGGTTCTTGACGCCCTGGGTGTCGAGGGTGCCGCGGATGATCTTGTAGCGGACGCCGGGGAGGTCCTTCACCCGGCCGCCGCGAACGAGCACGATCGAGTGCTCCTGGAGGTTGTGACCAACGCCCGGGATGTAAGCGGTGACCTCGACGCCACTCGACAGGCGCACGCGGGCGACCTTGCGGAGAGCGGAGTTCGGCTTCTTCGGGGTGGTGGTGTAGACGCGGGTGCAGACGCCACGGCGCTGCGGAGACCCCTTCAGGGCAGGCGTCTTGTTCTTCGACACCTTGTCCTGGCGGCCCTTGCGGACCAACTGATTAATGGTGGGCACCGGGTGGTTCCCCTTCTTGTTTGGCTTCAGTACGAGCGCTCTGCTCGCACGGTGTTGGAGCTGTGTGTCTGAGTGGTGCTAGGTCAACCTGCCGGGCTTGCCCCCGAGGTCGGGCGTGTCGCCAATCCGCTGCTTTCAGCGAGTTCCGAGGAGGCTCTCACCGAGGGGGTTTTTCGCGCCGGAGTCGAGGATCTGGCACCTCGACTGCATCCGGGCACGCACAACGGCCTGGTTGTCCCAGACACGAGGAAAAAGATTACCCGGGTGCCCTACACCGGTCAAAACGCGGCACACGGGGCTCAGCGGGCGGCGAGCACCCGTTCCGCCGCGAGGACCGGCTCGGCTCGCTGGGCGCGGCGCATCCGATCGTAGACGGCGAGCGCCAGCGCGACGCCGGCGATCGTGAGAACGCCCCCGATGACCAGCGTGTAGCGGGCGCCGAGGTGCTGCCCGACCCACCCGATGATGGGCGAGCCGATCGGCGTACCGCCCATCACGATCGTCATGTAGAGCGCCATCACCCGGCCCCGGATCGCCGGCGCCGACTCCAGCTGCATGGTGGCGTTGGCGGAGTTGAGCAGGGTCAGGGTGCAGAACCCGATCACCGGGCAGAACAGCACGAAGGCGACGTACGACGGCAGCAGGCCGGCCACGATCTCCGCCAGCCCGAACGCGACCGCCGCGATCACCAGCAGCCGGAGCCGGACCCGGACCCGCCGGGCCGCCATCAGCGCACCGGTGAGCGACCCGATCGCCATCACGGAGCCGAGCACGCCGTACTCCGTCGCACCCTTGCCGAAGACCTCGGTCGCCATCAGTGCGGAGGTGATCTGGAAGTTCATGCCGAAGGTGCCGGCGAAGAACACCATGATCAGGATCATCACCATCTTCGGCTGGCTCCGGACGTAGCGGACGCCCTCGACCAGCGCCCCCGGCGTGCGACCGCGCAGCTCCGGGCTGTGGAGGAGGGCGACGTTCATCCGCTGGAGCTGCCAGATCACCGCGGCGTACGACGCCGCGTTGACCAGGATGACCCAGCCGGTCGCCTGGGCGCCCCCGCCCAGCGCGCCGATCATCAGGCCGGCGACGGCCGGGCCCAGGATGCGCGCGGCGTTGAAGGCCGCGGAGTTCAGGCCGACCGCGTTGGTCAGCTCGTCCTGGCCGACCATCTCGGAGACGAAGGCCTGGCGGGCCGGACCGTCGAAGGCGGCACCGATGCCGAAGAGGAACGCGATCAGGTAGACGTGCCAGGTCTGCGCGACACCGGTGACGGCGATGACGCCGAGCACCAGGGAGGCCAGCGCCATCGTGAGCTGGGTGACCTGGAGCAACCGGCGCTTGGGGAAGCGGTCGGCGATCACCCCGGCGTACGGCGAGAGCAGGAGGATCGGGAGGAACTGGAGCCCGGTCGTGATGCCCAGCTCGGTGCCGCTGTTGCCCGGCAGGTGCAGCACCAGCCAGTCCTGCGCCACCCGCTGCATCCACGTGCCGGTGTTCGACACGACGCTACCGGCCAGGTAGAGGCGGTAGTTCGGGTTGCGGAGGGCGCGGAACGTGGGGCTCAAAGCGTGAGGTCAGTCCTTCTGGGCGAGTCGGTCGAGGATCGGGGCGGCCTGGCGGAGTACGGCGCGCTCATCGGGGGTCAGCTCACGCAGGCGCTGGGCGAGCCACGCGTCGCGGCGGGCGCGGTCGGCGAGGACCCGGTCGCGGCCCTGCTCGGAGAGCTCGACGACGACCTGGCGGCCGTCGCTCTCGTGCGGCCGCTTCAGGACGTCACCGCTCTCCTCGAGACAGTTGACGGTGCGCGTCATCGAGGGCGGCTGCACCTTCTCGGCGGCCGCGAGCTCGCCGACGGTCATCGCGCCCCGACGGGCCAGGACCCCGAGCACGCCCATCTGGTTGAGGCTCAGCTCGTTGTCGGGGTGCCGCTCGCTCGCCAGGCGACGGCGCAGGCGCATGACGCCGAGCCTCAGCTCGGCGGCGAGCCCGGCATCGGTGCGGGCGACCTTCTCCACGGTAGGCATGTCGTTAGCATAAGTCATTACCCATGCTAACTATTCCAACGGGTCCCCAAATGCCGAGTCGGCGCTTGTTTACGACATGTGTCGAAAACAAGCGCCGACTCGGGGTGAAACTGGCGCCGACTCGGCTCAGGTGAGCCAGTTGGTGATCGGGTTGATGAAGAAGTAGACGAGGAAGAGCGCAGAGACCACCCACATGAGGGGGTGGAGCGAGGCGACCTTGCCGCGGATGATCTTGATGAACACGAAGACGATGAAGCCGGCACCGATGCCGGCCGTGATCGAGTACGTGAACGGCATCAGCACGATCGTGAGGAACGCCGGGATGGCGATCTCCAGGTCGTCCCAGTCGATGCCCTTGACCTGCTGCATCATCAGGAAGCCGACCAGCACCAGCGCCGGGACCGCGGCCTCGGACGGGATGATCGCGACCAGCGGCGCGACGAAGATCGACAGCAGGAACAGCACGCCGGTCACGACCGAGGCGAGTCCGGTGCGGGCTCCCTCGCCGACGCCGGAGGCGGACTCGATGTACGACGTGTTGGACGAGACGCCGGCCGCGCCGCCGGCCGCCGCGGCGATCGAGTCCACGATCAGGATCCGCTGGGTGTTGGGCGGAGTGCCGTCCTCCTGGAGCAGTCCGGCCTCGGCGCCGATCGCGGTCATCGTGCCCATCGTGTCGAAGAAGTCGGCGAGCAGCAGCGTGAAGACGAACAGGAGCGCGGTGACAACGCCGGCGTTCTGGAAGGACCCGAGGAGACTGAACTCGCCGACGGTGCCGAAGTCCGGGGTGTCGAAGATCTTGTCCGGCCAGGCGGGGACGGTCAGGCTCCACGCCTTCGGGCTGCCGATCGCCTCGACGACGATGGCGAGCAGGGTGGTCGCGATGATCGAGATCAGGATCGCGCCCTTGACCTTGCGCACCCACAGGCCGATCACCAGCAGCAGGCCAACGGCGAACACGAACACCGGCCACCCCGAGAGCTGACCGGTCGCGCCGAGCTGGACCGGGACGGTCGTGTTGGCCGCGTCCGGGATGCGGTGCACGAACCCGGCGTCGACGAAGCCGATCAGGGCGATGAAGAGGCCGATGCCGACCGAGATCGCGACCTTGAGCTGCGCGGGCACGGCGTGGAACACGGCCTCGCGGAAGCCAGTGAGCACCAGGACCAGGATCACCAGGCCCTCGATGACCACCAGCCCCATCGCGTCGGCCCAGGTCATCTGGCTGGCGATCGAGAAGGCGACGAACGCGTTCAGGCCGAGACCGGTCGCCAGCGCGAGCGGGTAGTTGGCGACGACGCCCATCAGGATCGTCATCACGCCGGCCACCAGCGAGGTGCCGGCCGCGATCATGGCGAGGTTGGGCACGGTGCCGCCGCCGAGGAGCTTGCCGTCGGAGTCGGCGGCGAACCCGAGGATGAGCGGGTTCAGCACGATGATGTAGGCCATCGTGAAGAACGTGACGAGGCCGCCGCGGACCTCGCGGCCCACCGTCGAGCCTCGCTCGGTGATCTTGAAGTAACGGTCGATGCCGCCTGAGGCGGCCGCGGTCTGGTTGCTCACGGCCCGCAGCATTCCATGCCCGACACGAGGTCGACTAGCGTGTCCGGCGTGGAGTACGACGAGGGCCAGCCCCGGCAGCACGAGATCGGCAACCGCACCTATTTCATCGCCGACGTGGAGCCGCTGGATGTCGACGGCGTACGCACCGTCGAGGTCGGGACGGCGTTGTGGTTCGTCGCGTTCCTCGCCCTGCTGCCGTTCTACGGGCGCCTGGACGACTCGGGGCGGGTGTGGTGGCTCTGGACCTGCATGGCGGGGGTCGGTCTCGGCCTGATCGGCCTGGAGTACTGCCGCCGCAAGCGCCGCGCGCGGACCGAACAGGCCGCGGAGCTGGACACCCCGGAGGGCTAGAGGACCTCGACCTCGTCGACGGTCAGCGTGTCGAAGACCGGGACCGGCGGGGGCGGCGGCTCGTGCTTCTTCGCCAGCCGCACCTCGGAGTGCGCGCCGCAGCCGTGGTCGAACGACACGATCCGGCCGTCGTCGTTGGCGTCGCCGTTGGCGCACACCCCGAACATCTCGGAGAGCGGGCCGGCGATGCGGACCAGGAAGCCGCAGGTCGTGCACTGGTCCGGAGCCGACCGGGCGATCGGGGCCTCCGGGCCGCCGTCGCCGTCGTACCACCGCTGCGCCGCCAGCTCGCGACCCTCCGGAGCGAGCGTGCGCACCCGGCCCAGGCCGAGGTCCTGCGCGACCGCGCGGATCTGCGCCTTGTCGTCGGAGTCGAGCGGGTCGTCGCCGTAGGAGTACGTCGGGACCAGGCGCGGGTCGTCGTCGGCGACGGGGAGCAGGTCACCGGGTGACAGGTCGCCGGGCTGGATCCGCTCGCGGTAGGGCACCCACGACGGCGCGACGATCGCCTGCTCGCCGGGGACCAGCACGATCTCGTCGACCGTGACGTCCTTGCTGCGGCTCGCGCGCGCCACCGTCACCGACCACTGCCACCCGACGTAGCCGGCGCGCTCGCAGGCGAAGAGGTGAGTGACCACTCGCTCGCCTTCGACCACGTGGCCGAGGTGGTCGCCGACGTCGCCGGCACCGACCTCCTCGACGAGGGCGGCGCGGGCCAGATCGACCGCCGCCACGGTGGCGGAGTCGGACTTGGGGCGCGCGATCATGATCACAGACGAAATCATGACGCATCGGCCCCGTCGCTGTCAGGTCGGGGCTGGTCCGACCGGGCAGGATGGGCCCATGAGCAACCCCAGCACCCCGCCCGCCACGGGGAGGGGAGCCCGGGTCACCCGGGGTCTCGGGGGCGCGGCCCGGGCGACCGGGCGGTTCGGCCGGTTCACGATGCGCCAGGCCAAGCGGGCCGCCGAGGCCCAGGGCGCCGGCGAGTCCGGGCTGTCTCGCCTGATCCAGATGCACTTCTTCAACACGGCCGGGGACGCCGCGGTGGCGATCTCGCTGGCCGGCACCCTCTTCTTCACGGTGCCGTCCGGTGAGGCGCGCGGCCAGGTCGCGCTCTTCCTCGGGCTGACGATGCTGCCGTTCGCGATCGTGGCACCGCTGATCGGCCCCTTCCTGGACCGCTTCGCGCACGGCCGCCGCTGGGCGATCGGCGCGACGATGGCGATCCGGGCGTTCCTGGTCTGGGTGCTCGCCGGTGCCGTCGTCACCGAGTCGGCCTGGCTCTTCCCGGCCGCCCTCGGCGTACTCGTCGCGTCCAAGGCGTACGGCGTCACCCGCGCCGCCGCCGTACCCCGGCTCCTCCCCCGCGACTTCACGCTGGTCAAGGCCAACGGCCGGGTGTCGATGTCGGGCATCGTCGGCGTGGCCGTGTCGGCGCCGATCGCCGGGCTCGCCTCCCTGGCCGGACCCGAGTGGGTGCTGCGGTACGCGTTCCTGCTCTTCGTCGCAGCGACCGTCGCGGCGGTCCGGCTGCCGTCGCGCGTCGACTCCAGCGAGGGCGAGGGCGACCTGCTGCTGCGCGGCGGCGACGAGTGCCGGGCCCGCCAGGGCAGCGTCCGGATCCCGCCCGCGGTCGCCTACGCGCTGCGGGCCAACTGCGGTCCGCGCTGGCTGTCCGGCTTCCTGATCATGTTCATGGCCTTCCAGCTGCGCGAGAACCCGATCGGCGGCTGGAGCCCGGAGGTGCTCACCGCGGTCGTCGTCGGAGCCGCGGCCACCGGCAACTTCCTCGGGGTGATCGCCGCCTCGATGCTGAAGCGGATCAACCCAGCGGTCACCGTGTCGGCAGTCCTGGTCGCGGACGTCGCGGTCGTGGTCTTCGGGCTGGTGTTCTACGGCGTGCTCGCGCTGGCCCTGCTCGGGCTGGTGGCCGGGCTCGGCCAGGCGCTCGCGAAGTTCTCGCTCGACGCGACCATCCAGCGCGACGTACCGCACCGGGTGCAGGCCAGCGCCTTCGCCCGCAGCGACACCACGCTCCAGCTGGCGTGGGTGATCGGCGGGTTCATCGGCATCGTGATGCCCATCGACCCGCCGCGGCTGGGGCTCGGCGTCGCCACGGCGGCGCTGGTCGCCTGGTCGGCGTTCGTGCTGGTCCGCCGCCCGCGACGTACGTCGCGCGAGGTGCGGACCGGGAACTAGCTCTCCAGCTCGTCGGCGACGGCGCGCAGGAGCGCGGCGACGGGCTTGGCGGCCTGCCGGTCGGGCTGGCGGCCGTGACGGTAGGCCTCGCCGACGCCGTCGAGCAGCCGGATCAGGTCCTCGACGATCGTGGCCATCTCGTCGGGCTTCTTGCGCTTGGCGTCACGCTGGTTGCGCGAGACCGACACCGGCCGGTCGAGGATCTTCACCTGGAGCGCCTGGTCGCCCTTGCGGCCCTGGGCGATCCCGAACTCGACGCGGGTGCCGGCCTTGAGCGCCGTGGTGCCCTCGGGCAGCGCCTCGGCACGCACGTAGACGTCGGGTCCGTCCTCTTGCGACAGGAACCCGAATCCCTTGTCGTTGTCGTACCACTTCACCTTGCCAGTAGGCACGGATCTGACCTCTTCTTGCTTGCTGGGCTGCTCGGACCGGCCGCGCCGGACGGCACAGCCTATAGCGCCTCGTTCATGGATCCCGAACGGAATCCGCGAGGGTCTACGACCGCCCCGGCGAAGCCGGCAGCGCGTACGGCGTCGAGCAGGTCCGCCTCGACGGCTGGATCGAGCGGCAGCAGCTGGGCGTCGATCTCGACCGATGCGCGATCCCCCAGGTCACGCACCCGGAGGTGCACCAGGCCGGCATCGGCGAGCAGGGCACGCGCCGCGACCTCGGCCCGCTCCACCCGGCCGAGCCGGGCGGGGGTGACCTCCACGCCGTACGCGATCCGCGACGAGAGGCAGGCGGCCGCGGGCTTGTCCCAGGTGGGTAGGCCCCAGCGGCGCGACGCGGCGCGGACCTGGTCCTTGGTGAGCCCGGCGTCGGCGAGCGGGGTGACGGCGTCCCGCTCGGCCGCGGCCCGGATGCCGGGCCGGAAACCGGCGACGAGGTCGTCGGCGTTGGTGCCGGTGGCGACGTGGGCCAGTCCGCGCTCGGCGGCGATCGGGGTCAGCACGTCGAGCAGCTCGGCCTTGCAGAAGTAGCAGCGGTCCCCGGCGTTGGCGCGGTAGCCCTCGCGCTCCATCTCCTGGGTCTCGGGCGTGAGCACCTGGACCCCGATGCTTGCGGCGAACTCGCGTGCGGGGTCGCGCTCTGACATCGGCAGCGAGTGCGAGTAGCCGGTCGCGGCGGCGACCCTGTCGGGGCCGAGCGCCCGGACGGCGGCCGCCAGCAGGAAGGCGCTGTCGGCGCCGCCGCTGTAGGCCACCAGCACCGAGCCGCGCTCACGCAGGTCGGCCTCGAGGGCCGCGAGGCGCAGCTCGAGCAGGTGCTCGTCGAGCCAGGCCGGGAACGCCGCCAGGTCGTCGAGCACGACGTGCGTGCCGGCAGCGAGCAGCTCCTCGCGGGTGCAGCCGCCGGTGAGCACCGAGACGCTGATGGCGCCCGCTGCCAGGGCCCCCTCGACGTCGTGGACGTGGTCGCCGACGTAGATCGAGGCGCCCTCGCGCCGCAGCGCGTCGGCCTTGCCGACCCCCCACACCCAGCCCTCGAGGTGGTCGACGTCGAAGGCCAGGTGGTCGAGGTGCAGCTGCGCGTTGGCGGGGTACTTGCCGGTGACCACCATGACGCGGCCGGCATGGCGGCGTACGGCGGCGATCGCGTCGTGCGCACCGTCGAACGCCGGCGTGCCCGTGATCGCATGGTCGGGGTAGAGCGCGCGGAACCGGTCACCCGCGCCGGGGATCTCGTCGGCCGGGAGGTAGGGCTCGAGCAGCAGGTCGAGCGGCGGCCCGAGCTTGGCCGTCATCTCCTCGACCGGGAACTCCACGCCGAGCTCGGCACCCAGCACCGCCAGCACGTCGCGGAAGCCGGGCCCGGTGTTGATCAGCGTCATGTCGAGGTCGAAGCCCACGACCAGCTGATCCACCATGCCTCCAGCCTAGGAGGTCGGCGCCAGCGCCTTTCGGCGGCGTCGTACCAGGAACCAACCGCAGGCGGCAGCGCCGACCACGATCACCGCGGCGACGCCGACGTACGCCGTCATCGAACCGCCGGACGCCAACGCTCCTGCTGAGTCCCGAGGCCCGGACAGCGCGTCCGAGGCCCACACCGAGCACGGTGCGAACGTGTCGCGGCTGCGCACCAGGGTCTCGCCCGACATCGCCAGGAGCGCGATGGAGCTCGAGCTGCCGCCGATGCCGGAGAGCTCGACGCCCCCGGCGACGGCGGGCTCTCCGGACGCCCACGAGAGCGGGCAGTTCGGGTTGATGGCGTGGTCGACGGCGCTCCGGGCGGTGACCGACCCGTCCGCGGTCGAGTAGAGCGTGAACCGACCGCGCTCCTCGCCGTCCGTGGTCACGACGGCGAGCGACGACCCGTCCGGCGACACGGCCACGCCCGCCCCGACCACCTCGTCGATCGCGGCCACATCCTCGAGCTGGACCGTCTTCCCGCGGCCACCCGACACCGGCGCGACGACCAGCTCGCCCGACTCCGGGCGATCAGGGTCGGACCCGCTCCAGCGGATCCAGGCGATGTCGTCCCCGATCCAGCCCACCGGGTACGGCGACCGGCCGCGGGGCCGCTGCACCTCGGTGATGGAGCCGTCCAAGGACAACACGACGCGCGGCTCCGTGCCGATCAGGAGGCGGGTGTTGTCCGGCGACCACCACGTCCGGCTGCCGTCGAACATCAACGGCTCGCGCCCCAGGTCGCCGGCCCGGATCCGGGCGAACGTCGTCGTCTCGCCCGACACCAGGTCCCGGATCACGTAGCCGTCCGAGTCCGGGAAGTAGCCCACCCGCGACCCGTCCGACGACAGTGCCGGGGTGTAGCGGACGATGTCGTCGGTCTGCGGCAACCGGTAGGCCCGACCGGTCTCGGAGACCAGGAAGGTGGTGCCGGTCATCGCGGACGCCATCGAGGTGGTCGGTCCGTGGCCGACGAAGGTGCCCGACATCGGCCCCGGAGCCTTCGGCAGGTCGTCCGGGTCGCTGACGGTGCTGATCCAGGAGGGGTAGCCGAGCTCGTCGGACGAGTCGGCCGAGGCCGGCCCGCGGGCACCGACCAGCACGGCCGCGACCATGCTCGCCACGAACACCGCCGCGACGAACCGTCGCCCACCGAGAACCTGCATAGCGGCATTCACTCACGAGAGCGGTGCTGGTGGCACTTTCAGAGACCTAGCGTCTTCGCGGTCTCCTCGCGCATCTGCACCTTGCGGATCTTGCCGGTCACGGTCATCGGGAACTCCTCGACGACCAGCACGTAGCGCGGGATCTTGTAGTGCGCGAGCTTGCCGTCGGCGTACGCGCGGACGGCGGCGGCGTCGAGCGGCTCGGCGCCGGTGCGCATCTTGATCCAGGCGCAGAGCTCCTCGCCGTACTTCTCGTCGGGGACGCCGATCACCTGCACGTCCTCGATGTCGGGGTGGGCGTAGAGGAACTCCTCGATCTCGCGCGGGTAGACGTTCTCGCCGCCGCGGATGACCATGTCCTTGATCCGGCCGACGATGTTGCAGTAGCCGTCGTCGCGCATCTCGGCGAGGTCGCCGGTGTGCATCCAGCCGTCGGCGTCGATCGCCTCGGTGGTCTTCTCATCGTCGTCCCAGTAGCCGAGCATCACCGAGTAGCCGCGGGTGCAGAACTCCCCCGGCTGGCCGCGCTCGACGGTCTCCCCCGTCACCGGGTCGACCACCTTGATCTCGACGTGCGGGTGGACCCGCCCGATCGTCGCCGTACGGCGCTCGAGGTCGTCGTCGGACCGGGTCTGGCAGGACACCGGACTGGTCTCGGTCATGCCGTAGGCGATGGACACCTCTGCCATGTGCATGTCGTCGACGCAGTGCTTCATCACCTCGACCGGGCAGATCGAGCCGGCCATGATCCCGGTCCGCAGGGAGCTCAGGTCGTGGTCCGCGAAGGTCGGGTGGTGCTGCATCGCGATGAACATCGTCGGGACGCCGTACACCCCGGTGCAACGCTCCTCGGCGATCGCGCGCAGGGTGACCTCGGGGTCGAACCCCGGCGCCGGGATCACCATCGTGGTGCCGTGGGAGGTGCAGCCGAGGTTGGCCATAACCATCCCGAAGCAATGATAGAAGGGGACTGGTACGCAGAGCCGGTCCTCGGGCCCGAGGTGGATCAGCTCGGTCGTGAAGTAGCCGTTGTTGAGGATGTTGCGGTGGCTGAGGGTCGCGCCCTTCGGGCGGCCGGTGGTGCCGGACGTGTACTGGATGTTGATCGGGTCGCTGGGCGACAGCGCCGCCATCCGCTCCGCCAGCGCCTCCTCGGGCACCTGCTCCCCTTCGGCCACGAGTGACGCCCAGTCGTCGGTGTCGAGGTAGACCGCACGCTGCAAGGTCGGGCACTCGTCGGCGGTCGCGTCGACCATCTGGCGGTACTCGCTCGTCTTGAAGCGGGTGGCCGCCACCAGCAGCTTCATCCCGGACTGGTTGACGGCGTACGCGAACTCGTGGGTGCGGTACGCCGGGTTCACGTTGACCAGGACCAGACCCGCCTTGGCGGCGGCGTACTGCGTCAGCGTCCACTCGGCGCAGTTGGGCGCCCAGATGCCGATCCGGTCACCCTTGTCGAGCCCCGCGGCGAGGAACCCGCGCGCGAGGGCGTCGACGTCCCGGTCGAGCTCGGCCCAGGTCCAGCGCCGGCCGGACGCGAACTCGACCAGCGCCTCCCGGTCGGCGTACGTCGCGGCGGTGCGGGCGAAGTTCGCCCCGATGGTCTCCTCTAACAGCGGCGGCTCGAGCTCGCCCTTGGCGTAGGACTCCATGTCCTGGAACCTACGCCGAGCGACGTTGGCTCAACGTTGCGAGCGCAGCACCGGGTCAGCGACGCTCGGCCATCCCGGTCAGCGCCTCCAGCGCCTTCGGGGTGTCACCGGTGACCATCGGCCCGATGTCGTCAGCGCCGGGGCCTTCGACCGTCGTGCGGACCAGCACCTCGGCCCCACCGTCGGTGGCACTCACCTGGTGGTCGATCCGGATCACCAGGTCGCCGATGCTCAGCCGGTCCAGGAAGCGGGCGCCCGGCTCGACGATCTCGAGCATGAACGGCGCCTCCACCCCACCCACGAGCGACATCGTGCCGGCGGCGCCCTCGGCGAAGTGACCCTCGAGTGCCACCCGCTCGACGGCCGGGTCCCAGGCGTGCCAGCTGCCGATGTCGCTCCACAGCGCCCACACGTCGGCGGGGCTGGCGGTCGTGGCCACGGTGAGCTCGTACTCGAAGGTCATGCCACGCAATCTAGAGCGTTTCCGCCTCGCCCGGGAGGGGTCAACCCTCGCGCGCGACGGTCATCTCGCGGTCACCGAAGCGGACGTGGTCGCCGGCGACGAGAGTCGCCGCACGGCCGGCGGGCAGGCCGCGCGGGACACCCTGGCGGACCAGGAACGACCCGTTGGTCGAGCCACGGTCCATCACGACCAGGGCGCCGTCCGCGGCGACCTGGAACTGGGCATGGGTCTTCGACAGCGACATGTCGGTGGAGGGCAGCTCGACCAGGTGCCGGACCTGCTCACCGTTGTGGGCCTCCGGACGCCGGCCGACGAGGGCGAGCCCCTCGACGAGGAACGACTCACCCGTGTCGAAGCTGACCCGCCACCGGCTCGGTACGGCGCGGGCGGCGTGGGCGCCACCGACCCGGGCGACGGCGGCGTCCGGACGGGGCTCGGGCACCAGCGGGTAGCCGAGCTGTTGTCGGGGTGCCGCGGGCGGCGGCTCAGACGGTGGGGCGGGCGGAGGGGGCGACGCAGGGGTCCGAGCTCGCGCCGGTGCGGCGACCGGCGCGGGCGCCGGGACCAGTCGCAGCGCGGTCAGGTTGACGACGTGGCGCGGGCCGGCATCGGGTTCGGGCAGCTCCTCGGGCACCAGCCGGACGTCGACGACCACGGCACCGGCCACGTGGTCGTGCCAGCCTCGGCGGCGGCCGTCCGGATCCATCACGGCCGTCCAGGCCAGGGTGGCGACACCGAGACCGAGCGTCGGCAGCGCGGCGACGCCCAGGATCAGCTGGCGCAGCAGCGCGTCGCGGACCCCGATCGGCCCCCCGCTGCCCTCGCGCATCACTCGGATCGTGGCGATGCCCATGCCCGGCGAGGAACCGGTCCGGGCGAGCACGACCGAGAACACCACACCCACGAGGACGACCACGCCGAAGATCGCGGCCACGCCCGCCCAGACGTGGCCGGGCTCGATCAGCACCTGGAAGATGACGACCGCGGCCGCGGCGTCGATGCTCCACGCGATCGCGCGGTCGATGGCGAAGGCGTAGAAGCGGCGGTCCAGGTCGGCGACCGGCGTGAGCGGGGCGATCGGGTCGCTCACGCGTCGATGACCTCGATGCTCACGCCGTCGCCGAGGTCGACAACCGCTCCGGGGACGAGCTGGACGGTGACCCCGGGGCGCAGCTCCTCCGGTGGCAACCCGGGCTGCACCAGGACCGAGCCGTTGGTCGAGCCGAGGTCGGTGGCGACGGCGCAGCCGTGGTCGGCGCCCGACCCCGGCCGCACCTCGAGGTGGGTCGAGGACACCTCCTGGTGCGGACTCTGGACGGCCACGAGGCGCGGCTCGCCGTCGGTGACGATCCGGCTCGCCGCCGGCGCGCGCCCGACCAAGACGGAGCGGTCGACGTCAACGGTCTGACCGTCGGGCAGCACGAGGCGGGCGACCGGATGGGCGGTGACGGGCGGCACGGCCGGCTGGCCCGGAATCCCGGGCGGGGGCAGCCGCGGGAGCTCGACCGGGATGGTCTGCGGTCCCCGGGTCAGGCCGTCATGATCGGACTCCGCGTGATCGGACTCCGCGTGATTGGGCTCCTCCTCCAGGGCCGGCGGGCGCTCCGCGCAGGCGAGCCGCACGAGACCGCCGTCGAGCACACCGTCGACACGTTCGTCTCCCGGCTCCTCGTCGACCTCGATCCGGACCCGGGTCACGCCGGGCACGCTGCGCTCGACCCAGGTGGTCGCCTCATCGCCCTCGACGTGGACGACCTCCGCGCCGGCGGCCAGGTGCACGCGGGCGGCGCCGCGGACCACGACCTTCGTCTCGGTGTCCTGCTCGCTCACGAGCACGAAGCCCGGCAGGTCCCGCAGGCCGGTGGAGATCAGGGCGTCGAGCGTCTCGTCGAAGCCGGCGCCGTCGTCGACCAGCTCCCACAGGCGCGCGACGCGGTCCTTCTCCGAGGGCGGCAGTACGACGGTCGCGCTCGGCCCGAAGATGCCGAACCAGTCGCCACCGCGGAAGGACCACGCGGGACCGGACGCCGGGCTCACCACCGATCCTCCGGTGCCGGGCCCGGTAGCGTGGGAGAGATGTCCACGACGGCGTACCGCACCCTCGCCGACCAGCTCCGCGGCTGGCCGGTCGAACGGCTGTCCCGTCTGCTCCACCTGCGCCCCGATCTCGCCACTCCGGCCCCTCATGACTCCGGCCAGCTCGCCTCGCGGGCGGCCACCCGGTCCTCTGTCCTACGCGCGCTCGACCAGCTGAACCGGTTCGAGCTCTGTGTCCTTGATGCCCTCGTCGTGGTCGGCCAAACCAGCCCCGACGAGCTGGTGGAGGTGGTCCATGCCGACGCGGCGGAGGTGCACCGGGCGCTCGAGCGACTGCTCGACCTGGCGCTGGCCTGGGAGAGCCCGCAGGGCCTGCGACCGCTGACCACGGTGGCCGAGGCGCTGGCCCCGGGATCGCCGGGGGTCAGCGGGCTGCGGCCCGTCTCCCTCGACCCGTTGACCGCGGGCGAGGTCGCGGCCCGGCTCGACGGCCTGTCGTCCGCGGCCCGCGCGATGCTCGAGCACGTCCTCGATGCCGGTGGTGCGGCGACGACCGGGGCCGCGCGGCACACCGTGCTGCCCGAGGAGGCCAGCACCCCGGCGGAGGAGCTGCTGGCCCACCGGCTGCTGGTGCCCCGGCCCGGTGGCGGCGTGGTGCTGCCGGGCGAGGTCGGGCTGGTCCTCCGTGGTGGCCACACGACATCGGCGGCGATCGGCGAGCCACCCGCGCTCGCGACGTCCGAGCGCGGGCAGTCGCTGGTCGACCGGGCGGCCGCGGGCGCGGCGTTCGAGGCGGTGCACCGGGTGGAGCTGATGCTCGACCAGTGGGGCCTGCAACCGCCGGCGGCCCTGCGCAGCGGGGGTCTCGGTGTGCGCGACCTGCGTGCCCTGGCCGCCGGGCTGCACATCGACGAGTCGGCGGCGGCCCTGCTGGTCGAGGTCGCTGCCGCTGCGGGGCTGCTGTCCACCGCCGCCGGGCGGGACGGGGACGCCCGCTGGATCCCCACCGACGCCTTCGACGCCTGGACCGCCCAGCCGACCGCCGAGCGCTGGGCGGTGCTCGTGTCCGCCTGGCTGGACAGCCCCCGGCTCCCCGGGCTGGTCGGCTCCCGCGACCCCGCGGGCAAGACCTGGAACGCGCTCGTCCCCGAGCTCTCCGGCGTCCACCAGGTCGAGACCCGGCAGCTGACCCTCGGAGTACTGGCCGATCTCGAGCCCGGCACCGTGCTGGCGGCCGGGACCGGCGTGCCGTCGTTGCGCAAGCACGTCGAGTGGCTGCGACCGCGTCGCCCCCGCACCCGTGCCGACCAGGTGGTCTGGGCGGTCGAGGAGGGCACGTCGCTGGGGCTCCTGGCGCTGGGCGGCCTCTCGTCGTACGCCCGACCCCTGCTCGCGGGTGATCGCGACGCCGCGACCACCGGGCTCACCGACCTGCTGCCGGCGCCGGTCGACCACGTGCTGCTCCAGGCCGACCTGACCGCGGTCGCCCCCGGGCCGCTGGAGTCGCAGCTGGCGCGGCAGCTGCAGCTGGTGGCCGACGTCGAGTCGCGCGGCGGCGCGACGGTCTACCGCTTCACGCCGGGGTCCGTACGGCGCGCGCTCGACACCGGATGGTCGGCGGTCGACGTGCACGACTTCATCACGTCGGTCTCCCGGACCCCGGTCCCGCAGCCGCTGACCTACCTGGTCGACGACACTGCCCGCACCTTCGGCTCGGTGCGCGTCGGCCACGCCGAGGCCTTCCTGCGCGCCGACGACGAGGCGGCCCTGGTCGAACTGTTGCACCACCCCAAGGCCGCATCGCTCGGGCTGCGCCGGCTCGCCCCGACGGTGCTGATCAGCACCACCCCGATCGACGTGCTGCTGCCGCGGCTGCGCGACCTCGGCGTCGCCCCCGTGGTCGAGTCCCCCGACGGCACCGTCCACGTCGCCCGCCCCGACGTACTGCGGGCGCGGACGCCGAAGGAGCACCGAGGGCGCGCGCACCGCGCCGTACGGGAGACCGCGCACGCCAGCCAGGTGGTCAGCGCGATCCGGGCCGGCGACCGGGCGGAGTCCACCCGCCCGGCGGCGGCGTCGGACCGGCTCACGCCGACCGGCTCGATGCTCGCGCTCCGCGAGGCGATCGAGAGCGGGACGACGGTGGTGATCGGGTACGTCGACAACCAGGGCGCCAGCAGCGACCGGGTCGTGGATCCCAGGTCGCTCGACGGCGGCAGCCTCACCGCCCACGACCACCGCAGCGACGACGTACGGACGTTTGCGGTCCATCGGATCACGACCGTGCGGCCACTCCCAGACGCTCCGTAAGATTGAATCGTGGACTTCATCCGGTACGCCGAGGCAGCGGCCGCGCTGCTCAACGTCGACCTCGGCGAGGTCGACGACCTGGTGTCCTACCTCGACGGTCGACCCGGTCTCCAGGAGCGCGCCGTCGACCGCGACTGCATGCTGCTGCGCAAGCTCCAGCGCGAGCTCCGTCCGGTCTTCGACGCGGGCGAGGCCGGCGACGTCTCGGCGGTGGTGAGCGGGCTCAACGGCCTGCTCGCCCGGCACCCGATCACCCCGCAGATCTCCGACCACGACGCGCAGCACCTCCACCTGCACGTCTGGACCGGCTCGGGGAGCGTCGCCGAGCAGGTCGTCGGCGAGTCGCTGCTGGGGCTCTCGACCCTGGTCTGCGACCTCGGCGCCGACCGGCTCGGGGTCTGCACCGCGGCTTCGTGCACCAACGCGTTCGTCGATGCCTCCCCCAACCGGTCGCGGCGCTACTGCTCCGACCGCTGCTCCTCGCGCGCCAACGTCGCGGCGTACCGCGCCCGGCGGCGGGCAGCAGCCACGGCGTAGCGTCACCCCATGCGCGGACGGATCACGCACGACGCGAACTCGGACCGGTCGGCCCGCAAGGACTACTGGGGTGTGGTGCTCGACTCACGCACGCCGGCCGCGCTCGCCCGCTTCTACGCCGACCTGCTCGAGTGGGAGATCGCCTCGGAGGAGGACACGTGGGTGACGATCAGTCCGCCCGACGGCGTCGCCTACCTCGCCTTCCACCTCAACGAGCAGCACGTCGCGCCGGTGTGGCCGTCCACGCTCTTCCAGCCGCAGCAGCAGCTGCACCTGGACTTCGAGGTGGTCGATCTCGAGGCCGCGGTGGCGCACGCCGTCGAGCTTGGGGCCACGGCTGCGGAGTTCCAGCCGCAGGACGACGTACGGGTGCTGCTCGATCCTGACGGGCACCCGTTCTGCCTCTACGGCTGAGAGCTTCGGGCCGGTCCGTAGGCTTGTCCGGTGAATGATGGCCCGCTGATCGTCCAGTCCGACAAGACGCTGCTGCTCGAGATCGACCACGAGCGCGCGGCGGACTGCCGCAAGGCGATCGCGCCGTTCGCGGAGCTCGAGCGCTCCCCCGAGCACGTCCACACCTACCGGCTGACGCCGCTGGGCCTCTGGAACGCCCGGGCCGCCGGCCACGACGCCGAGCAGGTCGTGGACACGCTGCTCGAGTACAGCCGGTACGCCGTACCGCACGCGCTGCTCGTGGACGTCGCCGAGACGATGGCGCGCTACGGCCGCCTGCGGCTGGAGAAAAACCCGATCCACGGGCTGGTGCTCGCGTCCAACGACCGCCCGGTGCTCGAGGAGGTGCTGCGCGCCAAGAAGATCGCCGGGATGCTCGGCGAGCGGATCGACGACGACACCATCGTGGTGCACGCATCCGAGCGCGGCAACCTCAAGCAGGCACTGCTCAAGCTGGGCTGGCCGGCCGAGGACTTCGCGGGGTACGTCGACGGCGAGGCGCACCCGATCTTCCTCGACGAGACCGAGTGGCACCTGCGCAACTACCAGCGCGAGGCGGCCGAGTCGTTCTGGCATGGCGGGTCCGGCGTCGTCGTACTCCCCTGTGGCGCCGGCAAGACCCTCGTCGGTGCGGCCGCGATGGCGCG
>Ga0190274_10000817_pt1 | contig 18097 bp, 13 predicted proteins | sample Popmic531T_FD_133002 | JGI IMG/M metagenome (GOLD analysis project Ga0190274, IMG submission 133002) | Populus adjacent soil microbial communities from riparian zone of Yellowstone River, Montana, USA - 531 T | ecosystem: Environmental > Terrestrial > Soil > Riparian zone | place: USA: Montana... | reverse complement strand
CCCTTGGCGCGCATCCAGGCCACGGCGACCGAGGTGTCGAGCCCTCCCGAGAACGCGATGCCGACGCGTTCGCCGACGGGGAGGGAGGTCAGGACCTTGCTCACGGGGTTTCTTCCTTCTGGTCTGCTTGCTGGTGGTGGGTGTCGGCGAGGGCGAGGAACCGGCGGGCGAGGGCGTCGCCGCCGCTGGGGTCCCGGCCGATCACGAGGACCGTGTCGTCCCCGGCGATGGTGCCGAGGATCTCGGGGAACTCTGCCTTGTCGAAGGCGGAGGCCAGGAACTGGGCGGCACCGGGAGGAGTGCGGAGCACGACCAGGTTGGCGCTGGCGTCGGCGCTGACGAGCAGCTCCCCGCACAGCCTGGCCAACCGGGCGGCGGCAGCAGCGGTCTCCCCCGGCGCCGCGGGTCGTCGGTCGCCGCCCTCGGCGGGTACGGCGTAGACGAGCGCGCCGGACGCCGTACGCACCTTGACGGCGTCGAGCTCGACGAGGTCGCGCGACAGCGTGGCCTGGGTGACCCGCAGGCCGCTCTCGGCGAGCAGCTCGGCCAGGTCGCTCTGGGAGCGCACCTCGTGCTGGGTCACGATCTCGACGATCAGCTGGTGGCGGGCGTTCTTGGTGGTCGGGCGGAGGGCCGTGTTCATCGCAGGTCTCCCGCAAGGAAGCTGATGATCGCCTTCTGGGCGTGCCGGCGGTTCTCGGCCTCGTCCCAGACCACGCTCTGCGGGCCGTCGAGCACCTCGGCGTCGATCTCCTTGCCGCGGTAGGCGGGCAGGCAGTGCATCGCGATGGCGTCGGGCTTGGCGCGCTCGAAGAGGGAGGTCGTGAGGGAGTACGGCGCGAACACCTCCGCGCGCGCGGCCGCCTCGTCCTCCTTGCCCATCGAGATCCAGGTGTCGGTGACCACGACATCGGCACCGGTGACGGCCGCGACCGGGTCCGGCTCGAGGACAGCGGAGCCGCCGGTGGACTCGGCGATCGACGCCGCGCGTCCGACCATGGCGAGGTCCGGCGCGTAGCCCTCGGGCGAGCTCACCCGCACGTGCATGCCGGCGATCGCGCCGGCGAGCAGCCAGGAGTTGCCCATGTTGCAGGCGCCGTCGCCGACAAAGGCGACGGTGAGGCCGGCGAGCTGCTGCTTGTGCTCCTGGATGGTGAGCAGATCGGCGAGCAGCTGGCAGGGGTGGAAGTCGTCGGTGAGCGCGTTGATCACCGGGACACCGGAGTGCTCGGCCATCTCCTCGAGGTTGCCCTGCGCGTAGGTGCGCCAGACGATCATCGACGCCTGGCGCCCGAGGACCCGGGCGACATCGTGCACGGACTCGCGCACGCCGATGCCGGCGAGGGCGCCGTCCACCAGCATCGGGAAGCCACCGAGCTCGGCGATCCCGGCGGCGAACGACGACTGGGTGCGCAGCGTCTGCTTGTCGAAGATCATCGCGACGGTCCGCGGGCCGGCGAGCGGCTTCGCGTCGTACGGCGCGTGCTTGAGCTCGGCCGCCAGCGCGAGGACCTGGGCCTGCTCGGCGGGCGTGAGGTCGTCGTCAGCGAGGAAGTGTCTGACCTGGGGGGCGCTCATGCCATCGCCTCGTCCAGGATCTTCGGCCAGGCCTCGAGGAACGCGTTGACGTCGTCCTCACTGAGCACGAGCGGGGGCACGAGCCGGATCCGCTTCGGGGTCGGGTTGTTGACGATGAAGCCCGCGCGCTGGGCGGCCGCGGCGACGTCGGCCGAGACGTCGGCGGACAGGTCGAGCCCGACGAAGAGGCCCACTCCGCGGACCTCGGTGACGCGGGGGTCGGCCGCCAGCCCGTCGCGGAGCTTGTGGCCGAGGACGGTCACGTGCTCGAGCAGGTCCTCGTCCTCGATGGTGCGGATGACGGCGAGCGCCGCCGCACACGCGACCGGGTTGCCGCCAAAGGTGGTGCCGTGGTTGCCGGGCTCCAGGAGCGTGCCGGCGTCGCCGAGGCCGATGCAGGCGCCGATCGGGAAGCCACCGCCCAACCCCTTGGCCACGGTGACGATGTCGGGGCGGACGTCCGCGTCGTGGGCGAACCACTCGCCGGTGCGGCCCATGCCGGACTGGATCTCGTCGAGCCACAGGAGGGCGCCGTGCTCGTCCGCGATGCTGCGGGCGGCGGTCAGGTAGCCCTCGGGCGCGACGTTGACGCCGGCCTCGCCCTGGATCGGCTCGAGCAGGATCGCGGCTGTCTTGTCGGTCACCGCGGCGGCCAGCGCCTCGGCGTCGCCGAACGGGACGAAGACGACGTCGCCCGGGAGCGGCTCGAACGGCTTGCGGTAGGCCTCCTTGGAGGTCAGCGCCAGCGCGCCCATCGTGCGGCCGTGGAAGCTGCCCTCGGCGACCACGATCTGGGTGCGACCGGTGCGGCGGGTCAGCTTGAACGCCGCCTCGTTGGCCTCGGTGCCGGAGTTGGTGAAGAAGACCTTGCCCTCCCCCGGCGCCTGGCCGAGCAGCTCGAGGAGCTTCTCGGCCAGCTCGACCTGCGGGGCGCTGGTGAAGAAGTTGGAGATGTGGCCGAGGGTCCCTAGCTGGCCCGTGACGGCCTCGATGATCGCCGGGTGGGCGTGGCCGAGCGCGTTGACCGCGATGCCGCCGAGCAGGTCGACGTACTCCTTGCCGTCGGTGTCCCAGACGTGCGCGCCCTCGCCGCGGGCGAGGACCAGCTTGGGCGGGCCGAAGGTGTTCATCAGGCTGGCGGCGTACCGCTCGGAATAGGTACTCACTGCATCACTCACTGGGCGTCCCTCGCCTTCCGGGTCTTGGTCTCCACACCGGGCAGCACCTGGGTGCCGACGCCTTCCTGCGTGAAGAGCTCGAGGAGTACGGCGTGCTGCTCGCGGCCGTCGACGACGGTGGCGCGGGGTACGCCGCCCTGGACCGCCTGGAGGCAGGCGTTCATCTTCGGGATCATCCCGGACGCCAGGGTCGGGATGATCTCGGCCAGCGCCTCGGGGCTGATCTCGCCGATGACGTCGTCGGAGTCGGGCCAGTCGAGGTAGAGGCCCTCGACATCGGTGAGCACCAGGAGCTTCTCGGCCTTGAGTGCCACCGCGAGCGCGGCCGCGGCCGAGTCGGCGTTGACGTTGTGCACGATGCCGTGGACGTCGGGCGCGACGCTGGAGACGACGGGGATCCGGCCGGCCTCGATCAGGTCGAGCACCGACTCGGGACGCACCTGGGTGACCTCGCCGACCAGGCCGAGGTCGACCTCTTCGCCGTCGACGATCGTGCCGGTGGTGGTCGCGGTGAAGAGCCCCGCGTCCTCGCCCGAGCAGCCGACCGCGAGCGGGCCGTGCTCGTTGATCAGGCCGACCAGCTCGCGCTGCACCTGGCCGACGAGCACCATGCGTACGACGTCCATCGCCTCGGGAGTGGTGACCCGCAGGCCGCCGCGGAACTCGGACTCGATGCCGAGCCGGTCGAGCATGGTGGAGATCTGCGGACCGCCGCCGTGCACGACCACCGGCTTGAAGCCGGCGAAGCGCAGGAACGCGACGTCCTCCGCGAACGCGCGCTTCAGCGTGTCGTCGGTCATGGCGTTGCCGCCGTACTTCACCACCACGATCTTGCCGTGGTACTTCTTCAGCCACGGCAGTGCGGCGGCGAGCGTGCGGGCCTTCGCAGGGTCGGGCTTGCTGGGGTCGTGGTGCGTGTGGGCGATATCGCTCATGAGGAGTACGCGCTGTTCTCGTGGACGTAGGCGTGCGTGAGGTCGTTGGTCCAGACGGTCGCCCGCTCGGACCCGGCCTTCAGGTCGATGGTCACGCTCACCTCGCGCGGCTTCAGGTCGACGGTGTCGGGGTCGGCGTACGGCGTGGACTGCTTGCAGACCCAGACGCCGTTCATGGCGACGTCGAGATCGGCGGGGTCGAACGCCGCCTGCGTCGTACCGATGCTCGCGAGCACGCGGCCCCAGTTGGGGTCGTTGCCGAACACGGCCGCCTTGAAGAGGTTGGAGCGGGCGACGCTGCGGCCCACCTCGACCGCCTCGTCCTCGGTGGCGGCGTTGAGCACCGTGATCGCGATCTCGTGGTCGGCGCCCTCGGCGTCGCGGAGCAGCTGCATCGCGAGGTCGGTGCAGGCCTGGGTGAGCGCCTCGGTGAAGTCGGGCAGCGACGGGGTGATCCCGCTGGCGCCGCTCGCCAGCACGGTGACCGTGTCGTTGGTCGACATGCAGCCGTCGGAGTCGAGCCGGTCGAAGCTGACCCGGGTCGCGGCACGCAGCGCGGTGTCGAGGTCGGCGGCGGGGACGACGGCATCGGTCGTCAGGACGACCAGCATCGTGGCGAGCTGGGGCGCCAGCATGCCGGCGCCCTTGGCCATGCCGCCGATCGACCAGCCGGCACCCTCGACGACGACCTGCTTGCTCACCGAGTCGGTGGTCATGATCGCCTCGGCGGCCTGCTGACCACCGTCGGCGGCGAGCACGTCGTACGCCGCGGTGGCGCCGGCGAGCACCTGTTCGCGGCTGTTGGTGAGACCGATCAGGCCGGTCGAGCAGACCACGACGTCGAGCGCGCCGATGCCGAGCTTGCCCGCCACGGTCTCCGCGACGGCGTGCGTGGTCTGGAAGCCCTCGGGGCCGGTGTAGCAGTTGGCGCCGCCGGAGTTGAGGAAGACCGCGCGGACGGTGCCGTCCTTGACGACCTCCTGGCTCCAGAGGACCGGGTTGGCCTTGCAGCGGTTGGCGGTGAAGACGCTGGCGGAGTCGAAGGTCGGACCGTCGTTGACGACGAGCGCGATGTCCTTGGCGCCGGTCGACTTGAGGCCGGCGGCGACGCCGGCGGCCCGGAAGCCTGCGGGGGTGGTGATGCTCATTACGGGGCTACTCCTACGGTCGTGAGGCCCAGGCCTTCGTCGAGGCCGAGCGCGAGGTTCATGCACTGGACGGCAGCGCCGGCGGTGCCCTTGGACAGGTTGTCCACGGCACCGACGGCGACCATTCGTCGCGCGTCCTCGTCGACGGTGACCTGCAGGTGGACGGCGTTCGAGCCGGTCACCGACTTGGTCTGGGGCCAGAGACCCTGTGGGAGCAGGTGGATGAACGGCTCGTCGCCGTACGCCTTGGCGTAGACGTCGTACACCTCGTCGGCGGTGACGTCGGCGGTGAGCTTCGCCGAGCACGTCGCGAGGATGCCCCGGGGCATCGGGACGAGCAGCGGGGTGAAGCTGACTGACACGGTGCCGTCGGTGAGCTGGGACAGGTTCTGGGTGATCTCCGGGGTGTGCCGGTGGACCCCGCCGACGCCGTACGCGCTGGCGTTGCCCATGACCTCGCTGCCGAGCAGGTGCGCCTTGGCCGCCTTGCCCGCGCCGCTGGTGCCGGAGGCGGCGACCACGGTGACGTCGGGCTCGACGATGCCGGCGGCGATCGCGGGCGCCAGGGTCAGGCTGGAGATGGTCGGGTAGCAGCCGGGTACGGCGACCCGCGTCGCCCCACGGAGCAGGTCGCGTTGGCCGGGCAGCTCCGGCAGGCCGTAGGGCCAGGTGCCGGCGTGCTCTCCCCCGTAGAACTTCTCCCAGGCGGCGGCGTCCGTGAGCCGGAAGTCGGCGCCGCAGTCGATGACGACGGTCTGCTCGCCGAGCTGAGCAGCGACGGCGCCGGACTGGCCGTGCGGCAGGGCGAGGAACACCACATCGTGCCCGGACAGGGTTTCGATCGTGGTCTCCTCGAGCACCCTGTCCGCCAGCGGCACCAGGTGCGGCTGCAGCGCGCCGAGCGGCTGACCCGCGTTGGACGCTCCGGTGAGCGCGCCGATCTCCACCCCGGGGTGACCCAGCAGGAGGCGCAGCAGCTCACCCCCGGCGTACCCGCTGGCTCCGGCGACAGCAACGCGCTTCCTGGTCATGTGAATGACTATACACAGCCATGCATGTTCATTTGCACGAGTCCGTTTTACCTGGATGCGCGGTGTCGGTCTCGATGGCTACGTTGCTCATCATGGCGAGACTTGAGTTCGACGACTACCTCCGGCACATCGAGAGCGACTCCGCCCGCTTCCGCGCGGTCCTGGCCGACTGTGATCCCGAGGCCCGGGTGCCCGGATGCCCCGACTGGACCGCGGCCGACCTGCTCTGGCACCTCGCCCGGGTGCAGTGGTTCTGGGCGAGCATCATCCGGACCCGCCCGGCGGCGCCGGAGGGCGACGATGACGACGAGGCCGTCGGGCCGGAGCGGCCCACGTCGTACGACGGGCTGCTGGCGGCGTACGACGAGTACTCGGCGGCGCTGGTCTCCGAGCTGCGGGCAGCGGATCCGGCGGAGCCCGCCTGGAGCTGGTCGAGCGAGCAGACCGTGGGCTTCACCTACCGCAGGCAGGCGCACGAGGCGCTGATCCACCGCCTGGACGCGGAGCAGACCGCGGGGCAGGTGACGCCACTCGACCCGGAGCTGGCTGCCGACGGCGTGGACGAGGTGCTCGACGTGATGTTCGGAGGCGCGCCCGAGTGGGGCGAGTTCGCGCCGCTCCCCCACTACGTGCGCGTCGACGTCGCCGATCCGGCCGAGTCCCTGTGGGTGCAGATCGGCCGCTTCACCGGCACCGACCCCGACGGCGAGCACCACGATCTCGAAGACATCCGGCTGGTCGCGGCCCCCGGCACGGAGCCGGACGCGGTGGTGACCGGCCCGGCGTCGGCGCTCGACGCGTGGCTGTGGCGCCGCGGCGACGACAGCGAGGTCCGGGTCACGGGCGATCGCAACGTCTACGGCCACTTCCGGCTCGCGGTGAACCAACCGATCACCTGACACCGAAGGCTCTCAAGGGCGACCGAGCAGCCCCGCGGTCGCCTTTGCGAGAGCGGCGGACAGCGCCTGCGTGCTCGTCCTCGCGTAGGTGTCCGAGACATGGGACCCGCTGCGGTACGCGAGGACGTTGCCGATCACCGCGGGGCAGGTCGTCGCGTCCGGGCAGAGGACGTCGGACATGTCGATGACCTTCGTCCCGGGAACCTCGGCGGCCGCCTCGACCTGCGTCGGAGCACCGGAGCTCGCGACACCTGTGGCCTTCGGGAAGCCGCACGCACTGAGCTTCGCCAGGTTCTCCTGGACACAGCCGGGCACGTCACCACCGGGTGGAGACGGGTTGTCGAGCAGCGGCACCACCTCAGCGCCGGCGGCCACGATCTGGCGCCAGTAGGAGACGAGACCATCGACCATCGCCTGATGGGAGTAGTCGTCCGGCGTCGCACCGTCGGCACTGTCCGGCGGGAGCCCGGCATCCCAGCGGGTCGACGTGAGGACCACATCCGGGCGCATCCTCAGGATCGAGTCGAGAGCCTGGGGCGCCCACGCGTCGCACGACGGATTGCGGTGGTCGTTGAGCAGCCTGACCACGTCCGCGAACTGACAGGCGTTCTTCGCGATCACGACGAGGCGCCAGCCCTCTTGCTCGGCGATGCTCTTGATCGGGCTGAACCACTGGACGGCCTTCGAGTCGCCCACGAGGACCATGGTCCGGTCCGAGTCGCTCCGCCCGAACTCGCACGTCTGGACGCCACCCTTGCCCTTCTGGCCCACGCAACCGCCGAAGGCGGGCGTGTCGCCGTACGCGTTCAGTGGGGTTGGTCGCATCGCGTCGACCTCGTCGAGAGAGGCCCAGTCGACGTCCGCGAAACGCGCCTGCTGCAGCGCCATGGCTCCGGGAGCCTCCGTCGCCGAAGCGACGTCGACGGTCTTGACGAAGGAGAACGACGCCACCAGCGCGAGACCGGCCACCGCGGACACGGTCATCGCGATCGCTCCTCCGATCAGCGCCGGTCTCGGGCGCGCGAACCGGGGCGAGCGTCGCAGAGGGTTCTCCAGGTAGCGGTAGGAGAGCCACGCAGGGACTGCCGATGCCAGCAGCACCAGCACGGCCTCACGCACGCGCAGCTCACCCCAGATCCCCTCGGCCGCGACGAGGAAGGGCCAGTGCCACAGGTAGAGGGAGTAGGAGAGCCCGCCGATCCAGACAGCGGGTCGCAGGGCGAGGAGCCGGCCCACGCCCCACGGCACCGAGCTCCCCGCTCCCGCCAGGATGGCGGCCGCCGTGCCCATCACCGGCAGCAAGGTGGCGGTGCCGGGCCACACGGCCGCGGAGTCGATCGCCAGCACGCCGTAGCCGACCATGGCGATCCCGATCCAGCCCAGCGCACCACGAAGGGCCGCGGGCAGCTGCGCCAGCGTCGGCAGTGCGATGGCGAGCAGGGCGCCGACGCCGAGCTCCCAGAGCCGGGTCGTGGAGACGAAGAATGCGAGTCCCGGCTGAGCGACGGCGTACGACAGCGTGAAGACGAACGACGCCGCGGTGACGACGCCGATGCCGACCAGCAGGGCCAGCCGCCACCGCGCTCTGAACACCGTGACGAGCGCAACGATCAGGAGGGGCCACAGCACGTAGAACTGCTCCTCGACCGCCAACGACCAGTAGTGCTGGACCGGGGAGACACCCACGTTCTCCGCGAGATAGTCCACCTCGCGGTATCCCAGTCGCCAGTTCACGAGGTAGCAGGCAGCGGAGACGATGTCGCCGCCGAACTCCCTGCGGCTGGTCACCGGGAGCCAGAGGAGCGACACGACCGCCGAGAAGACCAGCACCACGGCGCTCGCCGGCAGCAGGCGCCGTGCGCGTCGCGCCCAGAAGTCGGCCAGGCCGAGGCGGCCCTTGCGATCGATCTCGCGCACCATCAGCGAGGTGATGAGGAAGCCGGAGATGACGAAGAAGATGTCGACGCCCACGAAGCCGCCGGGCACCCAGACGAGTCCTGCGTGGTAGATCAGGACCGAGAGCACGGCGACGGCACGCAGACCCTCTATGTCCGGCCGGAAGCCCGGGGTGGGCGTGACCGCACCGACCGTGGGGTGGGTCGTCATCGCAGCGGTCACGACCAGAGGTTTCCCAGCGCGCCGCCGGGTATTCGTGACGAACACCTCCCGACGGCCCATGACGAGATCGCGGCGAATATCCCGTTCCCCCGGATCGAGTTACGGTAGATGAGCGTCCGTAGCCGGACCGACACGACCGAAGCCATGGGGGCTCCGAATGTTCGCAGCGTTACTCGTCCGCGCCACGCCGAGCCTGGTGGCCGGCGTACTCGTCGCAGGAGCACTGACGGCGCCCGTCGCCGTGGCCGCGCACACTGACGCGCCACGCCGCGCCACGAATCCCACCGGGACGGCCGCAGGGAGCCAGCCGAACGGCGCCGGAAACCTGAAGGTGCGTCTTGCCTCGACCGCTGACGGCAGGCTCCGGGTGAGCTGGAAGCGGCCGGCGCCGGCCGGCAAGCTGCGGAAGTTCGTGGTCCGAGTCGGGCCCAACCGGAAGCTGAACTCCCGGGTCCACACCTACAAGGTGAAGGCCAGGAAGCAGTCGATCACGGTCGACCGCGCGTTCGGGACCGCGCCCACGTCGGGCAACTACTCCTTCGTCCGGGTCACGGTCTACCGGAAGGCCGGCTCCCATGGCTCCAGCCCCACCAAGTGGATCCAGGCGCCGGTCGCCGCCGCGTGCACGGCGGCACCTCAGGACCGGGTCACCGTCGGCACCTTCAACGTCCGCACCTGGGCAGCCGACGCGCGCAAGGGCACCGGCAAGTACAACTGGGACGTGCGCGGCGACCACGCCGTCAAGGAGATCCTCGACAGCGGGGTCCGCGCGATCGCCATCCAGGAGGCGAGCGGCCCGAGCAACGCGGGCTTCGGCCCCCGCGAGCAGGACGAGTGGATCATCGACCGGCTCAACCGGACCGACCAGACGCCGGGGGCTCACTGGGTCGACGCGTTGACCGACGACGACTACCGGGGCCGGGGCCTGGTCGGGACCCGGGTGTTCTACGACGCCAGCAGGTTCGTCGAGCTCGCGGCCGGGCTGCAGCGGATCCCGGACCCGAAGGCCGCCGACTCGCTGGTCCCCTGGGTCCGGCTGCAGGCGACGAGTCGCGACCAGGCGCCGTTCATCCTGACCTCCAACCATCTCCGCACGGGAGACAAGCGGGGCGACTTCGTCATCCGGGGCCGTCAGGTGCAGACGCTGATCGGCATCCTTCGCAACCTGCAGGCTCAGTACGGCGGCCAGGTGATCATGGCCGGCGACCTGAACTCCACGGCGAACACGAAGCCCTTCAACAATGTCCAGCACGCCCTGATCGCGGCGGGCCTCTACGACTCGTACGCCACCAGCCGGATCGCGAACGCGAAGTACAGCACCTCGAACAACTTCAGCTTTCCGGTCCGGCCGACCCCGGGCCGCCGCGACTACATCATGAGCCTGGGTCCGCTGCAGGGCTCGTGCGGCTACGTCAACCGGGCCTACCGGACGGCCTCCCGGGTCGCCTCGGACCACTTCCTCCAGGTCGCGACGCTGCCCCTCCTGCCGCTCTGACGACCTGCCCGAAACCCGTGAAACCGGCCTGAAGGCGGCACGAAACCGGCCGGGCGCAGTGTTCGTGGCATGACCCAAGTACCTGACACCGACCTGGCCGTTGCGGCCTCCGGGCTCGTCAAGACCTTCGGCGACTTCCGCGCGGTCGACGGGATCGACCTCGAGGTCCGCCGCGGCGAGGTCTTCGGCGTGCTCGGCCCCAATGGCGCCGGCAAGACCACGACCCTCAAGATGCTCGCGACCCTGCTGCCGATGGACGGCGGCGAGGCCAGCATCTTCGGTGTCGACGTCCGTCGACACCCCCACATGATCCGCCAGCTCGTCGGCGTGACGGGGCAGTACGCCTCGGTCGACGAGAACCTCACCGGCTCCGAGAACCTCTGGCTCTTCGGCCGGCTGCAGGGCCTCTCCTCGGCGAGGTCGAAGGCGACCGCCGCCGACCTGCTCGAGCGCTTCGGCCTGACCGAGGCCCGCGACAAGCAGATCTCCACGTTCTCCGGCGGCATGCGCCGCCGCCTCGACCTCGCGGCGAGCCTGATCTCGCAGCCCCCGCTGATCTTCCTCGACGAGCCGACCACCGGCCTCGACCCGCGCACCCGCGGTCAGATGTGGGAGACCATCCGAGAGCTGATCCGCGAGGGCAGCACGGTGCTGCTGACCACGCAGTACCTCGACGAGGCCGACCAGCTCGCCGACCGGATCGCCGTGATCGACCGCGGCATCAAGGTCGCCGAGGGGACTCCCGACGAGCTGAAGACCTCGGTCGGCAGCTCCACGCTCCAGCTGCGGATGTCGGACCCCGACGAGGCGAGCAGCGCCGCAGCCGTCGTACGGCGGGTCCTCGGCGAGGAGCCCGTTCTCACGCCCGAGGCGGGCGGCATGAACGCCGCACTCGCCGACGCCAACCAGGCCGCCGACGTGCTGATCGCGCTGCGCCAGTCCGGTCTCTCGATCGCCTCCGCGACCGTCCAGAAGCCCACCCTCGACGAGGTGTTCATGGCCATCACCGGCCACGGCGCCGAGGACGAGACCCACGAGCCCCAGATGGAGGCGGCCCGATGAGCACCACACTTCTTGCCGAGCACGAGACGACCGAGGTGGGCGACCGCATCGTCGTCACCCGGCCGTCGTTCCGCGACACCCTCGACCAGAGCCTGGCCATGGCGTGGCGTGCGCTCAAGAAGATGCGCCGCAACCCCGAGCAGTGGTTCGACGTCACCATCCAGCCGCTGCTGTTCACCGCGATGTTCGCCTACATCTTCGGCGGCGCGATCTCCGGCAGCGTCGAGGACTACCTGCCGATCGTCATCACCGGCATCCTGGCCCAGACCGCGCTGACGGCCTGCATGGCCACCGGCATCCAGCTCCGCGAGGACATGGACAAGGGCGTCTTCGACCGGTTCAAGTCGCTCCCGATCGCCCGGATCGCCCCGCTGGTCGGGCCGGCCATCGCCGACCTGCTCCGCTACGCGACCGCCGCGACTCTGACCATCCTGACCGGTCTGCTGATGGGCTACCGGCCCGGCGGCGGGTTCCTCGGCGTACTCGGTGGGTGGACCATGACCATCATCGCCGGCTGGTCCCTGGCCTGGATCTTCACCTACCTCGGCACCCGCGCCCGGAGTGCCCAGGCCGTGCAGGGGATCTCGATGATGATCATGTTCCCGCTGACGTTCCTCTCCAACGCGTTCGTCCCGGCCGAGACCCTGCCGAGCTGGCTCGAGGCCTTCGTCAACGTCAACCCGGTCTCGCTCGTCATCTCCGCCGTACGCGACCTGATGAACGACGGGCAGGTCACCGCCAACGTCGGCTGGGCGCTGCTCGGCTGCGCGATCGTGGTCGCGATCTTCCTGCCGCTATCCGTGAGGTCATACAGCCGGAAGATGTGATCGAGCAGCCGGGAGCGAGCTCGCTCGCTCCCGGCGTTGCTCGATCAGATTGAGCAAGCGACGCGACTGAGGAACGAAGTCGCGTCAGCGCGTCGAAATCCGGTGAGCCGAGAGGCGGCGGTGGTTTCGAGACGGGCCTAGCGGCCCTCCTCAACCACCGACAGACCCGAGCTCCGCGACCAGGTCCCGGACCTCGTCGCGGAGCTCGGGGCCATTTCGGTGCCCGATCTCCGCCCGCACTCGCGCCACCTCACCGGGCATCGCCGCCTCGGCCAGTGCCAGGCCGGCCTCCCAGCTGAGGCTGGGCAGCTGGCGGTTGTAGCCGAAGAGGTCGGCACACACGAGCAGGCGTACGGCGCGGGCGAGCGCGACGGAGTCGGCCGCCGTGGTGAGCTCCCACTCGGCCAGGGCGAACACCATCGCACCGACCACCGGGTAGTCCAGGTAGCCGATCGCGGCGCCGAGCGCCACCGGCACCTTGGCGACGAGCTCGGCGCGCAGCGGCGCACCGTCCTCGAGGTGACCGTACCGGACGTGGGCGGACAGCGCGGCCGCTGCCGGGAACAGCGTCCAGGGCTCGTAGCCCAGGGTCTGGCCGATCCCGGGGATCGGGCTGTTGCTCAGCTCGTGGACGGCGGCGCGGTAGCCGCGCAGACCCTCCTCGATGCGGCCCGCGGCCAGGTCGAGCTCCGGGCGGCCACATCGGACGATGATCGCCGCGCCGAAGATCCCGCCGTCGTCCTCGATCTCGTCGAGGATCCGCTCCGCCTCGGCGAACCGGCCCTCCGCCATCGCCGACATCGCCAGCACCGCCTTGAGCTGGGCGACGTCCTCGGTCGCGCCCAGCGCCTCCATCACCGGGATGGCGTCGACGGCGTACGTCAGCGCCTGCGGCAGGTCGCCGACCTGCATCGTCAGGCCGGCCAGCTGGGAGCGGACCAGCGCGGCCGGCCACGGGCCGTCCGCGTCGTCGGTGAGCTCGAGCGAGCGCTCGGCGAGCTCCCGGGCGTGGGTGAGGTCACCGAGGTTCTCGTAGAACTGGCTCGCCCATTGGCACGCGATCTGCCGGACCAGCCGCAGCGGATGCTCCGCGAGCCGGTCGAGGGCGTCGGCGTCTCCGTCGGTCAGGCCGAGCCGGGCGACGGAGAGCACCATCGCCTGGGCCTCGGCCCGGGTGCTGCCGTCTCCGGGCGGAAGCGCACTCAGACGGGTCTCCGCCGCCGCGGTGATGTACTCCGAGAAGATCATCGAGTTGAACGTGATCGCGGACAGCGTGGCGCGCAGGGCCCACACCAGCTCGTCGGGGATCGGGGCGTCCGCGACCACGTCCTCCACCTCGTGCGCGACGTTGACCACCTTGAGGTGGCTGCCCTCGACCGTCCAGAAGTCCGACAGGCAGGCCATCAGCACGGTCACGGCGATGGCGTCCCGCTCGCGCAGGCAGCGGCGCAGCAGGTCGACGAGGTTGCCCTCCTCGGTGCGGATCTCGGTCATCGTCGCCACCTGGTGCGGCCCGTGCAGCATCCCTGCGGCGTGCTCGGAGAACGCCACCCCCCAGTCGCGCAGGCGCCTGGCCGTCTCGCGGTCGTCGCCGGCATCGATGAGCTGCATCTGGCCGAACTCACGCACCGTCTCGAGGAGCCGGTAGCGCAGCTCCGGTCCACTCTCGTTGACGGTGACGAGAGACTGATCCACCAGGTTGGAGAGCGGGCCGAGGGCGTCGCCGTCGATGACCGCGTCCGCGCCGGCCAGCGAGAACCCGTCCCGGAAGATCGAGAGCCGACGCAGGGCGACGCGCTCCTCGTCGTCGAGGAGGTTCCAGCTCCAGTCGATGACCGCGAGCAGGGTCTGGTGCCGCTCGGGCGCCTCCCTGCTCCCGCCACGCAACAGGCCGAAGCGGTTCTCGAGGCGCCGCTCGATCTCGGCGACCGACATGACCCGCACCTTCGCAGCGGCCAGCTCGACGGCCAGCGGCAGGCCGTCGAGGCGGGCGACCAGCGACCGGATCTCGAGCGTGTCGAGCCGTACGCCGGGCCGAGCCGCCGTCGCCCGCTCCGTGAAGAGCTCCGCGGCGTCGTCGAGGCCGAGCTGCGGCAGCTGGTAGACGCGCTCGGCGGCGATGCCGAGCGGTGCCCGGGTGGTCGTCAGCACCCGGAGCGCCGGAGTGCGGGTGACCAGCACCTGCACCAGGTCGGCGACGGCGTCGACGAGGTGCTCGCAGTTGTCGAGGATCAGCAGGGCCGGCGCGGTCCCGACCTGGTCCAGGATGCGGCCGAGCAGGTCCGTACGGCGGGCGGCGCCGGTCAGCTTGCCGGCGATCGACTCCCGTACGCCGAGCACGTCACCGACCTCGACCACCACGCCTTCCGGCGAGGTGACGCCGGCCAGCTCGACGAAGTGCACCACCGGCTGCTCGGCCAGTCGGCCCATCAGGTGGGCCAGGCGGGTCTTGCCGAGACCACCCGGCCCGACGATCGAGGTCACCCGGGAGGTGCGGATCGTCTCCGCCAGCGCGGCCACGTCGCTCTCGCGGCCGATCAGCCGGGATGCCTCGTAGAGGAGCCCCTCACGCACCGGCCGGTCTCGGGCCAGCAGCTCCGCATGCAGGGCGCGGAGCTCCGGGCCGGGATCGACACCGAGCTCGTCGGCGTACCGCTCGCGGAGCTGCTCGTAGCGCGCCAGTGCGGCCGCGACGCCGCGCACCGCGGCCTCGCTGCGCAGCAGCGCGAGGACGTTGCGCTCGCTGGGCGCACTGCCCTCGAGGATCTCGAGCGCCTCGTCGTGGTGCCCGAGCGCGGACAGGGCGCGGCCAAGGAGGTCGCGCGTGGCGGCCCGCGTCGCGAGGGCGTTCGTCCGGAGGAGGTGGAGCTCCCCCTCCCCTGCCTCGGAGACCGTCAGGTCGGCGACCGCCCGTGCGGCCGCGACGACCGCCGGCCAGTCACCGGCCCGCTCGGCCTCGGCGGCCTGCGCGTGGTGGCGGCGGAGGTAGTCGACGTCGGTGTCGTGCGTGCCGAGCCGGTAGCCGTGCGGCGTACGCACGATGGCATCGGCGCTGGTGGCCGTGCGGGCGCGCGAGACGACGACCTGGAGAGCCTTGGTGGGGTTGGCGGGAACGCCGTCCTCGCCCCAGATCTCCTCGATCAGCCGGCCCTCGCTGACGCCTTCGTCCGGCGTGGCCGCGAGCACGGCGAGCAGCGCCTGGGTGCGTTCACCCGAGACCGGCGTGCCGTGCCAGCAGACGTCGTCGAGGAGCGTGAGCACCCAGACGTCAGCTGCGCTGGACGGCACCGGTCCGCTCGGCGGCGAGCGCGACGGCTGCGTCGCGCACCGCCGTCGTCTCCTCCTCGGTGAGGGTCCTGTCCGGAGCCCGGAAGCGCAACGCGAACGCGAGCGACTTGCGGCCCGCGCCGATCTGGTCGCCGGTGAAGACGTCGAAGAGCCGGATCGACTCGAGCAGGTCGCCGGCGCCCTCGCGCAACGCCGCCTCGACCTCGGCCGTGGTGACGGCGGTGTCGACCACGAGGGCGACGTCCTCCTTCGCCAACGGGTACGTCGAGAAGTCGGGTCCGGGCGTGATGTCGCGGGCGTGTCGCATCAGGAAGTCGAGGTCGATCTCGGCCGCCGCGCTCCGGGCCGGGAGGCCGAACGCCTGGCAGACCTTCGGATGCAGCTCGCCGGCATGGCCGAACTCGACGCCGCCGACGAGCACCTGGGCGCAGCGGCCCGGGTGCCACGGGGCACGGGAGGTGGAGACGACCTCGACCTCGACGCCGAGCTCGGTCGCGAGACGTCGCACGATGCTGATCGCGTCGGCCCAGCCGGCCTCGCGCCCGGCACCCCACCACCCGGCGCGCTCGCGCTCACCGGCGAGCACGACGGCAAGGTGGAGCGGCTGCTCGGGCAGCGCCTCGAGCAGCTTGGCGAGCTCGTCGTCGCTCGGGCGCCAGTCGACGCCGTAGATCGGCGCCGGCCCGCGGTCGACGGGGAAGGCGACCGTGCCGGTCTCGAAGAGCGACACCCCGGTCGCGCCGCGGCCGACGTTGCGCGCGGCTGCCTTGAGCAGGCCCGGCAGCAGCGTCGTCGTGTACGACGGCTCCTCGCTCGAGAGCGGGTTGGCCAGGCGCACGGTCTTGCGCAGCACGTCGTCGGCGGGCAGCCCGAGGGCGTCGAACGCGGCGTCGCCTACGAACGGGAAGCTGATCACCTCGACGCAACCGGCACCGGCCAGGGTGCGGCCGATCCGGCGACGCAGCCGCTGCTCGCGGGTCAGGCCACGACCGGCGGCCTCGCGCGGCAGCACGGACGGCACCTGGTCGTAGCCCACGATCCGGGCGACCTCCTCGACCAGGTCGAACGGGTCGCTGAGGTCGGGGCGCCACGGCGGCGGGGTCGCGACGAGCGTGGTGTCCTGCTTGTCGAGCACACACCCGACAGCCTCGAGGTTGGCAACCGTGGCCGCCGCGTCGATCGGCATGCCGGTCACCCGGGCAGGCAGGTCGTAGGCCATCTCGATCGGCGTCTGCCGCGGCGGGATGCCGACGACCGTGACCCCGGCGTCGGCAGTGCCGCCGCCGTACGTCGTCAGCAGCTCGACGACCCGGTCGGCCGCGGCCTGGGTGACGACCGGGTCGACGCCGCGCTCGTTGCGCTTGCCGGCCTCGGAGTTGATCTTGTGCCGCTTGCCGGTGCGGAACATCGAGGTCGCGTCCCAGTGGGCCGCCTCGACCAGCACCGACGTCGTCGTCGCGGACATCTCGGTGGTCTCGCCGCCCATCACGCCCCCGAGGCCGATGATCCCGGAGTCGTCGGTGACGACCAGGTCCTCGGTGGACAGTGCGCGTTCGGTGCCGTCGAGGGTCGTCAGTCGCTCCCCCTCGCGGGCGCGGCGGACCCGGATCGGACCGGTGAGCTTGTCGGCGTCGTACCCGTGGATCGGGCGGCCGATCTCGAGCATCACGTAGTTGGTGATGTCGACGGCCAGCGAGATCGGGCGCATCCCGGCCTGGGTCAGGCGACGGACCATCCAGTCGGGCGACACGGCGGTCGGGTCGAAACCGGTGACCTTGCGGGCGACGAAGACCGGGCAGCCGTCCGCGTCGTCGATCTCGACCGGGTAGCCGGAGGCGTTGGGCTCGGGGACCGAGCGCTCGGCCGGGTCGCGGTACGGCGCGGCGTACGCCAGCGCGGCCTCGCGGGCCACGCCGCGCAGCGAGAGGGCGTACGCGCGGTCGGGGTTGATCTCGAACTCGATGTCCTCGTCGTCGAGCCCGAGCACCGGGAAGGCACTGTCGCCGGGTGCACCGGCGTCGGCCGGGAGCACGATGATGCCGTCGTGATCCTCGCCCAGGCCGAGCTCGCGGGCGGAGCAGATCATGCCGGCCGAGAGGTGGCCGTAGGTCTTGCGCGCGGAGATCTCGAAGTTCCCGGGCAGGATGCCGCCCGGCAGGATCACCACGACCAGGTCGCCGGGCGCGAAGTTGTGGGCACCGCAGACGATGCCCTGGGGCTCGCCGGTGCCGTTGGCGGCGCCGACGTCGACCGTGCACCAGTTGATCGTCTTGCCGTTCTTCTGCGGCTCGGGCTCCATCGTGAGCACCTTGCCGACGACGAGCGGGCCGGTGATCTGGTCACCGGGCTTCTCGATCGCCTCGAGCTTGAGCCCGAGTGCGGTCAGGCGCGCGGTGAGGTCCTCGGTGGTGACGCCGTCCGGCAGGTCGACGTACTCCCGGATCCAGGAGACAGGGGCCTTCATCAGAGTTCCGTTCCGAATGCCGTGGTGAAGCGGATGTCGCCCTCGAAGAGCTCGCGCAGGTCCTCGATCCCCTG
>Ga0190274_10000816_pt1 | contig 18101 bp, 19 predicted proteins | sample Popmic531T_FD_133002 | JGI IMG/M metagenome (GOLD analysis project Ga0190274, IMG submission 133002) | Populus adjacent soil microbial communities from riparian zone of Yellowstone River, Montana, USA - 531 T | ecosystem: Environmental > Terrestrial > Soil > Riparian zone | place: USA: Montana... | reverse complement strand
GGGTCGGCGTCGATCTGTCGGGCCTGGGCGAAATGCGCGACATCAACACTGCTCGGGAACGGATGAATGTTGGTGTGCGCGTGACGTCGCGCCTCGTATAACGACTGGCCACCCGTCAGCACGAGCGAGGCGCGCCTCATCAGCTCGGCGTCGAGCGCGCCGAGTGCGGCCGGCGCGCCCTTGAACGCCGAAAGTTCGTCCATGCAGTCGTAGACCACGGCGGCTGGCGTCAGGTGCCGCGTGAAGCTCAACGCCATCGGCGTGTAATACCAGAGCGCGTATCTGCGAATATCTGCGCGCTGAATCATCTCGTCGATGAGAGACCGTTGATAGCTGTCCGAGAGCGCACCACAGTGCTCAGGCAGCTGCGGCACCACCACGGTCACATCCCCCGCCGCTTCAATCTTCAGTTGGGGCTCGGCGCGGGGTCGATACTCGGCCTCTTCCACGAAGAACACCCGGCGCTCCCTTGCGCACCGCGTCATCAGGTGTTGTGGTCGTTGATAGACGAAGTGCCATCGCAAGTGCGACAGACAGATCAGGTCGAACCTCTCCTGCGAACGCGTCACTTCGAACATGTGGCGCTGCAACTCCAAGAACCATGCCGAAACTCACCGCTTCCGGGGCACAGTGCGCGATTTGGGCGCGAGGCTTCGTATGTCGCCGCGGTGCAAACGTCGGCCCGCCGCGCGCTAGCCGAGTTGCATCGTGAGGCCTAGGGAAAGCCCTAGTTTGTTCTCCGCGTTCTGGCGATCGCGGTACGCACGCTCGGCCGGGCCCTCGTGCCGCTGATCCGGCGGACAATCGAAATCGCCCTCGAGAAATACGAGCCGATGGCCAAGGCGGTGTGCGATCGCGAACGCCACATGACGCCAGCCCCATCCAACGTCGGCCGGAACGCTCATGAGGTACGGTGCGATTCGGGCGGGCATCACGAAGGGTCCATAGGAGAAATCGTCACTAGAGCCGAACTCGTCGCGGCACGCCGCATTGATGGCACCTTCGGTATGGCGTTGATGGGCCGGATAGGTGCTGAAACTGGCCGCTGAGCGCGCGGCAATGCACAGCGAGGACGACGCTGCTGAATGGCTGCCGGCGACGAAGCTCATCAGATGCTTCTGGAAGAAGAGTTCTTTGTCGGGCTCCGTATAGAGAATGCGGCTGGGGTGCGAGTCCAGCGCCACGGCCATGCTGCCCTGAATCTGACCGACGAGCCTGTGGCCCGCACAGACTTTGACGTTAGGCAGCCCTTCTATCGCGGTGACGAAACCGGGAAGCGATCCGCCATCCGCGACTACGACCGGCCAGCCGTGGGCAGCGAGTCTTTCAAGACTGCGCTCGAGGACGGCCGCCTCACTCACCGAACGCGCCAACGTCATGGTCGACACGACGAGTGGGGGCCTCGTGTCCGGGTTGCCGGTAGTCATCCGGGTTGTCGATCAGCGGCGCTCGCTGTCAGCGAGCGTCGCATTCAGTTGCTCGAGCCCGTCGCCACGCATGGCTGTGGCGCCGGCCGTCGCCTCGGCGATTCGGGCCAGTGGAACCTTTGGCGTGCGGTCGAAATAGAGCAGACCGTTCACTTCCTGGTACGTGTCGGCGAACTGCGTGTAACAGAAGCCGGCCAGCAGCGCGAGATCACGGACCGTCTTGAGGATGGCCTCGTAGCGCTGCGCCAAATCCTCTGGTGTCGTGGCTACGGAATATCCCCAGGTCTTTGGCGAGGTCTCCCGCGAGAACGCGATGCCCCCAAACTCGGTCAGCATCAGCGGGATATCGTTGGCGTGAGTCCCTTCGAGTACCAGCAGACGGCCACCCGGGCGCTCGCGCTTGAAGAGTCGCGGCAGCACGTCGTCAGCCCGATAGCGTCGCCCGATCCGCTCAGGCTGATCGTCATAGTCGTGTATCCCGATGATGTCCGTTGCGACACTTTCCCATCCGTCATTGCCGATCACCGGACGGGTCGGATCGAGCGTCTTGGTCAGGTGATAGAGGGCCTGGACGTAGTGCCGCTCGCGGGCATTGCTCGGCAGATTGGGCACGCCCCACGATTCATTGATCGGCACCCAGGTGACGATGGAGGGATGGCTGTAATCGCGCCGGACGGCATCGGTCCATTCGCGTGAAAGACGCTCGACCGCGTGCGCGGTGTACCGATACGCGCTCGGCATCTCCTCCCACACCAGCAAACCAATCTTGTCCGCCCAGTACAGATAGCGCGGATCCTCGATCTTCTGGTGTTTCCGGACACCATTGAAGCCCATGGTTCTTGCGAGCTCGACGTCCCGCCGGAGCGCCGCGTCGTTTGGAGCCGTCAGTCCACCCTCTGGCCAGTAACCTTGATCGAGCACCATTCGCAGCACGTACGGACGTCCGTTGAGCAGAAAGCGGTCGCCCTGCGCGCTGACCGTCCGCAGACCTGTGTATGACTGCACCCGATCGAGCAGTTCACCCCGAGCGCCCCACAATTCGAGCTGGACGTCGATGAGATTGGGCGCCTCCGGGCTCCACAGCAGGGCATTACGCGAGTCGTCGATGCCCGGATCGGAGAGCGCGATACCGCGATGCACCTCGCCGCTGATCACTTGGTAGGTGTCGGCGGCCAGAAGCTTGGAGGCACTGTGCAGTTTGATTCCAAGACGCAGGTCGGGCCGCTCGAAGCCTTCGAGCCAGGCTTCAACGCCAATTTCCCATCGCGCCAGGTCCGGAGTGAAGGCTAGTCGAGCAATGCGGGTGGCTGGTACCCTTTCGAGCCAGACTGTCTGCCAGATACCTGTCGTGCGCGGATACCAAATGGAGTGCGACTCGGCCAGCCAATCCTGCTTGCCCCGCGGCTTGGTCAGGTCAAGCGGGTCGTCCTCGGCGCGGACGACGATCTCGGTCCGCGAGCCGTGTAGCAGGTCAGTGACGTCGCAGCTGAAAGGCGTGTAGCCACCGCGATGCTGGCCCGCGTAGTACCCGTTCACCCACACCGTCGCGGCATGATCGACCGCTCCGAAGTGCAGCAGCCAGCGCCTGCCGTCAATGCCCTCCTCGATGTCGCAATATCGCCGATACCAACACACGTGGATGAAGTCGGTCCGCCCAATGCCGCTTGCCGGAGCTTCCGGCGCGAACGGCACGGTGATCGTCTCCTGCCAGTGGACGTCGGCCGGACGTTGCCAGCGACGCGACATGTCAATGGCAAAATCCCACGTCCCATTCAGGGAATACCAGTCACGGCGACGCAGTTGCGGGCGCGGATACCCGCGCCCATGGGCGTCCAAGGCATCGGCGGCAATCAGTTCGGTCGGCATCGCTGGAGGCGGACCTCGAGGTCCGCCGGCTTCGCGTCGGCGTTCGCCCCGCGGTACGCGTCTTTGGCCAGATAGGGTTGGGGCGTGGCGAAACTGAGGAACACGGAGACCACGCGCTCACGACGTTCAGCCACGCACCCGCGCAAACGCAAGGCCGGTACCACGTGTGGACCTCATCGAGCTTAGGGCTCCAGCCCCCGGCATGCCCTGCACTTATCCCCGGGGGACTTACACGTCATCCAGCCATCCGTGGTGGCGGGCATAGCGGAGGAGCGCGATGCGCCCGTGAAGGCCAAGCTTTTGCATCGCATTGGCCTTGTGCAGCTCGATGGTCTTCACGCTGAGCGTCAGACGGGCCGCGATGTCCTTGTTGCTGTGCCCGACGGCAACGAGTTGAAGGACCTGCGACTCCCGATCGCTAATTGTTCCGGGAGTTCCGACCTGTTTTCGCTGTGCCGCAATGAACGGCGCGGCCAGATGGTGCACGAGGGCCGGATCGACGTACTGCTGGCCGTTGGCAGCGGCGCGGATTGCCCGGAGCAACTCGAGGTGCGAGCTTTGCTTCAGAACGTAGCCCGACGTGCCAGCGCGCAGCGATTCCTGCAGCGAAGCCCTGTCCGCGTGGCGGGTCAGGCTCACGATCGCCACACTCGGCTGCATTTCTTTGAGCCGACGCGTCGCGACGAGACCGCTCATGCCGGGCATCGACACGTCCATGACGATGACGTCGAGCGGCTCCGACCGGGCGCACTCAATCGCCTCGTCCCCACCCCCGACGTCCCCGACGACGTCAAGGTCGGGCTCGCGTTGGAGCACGAGTTTGAGGCCATGGCGCACCGTCTCGTGATCGTCCACGAGCAGTATTCGCAAATGTTGGTGCACGCTTCCCGCTCTTCTCAGTCTGGGCTTGTTCGGCCCATCGGTCAACGGCGGAACCACCGTTGTCGCGGAGCTTCACGGTGACCGAACCATCCGGCCCCTCGATCGGGCAATTGCGGCGTGACGATGGAGAGGATGACGCTGCCGCGAAGCTGCGCGAATCGACGGCGCTGCTTGCCACCGAGATCATCGATCGCACGACTGCTGACGCCGCTCGACTCAGGCTGCTGCGGCGCCTGATCGTGGCGCAGGAGGAAGAACGACGTCGCATCGCGCGCGACCTTCACGATGACGTGGGGCAGTGGCTCACCGCCCTGCGCCTTTCGCTCTTCGCGCTCAGAGACAAGACCAATGGACAAGAGGCGCTGTCGGAGCTGACGGCTGAGGCCCTCGAGAGGCTCGTCAGACTCGACAAGGCGCTCGATTTTCTCGCGTGGGAGTTGCGTCCGGCCGCGCTCGACGAGCTGACATTGCCGCAGGCGCTCGAACATTACGTCGCCGAATGGTCACGGCATGCGGGAATCGCGCATCGTTTCCACAGCGCGCTCGGACGCGCCGATCGGTTCGCCCCGGAAATCGAGACGACCGTCTATCGAATTGTCCAGGAGGCCTTGACCAACGCCGCCAAACATTCTCAAGCGCGGCTCGTGAACGTTGTGCTCGAATCGAGGGGCGAGCACCTCGTATTGGTCGTCGAAGACGACGGCAAGGGACATGCCGCTGGTAGTCACAACGAACGCATGCTCGGGTTGTCCGGCATGCAGGAACGGGCCGCCGCCGTTGGCGGCACTGTCGAGATAGAGCCAACGCCAGGCGGCGGCACGACGGTGCTGGCGCGTATTCCAATGGCCGTTCACTTGCGTTCGGACGGTGTGTCTGGCACGCCGTCCGACGCGTCGCGGCTGCCTTGGGCCGGCGACGGCGGTATCAGGTCGTCGAGCAGCGATACGGTCTTGGCCTCACTGCGAACGCGGCTGCAGGAACTGCAAGCCGCGGTGGGCGCTCGCGACGAGTTTATCGCCACGGTGGCGCATGAACTCCGCAATCCGATTTCGCCCTTGGTCTTTCAGCTGCGCCTCATCCTCGACAGGCTCGAGGAGGGCGCGAAGTCGACGAGTGAGGTGTCGCTCGAGTGGGTGCAGTCGCAGCTGCGCAGGATGGACCAGCGGCTGCACCATGTCCTGCAAACGCTCGATCGATTACTCGACGTCTCGCGGCTGTCAACCGGTCGCATCGACCTCCAACTCGAACCGGTGGACCTCGCCGTTGTCGTTCGTGAGGTCGCGACCAGCCTCGAGTCGGAGCTCGCGGTCGCCCGATGTCCACTCTCGCTTTCAGCGATCGGTGATACCAGAGGGACATGGGATCGCCTGCGGCTCGAACAAATCTGCCGCAACCTGCTCTCGAATGCGATCAGGTTCGGAGCGGGTCAACCGGTCGTGGTCACGGTCGTCGGCCGGGGCGCGTCGGTCGTGCTCACGGTCACAGACAAGGGCGTCGGCATCGCCCGCGAGATGCACGAGAGCATTTTCGAGCGGTTCGAGCGCGGCCCCGGACAACATAGCGGCGGTTTCGGGATTGGCCTTTGGGTTGTCAAGAGCATCTGCCTCGCACTCGGAGGCAACATCGAGGTCGAGAGTGAGCTGGGCGAGGGCGCCACCTTTACCGTCACATTGCCGCGACGCGACCAGAAGGGATCCGTAGATGACCGATCCGACGAAGCGTGATCGGGCCGACTCGCTGAGGCCACGTCGAATTTTGACCGGCATCCCGGGCCTCGATCGCATCCTCGACGGGGGCCTGCTCGCCGGCGGAGTGTATATGGTTCAGGGTCCACCTGGAGGCGGCAAGACCATTCTTGCGAACCAGGTCTGTTTCTTCCAAGCGGCTAACGGTGGACGCGCCGTATACGTGACACTCCTGGCCGAGTCGCACGCGCGCATGTTCGCGCACCTGCGCCGCATGGCGTTTTTCGCTGAGGACGCCATTCCGGAAAAGATGTACTACATCGGAGGCTACAGCGCGCTCCAGACCGGAGGGCTCGACGCGCTGGTCGCGCTCTTACGCCGGGAAATCCAGAAACGCTCGGCGACGTTCGTCGTCATCGACGGTCTCGTCTCGGCGCAGGAGTCGGCGAGCACCGATCGGATGTTCAAGCAGTTCGTCCACGAGCTTCAGTCGCTCGCCGATCTAGTCGGCTGCACCGTCCTGCTGCTGACCAATGCCGAGCGCGCCTCCGGGTTCTATCCGGAGCACACGATGGTCGACGGGGTCCTTCATCTGACTGATGAAGTCTCGGAGCTGCGGCCCCTCCGCCACATTCGCGTGTTGAAGCTGCGGGGGAGCGCGCCGTTGCGCGGTCTTCATTCGGTGCAGATTTCCGACCGCGGCCTCGAGGTCCGTCCGCGCCTCGAGACAGTGGTGCCGGACGAACCGCCCAACAATGCTGCTGCGGCAACTGCCCCGAAGGTGGGTTTTGGTGTCCCCGAGCTTGATTCGATGCTGCATGGAGGCCTGCGAGCCGAATCGGTGACGATGCTCTTGGGGTCCTCTGGCAGTGGCAAAACGCTCCTCAGCGTGCAGTTCCTCTGCGCCGGTCTCGAACGACAAGAGCGGGTTGTGTACTTCGGATTCTTCGAGCCGCCTGACGTGATTCTTGCCAAGTGCAAACGCGTCGGCATGCACGGACTCAGCGAAGGGGTCACCAACGGGCAAGCGCACTTGGTCTGGCACCGCCCGGTGGAAGGAGTGATCGACGAGCTGGGCGAGAGCCTGCTCGAGACGGTGCGCCGCGTGCAGCCGCACCGGCTCGTGATCGACGGCATGGAGGGATTCGAACGTGCCGCCGATTTCCCGGAACGCCTGTCGCATATCTACAGCGCCATCGGGCAGGAGCTTGCGCGTCACAGAATCACTACGATCTACACGACTGAACTGCGCGCCCTGTTTGGGAGCGAGATTGAGGTGCCCATCGAGGGATTGTCAGCGGCGACCCAGAACATCATTTTGCTGAGGCATGTCGAACACCGCGCCCGGCTGTTGCGGGTTCTGGCCATTCTCAAGATCCGCGACGGCAATTACGACCGCCGGATTCGGGAATTCAACATCACGGACGCCGGCATTCAGCTGCTCGACACCTTTGCCGCCGACACACACATCGTGTCGGGCGGCGGTGTCTCACCGCTGCCGCGCCTGACAGAGACGCAGGAGTGAGATTGCCGGTGTCCACTCGCAAGTCAATTCTGATCGTGGATGACGAGTTCGGGCTCGCCGAGATGTTGCGCGACATGCTGCGCGACGACGGGTTCGGGGTGTCGCTCGCGATCAACGGCCGGTTGGCGCTCGAGATTCTCCACGAGCGTCACGTCGATCTCGTCATTACGGATCTGATGATGCCGGTGATGGATGGCATCGAGCTCGCCGAGGCCGTCCGAAAGGACAGTCGGCTGGCGCATGTGCCGATCGTCTTGATGACGTCGCTCCCATTTCGAGTGCCGGAACGAACCGGTTTGTACGATGCGGTGATCGGCAAGCCCTTTACGCCGGAGCTGCTGCTCGACGCCATCAATCGCTGCTTCGAGCTGTCGGCGAGAGCAGAGCAGGGCAGTAATACTTCCGGCGAGCAGAGCAGTCATGGCTGACGACCCCAACCGCGAGCGGCTGAGAACGTGGATCGATGACGCCACGGTGACCATGCTCACGACTCTCGACCACGAAAGACGGCCCGTGACGCGTCCGATGCTTCCACTGCTCATCGACAACGATTCACGAATCCATTTTCTGACTCAGTATTCTTCCGCCAAGGTCGCACAGGTGCACACATGTCCTGACGTGTCCGTCGCGATGGCGTGTTCGGGAGGTGTGTACCTGTCACTGATCGGTAAAGCCCACGTCTCGCGCGATCCGCACCTCATCGGACAACTCTGGCACTCCACCTACCGGGCATGGTTTCCCGATGGTCGACACGACCCTGGTATTGCGGTCCTCAGCGTGACGCTCGACTGCGCCGATGTCTGGGAAGCGCCGGCGAGCCCAGTGACGCGTCTGTTCGGCGCTGCGCGTGCCTTGATCACGCACCAGCCGTTTGAGACGTCGAAGCAGAGCTTCGACGATCCGCTCTAATCAGGAGACGCCGAAACACGATAGGGTCCGGCGCGCTCTCGGTCGTTTTGGTGACGACCGGGTCGAGCCGCGGCCAGGTCGCGCCACTGTAAAACGGTGTGCCGGGTCGCCCCGCTCTCCTGTTTGTCGTGGTGAGCAACACATCCTGCACCAGGCCGGCGTCGACGAGTGCGGTGGCGGTCCTGCGGCCCCCAACCGCTGAAATGCGGCGGATCCCATGACCGCGTCGAAGCTCTTCGAACGCCTCGGCGAGTCCGCGGCCGGCCAGTGGGACGACTGTGAGCCACGGCCGGCTCTCGAACGCTTCGGTCCAACGTCGGCGGCATTCGGCACCCGCGAGCACGATGACGGGCACGCTTGGGACATTGAAGAGGACAGTGGACAGGTCGATCTCACCGCGGTTCGACACCATGATTTGAACAGGATGACGAGGCAGGCCCAACGACTCCCGGAGTGCGACGAGTTGCGGATGCCAGACAGAGAAGAACGTGTCCACACTCCTGGCTGTCGAGGCGCCGGTCAGCACCGCGTCGGCCGCGACACGGGACAATCCTTCGTAGATCAGATGTTTATCAATCGCGCCCCCGCCGAGAGTGTCGGGATCGACGGCGTCCGTATCGCCGTCGCGCGACTCGACGAACACGAGAGAGGTGGCGGGAATGTCTTCAGGCAGGTCCGCGAGATGAAACGATCCGTCGTAATGCTCGTGGGTCCATACGTTGCCGATCGTGCGTTCCCCGGCAAGCGTGGGCGATACCGCAAGGGTTGTGAGGTGACCGATCATCGCCTCTTCGGCCAGAGCGACCTTCTTCGCGACCAGCCGATTGAACCGTGAGGTTCCGTCAGCCATCGGCAGCGGTGTGTGCGAGCCGAGTGAGCTCGCGGAAGCGGGCGGCGTCACGGGGCGCGTGGCCGCCGGCATCGTTGTTGAAATACGCGTAGACCGGCACGCCCTCCGCAAGCCGTTCCGCGCACCATGCCGCCGGCACCGCGAGGGCATCGCTCGCATATGTGCCGTGGTACTTCGTTGGTCCATGAAAGCGGATGTAGACCGCCGGGCCAACAAGACGCAGACCGGTGGCCGCCCCCTCCATGTCGTGAAGACAGAGGCTCGCGCCATGAGTGGCAAGCGCCTCGAAGACGTCCTCGACATACCACGCCGGGTCGCGAAACTCGACCACGTGCGTGAGATGGGGCGGCAACATCTGCAAGAAGGCCGTGAGCCGTTGCAGGTTCAGGGGCCACCGCGGCGGCAATTGGTAGAGCACCGGACCGAGAGCTCGATTGAGCTGGGCAAGGCGTGACAGGAGCAGTTCAACTGACGCGTCAACGTCCTTCAATTTCTTCATGTGTGTAATGTAGCGACTGGCTTTCACGGCGTACAGAAAGCCGGGCGGCACTCGTTCGCGCCAGCGATCAAAAGTACGCGTGTCCGGCAGGCGATAGAACGAGTTGTTGATTTCGACCGTGTCGAAGCGCGACGAGTAGTACTCGAGCCAGCGCGAGACCGGAAGATCAGCGGGATAGAAGTCGCCTCGCCAATGCTTGTACTGCCAGCCAGAGCAGCCTACCCGGAGCGATGGCGGGGAAAACCCCTGCAGCGTCGTCAACCCGCCTGTGGAGCTTCGGTTGTGAAAGTCTCCATCGCCAGTGCGCATCGGCGCTTCTCGATGGCCTCCCATTGCCGAACGGCCTTGGCTTCCAGTCCAACGAACGTCACGCCATGATCCTGCAATGCTGGCAGGCACTGTAGCGCCCGCCACATGCAGCGTTTGCCCTGAACACCGATGGCCAAAGCTTCGAGCGTGCGCAAGAGCGACAGGTCGCCCGGCGCCCCGCCGGCGATCACGCCGAGCGCACTGCCGGACGCGAACCCGATGGCACGCTTAATCGATCGTCCCGATGCGCCCATTTGCGCAAGAAGCCCGCTGACAACGGCGCGGTCCGCTTGGAACTCCTGGGCCAGTCGCTGAAACAGCGCGCCATCCTCGGTGCCGACGTGAGTCGAGCTGAGCCGATCCACGACTCGAATCGCCGCATCGGCGCCACTGAGATGATCTCGGAGATAAGCGGTCAGGGCGTCTTGGGGTCCTGCCGACGTGGATCGCCGCCGCGACGATACAAAGTACGCGGTGAGACCCACGGTCGCGATGGCCGCACCAAGCGCCGCCATGGGTGCCAGTGCCGACTGGCGCGGCTCGAACCGCTGCATGTCTTTCAACGCGTGGCTCCTCATACGTCGGCTCGCCGGCTCAGGCCGGCGCTCGCAGTCGCGGTGAGCGACTGTCTGTGTCAATTGCGGTCACCACCACCGGACCGTCTCGTCGTTCGTCGGGTGCGATCGGCTGGTTGAACCGCCGGCCGTCCTTTGTTGGAAAGACGCGGGAGAACGGCCGGAGGTCGAGATCACGCGAGAGGCGCGGCCGGTCGCCCTCGACCGGAGTCGTCTCTGCAGGAAGCAGGAAGGCCGTCAGCCAGCTTCCAATCGAGGCGGCCAGGGCAGGTGCGATATGTTGCGCCAACTCCGAGGCGCGGCTCTGCCACCCGGGCGAAACGGTCGCGCGCCGGGCACGGGCAGCCTCGAGAACCTGCGAGGCGGCTCCGTCCGCGTCGATCGACGTGAAGGGGAACGACGGACCCAGCGCAAACCAGAGCGCCTCTTTGTCGTGCTGCCCACGCACCAAGACGTTTCGATGCGACCCGGTCCGCATGATGAATGGGGCCACGGTCGTGACCGAAACACCGTATGGTGCAAGCTCCATACGCAGCGTCTCCGACAGGCCGGTCAGTGCGAACTTCCCGACGCAATAAGCGGACAGGTGCGGCACCGCGACCTTGCCTCCGACCGACGCAATGTTGATGATGCGGCCGCCATGGGCAATCAGAGACGGCAGAGACGCGCGAATCAAATGCAGCGGGCCCCAGAAGTGAGTGTCGAGTGAGTCGCGAAAATCCTCTTCCTGGGTATGCGCGAAAGGCGCGACGTGAATCACACCAGCGTTGTTGATAAGAACATCGATGCGGCCGAACAAGGCCAGCACTCGTCCGACGATTTCTTCTGTCGCCTGCTGGTCGCGCACGTCGCACACGAATCCAAGGACTTCTTTGGCGCCGCGACCCCGCAGGTCACTGACCGCGCGCAGCAGCGCATCGCCGTCACGAGCGACAAGCGCGACTCTCGCGCCCTCAGCGGCTAACTTGCGGCCAAGAGCCAGTCCAAATCCTCGTGATCCGCCGGTGATCAATACTGCGGCCCCCGCGAAGGATCGTCGCTTGCCGGGCGCCGGTGTCCTTCGTTGACCAGCCAGGACGCTCGCGGCCGCGACGACTGCGGCCGCGGCGGCACAGGCCGTCAGGAACAGCGGACTCCGGCTTGAATCGTTCACGGCTGGGACCGCCCGCTGGCGATCGAGTCGCCGCGTCCGATGGCGTGGTTGACAGGACAATAGCCTGCGCCGCCGCGCGTGATAAGCCCGATGGCCAAGGGTGCGATGACACCCCGGATGGAGCGCCTCCGTGCGGCCCACATGAGAAGACCCGCGCCGGCGACAATCGACATCGCTCGCTCCCACCCCTCAACATTCCGTCTCATCGGAGTCCTCCATCGGAGCGGGCGCTCATTTGCGCGCTGATCCGGGCTCTGCCTCGCCGCGATGCATCTCAGCAAGCACGGTCGAAGGCGTGATCGCGGCAATGGCCGCGCGTAGTTTGTTCTGCCAGCCGGTCACAACATCGGCCTCGCCGCGGAGCAGTGCCTCGAAACCAATCTTGGCGACTTCGGCCGGGTCATCCTTCTTGCTTTGGCCGACCTTGGTATCGAGCATGTCGGCGCGCTCGAAGAAGTCGGTCTCTGTCGCGCCGGGCATCAAGCACGTGACTGTGATTCCCGTGTCTTTCAACTCCGCGCGCAGGGCGTAAGAAAAGGAATCGATGAAGGCCTTCGTGCCGTTGTACACCGCGTGGTACGTGCCAGGCATCAGGCCCGCAATGGAGCCGGTGAGCAGAATTCGTCCCGACCGCTTCGCCAGCATCTCTCGGGCGACCTTCTGCACGAGATACACCGTGCCGGTGATATTCGTCTCGATGACATGCTCGACTTCGTCGAAATCCTGATCGAGGAAGGCATGTCCCAGACCGTGGCCGGCGTTCGCGAGGAGCAGATCCACAGGGCGATCGACGGTGTTCAGCAGCTGGTCGACGCCGTCGCGTGTCGCCAGATCGACCAGAACAGTTTCGACCGAGCCGCCGTGGCGCCGCAGCTGGGTCGCGGCATTCTCGAGTTCGGGCATGTCGGCGGCGATCACGAGATCGCAGCCGCGTTCAGCGCACAGGTCCGCCAGATGAAAGCCAATCCCGGACGATGCGCCGGTCACCACCGCAAGCGAGCCGGAAAGTGAAGGGTGTGTTGCCATGTGCGGGTGGAATACAAAGCCGGTACCACTAGCCGCTCAGCCGAAGCAACTCGGCATATCGAGCGATCGCGGCACCACATCGCCATTCGGCCTAGGATCAGCACCTCGGTGCCAACTCGCAGCGCCATGACGGGCGGCGGAATCAGGGCGACTCTCCCCGGTCGTCTGGGGCCGATGCCGGTCCGGGGACGGCGCGTGGCATGCGCGTTGCAAACCGCAGGCAATCCAACCATCGCCGCGGAACCATCCGCGTGCGGGAACATTCGAGGCGAGATATGAAGGCCAAAAAGAGCCAGCACGCTGAAACGAACGCAGAGGATATCGCCGGTAACGCCAGAGATCGTGAGATGGGACGGGCCGGTCAGCCGCTTGGTGACCGCGGCCAAGGCAGTCACACGTGGGATCCGCCAGCCGGCGAGCAGGGGATTTCGAATCGGCCAGATGACACCGCCCCCCGCGACGACGACGGCGCTCTCAGTGCCGATGACGAAGACGAAGACGACGACGAGTTCGATGACGACGAGGACGCCGACGAGGAAGAAGAAGAAACCGACAGCGAGGACCGGAGCGGCAACGACCCGGAAGCTGGCTGACGAGCAAGTAGTTCAAGTAAGTAGTTGATGAGACCGGGTGTTGAACTTCGACACCCGGTCCTCGAGACTGCCGGCGTGGCAGCGAACCGCGCCGCGGCGTATTTCAATTTAGTGCCTCATTCGCACCGCAATCGATCTATGGTTGTGCAGTCGGCTCCCCGCCTCACAGCACACGATCGGACCGCACGTGCCTCCCATCGGGCTCGACAACTTGAAACATCTCGTCGTCCTCATGATGGAGAACCGCTCGTTCGATCACATGCTCGGGAGCCTTCGCGCGGTCAATCCGAATATCCAAGGGTTTCCGGCGACTTTCTCAAATCCGGATACCACCGGCAAGGAGATCAAGCCGGAGGCCAAGGCGAAATACCAAGGCCAGCTCGATCCCGATCCGAACCATCACTTTGCGCCGGTCGACGAGCAGATCTTCAACGGTACTGGCAGCGCCGACATGCGCGGCTTCGTGCGCTCGTACTTCAAGCAGCGGAAGGACGTGAAGAACTCGCACAAGATCCTCTATTACTTCAAGCGTGATCAGCTACCTGTGCTGACCACACTCGCCCTGGAATACGCGGTGTTCAACCGCTGGTTCGCCTCGATTCCGGGTCCGACCCTTTGTAACCGCGCCTTTGCCCACTACGGCACGTCGTTCGGGCATGTCGGCATGGAAATGAAGTACTTCGGCCACAGCATCAAGAGCATCTACCAGCGCATCCGCGAGGCAGGTCAGACGACCAAGCTCTACTATTTCGATCGAGCCAGTTCGACGCTCGAGCTCATCAATCTGCTGGAAGAACAGCCGCAGATCTTCGCGACCTACGAGCAGTTCCTTGCCGACTGCCATGCGGGCGCCCTGCCCGCCTACTCCTTTGTCGAGCCAAACTACAGCGATCACGACGGCCTGATTGCCAGCGATCAGCATCCCGATCACCACGTCGCCGAGGGCGAGCGGTTCATCGCCTCGATTTACATGGCGATCAAGTCCAACCCGATCCTCTGGCCCACCACGGCGCTTTTGATCACGTACGACGAACATGGCGGCATCTTCGATCACATGACCCCACCGGCCTGCACGCCCGACGGATTCACGGCGCCCAAGGAGAAGACCGGCACCGGACAGCCCTTCAACTTCGATCGGCTCGGCGTACGAGTACCGGCCGTTCTCGTCTCTCCCTGGGTGCCGAAAGGCACCATCGTCAATAACGTGTTCGAGCACGCATCGATTCCTGCGACCGCCACGAGGTGGCTGCTGCCGAATTTCACGGGCAACCGCACGCCTCGCGAGGCCGCGGCCGAGACCTTCCTCGATCTGCTGTCGGCGCCGGCCATGCGGACCGATGGTCCTGACTTCCAGTAGGACAGCGAGCCGCTCATGCGACCTATCAAGCTTCCGACGATTCCGCCGAGCGCGTACAATCCCGACCGGCCGGCGAACGCGCTGCTCCTCGCACAGGCGCGAGAGCTCGAAAAGGCCGTCCGCGCCGCGGGCCGAGGGGTGCAGGCAGCAAAACTTCGGACCGAAGCCGACGTCGCCGCGCACATCCGCCACCTCAATCGGGCACTCCATCACCAGGTATTGCTGCCCGCGATCAAGCGCAAGCCGGTGCGGCCCCCCGAGAAACAGGCGACCCGGAAGCAGGCTGCGTCGAAGGCTGCCTCACCAAAGCGCAAGCCCGCGAGCGCCAGCAAGAGGCCGCGCACGGTGAGGAAACACGGGGCGAAACGATGAACCGCGTGGCTGCAATGGCCACATGGTTCCTGATCGCCGGAGCCACCTTGGCGTTCGCACAGGAGAGCCGCCTGCACGCCGAGTTCCGGACGCAGTTCGAGGGCCTGAAGAATGATTGCAGCGCCCTCAACAAGACGGCATCTTGTGCAGCGACCCTGGTGACGGGTCATCCCTTGCACATCGCGTTCGGATCTCTGGCCCCGCAGAACGGGTTCGCGTTCGGCCCCGCGCTGGTCACCCACTTCACCCCGAGTGAGTCGTGGCGGAACACGTGGAGCAGCGATGCTGTCTTCGCGCCCGGTGGCGCGTGGCGAGCCGGCAGCTATTTCAAGGGCGTTCATACGCGCGTCGAGCTTCCGACGCCGATTCCGAGCGGCACCGCCGCGGGACCTCGGATTCGAATCACTGAGTACCCGATCTATAGCGCGCAGGTTCAGAGCATTTCCTTGCCCTCGCTGTCTTATTACGGCATTGGTGGTGAGACGCCTCAGGCCGACAGGACGGCTTACGGCATGACAGAGACGATCATCGGGGGCGGTGTGACACTGCCATTGTCGCGTCTCGTGTCCCCGTTGAAGCTTGCGGTGCTCGCCGAAGCGAACGGCCGGCTGTTCGATATCCGATCAGGTGCCGACGGGGACGTGCCGGACATCGCCTCGCGGTTCGACGAGTCCACGGCGCCCGGAGTGTCGGCCGAACCTGCCTTCGTGCAGTTCGGCGAAGCGATCCGACTGCGGCCCTGGCTACTGAACGATCGCATTCAGCTCGGCTACATGTTCCAATACCAGCAGTTCGTCTCGCCGCAGTCGGAGTTCTCCTTCAATCGCTGGACCATCAACCTCGATCACGAGTTTCCGATTTATCGCACCAGTGGCCCTGAGCTGCGACGCGAGACCAACAGTCCGAACGAGTGCTTCGCGTCGCCGACCGATCACCGTTGCCCGGCCGTCACGCGCGACCGCTGGGGTACGGCCAACTTTCGGTTCCTCGCGTCGAAGTCGCAGGTCGGCGACGCTGGCGCGGTGCCGTTCTACCTGCAACGGACACTCGGCGGCTCGGATGTCGACGGCAATCGTGCCCTCGCCAGTTATCCAGACTACCGATTCCGCGGTCCGCACCTGCTCCTCATGCAGGAGACGTTGGAACACTCCATCTGGGGACCGCTCGGTTTCTTTCTGCAGGGCGAGCACGGGAAGGTCGCGACACAAGACCAAAGTCTCAATTTCACAGCTCTCAGGAACACCCTCACCATCGGCGCCACGATTCGCGCCGGCGGATTCCCCGTGCTCACGACGTCATGGTCGACGGGCGGTCCTGAAGGCCATCACTTCATCGTGAGACTCGATACCTCGCTGCTTGGTGGAGGGGGACGTCCCGCCTTGCAATAAGATGATTGTCGCGGCGACTGCTTCGGCGATCCCGCTCTTAGTGACGAGCGGCTCGCACTGGAGGTTTCTGATGCGCCCTGACCGGTCCCGCCCAAACGGCGTCCTTACTGTAGTGGGATTCGCGTTCATCGCCGCGCTCTCCGCCTGCGGACGTGGCGACGACAGACGTGGCGACGACATTCCCCCAGTTGCCAACTCAGCATCACCGGCGCCCGCACCGCCTGTCGCCCCGCCACCGCCGCGCGAGCTCACCTGGAGCGGGAAGGTGGACATGAGTCTCTGGTCGCCGATCCGCGTGAAGACGTACAAGGCCGCGCTGCTGCGGGAAACGCCCCCGACGCTCGCCATCTTGCGGATCCCGCGGCTCAACCTCGAAGTGCCGGTTCACTATGGCACGACCGACGCCGTGCTCGACCTCGCGGCCGGTCTCATAGAGGAAACGGCGCGACCAGGGACGCCGGGCAATGTCGGCATTGCCGCCCACCGGGATGGTTTCTTCCGAGTGCTGAAGGACATCAAGGAAGGTGACGCGCTCGTGCTCGACACACCTGTCGCCGCCGAACAATACCGCGTCGAGTGGATTCGAATCACGACGCCCGACGATGTCAGTGTGATCGACCCGACTCCCGGTCCGGCGGTGACGCTCGTCGGCTGCTACCCGTTTTACCACGTAGGGTCGGCGCCCAAACGGTTCATCGTGCGCGCGGTGCCCGTTACGGGACCCCACACGGGCAGCTGATCTGAATGCGCCGGACGCGACTGGTCGCAGCAATCGGAGTGAGCCTCTGTTCAGCCCTCGTGACGGGCAGCCAGGCCGCGCCGCCCGTGGAACTATCCGAGGCGCTGCGGGCCCGCGTGAAGAACGAGCGGCTGGAGATGGTCACGTCCATTCGCGGCCTGCCACTCGGTGTCCGCGAGAGTCTGCAGACGCTCTTCGGCAGCTCGTCACTCGATATCGCTGACCCTGGAGCCACGTTTGAGATGAGCGGCGTGGCCGGCAGTCCCAAGCTGCCGATCCGCCGGCTGGTCGCAGCAGGATGCTCGACCGAGTATTGCCTGGTCTATTACGAGCGCGGTGGAGCGCCGCGCACGGGTCACGTCGCACTATTTCACTGGCTGCCGGAAGCAACACGATTCGAGTGGGGTGGTACGGCGCCAACGGGCCTTGCGACCATCGACGAAGTTCGGAACGCCGTGTTGTCAGGGGCGATCAAGAACCCGAACCGCCTCTGGTAGTTTTAACGCCGTCGCAGTGGCGCGAGATTCTGGGTGGGGTTGGCTTCCCCAGGTGTGGGCTTGGCATTCGGTCCCGAGTCGTAGCGCACCCACCCGGCTACATCGTCATTAGCCACGCTGTTACCGGTGAAGTACGCGTTGTCGGCGAGATCGGGGAGGATCAGATTGCCGAGGCCCGGTGGCGCGACCGCGCCGTCCCCGTCTTCCCAGGACACAAAGTCGAGGAACACGTTGTCGGTTCCCGCGCTGTTTTTGTCGGGGCCTGGCAAGTACACGTAGAGCGCGTCGCCGCCGTTAGCCAGACCGGGATTGACTGCGCCGCCGAGACCATCCGAACCGACAGTCACGCCCGTTCCCGGCGCGAGAACCAGACGCCAGTCTCCGGCCGCGGGGTTCACTTGCGTGTCGGTCGTCACCCCGGCTGATGCGGTCCACACCGCAATGAGCGT
>Ga0190274_10000815_pt1 | contig 18117 bp, 18 predicted proteins | sample Popmic531T_FD_133002 | JGI IMG/M metagenome (GOLD analysis project Ga0190274, IMG submission 133002) | Populus adjacent soil microbial communities from riparian zone of Yellowstone River, Montana, USA - 531 T | ecosystem: Environmental > Terrestrial > Soil > Riparian zone | place: USA: Montana... | reverse complement strand
TTACTGCAACCTCCCCCGCTAAAAGAGAGTCTAGTATGCGCCCATCGTTAATTCTCCATGGGAGAACTGGGATAAAGGCAAAGGGGCGCCGGTCTTGGGGGAGGTCGGCGCCCTCAGCTTTTTTCATCTGTATAACCCGCCAACTCAAATTCCAATTGAAGCGAGCTGATTACAGGGAGGCGACTTTCGTGCTCGTTCGTGTGTTTTAGTGGATCGCAACTTGTTCTCTACATCAGGAACGATCCACAAAACCACACGAACCGGCACGAAAGTAACGCCAAACCGGCAGCGGCTAGCGTGCGGACAACTAGCGATTGCCATTGACTCCCAACCAAAACGGTATAACAATTCGCCCGAATCCATAAGAGGTGGCCTGCAATGTTACCCAAAAAACGCATCGCTTTGAGCCTGATCCTGTCGGTGGCTTCCTGGGCAATTCCACTCAGAACCGCTCATTCCCAAACGTTCCGGCCCGTAGTCCGTGGCAAACGAGGAGTCGTGGCAGGCGGTCATCCTCTTTCCGTCGAGGCAGGCCTACGAATACTCCAAAAGGGTGGGAACGCTGTAGATGCTGGGGTAGCTACAATTCTGGCGGCGTCGGTAATAGAGTTTTCCCATTTTTCCTTTGGCGGCGAAGCTCCGATCCTAATCAAGTTAAAGGGTAAGGATGTTGCGGTGGTTGAAGGAATGGGGCAGGCACCGATGAAGGCCACGCGTGAATTCTTCCTGAGTCGAGGGGCACAATCCGGACGCATCCCCGCGACTGGTCCGCTTGCGGCTACCGTCCCTGCGGTGCTTGATGCCTGCGTTACCGCGCTTGATCAGTTTGGCACCAGGTCACTGGCAGAAGTAATGCAGCCGGCTATCGAGTTGGCCGATGGTTTTCCAATCGATGAGTTGCGGGTGCAATACATCAAAACCCGCGGCAGCGTTTTCGCGCAATGGGCAGACGCAAAAAGAGTGTTCATGCCAAACGGTGAAGCGCCTAAAGTCGGTGATGTTTTCGTGCAAGCCGATCTTGCCCGAACTTTGCGGGCGATCGTCGCGGCCGAAAGACGCGCGGTTAAGCAGACAAAGAATGGAAGACACCTCGGGCTAATGGCAGCTCGTGATTACTTTTACAAGGGGCCGTTGGGCCAGCGTATTGGCGACTACATGCAGAAGAATGGCGGTCTCCTGGCGGCCGGGGATCTGGCCAGGTTCAAAGCCAGGCTCGGAACACCAGTAAAAGCTGACTATCGCGGCTATGAGGTCTACAAAGCTGGTTTCTGGACGCAGGGTCCGGCGATGGTCGAAACTCTCAATATTCTCGAGGGTTACGACGTCAAAGGGATGGGGCACAACTCGGCCGGATATATTCACACCCTGACCGAATCGCTCAAGCTCGGACTGGCAGACCGTGATCGCTATTACGGCGATCCCGACTTCGTGAAGATTCCAACCACGGAACTGCTTTCAAAGGCTTACGCGGCATTGCGCCGGCCGCTAATCGATAAGGAACACGCATCTCTAGCTCAGCAGCCCGGCGATCCGTCGAATATGCGTGCGGTTCTAGCGAGCGCGGAAACCGTCGGACGATTGTCAACGGTTCCCTTAATTGAACGTGCAAACGACACCACCTGCGTTAACGTTATCGATAAGGATGGGAACCTCTTCAGCGCCACGCCAAGTGGCGCCTGGCTTCCTGCATTAGTTGCGGGCGACACAGGCGTGCTGATGGGACAACGGCTGCAGTCGGCATTGACGGATCAAAACAGCCCGAATGTTGTCGCTCCCGGCAAGCGGCCGCGGATTACTCTGACGCCGACAGTTGTTCTGAAGGCGGGTCAGCCGTTTATGGTCTTAAGCACGCCAGGGGGAGACAATCAGGACCAGGCGTTGCTTCAGGTTCTCCTGAACATTATCGAGTTTGGAATGAATCCTCAGGAGGCTGTGGAGGCACCCCGCTTTGATACACAACACTACGTCAGCTCCTTTGACGATCATGAGTTTCTGCCGGGTTCCTTGAATGTCGAGGCTCGCATTCCCGAGAAAACGGTCGGGGAGTTGAAAGATCGCGGCCACAAAGTGAAGGTTCAATCGGCCTGGGGAACTCTCTCTGCGCCAACTGTCATAATCTACGATCCGCACACTGGAGTTTCGTCGGGGGGCGCCGACCCGCGTCGTGGACGTTATGCCGTGGCCTGGTAGGCAGACATTGCCGCGGATCAGCTCCGATTAACCAAGAGGTAACCTAATGGCTGACAGACTATTCCGCATTATTCTCCAGGTCGACGATCTCGATAAGGCTGAAGCGTTCTATGGGAAGTTATTGAGCGATCCCGGCAGACGAATTCCATACGCATCGCGGCACTATATCGATTGTGGGTCGGTGATCCTGGCGCTGGTGGATCCCACCCCGGGAGGTGAGCCGGCAAAGCCACTTCCCGACAAAATCTATTTCGCGGTGGCGGAACTGGAAGGCGTTTTTGCTCGAGCAAGCGAGTTGGGCTGTCTTTCATCGGATGACGTTCATGGCGCGAGCGCGGGCGAGATCGTCCGCCGGCCCTGGGGTGAGCGCTCATTTTATGTTTATGATCCGTGGGGCAACGGCCTTTGTTTTGTGGACGAAAAAACGTTGTTTACCGGACTCCAGCGATAGCAGTAGGCGGCAGCTAAAATAGGTCCTATTAGTCCTATCGGTTCTATCGCTGCATGTTTTTTCCCCTCGTAAAGGGCACTACTCCAATTTACCAAAACAGCGATCAATGATACCTTGAACCTCCCTTTAGTCACGCTCAGGGTTCTGCTCGTAAGAAATAGTTCATAACTAAAGCAAGGATTTTTCTTGCTCGCTATTAAGGTCCTGTTGGCTGCAACTTGATAGTCGACGTCGATTAAGTCTCCAGCTTTCGTTGTTCAATCTAGCCGTGTGAACTTGCATGTGAGGTAGCCGCCTCCCCGGAAGGCCGGGGTCAATTGCTGTAGGCAACGCTTACGTGCCATCCTCTGCTACGCATGAAAAGGGATACAAGCCTGCCCCAAACAAACCGATCCGTTCTGCAGCTCGCCCGCTGCTCATTGATACTTCTGCTCGGCGTGTGCGCGTTGAATGGGTGTAAGCGGGAAACACCTGCCGGTCGGGATGACACAGCCATGCGTCGCGAACGAGGTGCCCAGATCGTCGCGGAATACCTCAAGCGCGACGCCACCCCGTACCGCAAGATCCGCGTCCGGATGAACATTACGTCAGAGTCTGAGCCGCTAAAGATTTACGAGCTGGAGATCTGGCGCAAACAGAGTGGAGACGAGACGCTTACATTAACGCACGTTGTTCAGCCTGCTGACGAAAGCGATTTGGCTGCTTTAAGCATCGAACGGAAGGGACAGCCTGCAGTCAATGTGACCTACGTTTCGTCGATGGATCAGTTTCGCGAGACGGGTACGAACAAGATGTTCTTCGGGGGGCTGACTGCGCAGGAACTGCTGGGCGAATGGGACAAGTATGATTACAGCTTTTTGGCCGAGAAAGATGTAGACCAGGTTAAGTATTACGAGGTCGAGGGAGTGTTAAAGCCATCAGCCGATTCAGTCCTTGCCAGAACAAAGACGTTGTTTCGCGCGGATACCTACCTCCCAGCGGAAATGCACCTGCTGAATTCGGAGGGCAAGGAGCTCCGGACTTTTAAGGTAACGAAATTCAATCAGGTTGCGGGACGAGACGCCATCTGGGTCACGCAAATTCAGAATCACCAGCGACCGACGAAAATCACCATAGAAACCCTGAGCCTCGATTTTCCCGCAAAGATGGATGACGCGATTTTCACCCGGGATCGGCTGAAACAACTCTCTCAGCGACGACCTTAACGACAGGCGGCAGGCGGCAGGCGGCAGGCGGCAGGCGGCAGGCGGCAGATAAAATAGGTCCTGTCAGTCATATTGGTCATATTGTTTTACTAGTCCTATTTGCTTTGAGACGAAACAATGACGAAATCAGATAGCGTAGTCTGGCTTGAAAGCGTCTCCAAGGCGTACGGTGAAGGGCAATTGTTTTATGCCCTCAACGGAGTTGATCTCGAAGTTAAGCGCGGAGAGCGGGTAGCGATCATGGGGCCTTCGGGATCCGGTAAATCAACTATGCTGAATCTGATTTGTGGACTAGACGTGCCCACTTCGGGTCGAGTGTGCGTTGATGGCACTGATTTGTCTCAATTGAGCGACGACCAACGCACGCGACTGCGCCGGGAAAAGGTTGGCATGATCTTTCAGTCTTTCAACCTGCTACCGACGTTAACGGCCATGGAAAACGTTTCCATTCCCTTGCGTCTCCGAGGGCTATCCCGGCGCGAAGCTGAGAAACGCGCAAACGCTCTGCTCGAAAGAGTTGGCCTGCACCGTCAGGCAACGCACCGTCCAGATGAAATGTCAGGCGGAGAGTGTCAACGAGTGGCAATTGCTCGCGCATTGATTTTTGAACCGCCGTTACTCCTGGCCGACGAGCCTACCGGGAACCTCGACTCAGCCAGCGGCGCTGGAGTTTTGCAACTGCTGGAAGAGCTGCACCGCGAACTCAACACTACTGTTCTGCTGGTGACACACGATGCCCACACAGCCCAAAGCTGTGAACGAATGCTGATCCTGCGCGACGGCCGCGTAGCCCAGGACAGCACAATTTCCCACTCCAGCGAAGACCTTTTGACGGAGGCTATCTGATGGCGGGCGCTTTAACCTTCGTCACCATCCGGCAATGGGCACTGCATAAGCTCCGGCTCGGTTTGACCCTGATGGGTATCGGCCTCGGAGTCGCGGTATTTTTCGCAGTTCGCACCGCTAACACCACGCTCGTCAACTCTCTGGCGACCACAGTCGAAAAGCTGGCGGGTCACGCCACGCTCCAGGTTTCAGCCGGTGAAGCCAGCCTTCCCCAGGAAGTACTCACCACAATCCGCCAAACACCTGACGTCCTTCTGGCCGAGCCAGTTATCGAAAAGGTCGTTCAAACCGCCTTGCCAGACGCGACTAGCCTGCTCGTAATGGGAATGGATACAGGAAGCGATTTGAAGTTGTACGAGGGCGAGTTTGACGAAGCCGGCCTGGAAATCAGTAATCCGCTGGCATTCGCTGAGCGACCAGACTCCATCGCCGTCTCCAGACCCTTCGCGGCCCGCTATGGCCTCAAGGAGGGTGATCACATCCCGGTCTACACTCAACGAGGGCAACAGAATTTCACTGTCAGAGGCTTCTTCAAGACTACCGGCGCCAGTGTGGTCTTTGGCGGCAACATTGCGCTGATGGATATTCACGCCGCGCAGCAGGCTTTCGATCACATCGGCAAATTTGACCGCATCGATATCATGACCGCCCCAGCTGCCAACATTGACGCAGTGCAACAAACCCTCCGGTCGCGTCTTCCGGCAGCTTTGGAAGTCACCAAGCCTGATCGCCGTGGCGAAGGACTGGAGAAAGCCGTTTCGGCTATGCATTTGAGTCTGATGATTATGAGTCTGCTGGCAGTAACTGTAGGTGTTTTCATAATCTTCAATTCAATAAGTGTGAGCGTCAACCAGCGGTCCAAAGAGATTGGGGTTCTGCGCTCGATCGGAGTAGAAGCCGGTCAGATCCAGAAGATGTTTTTGGTCGAAGCCATCATGATGGGGGTGGTGGGTTCCGCATTCGGCGTTGGATTGGGTTTCTTTCTGGCAGAAGGCGCGACCAGAATCATGAGCAGCGTTTCGGCCTCGGTCTACGGTCTGGTCTCTACCCCCGAACCATTTGCCTTTAACTGGAACTATGCGATCTCTGCTTTCGCGATCGGAGTTGTTTCCTCGGTGGTCGCGGCGTGGCTGCCGGCACGAGCGGCTTCGCGCCTCAGTCCGATTCAAGCCTTGCACAACATTGAGGTGCAACGAAGTGAAGGAGTACTGGGTTGGTCGCGCTTTGTGCTCGGGCTCTTGTTCATTGTTGTCGGACTGGCGCTGACCTTCTTCTCACCACCTGCTGTCGGCCTCCTGGTACATTTCGGTTTTTCGCTGATGGTGCAGTTCGGCATGATCCTGCTCTTGCCAAAACTGGTGGTTTGGGGTTCGCGCGTCCTTCGTCCGGTGATGGGACAGTTTTTTGGAGCAGAGGGTTTGATGGCTGTTGACGCAGCCGTGAGAATGCCAAGACGCACGTCAGCCACCGTGGGCTCGCTAATGCTGGGGTTGGCCTTCGTCTTTTCCGTCGGCGCTTTTATTCATAGTCACAAAGCCGCCCTAAACCGCATGGTCGACCGCTGCATTAATGCAGACTTGATGATCGCCACCTCAGACCAGTTGCGGTCACGCACCTATCATTTCAATGAGGAGCAGGAACGGCGACTTAGCGCGCTTTCTGGCGTAAGAGACACCGATGGCATGCGTCTGACGCCGGTGAAGTACGGCAATGACGAGATCATGGTGATCAGTCGGGACATGAATTTTTGGTTTGCAAATTCACCCGGACTGCTGGAGGCAGGCGACACGCAAACGGCGCGCGAAAAGTCTGTGCGCTCCGAGGGTTTCATCCTTTCGCAAAATCAAGCTTTCCGAAGTGGACTTGGCATCGGCGATCAGGTCCGTTTGGAAACACCGAACGGTCCGCTCACCAGGCCGGTCGTCGGAATTGTCGAGTTCTACTATGTTGAAAAGGGTTCGGTCTTCATGGACCGTAAACTCTACAAGGAGTATTGGAAGGACAATTCGGTAGATCTTATCCTGCTAAATCTTCAGCCGGGCGTAGATCGGGCGTCGTTCAAAACCGAGATCAACCGGGCAATGGCGAGCGAGCAGCGCGCCTTCATCTATACCAGTGAAGAATACAAAGCGTGGAGTTCTCGTTTGACCGATCAGTTTTTCACCCTCACCTACCTGGAAATGCTGATCGCCATTTTCGTGGCTACGATGGGTCTGATAAACATGCTGGTTGTTTCAGTTTCAGACCGGCAACGCGAACTGGGTATCTTGCGAGCTCTGGGTGGATTGCGTAGTCAGGTGCGCAAGATCGTATTGCTCGAGGCCGCCACCATTTCGCTCGTCGGTTTTGGGACGGGCGTCATCGCTGGACTGTTCAATGCTTACTTTTTGGTTCGGACTGCGGCGAGGATCATCGCGGGATTTAGCCTTCGGTTTCAGTTTCCTTTGAGCGTGGTTCTGGTGACCTTGCCGGTGGTGCTGATAGTGGCGCTCCTGGCTGCGTGGTGGACTGCTCAACGCGCCATGCGTCTTCGGGTGGTTGAAGCTATTGGCTACGAATAAGGAGCGCAGGCATCCCTGCCTGCTTCTGACGCTGGAAGCAACATACGATTATTCCGAACTCTAGCTAATCATCGGGCAGGCAGGGATGCCTGCGCTCCCACGCTCACGAAGGCCTGCCACTGCTGCCGCCAGCGTTACCGGATCAACCGGCTTCTTTATATGAGTTTGGTAACCTGCCGTTAATGCACGCTCTCGATCATCATCGCTGACATGGGCCGACAATGCAGCCGCCGGCGTATCACGACCTTGTTCAGTGGACAACGCCCTTACCTTGGCAATGAGGTCATAACCATCCTCGCCAGGCATCCCCACGTCGGAGACCAATACATCCGGTTGCCACTCTACAAAAACCTCCAGCGCAGCCCGACTCGATTCGGCAAGGCGAACCTCCGCACCAAACTGCGTGAGCATGATGCTCACAACCTCGAGCGTGTCAGGTTCATCATCAACCACCAGGACACGCACCCCGCTCAAATCAGGCGCCGCCTCTTTAGCTCTACCGGCTGCTACGGTCTCATTCACCCCGGATTTCGAATCTGCGCCCTCCGATTCATCCACCGTGCTCACCGGCAAATGTACAGTGAACACAGCGCCGCATCCTGCGCCGTCGCTCTTAGCTGTCACAGAGCCACCGTGGAGTTCTACCAGGTGCCGCACGATCGAAAGCCCCAGTCCTAACCCGCCGTGTGCTCGGGTGGTCGAGGAGTCAGCCTGGCGAAACCGCTCAAAGGCGTATGGGAGAAACTCTTCGTGAATACCGATGCCGCTGTCACTTACGATCACCTGAACCTCAGAATCGAAGCGCTCCAGCCGCACCTCAATGCTTCCGTCTTTCGGCGTGAACTTGATCGCATTGGAGACCAAATTCCACATGACCTGTTGTAAGCGGTCAGGATCGCCGACCACCAACCCGACCGAAGGCCCGATCTCAACTGTCAGAGAGATTCCCTTGGCGCCGGCTGCCAAACGCTGTGTGTCGACTACGGAGTTTATGATTGGGCCCAGCTCGATTGGCTGCGAGTTGATGTATAACTTGCCGGTGATTATTCGCGAAACATCCAGAATCTCGCTGATGATCTGCGACTGCGCCCTGGCATTACGCTCGATAATCTTCAAAGCATTGTGGACTGCTTCTTCGTCCAGCTGGCCCTCATTAATCATTGCGGACCAGCCAAGAATCGCACTCAGCGGCGTACGCAATTCATGGGAAACTGTCGCCAGGAATTCGTCTTTGAGCCGATTGGCACTTTCCGCCTCACCTCGTGCGACTCGCTCACGTTCGAGTAAATGTTCTCGTTCGCGTTCGCCCCGTCGACGTTCGCTGACGTCATGAAATACAACAATTACGCCGAGATTCGTGCCATTCGGATCACGTATGGGAGCGCCACTATCTTCGATTGGAATTTCACGGCCGTCTTTGGCAATCAGGAGGGAGTGATTAGCCAGCCCCACTACAATTCCTTCCCGGGTCACAGTGGCAAACGGGCTCTCAATCAATTCGCGCGTATCTTCATTAATAATTCGGAATATTTCGTTGAGCGGCTTGTTGGTGGCGTCACTAACTGACCAACCGGTCAGAGACTCAGCTACCGGATTGATAAAAATCACATTGCCCTGTACATCCGTCGCGATCACCGCGTCGCCGATGCTGGCCAGGGTCACCTGGAGCCATTCCCGTTGGTCACGTAATCGCTTCTCTGAGGTTCGACGCGAACTCGCAAACAGCACCAGACTCACGAATAGAACCAGCCGGTTAAAAATAACCACGGAGGATCGCATCGTCACTGGAGCCGTGGAAAAGTAATCAAGCATCGCTTCGAAGACAACAGCAAACAACAGTCCAGGTCCCTGTCCCAGGTACCAGGCGCTGGCAATCATCGCGATGATTATTAGAAAGGTGAGGTCTACCCGGAACGGTAATACGCGCTGCAAGGCAAACGAAAGTGCCAGGATGAGCGCGAATGAAGCAAGCGCCAGGACATACCGAAGTGGGGTTGATTGTATCTCTCTCCGCATGGGCGAGTTTCCTGGGAATCTTCCGAGCGGGACTATAAACTAAGACCCAGTGAATTTTCCAGAGAGTTATCAACGTGCCGACTCGTTCTCGTTGAACGCTGAACGCGCGTAACAGGCGTATAGCGTCCAACCCCGGGGTCCCCGCGCGGGCAGCCCGCGTGAGGTGGTCGATTCAGGTTGCTTCTTACGCCACCACGCAAGTTAAAGCTCGTACTCTATACGCCTGTATCATGCAGATCAGAAACAACATTCAACCCGGAGACATTGGGTACATCATTTATCTCCATGGCAGCCTGTACGCGCGGGAATATAACCTTGATCACACGTTCGAAGGCTATGTTGCCAGTGGAATGGGGGAGTTTGCCAGGACTTTCGACCAACGTAAAGACTGTCTCTGGCTGGCTGAGGATGACGAAGGAATCGTCGGCTCCATAGCAATCGCAGGTCAAGCTGATCTCTCCGCACAACTCCGATGGTTCCTGGTAGCCCCCCAGGCGCGCGGTCGCGGATTGGGCAGTGAACTTCTAAAGGCGGCGTTGGATTTTTGTCGTGCCCGCGAGTTTAAATCTGTTTTTCTGTTGACGCTGAGTGACCTGAAAGGTGCCGCTCGCCTATATCAACAAGCTGGATTTCAACGAACGGAACATAAGACCCATGAAATCTGGGGTGCGATTCGGACCGAGGAGCGTTACGACCTGACCTTGTAAAAGTAATGAGTAATGAGTAATGAGTGATGAGTAATGAGTGATGAGTGATGAGTGATGAGTGATGAGTAATGAGTAATGAGTGATGAGTGATGAGTAAGTGGAAGGAAGGGATACTGCCTTTTTGCTCATCACTCATCACTCATTACTCATCACTCTCACCCTCAACCCGGCTTCCACCGCCGACATCGCCACTAGATCCAACCAAATCGGCCAACAATCACCCGTTTGGGGCGATGGAAGAATCCCGGCGTCAGGATCGTCTAATATTTGAGCGCGGACTCATTGTTGCTTTCCGCGACTCGTACTACTGACGTTCGCTCAGTCAAATAGGAGGGTTGAAATGTTTAAACGACCTCTTCCACCCGTTGTGATTCTCGGTTTGGGATTGCTGGTTCTCACTTTTGTGGCAGCAACCAGGTTTTCCACTTTCTCGTCCGCCAATACGGTGACGTCAAAATCTGGACTCATCGTTCATGAATGGGGAACTTTCACATCCGTGGCGGCACAGGACGGGAGCGCACTAATCTGGCGCCCGCTCAGCGTTGAGAGCGACTTGCCATCTTTCGTTTACAGCGTCGATCAGGGCGGAACCTGGAGAGGAAGAGGACTGCGCTACCCGTCGAAAAGCGGCTTTGCGGTTCGCGTGAGAATGGAAACGCCGGTTCTTTATTTTTATTCGCAAGAGGAGACGAGTGTAGCCGTCAAAGTTGGGTTTCCCACCGGTCGAATTACCGAGTGGTACCCGACGGCCCAATTGCAAAACGGAGCCATTGACTGGGGCCAAGTGCGGGTAATGCCCGCAGCACAGGTTTACCTGCCCAACGATTTCCGCGAAAACCATTACTATCCTGCGCGCCAAACCGACGCCGCTGCACTACAGGTTCGTCGTGGCCAGGTGACAGAGCATGAGAAGTTTCTCTTTTATCGTGGTGTCGGCGATTTTGATTTGCCGTTATTGGTGCGACTGGTGGAAGGTCAAGTGACAATTAGGAACGTTGGGACCGAAGCCATCCGAAAAGCGATTCTGTTCGAAAAGAGAGACACCAAGATCGGATACCAGGTCGTCGATATGCCGCTCGACTCATCGACTGATGTGAAGTTGAGTCGACCAGAGCTGCGCGGCAACCTCAAGGAGATGCGCAGTGAGCTGAGAGCAATGCTAATCTCGGAAGGCCTCTATGAAAAAGAAGCAGACGCCATGTTGGAAACCTGGCGCGATTCCTGGTTCGAGGAAGGACTGCGCGTTTTCTACATTCTGCCGCGGAAAAGTACTGACGCGATCATACCCATCAACCTTGCGCCTGAGCCTGGCGAACTCGTCAGAGTGCTGGTGGGCCGAACAGAGTTGCTGACGCCTGAGATGGAGAAGACAGTGGCTGCCAAAGTAAGGACTCTAAGTGATCCATCGCTAACCGTCAGACAAGCAGCTCTGCAAGACATCAATCGTTACGGACGGTTCACAGAGTCAATACTCACGCAGATTCTGAGTCACACCTCAGACCCTGCCATCAAGAAGGAAGTCGAGCGACTGCTGGCTGCGAGAAACTAAGACAATCTCATTTCGAGTTCCTTGGGTGTGTTGATCTCGTGGGTCGTATGACCCCGATCGTCTACGCAAACGATCCACGAGATTAGCCAAACTCTCGCCGAAGAATACAAACTCCGAACCTATTTAAGTTGCCCATCCGACAGGTCTTACGGCAAACTGCACCTGCAACAAACTCGCGATGAGCCGGCCCCCCCAGGGGTTCGGAATATTGGTCGTTCGCTGCACAACCGTCCGCATGCAAATGAGGAGGCCGTATGGATGAAGCTGTACAACCCGAACTCCAACCAAACAAGCAAAGTTCTTTTCTCCGGCGAGTGGGCATCTACGCGGCAGTATTGATCGTAGTCTTCCTGCTTGGCTTTGTTCCAATGTGGTTCAAGGCTCGCACAAGTGCCGGCAGTCTGGAGGTAGCTGAGCAGCACCTAAATCTGGCCCTGATCCAGAATACGATCGCTTCTGCAGTGATCGATGCCCGGCGTGGAGACTACGAGCCGGCCCGTTTGGCTGCCAGTCAATTCTTTACTTCGTTGGGAGCCGAGGTTGATAAAGGAGACGCTTCGAGTTTCACGGTCGCGCAGAGGGAGGGCATGAAGCCGCTTTTCGCACGCCGCGATGAAATCATCACCTTGCTCGCCCGCAGCGATCCTGCTGCCGCAGATAAATTGGCCGACCTTTATGTGGCATTCCGAAAACTGATTCCCGCGCAAAAGGTCTGAGATACTTTCGAGCAAATAGAGCTTTTCGGAGTTGCGAGCGTTTCCACACAGACAAATAAGCGTTTCCATGCTCTACTCTGACTGACGCTTGAGCGCCGAACTGAAATCTTTGGAATATTGCAGCCCACCGTCTGCTTTTGCCGATGGTGGGCTGTATCTCTTGCAACTGAAAAAAGGAATTTACGGAATCTATGAATAAGAAAGTACTAGTTTGTTGTTTGGCTGCCAGCTTGCTCACCACGGTGGCCTGCTCATCAGCTCCTCCAGCTACAAAAGCCGCAACGCCCGCAAGCCCGGCAGCTGCACCTGCCGCCGCTGCTTCCCCAAGCACTTCAACCGCATCAACCGCAGCGGATCAGGACTTCACTTTGTTGAACGAGACCGGCGTTATCATTGACAAGGTTTATATCTCACCGCATGACTCAGATGATTGGGAGGAAGACGTACTTGGAAAAGACACTCTACCCAGCGGCGAGTCTGTGGATATCAAGTTTCACCGCGCTGAAAAGGCCCCTTTGTGGGATTTGAGGATTGAGGATAGCAAAGCCAACAGTATTGAATGGGAAAATCTTAACCTGCTTGAGATCTCCAAAATCACACTTAACTACAAAGACGGCAACGCCACAGCCAAGACCGAATAGGGTCTTGCTGTACAGCCTGGGTTGGAATAGCGGTCGGAAAAATGCTTCCAACCGCTATTCTTTTGTCGTGGTGTAAAAACTCAAACTTCGACGAATAAAGCTGAAATCAGCGTTGATTTTCGCATTAATTTACACCTTCCTGGCCGCGGTGTTGACCAGCCTTCAGGACGCTGTGATACGCTTTCCTGACCATTACATCCTGGACCGCCATCGGAGTTAGATCTCAGATATCATCAAGATCCATGAAGGAAACAATGCAGCTCACTAAAACCACGAATCGCACCCTTCGTTTAATTGTCGTTGCCGCACTCCTGTTGGTATCAGCGGCGTCAACTTACCCTCAAACCGCGTCTGCCGTCAGCGGCAGGTGGATTTGGAAACAAATCGCGCGGAAAAACAAGCCGCAAAAACAGTTCACTATCGTAATTCATCACAAAGGAAATTCAGTTAGTGGTGTTTACAGCGTAGATGAGTTCATCAACGGGAAGTGGCAGGGAGAAGATGGAAACCAAACGCCTTTTTCGGGACGGGTGCAGGGTTCCACCATTGAGATCGAATTTGACCCTTCGGCTACTGTGCCCGGCTACCAGGAGAATGTGGTTTATGCGGCCCCAACGGATGGCCGCACGCCAAGTACGGCCACGATCACGCTCAATGGATCCACATTGACCTGGCAGATGGCCAATCCACCAGCGATTGAGGGCGTTCCGGCGAGGTTTACACTCAAGCGTGAGCAGAATAGTAGAAGACGGTAAATCGCTACGATGGTCGACGACGTTAGGAAAATGACCCACCACAAGCATTAAGAAACCTGATTGAAATGCTGCGATGAAAATATCCAAACTAATTCTTGTGCTTGGGGCATTGTTACTAACTGTAAACCTTGCTGGCGCCAAGCCTCCCGCGAAGAGTGCCAAACAAACTTCCCCCGCCGCTTTGGTGGCTGAACTCTACCGAGAAAGCGCCAGGAAACGCAGTCCGTTTTTCCAAACCCGAAGCCGAGTCCTCGTCAATCGATACTTTGAAAAGCAGCTGGGCGATATGATCTGGAAAGATGCGATCCGATCCAGGGGAGAGGTGGGTGCCATAGATGGCGACCCGCTGTTCAACGCCCAGGATATGGAGATAAAGCATTTCATGATTCATAAGCCTGACGAAGTGAAAGGACAAACACACGAAGCGGCAGTCAAAGTTACCTTTGAGAACTTCGGCGCGAAAAAAGAGATCACTTTTGTCTTGGTACGGGCTACCGGAACCGCCGGTTGGAAGATATCAAACATTAAATACGATGACGGAGCTGACCTGCTGGGAATCTTAAAAGGCGGGAACTAGTGAGCAAGTGAGCTGTTGGTCTTTTGGTGTCTGCTCTGATACTCACTGTATCTCTCTACCAGGTCGCTAAAGTAAGACACAGCTGGTGCGATGACCTTTCGGGCTGTAGCCAGGCGCCACGCCTCACGGTTTTTTAGCTACTTATCCAGGATGTCGTTTGCCCGCGTCCCGGATTAATGATTGACTTTCATCTCTGTATAGAATAATAACCGCCTTGCTGAGCTGACAATTCGAAGACGCTCACCTTCGTCATAAATTTCCGACCCATTTGAAGAGGAAGATCCTCATGACCCCAAGAATAATCTTAACGCTCCTAACGGGTTTCATTTTGATTATGGGCGCCGCTACGAAGAGTTCTACTACGCCTGTCGTCATTCCCAACCCGGTGCTGGCTTTTATCGGACAGGAACCATTCAGCGTAAAAGGCAAAGAATGGATCCGGTACAATTATTCCATCGAGAACGCGTCATCGTTCCCTGATGAACTCTTCAAACGGGCCCCCACCCTACCGCCGTGTGGAAAAAACACCGGGTCCTCCCGCACCTGGCTGGATTTTTATGATGCTGCCGGAAAGCAAATCAGGCAGGTTTGCTCGCTGGGCAAATCCAGCGACCTTAAGAACATATCGTTTGAGCTTGAGAAAAGTGACATTCCTCCCAGTTTTGTCTACATCGAGCTCAACGACCGCGAAACAGCTACGAAGTACAAATCAAATCTAGCGGAGACTACGTTATAGTTACGCTAAGTAGATGGATTGGATCGATGCAATTCAATGGCCCGCGATGTTGGTTACGGTCGTGGCTGCGTGGTTGATAGCCTCACAGAGGAAGTTCAAAAGGAATTGGGCCTTCTGGTTTTTCTTATTGAGTAACCTGCTCTGGGTAATCTGGGGTTGGCACGACCACGCTTATGCTTTGATTTTTCTGCAACTATTTCTCGCGATTCTCAACCACGCGGGGCGCCATAAAGAACCGATCAACTTGACTGTCCGACACACTTTAGTTTGTCGTCGTTTCGAATAGAGACGTCATCGATTTATCCGGTACGATTTGCCAACGTCGGGGTCAAGCTAAAGAGTATCGGACATCTCCAGAGAACACCCATGAACAAGTTTTCCTACACAGCGCTGATTATCATTTTGTTCCTTACCTCGGTGGAAGTGCGCTCGCAGACAGCGGGCAAGGTTGAAGTTGGCGCCCAGTTCACTTCGCTCACGCTGCCTACAAATGAATACTTTAGCTTTACCGAACCCGGTTTTGGCGGACGTGTCACTTACAACGTCAATGACAATCTCGCCCTCGAGGGTGAAGTCAATCTTTTCCTTAATAAGAATGTCTTTGGATCTCTGGCAGAGGGGCGCGCAGTCCAGGCTCAGTTTGGGGTCAAGGCCGGCAAGAGATACAAGAACTTTGGAATCTTTGCCAAGGCACGTCCAGGATTTCTGAGTCTTGGAGACGTGTTTTCCTACCAGCCGGGCACAGCCATCTCAGTCTTTGGCAATCCAACTCTCAATACGCGGGTGGGGCGGGAAACTCATTTCACCACCGACCTCGGCGGCGTGTTGGAGTTTTACCCATCGCCAAAAACGATAGTTCGTTTTGACGCCGGTGACACTATCCTTAGGTTCGGTCCGCATTTGGAGCCGGATCCGCTCAATTACCCGCAGCTGGTCGAGCTACCTTCAAGAATCAAACATAACTTTCAGATCACAGCCGGTGTTGGATTTCGTTTGGGCTCCCCGGCTGATCCAATTTCCGCCCAGACCTCAAACGGCAACGACGATGATGTGCCCAGACTCGAAGTCGGCGTTCACTTCACTTCAATGTCCATAAATACACCAACGATTCTCTGTCCGGACCTCTGTCTCATAGGAAACGACAGCGGACCTTTGACTAATCCGGGACTGGGCGGAAGAGTTACCTATAATCTTCATCGAAACCTGGGGCTCGAAGCCGAAGTCAACTTTTTCCCGAAGCAACTGGGGCAGGGTTACCGAGCTCCCGGTGGCCATGTCTACCAGGGCCAGTTTGGAGTCAAGGCTGGAAAACGCTTTACGACTTTTGGTCTGTTCGGGAAATTCCGTCCAGGCTTCGTCGGCTTTAGTCAAACGAATCAACTGATCGGCACACACACATTTACCTTTGGGACCGGCCAGTTCATTGCGGGCGACTTTCGAAGAGGCCGCAAGGAATACTTCTCGATGGATGCCGGGGGTGTGGTTGAACTTTATGTTTCACGTCGAATAATGACGCGCATGGATTTCGGGGACACAATCATCAAGTACGGGGAATTTGCCGGAGAGAGTATTTTTGTTTCTCACGCCATCAATCGCCGCCCACCCGAAACCCGGCATAATTTCCAATTCACCGCGGGCGTCGGATTCCGTTTCTAACAGACCCATTGTAGGGGTGGCACTCCGTGGCCACCCCCTCGCAGCCTTCTAACAATCTTCGAATCGCCTCAGATGCGAACGAGGGGCGGCCACGGAGTGCCGCCCCTACAATTTCGGCGGACGACCGGACCCTATTTCAATTCCAAATCCGCAACCAACGGCAAGTGATCGGAAGCCGGCGTGTTCACCACCCAAGCTTTTTTGGCCTTCACTCGGTCGGCTTGTCGAGTAAATATGTAATCGATTCGTTTGACGGGTTTATCAGCGGGATAGGTGAGCCCTTCACCTTTCGCACGACTCCGCATCCACGCGTCGTCAAAACCCTGAGACATCACCTTGTAGCTCGTCCCCACAGGTTCATCGTTAAAATCTCCGACAACGATTAACGGCCCCTTAATATCTTTTAGAAACTTCAGCATCTGCTCCGCTTCAAAGAGCCGGCCGTCTTCGAACTGGTAATCAAGATGGGTGGTCACGAAATTAATTGCCTTCCCTTCAAACTTAACCTCAACCCGGATCATCCCTCGTCTCTCAGCCTCCCGCCGGTTCTCAAACTTTTGGTGATCGATGGCGCCGATAGGAAAACGAGAGAGAATTGCCACCCCATATTGTCCACCCTGATAGTCGAGATTGTGGGCGAAGGCGAATTGCATGTTGGTCAGCTTAGCCAGTTCAGCGATTTCATCCCGGGCTTCGGTGCGCTTCACGCCGCGATCGACTTCCTGTAACCCGACGAGGTCCGGATGCTCGCGATTGATCACGTCAGCGATCCGCTGAAGATCGAGTTTTTTGTCCATGCCTACGCCCACGTGGATGTTGTAGGTCATCACGCGAAGAGTCCTGTTTGCTAAACCGGGAGAGGAAGAACGTGCGACCGGAGATTCAGGCCAGGTGGCTCCGAGACACGTTAGGATTACTAAGAGTACCGGAACAACAATCGTTAATCTGAGGCGAACGCGGGAATGTCCGACACACTTTAGTTTGTCGCGATATTGCGTCAGAAGCGCTCTTGCCATTAGCAGGAATCTACGCTCGGCAGCGACAAACTGAACTGTGCCGGACATCAAATTATTCGACGCTTTCAGGATTAATCGCCGCAGCAGCTTGAAATCCAATCTGACTATGAGTGCCATCGCAAAATGGTTTATTAGATGAAGCACCACACCGGCACAAGGCTATCCTTGGCTTATCAACGGTTATCTCGTTTCCCTCAGTATCAAAGAGTTCTACCTGACCTTCAACGATTAGCGGACCGTTTTTCGACGGACGAATAGTTACTAAAGACATTACGATCTCCCTTATGTTTGATTGCTCAATTTGTGACCGCTCATTCTAACATGGCTTCTTGATTAAGCATTTCGGGAGCTACGTCCCGTTTAGAGGTGGGCACCGCCCACCGGTGCGGCTTGGGGTTCATGGGCGCGTTGCCTCAGCTGTCGTACGCATTATTGCCTGTGTCAATGGTTGAATCGCACGCCGGGGGTGAATCGCAACGCCGCGCCGGTGGGAGA
>Ga0190274_10000814_pt1 | contig 18155 bp, 18 predicted proteins | sample Popmic531T_FD_133002 | JGI IMG/M metagenome (GOLD analysis project Ga0190274, IMG submission 133002) | Populus adjacent soil microbial communities from riparian zone of Yellowstone River, Montana, USA - 531 T | ecosystem: Environmental > Terrestrial > Soil > Riparian zone | place: USA: Montana... | reverse complement strand
GGCAGGTGGTGCAAAAATGAATTCTATATTCTGCGCCATCCCTGCAATGAATCCCCAGTCCTTTCCTAATGCACGATTAGCATAATCAAATCCTCCGCCTGCTTTCGGAATTGCACAAGCCAACTCAGTATAACTAAAAGTGAAAGTAACATAAAGGATAATGATGAAGAATGTTGCAATGGCTAATCCAAGTGTTCCTCCCTTTTCCAAGCCCAGGTTCCAACCGAAATACATACCTGATATAACATAACCAACACCGAGTCCCCATATCATAGCAGGAGTAAGCGTTCGCTTCAGTTCAGTTGTAGGCAATGATGACAATAAAGAAGAATTAAGTCGTTTTTTGATTTCGCAAATCCATCTTGAAGTGAAAACACTATCGTAATGTTCAAACAGATGGGTCCTTGAAATTAAAACAAAATCTCAAACACAGAATTATTTGTCAAATCCCAATACTTGTTTATAGCAGTATCATAAAAATTATAAAGGCTCGAACTGAGCTTTTTTGCACCGGGAGCAGACTTGAACTGCCGACCTCTGGGTTATGAATCCAGAACCTTACTGATTCGTTTTATAATTCTTTTGTCTATAATTAGTTTATGCAAATTAACTTTCTATAATAAATAATTCATTTTCTGATATAGTATTATAGAGGTGTTAACACCGATAACACAGGTTTGAGAAGCATAAACACTCCAGTTGAATTAAACATTGATTTAAGAAAGATGAGTCTCCCAGGTGTCACTTCGATCATTATTTAGGCTTCCATGTATCTACCCGCAATTTTCCTAGCTCTGCTAGTACACAATTTGTAAGTTTTATAATTGTATCCTGGTCTTCTGGCCTGAGTGTGATGATCTTTTTGCCATTGCCGGTGTCTGTAAATTGTAGTGTCGCAATTTTCTTTTGTGAAAGATTAGTAAGGTTTACATTTAAATTTTCCTGGTTAGGGAAAATAAAATGAAAATATCCTTTGCAATTTGTGGTGCCTCCATTTTTAAAATTCCCTTTTTGCTTGGTATCATAAGCTATAACCACTCTCGAATAGTCATTAAAACACATCGTTGAATTATCCAATGCAAAAAAATAATCTACTTCTTTTTTATCTGCTGATATTGACAACAAAAATTTATCGTTGCCTGCACCCAACGTAATAAAACCTGTTGTTAACCTTGGATCCTGGTTAAACCTGTCTTTCTCATTTTTCAGAGTGCAGTCCTGTGCATTACTAAAATACGGCAAGAGGATAAATAGAAATGATAAATATTTCATATGTATGATTAGCTGTAAAAATACATATTCCCTGCTCCGTTTTACAGGCCAACATGTTAAAAAACAAGAAATGTTTTTTCGTTTAAAACTTCATACCATGGCTATCTGCACTACCGGCAATATGCAAGGCAAAAGCTGCTAATGCGGTGTCCTTTAAAATATTGATCAGAGCATTTACTTTTAGTTCGTCGGAGCCGGCATTCCTGTAAATATCTAAGTGAAATATAAAAGCAAATGATAAAAGCATTGCCGCAAGCAGGTAGGCAGCAATTTTTACATATTTATTAAAAATAAAAGAGAGAGCTGCGAGTATAAAAACTATTCCGACAATTCTAACCAACAACAAAGGGTTAGGAAGGTTTGTGGGAATATATGCATACTTCATCATGTCCTCTGGATATTTTAAATGATAAATACCAAAGAAGATCATGACTGCTGAAAGAAGGTAGATGGCTATGTGAGAAACGATATGTTTTTTCATAACCGTTGGTTTTATTTGCTATAAGTTACTAAACTTATACCGGTTATAAAATTTTAAATTTGCACAGGTCTATCTTTTTAGAAATTTTCCCTTTAATAATCTCTCCATTACTTCGTCTTTTAAGTTGCGGCTAATGGGTATATGATGCTGACCAATTCGTATATCATTCCCATCTATACTATCGATTTTTGTAGCGGAAACGATAAATGATTTGTGCACTTTAATAAATTGCGAGGATGGCAAATATTCTTCTACGGATTTAAAAGTTAGGTAGGTTATAAGTTTTTTTTCCTGGGTATGAACAACAACATAATTCTGCAAAGCTTCAATGAATAAAATATCATTGAAAGAAACCTTAACAAGCTTACTATCCGCTTTGATAAAAAAATAATCTCCAGCCTCTGTGGCAGGAGTTTTATCGGCATCATTCTTTTGCCTTACTTCGTAATACTCTTTTGCTTTTAGTGCTGCTTTTAAAAACCGGTCGAAGGAAATTGGCTTCACCAGGTAATCCAGAGCATTCAATTCAAACCCATCTAATGCATACTGCGGGAAAGCGGTAGTGAAAATTACAGGAACAGGCTTTTGCAGCGTTTTTATAAAATCAAGTCCCGTGATCTTTGGCATTTGAATATCCAGGAAAAGCAACTGTACTTCTCCCCTGCTGATCATTTCAGTTGCTTTTAAGGGATTGTCATATTCCCCTGCTAGATGCAGGAAATCGACATCAGAGATATACTCTCTTAATCCTTTTCTTGCAAGAGGCTCATCATCTATGATAACGCAATTGATCATTTTACCAGCATTAAAATTCCTCCGATCAATAATAATGCGGAAACTATTAACATTATGGCCAGCGTTTTAGTTTTTCCCTTTTTTCTTAATAATATTCCTGTGAGCATAGCTTTAAATTTTAAGTTTCAAATTTATTTTAAATGTATCTCCATTATCATCGATCTTTAATTGATGAGTGCCCGGATAAAGTAATTCTAACCTTCTTTTCACATTATTCATACCAATTCCTCCGTGTTGCTCTGTTGTATAGCCCCCTTTTTCACAGGAATTTTCTGCAACAAACTCAAAATAACCATTACTGCGTGTCATATCCAGTTTTACAAAATTATCTCCCTGTGCTTTATGTGAAATATGTTTAAATGCATTTTCAACAAAGGGTATTAGTAAAAGCGGTTCAATTGAAAAGTTTTTTACTTCCTGCGAACAGTTGAATTGCACTTTATAATTCTCATCTTTTCTCAATTGTTGCAGGTGGACATAATCCTGCAAATAACCGATCTCTTTTTCAATAGGGATCTTCTCTCCGTTCGCTTCGTAAAGCTGGTAACGAAGCATATCGGAAAATGTATGTAAAGCCTGCCTTGCATCGGGATTATTTTTATCGATCAGGAAATAAACTGAGTTCAATGAATTAAAAAGAAAATGAGGGTTGATCTGCGATTTTAAAAAATTCAACTCTGCTTCTGCTTTATCCTTTGCGAGCTCTGCCATTTTCTTTTGCAGGTTGATCTGATCGAACATCAACTTAAATGAAGCACCCGCTATCACAAGGAAAAAATGAGGAATTACATTATCATATATCCTGCCTTTTAGATCACCGCTTAAAGTAAATATGGTGGGGTCATGCGTAAGCCGACCAACAATAAACATTTTAGTAACACTGCTAATTAAGATCATAAGGAGAAAAAGTAAAACGAACAACCCATACCGTTTTTTATATAAAAATGAAGGCATGAGCAAGCTATTCGTTATATAGACCATTACTACCAGGTCAACAAGTTTGACAAACGTTACCTTAAAAGCAACTGCTGGTGTAGCATAATCTTCGTAACGGAGCATGAACCATAAGCCGAAAATGAATAGCCAGAAAAAGACATGGTTCAATTTGTATTTTATAAAAAAAGCTGCGTTGTGCATAATACAAAATAAAAGTACGATTTCCTGCCGGCATAAGAGATTACATCACCTGCAGGTTATCCCTGACAAAAAGCATATATGCACTTCATCAAGTGTTGCTTACACATTATGTAAAGGATTCAATACTGGTCTTTTTTTGTATGAAATTTATATTGAAACCATTTTTTATGAAACTATTATTTCTTTTTGCTGTTCTCCTTATTTCAAATATTGGATGCACACAAAACAGCAATAAAAAAACAGGACAGGATAATATACACGTTGGTGGCAGTTGTGAAGGTTGCGAAGCAATTCATGAATCGCCAATCCCGTTTGATTCATTAAAGGAACTTTGCTGGCTTCCTGACTGGAACAACAAAGGAATAAAGCTTGCGATAAATGGCGTCGTTTATAAAGCAGATGGTACTCCTGCACCGAATGTTATAATTTATGTGTACCATACAGATCAGACAGGAGTTTATCCTAAAAAAGGTGATGAAAAGGGTTGGGCAAAACGACATGGCTATATACGTGGGTGGATGAAGACGAATGAAAAAGGTGAATACAAATTCTTTACATTAAGACCTGCAGCTTATCCCGGCAGGGAAGCACCGGAACATATTCATGTCACTATAAAAGAACAGGATAAAAATGAATACTGGATCGATGAATATCTTTTTGATGATGATCCTATACTTACAGATAAAGAAAGGAAAAATTGCCAGGATCGTGGAGGTAGTGGAATAATAAAAGTCAAAGATGTTGGTAATATGCTCAAAGCCGAAAGAAATATTTACCTGGGAAAAAATATTCCTGATTACCCTAAAAAATAAAGTATAGCCATGAGAAACCTTTTTATTTCTAGTTTCTTTTTTCTGATTTCTTTTACAGCCGCAGCTCATCCTGGAATTGGAATTGTAAAAGATAGCAAGGGGAATATTTTTTTTACCGACCTGGCAAATGTCTGGAAAATATCTTTTTTAGATGGAAGTAAGAGTAAAGTAGTTAGCAATATACATACACATGAACTGTATATAGATGAGCATGATAATTTATTTGGGGAACATCTTTGGTACAATGGTGAAAGTCAAAATACCTGGGGCCATTATGCTTGGTGTTTAAAAAATACTGGTGAGCTTGTAAAAGATATCAATCCAACAGAAGAGTTTTTAAGCAATTATAGTTTTATAAGAGACTCATCAGGAAATATGTATTGGGTGGAAAGGTTTACTACTTCAAGAATTATGAAGAAGACAAAGGCTGGTGTAATTACAAAACTAGTCGAAGGAAAATTCGGTTTTATAGGATGGCTTACATGCACAAAGAATAGCTCACTATATTTTACCGAAAACAATAAGCTGCATAGACTATTTGCGGATAGTAAATCCGATAGCTATCGGATGGAAACACTTGCTGAAAATATTGGCAGCAAATCAACCGATTTCTCAATGATGGGGCGAAATTATGACAGCTATGGTATTTGGACAGATGCAGCAGATAATGTTTATCTCGCAATGATCGATTCAAAAAAAGTTATTCGCATCGGCTCTGATGGCAAGCCTCAAACGATTCTTGCAAGCAATTCAATGTGGACTGTTTGCAGCGGGATCTTTGACAACGGTGGCAATATGTGGGTACTGGAAAATTCCATAAGCAATCAAGTCAGAGCAAGAAAGATCACAAAAGAAGACCTGGTAAGCAATAAAACCACAAGCAGTTTTAAAACAAATCCACATTTGCTTATTACTATCTTTACCATAGCAGGCATTATACTTTTATTTTTAGCGGCAAAAATGATCCTGAATAAAAGAAAACAAAAGCTTCTTCATCTCGCTATATAACACGTCTTATGCTTTATGTTCTATCCTTTTTACTATCATGGCTGAGCGGGATGCTTGTGATTCTTGTCACAGCTTTTTCTTCATATGATCAATTCAGCATGATCGATATTGCCAGTTTTGCAATGCTAACATTTGCAGGATTTCTTATTTCGTTTTTATTGATCTATCTCATTGCTTTAAAAATTGCCAATAAAAAGATTGTCGGCAGTAAACAATTCATCTACTTCCCGATCATTTTTTCTTTAGTTGCGAACCTGCCTGTTTATTTTTTAATATGGAAAAACATGGGAGATCTGTACGGCATCAGTGAAGCCACTCTTTTTACTCTTGGATTTCTCACCTGCGGTTTTGTATTCGGATTATTCTGGGCTTGGAAAAATAAAATAATGGCTAAAACATCTGGGATTTGATATTCGAATTATCGAGATCAAATACGTTCGCCAAATAATAAACTGCCAATACGAACCATATTGCTTCCTTCTTCAATAGCAATTTTATAATCGGCACTCATGCCCATTGAGAGAATTGAAAGTTGAGGAGTAAGAGTTGAAAGCTTGTCATAAATAGTTTTTAAATGCTTAAACTCGGTTCTAATTTTATTTACATTTTCTGTTAAAGAAGCCATCCCCATCAACCCTTTTATTTTCACATTAGCAAATTGCCCGATCTCCAAAGCGATTAATTCATTTTCATCAAATCCAAACTTGGTTTCCTCCTGGGCAATATGAACTTGTAACAAACAATCAATAAGCCGTTTGTTTTTTTCTGCCTGCTTATCTATTTCTTTTAGCAGTTTCAGACTATCTACACCATGAACGAGGTAAATAAAAGGAGTAATGAATTTTACTTTATTGCTTTGCAAATGACCAATAAAATGCCAGCGAATATCTTTTGGCAATCGTTCGGCTTTCTCCACTAATTCCTGAACATAGTTTTCCCCGAAATCTCTATGTCCTAAATCATAAAGCTCAAGAATATCTTCAACTGATTTTGTTTTGGAGACAGCAACCAGCGTAATATTCGATAGTCTTAGTTCTTCGTTTATTTGTTGGTATTTTTCTTTATTAACTGCCATATTACAAAAATAAAAATGTGCAAACGATATTCCTCATTTGCACATCAGCATATTATCACATCAGCTAATTATTTCAAGATACTCCTACTGATCACTATCCGTTGCACCTCACTCGTACCTTCATATATCTGGGTGATCTTCGCATCACGCATCATTCTTTCTACATGATATTCTTTTACAAAACCATATCCACCGTGGATCTGTACTGCTTCAACCGCTGTCCACATAGCTGTTTCTGAAGCATACACTTTTGCCATACTGCTGCTAACTCCATATTCAATTCCGTTATCTTTCTCCCAGGCAGCTTTCAGGCAAAGCAAACGGGCTGCATTTATCCTTGTAGCCATATCAGCAAGTTTAAATGCAATGGCTTGGTGATTCATGATCTCCGTGCCAAAAGCCTTTCTTGTTTTTGAATATGCTTTTGATAATTCATAAGCTCCGCTAGCTATGCCCAATGCCTGTGATGCAATACCAATTCTTCCACCGGCTAATGTTTTCATAGCGAATTTGAAACCAAACCCCTCGTCACCTATCCTGTTTGCTTTTGGAACTTTTACGTCATTGAACATAACAGTATGTGTATCACTTCCACGTATTCCTAGTTTATTTTCTTTAGCAGCAACAACTACGCCTGGCCAATCTCTTTCCACGATCAATGTATTAATACCCCGCGAGGCTTTCTTGGGATCGGTTTGTGCCATCACCAAATAAACTGACGCAGTTCCACCGTTGGTTATCCAGTTCTTTGTTCCATTCAATAAATAATGATCGCCTTTATCTTCCGCTGTTGTTCTTTGCGATGTTGCATCACTTCCTGCTTCAGGTTCGCTAAGCATAAATGCACCGATATATAATTCACCATTCTTTTTACCTTGGGCCAACGGCGTAAGATATTTCTGTTTTTGCTCTACAGTACCAAATGCCTCCAGACCATAACAAACGAGGCTATTGTTAACACTCATCACGACACTGGTGCTTGCATCCCACTTACTTATTTCTTCCATAGCCAACACATAACTGACTGTATCCATACCAGCGCCTCCATATTCGTGAGGCACCATCATACCTAAAAAGCCGAGGTCGGCTAATTTCATTACTTGTTCTTTAGGGAAAATTTGTTTCTCATCCCTTTCAATAACGCCGGGCTTACATTCATTCTCTGCAAAGTCCCTTGCTGCCTTTTGGATCATCAATTGTTCTTCTGTAAACTGGAAATGCATTAAAATAAAATTTGGTCGCAAAGATAGGGAGAAGCCATTCCGTATGAACAACTGTTAGCAAATGGAATTTAAATCCAGTAAGATCAATAATTGTTTTGATAAAAATTTACTGCAACTCAAAATGACCCTTACCCAGTATTAAAGAAATCTAAAATCCTCTAAAGACGAAATAAAAAAGTTAATATGAAGGAGTTTTAAATTAGGCTCTTCCCATTTCCCTCAGGAATTTAATATGCGAAACGACAGCATATCTTACTTTAGGATATTCGATATAAGAAATACCATATTCTTCGCAAACCTGTTTTATGATTCGGCTGATCGCAGGGTAATGAATATGAGAAATTTTAGGAAACAGGTGGTGTTCTATCTGGAAATTCAAACCACCCACCAACCAACTGACTAATTTATTCCTTGTAGCAAAATTTGCAGTCGTCTTCACCTGGTGGATAGCCCAATCGTTTTCCATTTTTCCTGTAGCTGTATCAGGTAATGGAAAATGGGTATGCTCCACCGTATGGGCTAACTGGAATACAATGCTCAAAACAAATCCCGTAACAAGGCCCATACTCAGAAATCCAATGATCCAGGGTGTAAAACCAACCATATAAATAGGTATAACCACAAAAAGCAAAGCATGTGCAATTTTATAGAACCAAAAATAAAAATGTTCTTTTGGTGTCATTTTTCTCAATGCTATGGAACCTATTTTACCAGAAAAATATTTTGTGTAGTCGGTTACAAAAATCCAGTAGATGTATAATAATGAATAAGCAGCCCAAAAATAAAAATGCTGATACTTGTGTATTTTATAATGCGGCTGTTCATCACAAAGACGCAGTAGCGGTCGGGCTTCAATGTCATCATCAACGCCATGAATATTTGTATATGTATGATGAATAACATTATGTTTCATTTTCCACATATGCTGACTTGCACCAAGAAAATTTGCAAAATTTGAAGCCAGGCTATTGATCCATTTATAACGGCTGAAACTGCCATGTGCTCCATCATGCATTACATTGAAACCAATCGCGGCGGCAAAACATCCTAATAGAACACACTCAATAATTGCGAAGAACGCAGGAGGTGTAAAGAAAACAAGATGGATATATAAAGTTATCAGTCCGGCAACTAAAAGAATCGCCTTACTATGGAGGTTAAGGTTACCAGTAGTGGCTTTACCTTTTTGAGTGAAATACTCCCCGATCTTTTTTTTCAAATCACTATGAAATGATATTGGAAGCTTGGGAAATTTTGGACTTGACATTTTCTGAATTTAAATTGAAAGCAAAAGTACTCTTTATAGTTGAGAAAAATGTGTCATAATCTGTTAGTTATCCAGATATTACTCTTTTACCAAATCTTTTTGACCTAATTGAGTCCCTTTATAATTATCAGGTCTCAATAGCTACTAGCGAATCAAGATCTTTTATCCCCAGGCTCTTTTCAGTATTGAATCCCTCACCATATTGAACCCCTATTTTTTTTCCAATTACTCTTGCTCTTGCAACAATACTATCGAGAAATGCCGCAGTGGAAATATAGGTTTGTGGACCATCGTCTTCATTATCGGGATTATAAAACTGAGTTGTGTATGCTTTAATTGCCTCCATTCGCTGTTCAAAGGCATCTGATATGTCAATGATAAAATCGGGTTCGTGATAACGATCCTGTATATAATGAAAAATATATTTGGGGCGCCATGGCTCCTGCTGATCGCCCTTTTCATCTTTAGTTTCTACTTTTCTTAAACCAGAAAGAAAACAACTATCGGTTGTTAATTTGGCGGCTCGGCCATGATCCGGATGACGATCATTTAATGAATTTGTGATAATGATCTCTGGCTGATATTTCCTGATTGCAACAATTAATTTTCTTTGATGTTCTTCATCATTCTTAAAAAATCCATCACGCATTTTTAAATTCTCTCTTACACTTACACCCATTATCATCGCAGCCTTTGCCGCTTCTTCATATCTTGTTTCAATACTGCCGCGAGAACCAAGCTCTCCCTGCGTAAGATCAAGCACTCCTGCTTTTTTTCCTTTTTTAATTTCATTGATAATTGTACCGGAACAACCAAGTTCTACATCATCAGGATGAACGCCAATTGCGAGTAGGTCTAATTTCATTTGCTATAACTAATTAATAGGATTAAAAATAATGAAGAAATTTGATGAGAGAGAAATTAAGAAACAGGGAGTCAGGAACTAATCTATCTTATTCCCGGTTTATAAGGATTATTATACCAGGTGCCGTCAATTTCTTTAACGATGTTTTCTATTTGCCGGTCAACTTTATCAGTGACATCCCACTCTTGTTTTAAACTACTGCCAAAAAAGAAAGCAACAGTTTGATAAACACGGGCAGTTACTCCACCTCGGTATTCTTTTACTATTTCAAAGCAGTTATTTCCTGTTTGCCGGTTAATCAGTTTCATTAAAACTTTCCCCTGGTAAACAGAAAGATTGGATAACGGATCAGCAAACTGATCCTTCAATTCTTTTTCTCTTGATTTTATATAAGCCTTCTTCTCTTTCTTAGATTTCATTTTAGAGATGTTGGCATTAATATCATTCATCAAATGTCCCGCGGTTCGGGCATATGGATAAGTAACATAAACCGCATTGCGAAGCCTGGTCCATTCCTCCATGTATTTAGCCAGCTTTTTTTCACTCATGTTGGAAACCCATGCCATTTCTAATTCTTTATATGGCATCCATTCATTTTGGTAATAAATGGCTCCTGTGATGATCGTATCATTGCGTCCCCATTTTTTTACATCTATCGGGGGTGCAAGCGGTAATGGGCCAATTAATGTATCGGTTTGTGAAAAAACATTGCTGGCAGCAAAAAATATTGCCCCCATTACGATCACTATAAACTTGCAATGCATTTTCATAAAACTAAAGTACAAAAATATGACAACGTTTCTAGGACAAACGCTGTATGAAAGTTAAAAGGCTATTTAGGCCTGGCCACGGCTTAATTGTATCCTTCGAACTATGCTTATTACAAAACCCACAGCCATAATAATAGTGCCCAGCCAAAGAAGATTTATAAAAGGAAATTTAAGTGCTTTTAAAGTAAGATATTGAGTAACAGTGCTGGGAACCTTTATACTGATCTCTACTTGCTTGCCATCGTATTTGCTCAATTGTATCATTTCCCCGGAACTGAGAGTGTCGGGTATACTAAGTGAGTTTCCTCTTACGATCGCAAGACGTGGATCCGAAAAATGAGCTTCTTCGGGTTTGGATCCGTCAGAAAATACCTTCAATCTCGCTTCATAAAGCTTTCCGTTCTCACCAAAAACTTCCGGCAGGCTGTCGAATGATTTTATCCCCTCAAGTATTATTAGTCCATTTTTTGAATACGAAACAGTATCGCCAACCTCTAAAGTTTTTGGAATAAAGCTGGATGTGTCTTGATTCTTTGACTGGTCAGTCATCGTAGTGATATAACCAAATACATCATGATCCCAATAATGTTTTGAACCCGGGTTAGCCATCAGTCCTTCATTGCCTTTATAGTTTACAAATGCATTGGGTTCAATTGTAAAAGTTTCGTTAGTCTTCTTATCCTCGAAATTGATCTTGAAATACCATTGAGATTTTTTAGGATGTACAGAGTCACTTGCATAAGTAACCCAATATTTTCCCATATCCATTTTCTGACCTTTGAGAAGCGTCATATTCTCGCCGGGCAGTTCTTTACTATTCTCACCAAGCGGAACAAAAATTCCACTTGTATTATAAGAGAGGATTTCTTTTTTAGAGGAGGAGATAAGAATTCCGAGTAGCATCATCCCGAAACCAAAATGCGCAATAGAAGGACCGCTTAGCTTTAATTTTCCTCTTATACCGATCCAGATATATGCAAGGTTAGCAATGATGGCAAATACACTGCATGCAATTGCGATCCACACGAAACTAAGGTACCCTATTCCATATTTATCGTAATTGATATTACCGAAATTCAAGATCAATCCGCTTGCAATAGCACTGACAATAAAAGGCAGGCCGATCTTTTTGAAAAAGTATTGAGAGCCGGTCTCTTTATATTTTAAAAATTGACCAATGGCTGTTAATAAGCCAATAAGGATCGCAATAAATATTTGTATCCGGTTATAAGAAAATTCAATGTCTTGTGCAGGAGCTATTTTTAGTCCGAAAACTTTATTGTAAACTGGTAATGAAGTTTGTGCTGTGATAATAATTGCAGAAAATAAAATCACCAATGAACCAATAAACATCCAAAACTCTCTTGACGAAGCCGCTTCCTCTTTTTTAATACCAGGAATTAGCTTATTCATGTTTACCAAAAACAACACTAACGCTGCAACAGGTGAAATAAGCGCAAAGAAAGGATGAACAAATTCTGCTAAAGGGAGAAACAAAATAGCAGCTCCGGATGCAAGAAATTTTTTCTTTAATCCTTCTAATGATAAAATTGCCGGCAGCCAAAAGAATGCATATAGGAATAAATATAATTGAGCATTCATCCCCAGGTCGGCAAATGAGTGTACTGAAGTTTCACCTAAAATACCGCTGCGTGTAAGAAACGTGGAATAAATAATAAGAATAAATGAAAGTGCGATAAGAAAAAATGAGGTCTGTAGAGAGCGGCCAGTGCTTTTATAAATCAGCAATGTATGGATACCTGCTACAAGAACAAGCCAAGGAACCAATGATGCATTTTCCACCGGGTCCCATGCCCAATAACCACCAAAACTTAACGATTCATAAGCCCAAGCCCCACCCATCATTACTCCAACACCCAGCACACATGCAGAGAAGAGAGCCCATGGTAATACTGGTTTCACCCAATCACCATATTTTTTTGTCATCAACCCTCCCATTGCAAATGCAAATGGAATAATAGTACTTGCGAAACCAAGAAACAAAACCGGCGGGTGAATAACCATCCAGTAATTCTGGAGCAGCATATTCAGTCCATTACCATCTTTAATCCTTAGCGCATAATCTGCAAATTGAAAGGCTGGCAGGTCTGGCATCTGCTCACGAAAAAGAGCAAAAGGACTGCTACCGATCTTTGTGTCAAATAAATAAATGCCAAGCATCATAGTAGCAAGACAAACCTGCGCAAATGAAAGAACTGACATTACCGGAGCTTCCCATTTCTTTGAAGTAAACATTAAAACAATGCCAAGCACTGCATGCCACACAGTCCAGAGTATAAAACTGCCTTCGGATGCGCTCCACAATGAACTTAAAATATATTTTGGTTCAAGATCATTACCCGAATTCTTATAAACATATTGGTATTCGTAACGATGATTGTAAATAAGTGAAAAGAGAATAATAAAAATTCCAAGTACCGAGACCACATCAATGAAGAAAGCAGCTCTTCCTAGTTTTTTCCAACTTGCCTCCTCGGCAGAGTTTGTTGCCCTTGCAGAAATAAAATAAGCAACTGTAGCAATGATAGAAGCAACAAAAGAAAGGATAACAAATAAATGACCGATTTGGCCAGGTAGCAGGTGTTCACCTATATAATCCATTGAAATTAATTAGTGTTTTTGTTCAAACTTTCCTGGATGCGATTCGGATCATCCGTGTATTTAGATGGGCATTTCATCATTATCTCATTACATTCAAAAACATCACCATTCATTTTTCCTTTCATCACCAGCTTTTCACTATGTTCAAGATTATCTGGTTTTGCATTATTATAAACAACTTTCACTTTTCCACCAGTTGTGTCAACTGCAGTAAAACTTAAATAATTGGGATTTTTTATGGCATCATAATCTATAGGCTGTGTTTTATCAAGCTTTGCTACCACATGCACAAACTTGCCGGTTTTTTCTTTTGCACCTGCAATGGTCTCATAACTGCTTAATAGATCAGTTCCTCCCTTTGGCATCAAACTGATCAGGGCTGCTATAGCGCCGATAATGAGAACGAGTAAAATAATATGCGTTTTTTTCATGATTCGATTTTGCACCGCAAAGATAGACCAAAAATCCATCAGGAGATGCGGAAGAATCTTGATAAAGATCAGGCGGAAAACTGTGAAAGATCAATAGCGAACAAAACCCTGAACGGAGCGTCGCAACCGAAGTTAAATCAGGGAACAAATGTTCGGTTAATAAAAAACTCTACCGAATATTTACTCATTCATTTATTTGCAACTTCTCCTTACCTTGCACGCCTTTTGAAACCACGTCATGACTGATCTCTCAAAATTTGATCCTAACAGCGTAAGCAATCCTCATAATAATATTTTTGGATTGCCATTTACTGAAGAGGAAGCAAGACTTGTGATCTTACCAGTGCCATGGGAAGTAACTGTGAGTTATGGCGCCGGCACTGCCCGTGCACCGGAGCATGTTTTTATGGCAAGTTTGCAGGTGGATCTTTACGACCCAGATATGCCGGAAGCATGGAAGCAGGGATTTTTTATGAAAGCGATCGACCGCAAGGTGCTGCTAAAGAGTGATTACCTCCGTAAAGAAGCCGAACTGTTCATTGATTATATATCCAAAGGTGATGCCGTAGAAGCTAACCAGTTCATGACAAAAACACTGAAGGATGTAAATGAAGGAAGTAATTTTTTGAATAAATGGGTTTATGATCAAACAAAATCTTTGCTTGACAGAGATAAACTTGTTTGCTTGTTAGGTGGTGATCATAGCATCCCACTTGGTTTTATGAAAGCGATCGCTGAAAAGCATGGCAACTTTGGAATTTTGCAAATAGATGCCCATTGTGATCTGCGCAAAGCCTATATGGGCTTTGTGTATTCGCATGCAAGCATCATGTACAATGCGCTGAATGAAATTCCTGAGATAGAGAGATTGGTGCAGATCGGTGTTCGTGATTATAGCGAGGCAGAATGGGAATATATTTTCAATAGTAATTATAAGGTCATCCCCTACTTTGACCGTGAGTTGAAAGAAAGAGTGTATGAAGGCCAGACATGGAAACAAGTGGCTGATGAGATCATTAGCAAATTGCCCGAAAAAGTTTATATAAGTTTTGATGTGGATGGACTTGATCCAAAACTTTGTCCAAACTCTGGTACACCAGTACAAGGCGGCATGGAAACCGAACAGATATTTTACATTTTCAATAAGCTCATAAAGAATGGTAAAAAGCTAATTGGCTTTGATCTTAATGAAACAGGTGTTGGTGAAAATGATTGGGATAGCAATGTGAGCTCACGAATACTTTTCAAGCTTTGTAATTTGTTGGTTGCAAGTAACAGTTAATATTTACCCGGCGTTATTACTACTATTAAACTTCCGTTGAGCAATTTTGCGTGACAAAGCAACAAAATTGGAACACTTGTACGTTCAGTAATTCTATTCAGCAATGAAACAATTTGAACTGATCCTGAAAAATGAAAAAGAAGTATCATATAAAAGGATCAGTATTTTTTTGCTTGTACTAAATCTGCTTGGCATTTTATTCATTACTTATCTAAAAGATTTTAAAAGCTGGGTTCCTTTTATCATTGCCGCAGCAGCAGTCTTTGCAGCTTTTTCATCCTTTTATTTCAGAAATAAAAATGAAAAAGCAATACTGACCGGAGCCTTCATTTTGTTATCACTTGCGTGGATAATTGCGGGTTATTGGATAGTCGGCGTACTCAATCTCCTTTTTATGATACTACATATCGCAGCTTTACAAAAACCAAAAGTTAGCATTAATGAAAGCCAGGTAATTTATCCTTCCTTTCCAAAAAAGAAAATTGATTGGCAGGAGTTAAGCAATCTGATCATAAAAGACGGATTACTTACAATTGACTTCAAAAACAACAAGATCATTCAACAACAGATCTCCGATATATCATTAACAATTGATGAAAAAGAATTCAATGATTTTTGCCATCAGCAATTGAATAAATAACGACCTTCGCAAATTGATTTTTCACTCAACATTCAGCCTTGAACTTTAAACATTCTCCATACATTCTTTACTCTGACAGCAAAGGGAATATTTTCGAAGACACTTCATTATTCACTACCGGTCGCAGCGGATGGGATGCATTGCCAATCCCCGAAGATGAATGGATAGAATTGCCTGATGGCGGTTCTCTTTATGAATTACCCGGAAGAAGAGGGATCGGCATTGATGTAAAATCCGGTGAGATGCGTTTGTGTGAAAAAGGTTGGGCTGTTGCCGCATTCATTCCTCCTGCACATACAGGTTTCTATCTCGCAGCTTATGAATCAGAAAAAGATGCACCGGTACTTCCCCTGTTTTGTTATACAGCCGTTGGCTGGCATGATAATAAATTTTATGTGCCTGCTGTAAGAATTGAACAAGATATTCGCCAGGAATGTGCAGGGTATGACCAGGAAAAAATAAATGTTGGCGCTGCACATTTATTAAAGGCATATCCGCATAACCGTCTTGTAAAACATTTGATGGAGAATTGCTGCCTGACATATAATTGTCCTGCTGCAAGAAATTTTTCTCTTGGTCGCTGGGAATGTCCCGTCCCGGTTTCACCGGCATGTAATGCAAACTGTGTTGGATGTATTTCATTGCAACCAGATGAAGAGCCTATTGTATCAACACAGGATCGTTTGAATTTTAAACCAATGGCGGAAGAAATTGTTGAGTTCACAGTTCCGCATCTTGAAACAGCTCCTTATCCATTAATAAGTTTCGGCCAGGGTTGTGAAGGTGAGCCATTATTGATGTGGGAAACGATCCGTAATTCGATCATTGAAATAAGAAAGCACACTAAAAAAGGCAGCATAAATATCAACACAAACGGTTCTGATCCGAAAGCTGTAAAAATTTTATGTGAAACGGGATTGAATTCAATTCGGGTTAGCACCAACTCTGCACGCAGAGAAATTTACATGCCTTATTATCGCCCCAACAATTATGATTTTGATCAGATCGTTGAAAGCCTGAAAGTGATGAATAGTTATGGAGGATGGACATCTATCAACTACTTTGTATTCCCTGGAATGACTGACTCAGTTGCTGAATATGAAGCTTTAAGAAAGCTTATTAAAGAAACAGGGTTAAAGATGATCCAATGGCGCAATTTCAATATTGACCCCGACTGGTATCTTGGAAAAATTGGTGTAACCGATACCGGCGAATGTCTCGGAGTAAAACAATTAATGGAACTGATCCGTGAAGAATTTCCTGATCTGAAATTCGGGTATTTCAATCCTTCAATAGAACGTATCAAAGGAAACTTTGAAATGGATTTTGCGCATTCATAATTTTCAGGGCTAAAGCCCTTATACGCTTTTTGTTTTCGCATGGGGTTATAAACTTCACATCTTCCATTTGATTTTGATGATAAAAGAACTTGACTTTTAATCCTAGTCTTCAGTCTGGGCTAATGACAAAGAGAGTTGCTTCTTTTAACCCCAGCCTTTAGGCTGGGGACATTCCATCTGAGAATTGTAAGGGCTTTAGCCCTGATCAAATCCAAAATGCTTCAAAAACTTTTCATACTCATCTTTAAAAGTCACTTTTTTGTGATGTTCCTGTTGATTTATGATGTATGCTCTTACAATATCCAACTTATCCTCACTTACTGATGAAGCAAAATATTCATCGGTCCATTCAAAATGCCCTTTGATAATTTTGTTTTTATTGATCCAGAAAGAACTTTCTCCTTTTATTAGTTGCATTTGTTTAGATATACTTGTATCGGCATTCAACAACATTAAGCAATGGAGATGATCAGTGTATCCATTTATACATTCGATAAAGACACCCTTTATCTTTCCATTTTCCTTTATGTGATTGCAAACAGATTCAAGTATTCCTTTTTCTAAAACAGGATCACGATTTTTCGTACCCCACACAGCATGTATCCAGATCTTTACAAATGCCATAATTCATTTTTCAATGAAGTTAAAAAAATGATCATTAAATTTCAGGGCTAAAGCCCAATTCATTTATATCGCTAAATTCCCCATGCCAAAGCATGGGGTTAATTATCTTCGTAAAACACTTAATGGATAACACAGCCCATCACCAACGCCAGGTTTTTATTGGAATTAGTCTTGCCGTTCTTGCCACATTAATCTGGTCTGGTAATTTTATTATTGCGAGAGGTGTGATCAAAACAATTCAGCCGGTTACACTTGCTTTTTATCGTTGGCTTACGGCCACTATCATTATCGCTCCTTTTGCATGGAAGTATTTTTTTGCGGAAATAAAAGTCATTAAACAAAGATTCCTGTTCTTTCTTCTTGCAGCAGTTACAGGTGTAAGTATGTTTAATACGTTTGTGTATGTTGCCGGCCATTATTCAAGTGCGATCAATATGGCCATTCTCGGCACTTGCTCCTCTCCTATTATGTCCGTCATTCTTGCAAGAATATTTTTAAAAGAAAAAATTCC
>Ga0190274_10000813_pt1 | contig 18165 bp, 18 predicted proteins | sample Popmic531T_FD_133002 | JGI IMG/M metagenome (GOLD analysis project Ga0190274, IMG submission 133002) | Populus adjacent soil microbial communities from riparian zone of Yellowstone River, Montana, USA - 531 T | ecosystem: Environmental > Terrestrial > Soil > Riparian zone | place: USA: Montana... | reverse complement strand
CGTCATCGGCTCGAAGGAAGCGCCCGAACTCCGCATTGCGCGCACGGCGCGGGCGTTGGCCGACGAACTCGCAGAACGGCTCGAACTCCGAGAGGCGCGGCCGGCGGGAGACCGTGATACGCGGGGCCGATTCGCTCGCGGGAACAGCGCCGCGGCGATCACGTCATCGCGGTCCGTCCGGTTCTGGCGTGAGCAACAGGCGGAACTCCAGCGCGTGGCTGATGCCGTGTTGACATCGAGGGGGTACACGAGGGACACGGCACCGGTCGAGCTGCGGGTTGCGGCCGATGGGCTCGCGCAAGCCCGTCTGATCCGGGATTCGGCGTTCGCGAAGATTGCCGAACTCGGGTCGCCCCTGTCGGGCTCTGACCGCGAGAGAGGCGCAGCGAGGGTGTGGGCGGGGGCCTCCGATCGGACCCTGCGCCATGTGCAAGCAGTACAAAGCTACCCGGTGGCTGAACGTCGCGTACCTAGCGTCACAGATTGGCTTGAGCAGCGCGCGGAGGCGCCGAAGTGAACATCCTTCGGTTTTTCGACGCGTTACATCCTGAGCCAACGTGGGCGCCTTGGCGGACCTTTGTCGCGGCCGTCTACGGCGAGCCACTCGACACTGAAGGTCTCGAGCTCTTCCGCCAGTGCACCGCGCGCACCTCACCGCGGCCGGGCGGGTATCCGGAAGCTGTAGTTGTTGTCGGCGTTCAGAGCGGTAAGACCAAGGTGGGCACCACGCTTGGAGACCATGCGGCGCTGACTGGCGAGCGTGGCACGCACGCGATTCTCGTCGGTCAGGACCTCAGGGGAGCAATGCGGACTTTGCTCCGATACGCGCGCGAACCATTCGAGACCGTCGAGGCCTTCCGGGCTGAGGTTGCTCGCGACACCGTCGACTCTCTCGAGTTGAGAAATGGCGTGAGCCTGTCCGCCTATCCGTGCAAGCCGAGCGCGCTGCGCGGGATTCGTGCCTGTATCGTGGTCGTCGACGAGCTCGCCTTTTTCATGGCGACCGATGGCCGTCCTGTCGATACCGAAATGCTACGCGTGGCGCGAGGTCGCCTCGCCACGACGGGCGGCAAGTTGGTCATCCTCAGTTCGCCGTACTCGCAAACCGGCGCACTCCACGACTTACATCGAAAACACCACGGCCGCGACGAAAGCGACGTGCTCGTCTGGCAGGCGTCGGCGCCGGTGATGAACCCGACACTGCCCGCGAACTACCTGCAGCGCATGGAGCTCGAGGATCCCGCGGCCTATCAGTCGGAAGTCTTGGGCGAGTTTCGCGCCGGTGTGTCGACGCTGCTCGATCCGGACGCGCTCGCCGAATGTGTCGACGTGGGGGTGCGTGAGCGGCCGCCGGTGGCCGGCGTCGAGTATCTCGCGGAGGCCGACGCAGCCAGCGGATCGGGTAAGGACTCGTTCGCCGTCGCGATTGGCCACGCCGAAGGTGATCGCGCAGTGCTCGACCTCTGCCGAGCATGGCGGCCGCCCTTCAGTCCTGCGGCTGTCATCGCGGAGGCCTCCGATCTGCTCCGTCGCTACAACGTGCGCACGGTCGAGGGCGACAAGTACGCGCCTGGCTTTGTGCTGGAGGCGTTCCGTCGATCGAGGATCACCTATCGACAGTCCGATCGGGACACAAGTGCGAAGTATCTCGACCTGGTCGGATACGTGAATACGGGGAGCCTCCGACTACTTGACGACGTCGACCTACTGCGCGAGTTACGCGGCCTTGAGCGGCGGCGTGGTCCCAGCGGGCGCGATCGGGTGGATCATCGGCCTGGGGCCCACGACGATCGAGCCGTGGTCACGGCCGGCATCCTGACGCGCGCCTCCGCACCTCGTCCGAAGGGCTACCAGATGATCGGCCTCTCGGCCTTTGGTCCGTTCGTTCACCCGGATTACTTCAAGGAACGCGCGCCGTACACCGACCCGGAAAGTCCCGACTTCGAACCAGATCCAGTCACGCTCGCGTGGAAACTCGCGAACCCGAACTGGCGCGAAACGCGACCCGATCTGGCGCGCAAGCCGTATCGCGTGCCGATGACACGCTGATCACCTGAAAGGACATCAACATATGACGACCGACGCTCCGTACACACCCGTGCAACCGCCGCCGATTCGAACGTCGATTGACGCTCTCTTTGAGCAGTATCAAAACGAAGGCCTGTTTGACGGCCTGCACCCCGACGACAGAAACCGTCTGCTCAATGTGCTCAATCCAGTCCGGCTGGATGCAGTGTCGTTGAAAACAGAGGTGATGACGATTGACGTTGACCGGAATTTGTCGAGCGAAGGCCGGTCGAAGAAGCGACAAGAGGCCATTCAGCGTGGGAAAGCGCTGGCCGATCGCTGGCAGTTTGCGAAGCTGAAGGCGACGATCGAGAACGAACGCGCCACCCTAGAGGGTCAGGCGGCCCAAGGATGGATCGGAAGCGACGACAGCGGCTACATTCGCAAGCCACCGTTCGAGATGGCGCCGAGTCGTGAGGCCGTCCTCCTAACGCTGCTCTACCAATCGGAGGCAAAGGAGCCCGGGACAGTAGCGAAGTTGTACCGCGATGGCGGTGATCCCGAGCTCACACATGTGGTCGAGCACGCCGCATTTGAGAGTTTCGCACTGGTGAAGCCAGCCGACCTGGAGTACGTCCGCAAGCAGCGTTTGGAGGCTGCTCCGGCCGCTGTGCGTCTCCGTCTCAGCCAATTTGAGGAGGCATTGCAGGCCGTGAATAGTTTTTCCACCAGGTCACTTGCTGAAATCGAGGAAGTCGCACAGGTGCGTGTGACGCCCTTGTTTGACCAGCCGCGATGAGCTCAATGATTCCTCGCGTGTTCTCCGGCCTGGCGCCGGCAGCGGTAGAGAATTTCTGCATCACCTGCGCGAAACCGTTTCGCGCGCGAAATCACGAACGCTATTGCAGTGGCGTGTGCAGGTGGTGGCATTTGCGTGTCGGAATGCTCCGGCGGATTCAGGAAGAGCTCGAGCACGGCAATGTCAGCGCGGCGCGCGCGTTGGTTGATCAGCTGCTCACCGATGTTTCGGGATGCCGCCCATGATCGGGCTGTACGGGTTTCGATAAGAGTGGCGGCGACGGCGCCAAGCGCCGCCTGTTCTCTGAAAACTGAATACGAGTGAAACTCGTTTCGTATCTGGCCCTGGTCTCAGCGCGGCTCAGTTAAGTCGCGCTTTGCCCAGAGGCCGCTCGAAGGTCGTCGGCCACCCTGAACCCCTCAGCGGTGACCTTGGAAATCTCTTTCTTGTTGCCTACTGCCTCAAGCAGCCCATTCATCTGTAGCTCCCTCACGGCGCTCTCTCCCTCAGCTTCCGATCTGGGATTACCTGCCTCGGCGAAGACAGTGCCGTTGGCCTCAAGGATAAGACCGCCCATCGTGCGGAGGTGTATCACGCGGCCATAGCCGTCGCTAGCCGCCGCGAGCAGTAGTCGCCGCGCAGTCTCGGACATCGAATATGGAAGCGGCGCCGCGGCAAATGTGCCGAGCTTCGCACTCCCGGATGAGCCGAAGTCGCTGATCATCTTCTGGGCGAGGTGACAAGAGAATTTCTCCCGGAACTCCTCGCTCGAGTCATAGCGTTCGATCAGACCGCGTTGCTGCAGGGCGTTCCGGAAGGCGAGGAGGGCTGCGTATTGCTCTGGATTGACACTATCCGGATGAACGGGTTTTCCGGAGAAGTAGATCATCGTTGGCTTACCCGCTTTGATGAACTCCTCGATTTCCTCGACGGTGCCGCTGTCCGCCACACCTGTCGGCGTGCCGAGCCGAGTCCAGAAGATCGCCACCAGAATGTCAGCTTTCTCGAGTACTTGCTTGTTGACGAACGCCTGAGGCCGAGCGCCCATCGTGGGATGAGAGTGTGTCTCCCAGCCCATCGGCAGCAGTACAAGCTCTTTGTCCTCAGAGTGGATGTCTGTCCAACGATGGACAATCTCGCGCACGGCGCGTCGCTCTTCAGCGACGTCGGTAGGCGACGCGATCATGATTCGGATAACTTTGGCTTGATACATGCCAGCCTCCAGCGGACTTTGTTCGCGGCCTGGCCACGGAACCGCCAATCGGCCTGCATCATCGCAAGGCGAGAAGGCGTCGGTCGTAGCTAGGGATCAATGCGGCCCGAAGGGCCCAAGTCTCGCCCGTCGTGCCCCAACATCCTGTCGCCAGTCTTTGGTTCGAACGTTACGTCAATGTACCGGCCATCAGCGCTTTTGACCTGTTGCCAGCCAGCTGGATCGCCCTTTTGGCCGACTTGAGCGAACGCTGTCGTAGAAATCCTGAGTGACTGACCGACAACCGTCTTCCTCACTTCAGAGATCAAGACCTCATACGCGCGCTTTTCGGAAGGCTCGGCTTTGAACACCACAGAAATCTGTGCGAAGTTTCCGAAGGGAGCCACGAGGACCTTGTTGATCTCGGTGCTGACGAAGTACTCATTCGCTGGGCCGTCGACCACCTGGGGCGCTTTCTCCCCGGAACTTTGTTTCTGACTGACGACGTCCTTCGAAGCGACCCGATACAGCAGATAGCCCGAGCCATCCGGCAAATCCAGAGTCTCATCATCGTCCTCGTTGCCAGACTTGCTGTACCAAGCCATGGCCATGACGTCGGTCGCCAGAAACTGTTTCTCGGCCACGACGCGGAGGCACCGATCGAGCGCCCGCTGGGCCGCTGCAGACGTCGGAGTTGCGCCACGGAACGTCACCCAGACGGAGGAGGGCATCGACCGGGTCTGACTGAAGTATTTCGCGGTGTACCCAGGTGCCCCACACTCGACTTTCACAGGATCGACTTTGATCGGCAAGGCCGCCCGTGCGGCGTCGGTAGCTGCGGTCGCCGGCGGGGCGGAGGATGGCGGTCTCACTTCGACGGTCTGGGGCGAATCACTCTTGCTGGCGGGACTACCGTTGCTGCAGGCTGCATGGGCTGAGGCGAAGGACAGAATCAGCAGAACTCTAGGGAACGTCATGAGCAGGAAGTGTATGCGCAAAGCCACGGGCCGGGTATCGTGCGAGCGGCCAAACTGCGCCCGATACCGCTCGACCCGTTCGCCGTGACGGAATGTGTTACTGCATCGGGTTGGTGAGGGTACCCGAGAGGATTGCGAGTGCGGTCTGGAGGTGAAGCGCGTTGACGATCAGCGCCGCGCGTTCTGAGTGTCGCCGGACGATTGTGCCGACCGGGTCTGCTTCTCCTCGGTAGTTGATCCCTGGCCTGGATGATGGCAGGAGCGATGCGCTCAAGGGAGTCAATAGCCACAAGCACGGCGTCTCGACCACAGGCACGCTCTCAAGATCGCCCGTCTCGATTGACGCGACCTCGAGCGGTTGGCGTGTTACAAACAGGGCCGCCGTCGTGACGATCATCGGCACAATCGTCGTTTGGGTGCCGGAGCGGATCCACGTCGGGATGAGATTCGCCAAGCCAGACGCCCCACGATGGGCCTGGTCAATAGCTTCCTTGAGAGCTTTGCCCGTGGAGTCACCTTTGGCGCCGGTGTTGACCTCAACCCCCACGTGCGCGATGGGCGTCGCCCTACCTCCAATCCCGCCTGACTGGAGCCATTCAGCCTCGACTCTGATGCCGCTGGCGTCCTTTTTCCAGACGTCATGGCAAATCGAATCCGGTTCCTCCGTGAAGCGCGCGAAGCACCACGCCTTGAGGGCAGGATCGGCGCGTTTGCACTCGAGTGTGACAAACCGGTTTGCGTTGGCGCCACTGGCCTCAAGGACACCGTCAATGTGGTACTCGCGCTGCTGGACGGTGACCGCCATGTCCGTTGCGCGCAGTTGCCAATTTACTGTCCCGAAGTTGAACGGCAGCATCAGATTCCGGCAATCCTTCAAGACCCGAGCTTGGAAGCTGTGCCCGTGCCTGTTGAGGGCGCCTCGGAACAGTTCGGCGACGGCGGTCAGATTGACATTTTTTGGTTCGCTCGTGTCACTCAAGTGGAAGGCTCCGCGGCGGCAGGTGCTTGCGGCCTAACTTGGGGCAAGGGATCTCTGAGTGGTCTGTCACTTCGTCGCAGTTTGGCTCGGAACTGACGCTTTGGGCAACTGCGCCAATATGTGTATAATGCCTCCTATCGTCGTGTCTCCAAAGCAACGGTTCCAGATGTTCCTCGAGCCCGAACAGATCGATGGACTGCGACGGATCGAGTCCCGAACGGGCGCGCCATTGGCGCGTCAGATTCGGATCGCGGTTGACCGGTGGCTCGTGGAACAGGGTGAGAAAAAGTCCGACCGCAAGCGAGTGGTAACTCGCAAGAGGTCTTAAATCTCTTGACTCGCATTCCCCCCTCTTCGCGCCGGCCCGTAAACCGGACGGAACTGTCTCACTCAACACTCGAAGGCTGACCGTTGATAAAGAAGCTCATCAAGGTCGCTGCGTTCGCGTTCGTTGGGCTTGCGGCGCTCGGCGCCCTGATGAGATGGGCTGGCCGAGAGAACCAGGACGCGGAACCGGCGGCCGCGATCACGCCGATCAGCGTGTGCCAAGCCGCACGGGCGGCTGTCGGACAACACGTCGCGGTCACAGGCGAGTTCGACGGCTTCGGCTATGCCACGAACTCGAAGAGGGTGACATTGATCACGTCCGAGCTTTGTAACACCCGTGGCGCGGGTGTCGTCTACGCCGAGCTAACCAATGAGGCCGAAGCACGGAAGCCACAGGTCTACAACGCCCACCCTCAAGACACTCGACGAGGGAAGGCCGGTGACACCGTCACGGTCGAAGGCATTGTCGAAAAGGTCGAGGAGGGCCGGTTCACGCACCTAAGAAGGGCCCAAGTGCGATGACGTCTATCAATTCAGACATGACGCACACCGCGACCGTGTTCGTGCTGACCTCGACCGGGACCGGGCAGGCTGTCGCGTTCGGTCTGGTCTGTCCCGAGGCCCGTTACTGCGGCGTACTCGTGCGAGGCGCTGACCGTGTAGACCGCCGGTTTGCTACGCCGACCGACTGGCAAGCGCTTGAACGGGAGATCCGCGAAGGCTTGCCCCCGACGCCACTCGGCCGTCAGACCGCGTGCGGGCGCCTGCTGGCCGGCGATGCGGCGGTAACCGTGCAATGGATGTGGGCGAAGCTGGTCGACGTCGGTGAGCCCGGGCAGACGGCACAGGCGCTCGACGCGCTGTTGCTCGCCGCTGCAAGTAAGGGGGCGACGTGAGCCGAGCAGCGCCAGGATGGCTCAACCCGGCTATCAAGCATCCGAAACTACGAGCAGCGCTGTACCCGGAACTGCCGGGCACGGCGCTGTACCACTACACAGATCAGGCTGGTCTGCTCGGAATCCTGATGAAGAAGGAGATCTGGGCGACACACACGCAGTACCTGAACGATGAGGAGGAGTACAAGCACGCACTGGAGAGGTTCCAGCAGTGCGTCAAGCTGAAGGTACACGAGGCGGCGACCCTGCCCATCGTGCATGCTCTCGAGGGATTCGCTAAGAAAGCTCCGCGCTTTCCCAAGGCCAACGTGTGCGTCAGTTCCTTCTCCGAGAAGCCGGATTCGCTGTCGCAGTGGCGCGCGTACGGCGCGCCAGGGTCGGCATTTGCAATCGGCTTCAACGCTGAGTCGCTCGCGAAGATCGCAGATGCCCAGAAGATCTACCTCGCTCGTTGCATCTACAGCGAGGCCGACCAAGCCACACTTCTCGACCTGCTCGTGGAAGATTGCGTCACATTCTCGCTTGCGCTCACTGCTGCCGCGGCGAAAAAGGACATCAGCGGGGCGCTGGAGCTGCTGAATGTGTTCGCTCCGATCATGAAGAACGCCCACTTCCGAGACGAGCACGAATGGCGATTTATCGCACGGCGAGTCAAACCGAAGGAACTGGACTTTCGCCGCGGGCGCTCCTCGATCACCCCGTACAAGGTGATTCCATTGGCCGGCGTAAAGATCGACGAGATTGTTGTCGGGCCAACACCAAGCCGCGACCTTTCACGAGATGCCGTCGAACAATTCGCGTTGAAGTTCGGCCACCTCGACACGAGGGTCAGGAATACTCACGTGCCATTTCGCTCCTGGTGACGAAGATGAAGCATCGAAACGACGGCCTCCGAAAACGCTGCGACTGTGTCAAACGGCAGTGGCCGAAATGCGGCCATCCCTGGCACGTGAACTTCCACCACGCTGGTAAGGAGCATCGGTTCTCGCTCGACGTGATCGCGCGACAGCGGGACGAGGAGCGGCCGGAAACGAAGGGCGACGCGCTCGCGTGGCGCGATCGGCTGCGGAACGAGATCCGAAAAGGCGAGTTCGGCGCAGCCATGAAGCCCGTTGAGACGACCCTGACGTTCGGCGACGTCTGCGATCGGTATCTCGTCGACTATGCCGGCCGGCGCGAATCTGACGGCGTGGTGACTTGGACCGGTCAACATCTGCGACCAGCTCCAGCGGTTCAGGTCGAGTATCAGCTCCGGATGGCGCGCGCGATTGATGTGCCCGCGGCTGGCGGTTCAGTGCGGCTTGAGCACAAACCGATCACGGCCGTGACAAAGGCGGACCTCGAGGCCACCCGATCAGCTCGGCGGCCGCACGGGATCGTCGGCTGTAATCGGCTCCTCGCTCGCTTGCGGCATCTCTTTAATTGGGCCATTGGGGAAGGGTTCACGCAGGCCAGTCCGTTCAAACGGCACGGTGTCTCGGTTGTGAAACTCGAAACGAAGGCCGAACAACCGCGCGAACGACGATTGGCGCCCGGTGAAGAAGAGGCGCTGCTGTCCGCGGCGGGTGATCACTTGCGGGCGGTCATTGCTGCGGCGCTCTCCACCGGTTGCCGGGTGGGGGAGTTGCTTTCGCTCCAATGGTCACAAGTGCGTGTGGATGATGCCGGGCAATTCAAATGGATCGAACTCCCGGGGGCGAAAACCAAGACGCACGAGGCCCGGGTGCTTCCGATCGGGCCGCGGCTCCGCGCTGAGCTCGTCATGCGGCGTCACGGACCCGACGGAGAGCCGCACGCCCTGTCGGCGTATGTATTCGGCAACGACGTCGGCGAGCGCGTAGGGAGCGTCAAGCGAGCCTGGGAGCGGGCGGTGCTGGTGTCGCACGGCCTCAAACCCGTCTACGTCAAAAAGAAACCGGGCCAGTTGACTGCCGAGTGCCGAGCGGCACTTCGCTCGATCAACCTCCACGTGCACGATCTGCGACGCGAGTTCGCCTGCCGACTGCTGGAGTCATCGGCGGACCTGCACGACGTGCGGGACTTCCTCGGTCATGCGAACGTGACGACGACCAGCCGGTACCTCGCCAGCTCACCGGTTCGCCTGGCCAAAGCGCACGCGCGTCTTGAAGGCTACGCCGACGAGAAGACTTCCACGATTCGCACACCGTTCGCACACGAGCCGAAAACCGAGGATCCGGCGACAACGGACGATGCGCCTAAGCTGTTGAACTGAATCAGGTTATTTGGAGCCGGCGACGTGACTCGAACACGTGACCTGCTGATTACGAATCAGCTGCTCTACCAACTGAGCTACGCCGGCCTCGGCGGGACAGCCTGTCTACACACAAACGGCGCGCGACAGGCCAACGACAGGTCAGTCTAGCATGCGATCCTCAGGGACCGCGTTGGTCCTGAGACGATGAGGCGTGTTGATCCGAACCGCCTGAAATGTGCCATTTGGCCGGGACCCTCGCGGTCCGGATCGAAAACCAACAACGCGGTCGTCGCGATCGGGCCCAGACGGCTCTCGTTTGGGCTCGGACCTTGCGCGATCGGCCTCGGACCTGCCGCGATCGGGCTCGGACCTCGTGCAATCGGCCTCGGACCTCCCACGATCGAGCTCGGACCTCGCGCGATCGGCGTCGGAGGCCGCACGGTCGGGCTCGGACGTCGCGCAAGCGGCCTCGGAGCTCCCGCGATCGGCCCCGGACCTCGTGCAATCGGGCTCAGACCTCCAGCGATCGAGCCCGGACCTGCCGTGATCGCCCTTGGACGTCGCTAGTTTGGGTACGGACATCTCTCCCCGAGTGCTGTGTGTCCGAGGCGGAACGCATCGGAAGCAAAGTGTGCCCTGAGCGACCTCGAAGGGCAGGCGAATCGCCGCCACAAAGTGCGAGCGGAACGGAGCGAAAGCGAGTGCAGCGAGCTTGGCGGGGTGCAGGGGCCCCGCCTCTTAGATCCAAAGCGCGAGCGGAACGGAGCGGAAGCGAGTGGAGCGAGCTTGGCGGGGTGCAGGGGCCCCCGCCTCTTAGATCCAAAGCGCGAGCGGAACGGAGCGAAAGCGAGTGCAGCGAGCTTGGCGGGGTGCAGGGGCCCCCGCCTCTTAGATCCAAAGTGCGAGCGGAACGGAGCGAAAGCGAGTGCAGCGAGCTTGGCGGGGTGCAGGGGCCCCCGCCACCCAAAAAAAGAAAAACGGCAGCGGCCCGGGCAGGTACCGCTGCCGCCATGGCCCGTGAGGAGGCCAGGGATAGGAAGCGTACGAAGAATAACGTTGGGGTGGGTATCTATTGAACCTGAACCCGGGGACTCGGCCGCCGGTGGTGATGACCACCAGCGGCCGGGTCCGTTGAGTTTCAGGGTCGCACTACACTAAGACGCGAATGACGACGCGGCGGTTCTGTGCGCGGCCATCGCGGGTCGTGTTCGGCGCGGCTGGCTTGTCCTGGCCGTAGCTGATCACGTTCATCTTGTGTAGCGGGATCTGGTGCTGCTCGTAGAGATACCGCTTCACCGTCTCGGCGCGTTCCATGCCAATTCGCACGTTGGTGAGCTTGTCACCCGTGTTGTCGGTGTGTCCTTCGATCTCGAAGTACGCCCCGTTCGGATCGGCCTTGATCTTGTCGACGAGCGAGTCGAGGCTCGCCTTGGCCTCATCGGGCAGCGAGACCGAGTTGAACTTGAACCCACCCTGGTTCTCGTTCAGCACGACTTCGTAGACCATCCGGCGTGACGCCTTCTCGACTTCGGCGGCCTTCGTGGCAGCTGCCGTCGCGCTCTCAGCCGCGGCGCGCGCGCGCTGATCGGCGGCACCGGCCGCCGTGTTGGCCTGGCCGGCCGCGCTATTGGCTTCACTCGCGGCGCCGGCGGCGGCGCCGGCCTTGGCGTCCACCTCTCCGATCCGCGTTTCGTTCTGGCGCGTGCGCTGCTGGGTTTCCTCGAGCGACTGACCCAGCGTATCGACCTTGGTGCTGACCTGAGCCACCTGGGTCTTGACGTATCCCTTGGTCGCGCATCCCGAAGCGCCCGCGGCGGCGAACGCGAGGGCGGTGACGACTATCAGTGACTGACGCATACTAGCCTCCTCAACGACGTGAACGTTCAAAACGCATTTCCATTGCTGGCAAGCACGTACCCACTGCGGGTGTGCACCACGTGATCCCGAGTGCGGGTCTCGACCGAAAGGGGGTGCCAGCCCGCTTCCCCTTTCGGTTCGAATGCAAGGACGTATTGCTGGCGGAGATCGGAAACAACATCGTCGGCCGCCTTGACCGACTCGAGCGGCGAACCGCCGGCGTAGATCTCGCCGCCTGTCCATCTCGCAAGATGCGCGAGCGGTCCGTTCATGATTGCGGCGAGCCGCGGCTCGTCGATGACATCTTTGCCGGCTCGGTCGTACGGTGAAACGACCAGGATGACGTAGACAGGCACGTCGATGCGGCTGGCGAGCGCCGAAACGGCCTCGGGCGTCATCGAGCTCGCGTTGTCGGCGCCGTCGGTTATTGCCACGACGGCGCGGCGAGTCCGCCCGTCTTGTGCGAGCCGCTTCCCGGTTTCGGCGACTGCGTCGAACAGCGAGGTGACGCCGAACGGTCGTTCATAGCTGTCGAGCTTCGCGAGGATCGTGCCGGGTGCTGATGCCATCGACTGCAGCTCGCGCAACTGTTTGTCGAACACAAACAATCCGACGTGGTCGGTGCCCGGCGTGAGCCGCGTCACAATCTGTTCGACCTGCTCGCGCGCGGTGGCGCGCCGGGCAGCTACGTCCATGCTCCCGCTAAAATCCACGAGCAGCGCCAGACCGACAGGCGTCGCTTCCGAGCGGAAGTCGATGATCTCGCGGCGTATGCCACTGTCGTACAGTGCGAAGTCAGAGGCCTTGAGGTTCGGCACGTGCCGCCCGCGAGCTGTCCGGACCGACACTGACAAGGTGACGCGGTCCACGCTGGCCCGAAAATTCGGACGCTCTTGCGCGGTCAGCACAACGATTGGTGCGACGGCAAGCGTTCCGACGAGGATGAGGCGAGTGAAGCGCACGGTCGGCGGTGTTTCAATTGTGTTGCCAAGTCTCGAAAGACCGCGAACCGCCTTGTAACAGGCGTATTTCAAACTCAAGTCGGGCGCTATGTAAGACTTACGCGCGCGCCCGTCCAGTGTTTTGACAGGTGAGGTCAAAGAGTATGGTTGGGACAATGACGCGTCTCGCCTCGGTCATCGCCTTGTTGCTCATGACCGGGACCGCCCGGGCCCAGAGCCGGCAGGACGTGCTTGGCCAGGCCCGCGAAGCCTATAACGCGCAACGCTACGACGAGGCCATTCGGCTGGCTGGCCAGGCGAGAGCAGTACCGGCGCTTTCGGCGCCAGCCGCGGTCGTGTTGGCCCGCGCGTCTCTCGAGCGCTATCGGCAAACGGCCCAGCCCGCCGATCTGGTCACCGCGCGTGAGGCGTTGCGTACGGTGGCGGCCAGCGCGCTCGAGCCTCGCGATCAAGTCGAGCTGCTCGTTGCCGTAGGCATCTCGCTCTATCTCGATGAGGACATTGCTTTCGGGGATCGGTTCAGCGCGGCGGCCGAGGCGTTCGAGGGCGCCCTGGGCCGTGCCGGCTTGCTCGATCCAAACAGCCGTGACCTGCTCTTCGAATGGTGGGCGGGATCGCTCGACCGGCAGGCGCAACAGGGTCCGGAGTCGGGGCGTCGCGTTGTTTACGCGCGGGTGCTTGCCGCGGCTGAGAAGGCGCTCGCGGCAGACGTCGCAGCCGTGTCCGCCTCTTATTGGCTGGCGGCCGCTGCGCGCGGTTGCGACGATCTGTCGCGAGCGGTCGGTGCTGCGGCGGCCGGATGGATCCGGGCCGGATCGATGGGGGCTCGGGGTGCCATCTTGCGTGCCGATCTCGATCGGCTCATGGTCCAGGTCGTCCTGCCAGAACGCGCGCGCGAACTGGCGCCGGGCGCGGACCCACGGCCCGTCTTCGCCCAACTCGAAAGTCAGTGGCGCGACCTGAAGCAGAAGTGGGGCGGATAGCTACTTCACGAGCAGCGCCGCGACATCCGCGGCTTTGTTGGCAAGCTGCTCGGCGTACATGTAGTTCTTAATCTTGAGCGCGTCCTGCGCCATTTTGATAAAGCCGCGTGCCTGATCGTACGACGCGCGTGCGTTGGCGCTCAGCGTGGCCGGCCGAAGACGATCCAGGTCTTTCTGCGCGGAGGCCAGAACCTGGGTCGTGCGTTGCTCCATCAATACGACGTTCGCAGAGGTCTGCAGCACCGCTGTCGGTTCGGTGGCGGGTGCGGGTGCCGCGGCGGCACTCGGCTGAGTGGGCGCAGGGCGTGCCACAGGCGTCTCCCGGGCGCGCGCCGGCGGTGCCGGCGGGGGCGGCGGCGGTTCGGGCACTTCGACGATGACCGGAATGAGCGTGCGGGCGGGAGGCGCCGGGATATCGAGAACGACGGTGCTTAGGGGACTCGTGGTGGGCATTCGTGCGCTGACGCTTCTCGAACACGCCGTGGCCGACACGGCGGCCAGCACCGCGCAACTGAAATAACGGGCCCGCATCGGGTCATTATGCCCCAGACGGGCGGTCGCCGGCAGCGCTTGTCGCGACGTCCCGCAGGCCGAGTAGACTCGCGCGGTTGACGTTGGCGGCGGGCACGGGCGCTTCGCGCAAGAGCACGCGGAAGGTGGAGCCGCGGCCGGGCGTCGACTCGATTTCGATCTCGCCGTCGTGCAATTGAATTGTCCGATAGACGAGCGACAACCCGATCCCGCTCCCGCCCTGGCGCGTCGTGAAATAGAGATCGAAGATGTGGTCGAGATGCTCTGGTGGTATGCCGATGCCGGTGTCCTCGAATACGACCTGGACCCGGCGGTGCGCGGCTGGCGAAATGGCAATGCGCAGCCGGCCGCCGTTTGGCATCGCTTGACACGCGTTCAGCGCGAGATTCAGAAAGGCCTGCCGAAGCAGGCTGGCGTCCGCGCTCACTGGCGGCAGATTCGACGAGAACTCGATGCGTACGTCAATGTGATGCGCGCTCGCCTCGGGGCCCACAATGGGCATGATTTCTTCGACGAGCGGCCCGAGGGCGACTGGCTCCAGGCGCAGTTCTTCGGGCCGCGTGAACTTGAGGAAGCCCTGCACCACTTCGTCGAGCCGCCGCACCTGCGCGGCGATGACCGCCACATGCTCGAGGGCCTCCGGCGCGCTCGCCAACCGCATCTTCAAGAGCTCGAGATGAATCATCGTCGCATTGAGCGGATTCTTGACCTCGTGCGCAATGCCGGCCGAGAGCCGTCCAAGCGCTGTGAGCTTGCGCGAATAACTCAGGGTGGATTCGACCTGCGACAGATAGGTGAGGTTGCGCGCAAAGAGCAGCACGCCGACGCGGGTGCCGCTCGCATCCGCAACCGGATGCGCCAGGAGGAGCCGTTCGCCGCCGTCCGGCAGTCTGATGGTGGCTGGCGGCAAGGCCGTGCCGCTCTGGAGCGTCGCCTCGATCGCGGTGCGGTAGGGATGGTCAGCCGGGAGAGCGCCCATCGTCTCGGCCGGACCCATCGCCGCGCGCATGGCCGCGTTGGCGAAGAGCACTCCGCCGTCGGGCGAAAAGAGCGCAACGGCATCCTCGAAGTTCTCGACAACGGCCTGCAGCGTGGCGCGCTGATCGGCCATCTCGGTCTGGTGCGCGGCCAGCCGGGCCGTCACGGCCTTGAAGGAATCCTCGAGTCCGGTGAGCTCGGCATCCTCCGGCAGATCCACCTTTACGTCGAGTTCGCCACGGCCGAGGCGCGCCAAACCGCTGCTGATCACATGAATCGGCCGGACGACGACCTGCGCAAGGAACGTGGCCGTGAAGAGCGTCACGAGAACCGCGGCGAGCGAGGTGAGGAGCGGCAGGTACATCTGGTCCTCGACCGATCGACGCACGAGCAGCGTCGACACGCCGATGCGGACCGACCCGAACTGGGAGGCGCCGAGCAGCAGGGGTTGCTGGACCTCAAAGTTCTTGCCTCCCTTCGTGTAGACGGCTCGTATTTGCGTGAGGGTGCGGCTGCTGAGAAGCGCAGGCAGGCTTTCGACCGTGGGTGCCTGCCGACCGATGTTCTCGGGGTTGGTATGCGCAATGATGCGGCCGTTCGTGTCCACGATCGACGCGTACACCACGTTCGGATCGTAAAGACTGCCCTCGAGGAGCGAGCGCATTCCGGCATCGGTGGCGAGATTGTTGGCCGGATCGCCGCCGGCAAGCGAGACGTCGAAGGCCCGCTGCAGCAGCAGTTTCCCGAGCAGGTTTGCGCGCCCACCGGTTTCGGCCAGCCAGATGCTCGCGAGCGAACTGAGATACCACGCGCTCATCAGGCCGACCGCGACGCCCACGATGAGCGTCACCGCGACCACCTGCTTGGTCTTGATGCTGAACACGGTGTCTCGCGCTCCGGCGATCAGTCGGCCGTCGGGGCGCCGCCGTCGCCTTTCATACGGTTGAGCTTGTTGTGCAGCGTCTTCAGGCTGATGCCGAGCATCTCGGCGGCGCGCGTTTTGTTGCCGCTCGTATGCGCGAGCGTAATCTCGATGAGCTGCCGCTCCATGTCGTCCACGGTGATGCCGGCACGCAGGCCAGCCGGTTCGTTGGGTGCGGCGACCGGCACGCCGGCCGTCGAGAAGTGGGGCAGGTCGGCGACGTCGATCGTGTCACCTTTGGCGACGATCACCGCACGCTCCATGGCGTTCCGCAGTTCGCGCACGTTGCCGGGCCAGGCGTGCCTGTCGAAGATCTCCATCACGCGATCGGACACCCCGCCAATCGCCTTGCCGTCGCGCGCATTGAACTCCTTGATGAAAGCCTGAATGAGCAGCGGCAGGTCGCCCTTGCGCGCGCGCAGCGGCGGCAGCGTGATGGCAAAGACGTTGAGACGGTAAAACAGATCCTCGCGCAGTTTGCCCTGGCGCACGGCGTCCGGAGGGTTGACGTTCGTGGCCGCCACGACTCGGACGTCCACGGACTGTTCGCGTTGTCCGCCGAGGGTACGAAATGAGCGCTCCTGCAGCACGCGCAACAGCTTGGCTTGTGTCGCCGGCGTCATTTCCGCGATCTCGTCGAGAAACAGCGTGCCGCGGTTCGCCAGTTCGAAGGCGCCCTGCCGCCGCGCGAAGGCGCCGGTGAACGAACCCTTTTCGTGGCCGAAGAGCTCCGATTCGAGGAGTGTGTCCGGAATGGCCGCGCAGTTGAGTGGCACGAACGGTTGGTTGGCGCGCGGGCTGAGCTGGTGCACCGTCTGCGCCACGAGTTCCTTGCCGGTGCCAGACTCGCCGCTCACGAGGATCGACGCCGATGTCGGCGCGGCCTGCTCGAGCAGCTGGTAGACCTGACGCATTTCGGGACTGGCGCCAATCATCTTGCCGAAGCTGCCGCGATCCTGCAGCTGCCGGCGCAACGCCCGTACTTCGCGCTGGGTGTCGTGACGCTCGACGATCTGGTCGAGCAGGATCTTGAGCCGCTGAGGATCGATCGGCTTCGTGAGGTAGTCGTACGCGCCTTGCTTGATGGCTGCCACGGCCGTCTCCACGGTGCCCTGGCCAGTCATGAACACCATCGTGATGTCGGGATCCTCGCTGCGGAGGGACTTCAAGAGCTCGAGCCCGCCGAGGCGCGGCATCACGAGATCGCTCAGGACAATGGTCGGCCGAAGGACCGGCGCCTTGTCGAGCGCGTCGCGACCGTCGACGGCGGTATCGGCCGAAAAGCCCCAGCCTTTGAGCAGTTGTTGCAGTCCCGTCCGTTGTGCCGCATCGTCCTCGACGATGAGGATGCGGTCGAGATCCGTCCCGGCGGAGCGCGATGTCATCGGTGTCACGTTACCCGATCCGACTGCCGGCCGTCTGCAGGAGCCGAGGGATGTCGCGGCTTGCCAGCCTGCGTGCTGTCGTAGGGCGGGCCTTTAGGCCTGCCGAACCCTGGCCGTCTCAGCTCGAGAGACCAATCCGCAACCCAATTGCCGTCGCGAGCAGACTGAGTCCCACCTGGCCAACGACGTTCCATATCCCCAATCCGATATGGCCAGATCGGAGGAGCGTCAGCGTGTCGAGACTGAACGACGAGAACGTCGTGAATCCTCCCAGGATGCCGACGACGAGAAATGTCCGTAGCTCCGTGCTGACGTGCAGACGCCCGCTCACGATGATGCCGGCAATGATGCCGATCAACGCCGAGCCGATGATGTTAACGATGAAGATGCCGTGGGGAAACACTGTCGCGAGCAACCGGCGATGCACGAGGCTGTTGAGACCGTGACGCGCCATCGCGCCAATCGCACCGCCCGCGCCGACGAGCAGCCAGATCACGAGGCGGCCTCCGCGGCCGCGGCGTGTTGCATTGCCGTCCACAACGCTGACATGTGGCCATGCTCGGTGGCGAGCGCGCCAATCGAGACGCGCGCCATCCAGCGGCCGTCGAGGACGGCAGGCGTGAGGTACGCCTCGCCGGAGCGATTGAGACGATCGACCCAGCCGAGCGTGTGACGATCGAGGGCGTCGAGCGCGGCTCCGGTGCTCGAGAGATCCGGCCGCGGTTGGGCCGCGAGACTCGTGAGGCTGGATGGCACGTGACGCACACAAAGTGTCTGCAGGACTACAGGTGCAAGGATCTGCCATTCGGACGTCGCGCGAATCTCGCGCTCGAGCCAGCGCGCGTGATCGAGATCGCGGCGCAGCCGGGCCTGCAGGGCGGCGACGCCATTCAGGCGTATGGCAAACCACAGTTTCAAGGCTCGAAAGCGTCGCCCGAGCGGCACACCCCAGTCGCGCAGGTTTTTCACCTGCGCATCGACCGCCGACTGTAGATAGGTCGGAGAGGTGGACATGACGCGGATCAGGTGGGCCGTGTCGCGCACGTAGTACACCGAACAGTCGAAGGCCACGCCGAGCCACTTGTGCGGATTGACGACGAGCGAGTCTGCGCGCTCGACACCATCCCACATCCATCGGCACTCGGGCAGGATCAT
>Ga0190274_10000812_pt1 | contig 18171 bp, 17 predicted proteins | sample Popmic531T_FD_133002 | JGI IMG/M metagenome (GOLD analysis project Ga0190274, IMG submission 133002) | Populus adjacent soil microbial communities from riparian zone of Yellowstone River, Montana, USA - 531 T | ecosystem: Environmental > Terrestrial > Soil > Riparian zone | place: USA: Montana... | reverse complement strand
CTCCTGGTTCTCCAGGAGGAAGTTGGCGGCGCCGCCGACGATCTCGGGCGCGATCTCGATCTGCTCGTAGTCGGAGACGTCCATGAAGACGAACGACGAGCCGTCGTTGTAGAGGTACTGCATGGTGCGGCGGTCGACCGTGGCGGTCTCGACCTTGGTGCCGGCGTTGAAGGTCTTGTCGACGGTCTTGTTGGACTCGACGTTCTTGAGCTTGGTGCGCACGAAGGCGGGGCCCTTGCCCGGCTTGACGTGCTGGAACTCGACAACGGCCCAGAGCTGGCCTTCGATGTTGAGAACCATGCCGTTCTTCAGGTCGTTCGTGGTTGCCATGCGCGCGTGCCAGCCTTCGTACGTCGGGTGGGTTCGTGGGGTCGCCCAAGCGAGTGGGCACCAGCGGAGGAGTCTATCGGCTGCCGCTACGACTCCCCTATTTCAGGTGCCACACGATCCGCACGGTCACGGACGCCTCGTCCCGGCCGGCCCGGATCGGCACTGCACCCAGGTCCTTGGTCGCTCGTGACAGCGCGGCGTACCCCTCGACGGGGATCGGCAGCGGCCGGGTCTTCACCTCGCTGATCGTCACGACGTCGTCGAGCTCCTCGCCCGACGCCGCGGCGTACTGGTCGGCCTTGGTACGCGCCTCCTCGACCGCGGCGTCGCGGGCCCGCGCCATGACCGCGTCCGTGTCGCCGACGAGCAGCTCGAGGTCGTCGACCCGGACGTCGTTGCCGCCCGCGGCGACCGCGGCACTGACCGCGGCGCCACCCTGCCTCAGCTCGTCGACGAGCACGCTCGCACGCTGCGAGACCTGGTAGCCGCGCAGCACCGGCGGTCCGTAGTTCGGGTAGTCGTAGACCGGGTCCATCGACAGGCCCGTGGTCTGCACGTCGCCCTTGCCGACGCCGTGCTCCTTCAGCGAGGCGAGCACCCGCGTCATGGACCGGTTGGCAGCGTCGAGCGCATCGTCCAGGTCGGGCCGGGTGAGGTTGACCGCGAGGGAGAAGGAGAGCTGGTCCGGGACGGCGCCCGCGTCGCCGGTCCCGGTCATCGTGAGGACGCGGGGCGCGGTCGCCGACGGCTCTTCGTCATCGGCCGCGGCGGCCGGGGCGGCACCCCCACCGTTGCTGCCGAGCAGGTAGGCGACCACGAGGGCGAGGAGCACCAGGGCGGTCAGGAGGAGGCTGCGCACACTCACGGTCACGTTGGCGTTCATGTCCGGTCGGACGGTGCGGCCCGGGCATCGGTTCCCGGGTCAGGAGCGGGCGATGACCTCGAGCGCCAGCCGGTAGCCGTCGATGCCATGACCCTTCACGACCTCGACGGCGTACGGCGTCACGACGGACGTGTGCCGGAACTCCTCGGGCCGCTGGTGCGGGTCCGAGATGTGCACCTCGACGAGCGGGGCGACCAGCTGGGCGCACGCGTCGAAGACGGCGTACGAGTAGTGCGTCCAGGCGGCCGCGTTGAGCACCACCGGGTTGGCGTCGTCGGCGGCACCGTTGAGCCAGTCGAGCATCTCGCCCTCGTGGTTGGTCTGCCGCACCTCGACGTCGAGCCCGAGCTCGCGGCCCCAGCCCACGCAGAGGTCGGCGAGCTCGGCGTGCGTGGTGCTGCCGTAGATCTCCGGCTGGCGGCGGCCGAGGCGGCCGAGGTTGGGTCCGTTGAGCACCAGGGTCTTCACGAGGGGCCTCCGATGGCTGCGTAGGCGGCGCGCAGGTCCGCCTCGTCCGGCCCGGCGAGCACCGTCGGCCGGGCTAGGTCGCTGAGCACGACCAGGCGGAGCAGGTTGCCGCGCGACTTCTTGTCGACCTTCATGGCCGCGTGCAGGGTCTCGAACGGCGCGCCGCCGTACGTCGTCGGCAGGCCGACCCGGGCGAACGCCGTGTGGTGCCGGGCCACGACGTCGGGCGCGAGCAGGCCCGCCCGGCCGGCGACCTCGGCGACGAAGACGCAGCCGATGGCCACCGCCTCGCCGTGCCGGATGCCGTAGTCCTCGGTGCGCTCGATCGCGTGCGCCAGGGTGTGGCCGTAGTTGAGGGCCTCGCGGCCGGGGTGGCCGCCGGTGCCACCGGTTTCCTTGAGGTCGGCCGCGACGACGTCGGCCTTCACCCGGATCGCGCGCTCGACCAGCTCGCGCAGCACGGCGGAGTCGGCGGTCAGCTCCTCCGGGTCGGTCGTCTCGACCAGGTCGAGGATGACCGGGTCGGCGATGAAGCCGCACTTCACGACCTCGCCGAGCCCGGCGACCAGCTCGGCGCGCGGCAGCGTCGCGAGCGTGGCCAGGTCGCAGAGCACGCCGCTGGGCTCGTGGAAGGAGCCGACCAGGTTCTTGCCGGCCCCGGTGTTGATGCCGGTCTTGCCGCCGACGGCAGCATCGACCATGGCGAGCAGCGTGGTGGGCACGTGCACGACCTTGACCCCGCGCAGCCAGGTGGCCGCGACGAAGCCGCCCAGGTCGGTCGTCGCACCGCCACCGTACGTGACGACCGCGTCGGACCGCGTGAAGCCGGCCTCGCCCAGGACCTCCCAGCACGCGGCGGCGACGGTGGCCGTCTTGGCGCTCTCCCCGTCCGGGATGGCGATGCCGATGACCTCGTAGTCGCGCTCGAGCGACTCGATGATCGCGTCGGCGGCGAGGCTCTCCGGGTGCACGACCGCGACCCGGGTGACGCCCTCGCCCAGCAGCGCGGGCAGGCGGTCGGCGACGCCGTGACCGACCACGACGTCGTACGGCGCGGGCCCGGCGACCCGGACCACGCTTGCGCTCATGCCCGTGCTCCCAGGGCAGCGACGATCTCGGCGGCGATCTCGTCCGGCTCGCGCCCGTCGGTCTCGACCACCAGGGTGGCGACCGACTCGTAGATCGGGGTGCGCTCGTCGAGCAGGGCCTTGATCCGCCCACGGACGTTGCCCAGCAGGAGCGGCCGCGAGGTGCCGAGGCCGACCCGCTTGACGGCGTCGGAGAGTCCGACCCGCAGGAAGACCACGTCGTGCCCGGCCAGCAGGCCTCGGGTGTCGGGGTCGAGCACCGCTCCCCCGCCCAGGGCGAGAACGCCGTCGTGGGTCGCCAGGGCCTCGGCGACCGCGGCCCGCTCGAGCGCACGGAAGGCGGCCTCGCCGTCGTCGACGAAGATCTCGGAGATCTCGCGCCCGGCCGTCGCCTCGACGTCGTGGTCGGTGTCGCGGACGGCGGTGCCGAGCCGGGCGGCGACGAGTCCGCCGACCGTCGTCTTGCCGGAGCCCATCGGGCCGATCAGCACGATCACTTGTATCGGAGGGTGTCGAGGTAGGACTGGGCGTTGCGCCGGGTCTCCTGGACGGAGTCGCCGCCGAACTTCTCCAGCACCGCCTCGGCCAGCACCAGCGCCACCATCGCCTCGGCGACGATGCCGGCCGCCGGGACCGCACAGACGTCGGAGCGCTGGTGGTGCGCCACGGTCGCCTCGCCGGTGGCGAGATCGACCGTCCGCAGCGCGCGGGGGACGGTGGCGATCGGCTTCATGGCGGCGCGGACCCGCAGGATCTCGCCGGTCGTCATGCCGCCCTCGGTGCCACCGGAGCGACCGCTCACCCGGCGGATGCCCTCGGGGGTCGAGACGATCTCGTCGTGGGCGAGGGAGCCCGGGGTGGCCGCGAGCTCGAACCCGTCGCCGACCTCGACGCCCTTGATCGCCTGGATGCCCATCAGCGCACCGGCGAGCCGCGAGTCGAGGCGACGGTCCCAGTGGACGTGCGAGCCGAGACCCGGCGGCAGGCCGTGCACGACCACCTCGACGACGCCGCCGAGGGTGTCGCCGTCCTTGTGTGCCTGGTCGATGCGCTCGACCATCAGCTTGCTGGTGTCGGGGTCGAGGCAGCGCACCTCGTCGGCGTCCAGCCGGGTCACGTCGTCGGGTTCGGGCCACGAACCGGCCGGGGCGCGGACGCCGCCGAGCTCGATCACGTGGGAGACGATGCGGGCGTCCACGGCCTGCTCGAGGAAGTTGCTGGCGACCCGGCCGAGGGCCACCCGGGCCGCGGTCTCCCGGGCCGACGCGCGCTCGAGGATCGGCCGGGCGTCGTCGAAGTCGTACTTCTGCATGCCGGCCAGGTCGGCGTGCCCGGGCCGCGGGCGGGTCAGCGGGGCGTTGCGCGCCATCGCCTCGAGCTCGACGGGGTCGACCGGGTCGGCCGACATCACCTTCTCCCACTTGGGCCACTCGGTGTTGCCGACCTGGATGGCGACCGGGCCGCCCTGGGTCTTGCCGTGCCGGACGCCACCGACCAGGGTGACCTCGTCCTGCTCGAACTTCATCCGCGCACCCCGGCCGTAGCCGAGGCGGCGGCGGGCGAGCGCGTCGGCGACGTCGTCGGACGTCACCCGGACATGGGCGGGCAGCCCCTCGAGGATCGCGACCAGGGAGGGGCCGTGGGACTCGCCCGCGGTGAGCCAGCGCAGCATGGGAGCAGTGTTTCACGGCCGGTACGTCGGTCCGGCCCCGTCGTGCTCAGACGAGATGGCCCCACACCGAGGAGCCGAGGACCACGCCGGCGAGGACGCCGGCCAACATGAACGGCCCAAACGGCAGCGCGGTCCGCAGGGCCGACCGGTCGCGCCGCGCCGCGGCCCGCAGCACGCCGAGCACGGCGAAGACCAGGAAGGCGCCGTACACCCCGATCAGGAGCTCGGCCCACCCGACGTAGCCGAGCACGAAACCGACGATCGCGGACAGCCGGACGTCGCCGTACCCCATGCCGGCGGGGTAGAACCACCACAGCGCGTGGAAGAGCCCGAAGACCACCGCACCCCCGACCGCGGCCCGAAGGAACGCCGCCGGGTCCTCGGCGGCGACCGCGGCGATGCCGGCGAGGACGACGGTGCCGGCGAGGGTCGGCCAGATGACCTTCGTGGGCAGCAGATGGGTGTGCAGGTCGATGAAGGCGAGGGCGACCGCGACCGGGACCAGGGGCAGCAGGAAGAGCAACGGCCAGTCGAGGCCGATCGCGCCGCCGATCAGCCCGCCGGCGACGGCGGCGACCAGGGCGGCCCGCCACTTCAGGCCCGGGAGCGCGGCAACCTGTGCGTAGCGCTCGTCCCGCATCCGCGCGATCAGCGCCGGTACGCCGAGTCCGGCCGCACCGCAGAGCGCGGCACCGACCACCACTGCGGCTGCGGTGTCGATGCTCATCCAGCGTGCCTGGCGACGAGCTCGGCCTCCCCGGCGGCGCGCATCGCGGCCAGCGGGCCCGGCACGCCGGTGAACAGCTCGAACTGCAGGACCGCCTGGTGCACGAGCAGGTCGAGGCCCGACACGAGGACCCGCTCCCCCGCCGACGCCGCGACCGGGGTCGGCCACGGGTCGTAGATCACCTCGAACACCACCGGGATGTCCGCGCACCTCGCGACCAGGCCGGCGTCCTGCGCACCGGCCGGGATCGTGGTGACGACGACCTCGCCGTCGATCGCCCCGTCGGCCAGGGTGTCGACCTCGACGCTCGGCGCGGACGGATGGGCCGCGACCGCAGCGGCCGCGACGGCGGCCCGGTCAGCGCTGCGTGCGAGCAACCGGATGCGGCGAGCACCGAGGTCGCACATCGCCAGCGCCGTCGAGGCGGCCGTGGCCCCGCCGCCGAGCACGGTGGCGGACCGCACCGGCCCGTCGTACCGCTCCCGGACGGCGGCGGCGGCTCCGGGCAGGTCGGTGTTGTCCGCCAGTACGACGGCGCCGCGCTCGAGCACTAGGGTGTTGGCCGCCCCGGCCAACCGGGCCCGGTCGGTGACCGTGCCGCCGAGCTCGAGCGCCCGGCGTTTGTGCGGCATCGTCAGCGACAGCCCCCGCCACGTGTCGTCGAGGCCGGCCACGAAGCCGGCCAGGCCGTCGTCCGGGACCCGGACCGCGTCGTACGTGACATCGGCGAGGCCGGCCGCGACGTACCCGGCCCGGTGCAGCACCGGCGAGAGCGAGTGGGCGATCGGGTCACCCACGACGGCGCAGCGCATCGGTCCCCGCCCGGTCAGCAGCGGTCGGACTGGGTGGCGCAGTACTCGTCCAGCTCCGCGCGGAACTGCTTGAACTCCTCGTAGTCGTCGGTGAACTTGGTCTCGCCGGTCTTGAGGTTGACCGTCGTGTAGAAGAGCCAGTCGCCGTCGGCCGGGTGCGCGGCCGCCGCGATCGCCTCGTCGCCCGGGGACTCGATCGGTGCCGGCGGGAGGCCGGTCTGCTTGTAGGTGTTGTACGGCGAGTCCGCGACCGAGTTGATCTCGTCCTGGGTCAGGCGGGCGATCCCCGGCCGGCCGAGCGCGTAGTTGACCGTGGCGTCGACCTGCAGGAGCCCGTTGGTGATGCCGTTGTCGGGGTTCTCGATGCGGTTGTAGATGACCCGGGCGATCTTGGGCATGTCGTCGCCGCGGCCCTCGGCCTGCACCAGGCTCGCGACCGTCATCAGCTCCTGCGGTGTGTAGCCCAGCGCCGCCGCCGAATCCTCGAGCTCGGCGTCGTCGGCCGCCTGGCGCCAACGGGTGACCATCGCGGTCAGCATGGACTTCGGTGTCGCGTCGGGCCCGAAGTCGTAGGTGGCCGGGAAGAGGTAGCCCTCAGGGTTGCCCTCCGCGTAGTCGGGCAGGCCGAGCTGGCTCGGGTCGTCCAGCACCTTCTCGAAGTCGGCCTTCGAGAACTTCGTCTTCTTCGCCAGGATCGCGACGGTGTCCGGGACCCGGAGCCCCTCGGGGATCGTGACCGTCGCCTTCACCATGTTGCCCGGGTCGACCAGGACCTCGACGACGTCGTCGGACGCCATCTCCTTCTTCAGCGGGAAGTAGCCCGCCTGGATGCTGTTGGACTCCGGGTTGGCGTTGGCGGCGTCGATGAAGGCCTCGACCGAGGCGACCACCCCGGCCGCCTTGAGGTTGCGACCCATCGCGGCGACGGTGTCGCCGCTCTTCACCTCGAAGGTCACCTTGCCGCGGCCCGGTCCCGGGTAGTCGTCGGCCGAGGAGAACTGGTCACCGAGCTTGTCGATGCCCCAGGTGACGACGAAGTAGCCGCCACCGATGACGACGGCGAGCGCGACCAGGACGGCCAGGCATCCGGGCAGGTTGCGGCGCCGACGTCCTCGCCGGCGGCCACCCTCGTACGACGAACCGTCGCCCCCGCCCACGGACTCGTCGTCCATCAGCGGCGGGGTGTCGTGGTCCGCGTCGTACTCGTCCGTCATTGGCTCTCCTCGAGGATCTCCCCGGGCGCGGTCCCCGTCGCGCGCTCGGTGTCCAGTGCATGCTGCAGGATCAGCACGGCGGCGGCCTGGTCGACCACGGCTCGCCGCTTGCCCCCCTTGCGACCTTGGTCGCGCAGCATAGCCTCCGCCGAGACGGTGGTCATGCGCTCGTCGACGAGCCGCACCGGGATCGGTGAGACCCGCCGGGCCAGGGCAGCCGCGAACTCCCGCACCTTGACCGCCGCCGGACCTTCCCGGCCCGAGAGCGAGCGGGGCAGTCCGACGACGACCTCGACGACGGTCGACTCCTCCTGCTCGGCGGCGAGGATCTTGGCGATCCGCGCCAGGTCGCCCTTGCCCCGGCGCACCGTCTCCACCGGGCTCGCGAGGAACCCGGAGGGGTCGCTGCGCGCCACGCCGATCCGGGCGTCACCGGGGTCGATGCCGAGTCGTACGCCGTGGCGCATCGTCGTGAGGGTCGCGGTCAGCCGGCCGCGACCCGGCCGACCTCCGCGGCCACGACGGCCAGCGCCTCGTCGATGCGGGAGGTGTCGGTGCCACCGCCCTGGGCGACATCGTCCTTGCCGCCGCCCTTGCCGCCGACCAGCGGGCCGACCGCGCGGACCAGGTCGTTGGCGCTCAGGCCGCGGGCCCGGGCTTCGTCGTTGACCGCGGCGACCACCGCGACCTTGCCGTCGGCGGCGCCGATGATCACCACGACACCGGGCTCGCCCTGGGGCAGCCGGCCGCGCACGTCGAGGGCGAGCGTGCGTACGTCGCCGCCCCCCGCGCCGTCGGCGCGGTGCGCGACCACATTGACGGGGCCGATCTTGGCGGCGTCCGAAGCCAGCGAGCCTGCTGCGGCGAGCAGCTGGCCGACGCGGACCTTCTCGATCTCCTTCTCGGCCGCGCGCAGCCGCTCGACCAGGTCGCCGACCCGGCCGACCAGGTCGTCGGGCTGGGTCTTGAGCAGGCCGGTCAGCTCGGCGACGACATCGCGCTCGCGGGCGAGGTACTTGAATCCCTCGACGCCGGTGAACGCCTCGATGCGGCGGTTGCCCGACCCGACCGACGCCTCCCCGGTGACGACGACGGTGCCGATCTGGGACGAGTGGTCGACGTGCGTTCCGCCGCAGAGCTCGCGCGACCAGGGACCGCCGATCTCGACGACGCGCACCTTGGTGTTGTCGTACGTCTCCCCGAAGAGCGCGATCGCGCCCCACTCCTTGGCCTCGGAGAGCGTCATGTACTGCCAGCCGACCGGGAGGTCGGCGCGGAGCGCCTCGTTGGAGACCTGCTCGATGTCACGGACCTGTTCCGGCGTCAGGCCGGTGGTCCACCCGAAGTCGAGCCGCAGGTAGCCAGGTCGGTTGTAGGAGCCGGACTGCAGCGCCGAGGGGCCGAGCACCTCGCGGAGCGCGGCGTGCACGACGTGGGTGCCGGAGTGCGCCTGCCGGGCACCGGTGCGCCACTCGGGGTCGACCCGCGCGTGCAGCAGGTGGTCGCTGGGCGTGAACTCGCCGTCGACCACGCGGACCTGGTGCACGACCAGTCCACGCACCGGGCGCTGGACGTCGATCACCTCGAGGCGGCCACCATCGAACTCGATCGTGCCGGCGTCGGCGGCCTGACCACCGGACTCGGCGTAGAACGGGGTCCGGTCGAGGACCAGCTCACCGACGTCGCCGGCGGTCAGCGACGTCGCCGGCGCGCCGCCGACGAGCAGCGCGAGCGCGTTGGACTCGGTCTCGAGGGTCTCGTAGGCGAGCCACTCGGTCGGCCCGTGCTCGTCCAGGACGGTCCGGTAGACGCCGGTGTCGGCGTGCTGGCCGCGCTTCGCGCGCGCGTCGGCCTTGGCCCGCTCCCGCTGCTCGGCCATCAACGACCGGAAGCCCGGCTCGTCGACCGCGAGGCCCGCCTCGGACGCCATCTCCAGGGTCAGGTCGATCGGGAAGCCGTATGTGTCGTGCAGGGCGAACGCCTGGTCTCCGGACAGCGTCGTCTGCCCGGACTTCTTCACGTCCTGGGCGGCCAGGTCGAAGATCTGGGTGCCGGCCTGGAGCGTCTTGCGGAACGTCTCCTCCTCGGCGTACGCGACCCGTGAGATCCGCTCCCAGTCGGTGTGCAGGTCGGCGTACGTCTCGCCCATCTTGTCGCGGCTGACCGGGAACAGCTCCGGCAGCGCCGGGTCCTCGTAGCCGAGCAGCCGGATCGAGCGGACCGCGCGGCGCAGCAGCCGGCGCAGCACGTAGCCGCGCGCCTCGTTGCCGGGCGTGACGCCGTCGCCGATCAGCATCATCGAGCTGCGCACGTGGTCGGCGACCACGCGGAAGCGCACGTCGTCCTCGTGATCGGCGCCGTACCTACGACCGGTGAGCTGCTCGGCCATCTGGATGACCGGGAACATCACGTCGATCTCGTACATGTTCTCGACGCCCTGGGTCATGAACGCGACCCGCTCCAGGCCCATGCCGGTGTCGATGTTCTTCTTCGGCAGCGAGCCGGCGATGTCGAAGTCCTCCTTGCTGCGGACGGCGCTGAGCTCGTCCTGCATGAAGACCAGGTTCCAGAACTCCAGGTACCGGTCCTCGGCGGAGAAGTCGCCGTCGGCGCCGTACTTCGGGCCGCGGTCGATGAGGAGCTCCGAGCACGGACCGCCCGGTCCCGGCACGCCCATCGACCAGTAGTTCTCCTTCGGCCCGAGGCGGATGATCCGCTCGTCGGGCAGGCCGGTGACCTTGCGCCACAGGTGCAGCGCCTCGTCGTCGCCTTCCAGGATCGAGGGGTAGAGCAGCGACTCGTCGAAGCCCCACCCACCGTCGCTCTGCGACTTGGTGACCAGGTCCCAGGCGAGCTCGATCGCGCCCTCCTTGAAGTAGTCACCGAAGGAGAAGTTGCCGCACATCTCGAAGAACGTGCCGTGCCGGGTGGTCTTGCCGACGTCCTCGATGTCAGGGGTGCGCACGCACTTCTGCACGCTGGTCGCGCGGTTGTACGGCGGCGTCTCCTGACCCAGGAAGTAGGGCTTGAACGGCACCATGCCGGCGTTGACGAACAGCAGGTTCGGGTCGTCGAGCAGCAGCGAGGCCGAGGGCACCGGGGTGTGGCCGTCGCGCTCGAAGTGAGCCACGAACCTCCGGCGGATCTCCGCGGTGTCCATCAGTTGCTGCCTTCCTGCTTCTGTTCGGTGGAGACCGCCTTGTGGCGGCCCCCGGTGAGCTCGGGAGTTCCATGAGGCACGAGACCGAGTCGCTCGCGCAACTCGGATTCCTTCTCGGTCTTGCCCTGGGCGACCTCGTCGCGGAAGAGCCGCGCGCCGACCTCGATGGCGCCGACCCGGTCCTTGAGCCCGTCGACGGTGAACACCTCGGCCGCACGCCGGCCCCGCACCATCACGTAGACGGCGGTGCCGGCTCCGGCTACGAACCAGAGCCCCCGCTTCACGTCGGGGTCCCCGCGGAGGCGTGAGCGAGGCGAGCGGCTTCGTGGGGTGGGTTCATGCGGCGCTGCCCTCCTCGGGCATGGCGGCGCGCTGTCGCGCCTCCCACTCACGGCGGGCGTCCCGGGTGTCGGAGCGACGCTGCTTGCGCGCCCGCTTCACCTCACGCTTCATCTCGAAGCGGATCCGGTTGCGCGTCTCGGCGTCCAGCGCACGCCGTACGCCGTGGGCGAGCGACGCGGCCTTCACCACGGTCTCGCGGAGCACCAGGTCGGCGAAGAGTGCGGAACTGATCGTCGGCGTCGACTGCTCGACCTCGGCGTCGCCCGGGGCAGCGTCGAGGCCGAGATCGGTGATCACGAACGACGCCTCCGGCTTGACCGTCGGCCGATCCAGGCGACGCTCCAGCGCCGCCACCTGGTCGCGCAACACGGCCGTCTCGGCCTGCGCCTCCGCGAGCACCCGCTCGGTGCGCGACCGGGCCCGCAGGAGCGCCGCGGCGAGGCCAAGCGCCACCAGCGCGAGCACCCCGGCCACGGCGGGCACGATCCAGTCCTGCATGGTGCCCGACCCTATCGCGGTGACGGTGGTCGCGTGCACGGTGGTTGAGGGGCGAGGAGCGCCAGCGACGAGCCGCGAAACCACGTCGCGTCACGGCGGAGCCGTCGGTGCCGACCCACCCGTCCCACTCCCCCGGCAAAGCCGCCACTTCTCAGGCGTTGCGTTGCCTAGGAAGTGACGGTTTCACCGGTGCACCGGTGAAACCGACAACGGTCACTTGGTGAAACCGACAACGTCACTTGCCGCGGATGATCCGGCGTACCCGCTCCCAGCGCTCCTTGATCGACGCCTCGGCGCCGAGCGAGGTCGGCTGGTAGTACTCACGGTCGAGGACGACGTCGGGGGCGTACTGCTGCTCGGCGACGCCGAACGGCTCGTCGTGGCTGTACTTGTACGTCGAGCCGTGGCCGAGCTTCTTCGCACCGGCGTAGTGCGCGTCGCGGAGGTGGGGCGGTACCTGGCCGATCTTGCCGGCCCGGACGTCCGCGATCGCGGCACCGATCGCGGTGGTGACGGCGTTCGACTTCGGCGCCACCGCGAGCGCGATGGTGGCGTGCGCCAACGTCAGCTGGGCTTCCGGCATCCCGATCAGCTGGACCGTCTGGGCAGCGGCGACGGCGGTCGCGAGGGCGGTCGAGTCGGCCAGGCCGATGTCCTCCGAGGCCAGGATCATCAGGCGACGGGCGATGAAGCGCGGGTCCTCGCCCGCCTCGATCATCCGCGCCAGGTAGTGCAGCGCGGCGTCGGCGTCGGAGCCCCGGACCGACTTGATGAAGGCGCTGACCACGTCGTAGTGCTGGTCGCCCTGCCGGTCGTAGCGCACCGCGGCCCGGTCCACGGCGGTCTCCGCGGTCGAGAGGTCGACGGTGTCGAGTCCCTGTGAGGACGCCGCGCCGGCGGCCGCCTCGAGGTAGGTCAGCGAACGGCGGGCGTCGCCACCCGCGAGCCGGACCAGGTGCTCGAGGGCTTCGTCCTCGACCTTGACCGAGCCGCCCAGACCGCGCTCGTCGGAGATCGCCTGGTCCAGGACGGCGCGTACGTCGTCGTCGGTCAGCGACTCCAGTCGTAGCAGCAGGCTGCGCGACAACAGCGGAGAGATCACGCTGAAGAACGGGTTCTCCGTCGTGGCGGCGATCAGCGTCACCCAGCGGTTCTCGACGCCGGGGAGCAGACCGTCCTGCTGCGCCTTGCTGAAGCGGTGCACCTCGTCGACGAAGAGCACCGTCTCGCGACCGGTCGCGACCAGCTCCGCACGGGCGGAGTCGATCGCGGCGCGCACCTCCTTGACGCCGGCCGACACCGCGGAGACCTCCACGAACCGCCGGTCGGTCTGCTGGCTGACGATCGAGGCGATCGTGGTCTTGCCGGTCCCCGGCGGCCCCCACAGGAGCAGCGACATCGACTGGTCACCCTCGACCAGTCGCCGCAGCGGCGAACCCGGCGCCCGCAGCTGCGCCTGGCCGACGAGCTCGTCCAGCGTCCGCGGACGCATCCGGACCGCCAGCGGCGCCGACGCGTGCGTGTTCGCGTTCAGCGAGCCGCCCCCGGTCCGGGCTGCCGCACCGGGGGTCTCGAACAGTCCGTCTTCCACGCAGTCAGGTTAGGCGTACGACGTCTATGCCGACGCCATGGTCTTGCGCTCGAGGTCGAACCAGGTGTCGGAGTAGCCCGGCTCGTTGGCGGCCAGCGGCGACGGGGACGAACCCGGGTCCGGAGCCCCGCTGTCGTCGACACCCAGCAGGCCCGCCGTGACCGGACGGTCCGGGTGCTGGCCCAGCTCGCCGGCGAAGTGGCAGGCGACCTTGTGCCGCTTGCCGATCTGCAGCAGCGGCGGCTCGACCCGGGCGCAGATCTCCTGGGCGATCGGGCAGCGGGTGCGGAACCGGCAGCCGGACGGCGGGTTGATCGGACTCGGCACGTCGCCCTCGAGGCGGATGCGCTCGCGGCGACCACCGATCGCGGCCTGCTTCACGTCGGGAACGGCGGAGAGCAGCGCCTGCGTGTACGGATGGTTGGGACGCTTGTAGAGCGTGTCCCGGTCCGCGATCTCGACGATCTTGCCGAGGTACATGACCGCGATCTCGGGGCAGAAGTGGCGCACGATCGCGAGGTCGTGCGCGACGAAGAGGAACCCGATGTTGAACTCGCGCTGCACGTCCTGGAGCAGGTTGATGACCTGGGCCTGGATCGAGACGTCGAGCGCCGAGACCGGCTCGTCGGCGACGAGCACCTTCGGGTGCAGCGTGAGCGCACGGGCGATGCCGATGCGCTGGCGCTGACCGCCGGAGAACTCGTGCGGGTAGCGGTTGTAGTGCTCGGGGTTGAGCCCGACGATCTCGAGGAGCTCCTGGACCCGCGGCAGGATCTTGTTCCTGGGCAGGGTCCGGTGGATCGCCATCGGCGCGCCGATGATCGCACCGACCGAGTGCCGCGGGTTCAGCGACGTGTACGGGTCCTGGAAGATCATCTGGATCTCGCGGCGCAGCGGCTTGAGCTGGCGCGAGTTGATCGAGGTGATGTCGCGACCGTCGAAGTTGATCGACCCACCGGTCGGCTCGTAGAGCCGGGTGACCAGGCGTCCGGTCGTGGACTTGCCACAGCCGGACTCGCCCACGAGGCCGAGCGAGCCACCCTCCGGCACCTGGAAGGAGATGCCGTCGACGGCCTGCACGTGGCCGATGGTGCGCCGGATGATCCCCGACGACTTCACCGGGAAGTACATCTTGAGGTCACGGACCTCCAGGATCGTCCTGGCGTTCGGGTCGGCCACCGATGCGGCGTGCGCCTCGACCGGAGCGATGTAGTCGATCTCGTCCTGGTCGACCGGGTCCTCGGTGCGCGAGATCGGGTCGTCCTGCGGCAGGAAGTTGGCCGTGGCCGGCACGGGGGTCAGCTTGTCGTCTCCGCGCTTGTCGTTCATCGCTGTTCCTCCACCAGGTCCGGCGCGATCTCCGGCAGGACCTCTTGTTCGAATATGGCGTCGGGGTTGGCGAGATGGCACCGCTTCAGGTGCGTCTCCGTCCGGGTCCCGGGCACCAGGTCGGGCAACGTCGTCACGCACAGGTCGCCCGGCACCTTGTCCCGGTGCGTGCAGCGCGGGTGGAACGCGCAGCCCGAGGGCGGGTTGAGCAGCGATGGCGGGTTGCCGGGGATCGGGATCAGGCGCGAGTCGGTGTCGCCGGTGACGTCGGGCACGCTGGAGAGCAGGCCCCAGGTGTACGGCATCTCCGGATGCGTCAGGATCTCCTTGCCGGTACCGACCTCGACCGCCCGGCCGGCGTACATCACCAGGACGTCGTCGGCCATCTCGGCGATGACCCCGAGGTCGTGGGTGATGATGATGACGGCGGACTCGAACTCCTTCTGCAGGTCCTGCAGGAGGTCGAGGATCTGGGCCTGCACCGTCACGTCGAGCGCGGTGGTCGGCTCGTCGGCGATCAGCAGGCTGGGGTTGTTGATCAGCCCCATCGCGATCATCGCGCGCTGCCGCATGCCGCCCGAGAACTGGTGCGGGTAGTCGTCCACGCGACGGTCCGGCTGCGGGATCCCGACCCGGTCGAGCATCTCGATGGACCGCGCCCGCGCGGCCTTCTTGCTGACGTTGTGGTGGACCCGGTACGCCTCACCGATCTGGTTGCCGACCGTGTAGTACGGGTGCATCGCCGACAGCGGGTCCTGGAAGATCATCGCGACGTCCTTGCCCCGCCGCCGCCGCATCTGCTCGTCGGAGAGCTTCAACAGGTCGGTGCCGTCGAGCAGGATCTCGCCGCTGACGATCGCGCTGGTCTTGCGGTGCAGGCCGAGGATCGCGGAGCTGGACACGGACTTGCCCGAGCCGGACTCGCCGACGATGCCGAGCGTCTTGCCCTTCTCGAGGTCGAAGGACAGCCCGTCTGTCGCCTTGACGATGCCGTCGACGGTCGGGAAGTGGACCTTGAGGTCGCGGACCGAAAGAAAGCTGGACACAGTGATTCCCCTCAGCCGACGCGGACGCGCGGGTCGATGACGGCGTACAGCACGTCGACGATGATGTTGGCGACGATGACGAACGTGCCGAGCAGCAGCACCAAGCCAATGATCGTCGGCAGGTCGTTGGTGTTGTTGGCGTCGATGGCGAGCTTGCCGAGGCCGTTGTAGTTGAAGACCGTCTCGGTGATGATCGCGCCGCCCATCAGGCCGGCGAAGTCGAGGCCGACCAGGGTCACCAAGGGGGTGAGCGCGGCGCGCATGCTGTGCTTGAACAGCACCCGGCGCGACTTGAGCCCCTTGGCCCGCGCGGTGCGGACGTAGTCCTCGCCCATCGACTCCAGCACGAAGGCGCGGGTCATCCGGACGTAGCCGGCCATGTAGAGCACGGCCAGGGTGATGCCGGGGAGCAGCAGCGACGTCAGCCACATGCCCACGCCGCCTTCGGCGATGGGGCTGTAGACCGGTACGTCGACCAGCTGCCACTTGATCGCCACGAACTTCAGGAGGAAGAGGCCGATGAAGAACGCCGGGAACGCGTAGAGGACCAGGGCGATCGCCACGATCCCGCGGTCGATGATCGTGCCTCTCTTCACCGCGGCTATGACTCCGAACAAGACACCGAAGAACAACCACAGGACCAAGGCGGCGAGCGAGATGGAGAGGGAGACCGGGAAGGCCTCCTTCATCAAGGTATTGACTGTCTTGGTGTTGACGACCGAGTAGCCGAAGCACGGAGCCGGGCAGTGGGTCACGAGCTGCGGCGCCGCGGCGCGCAGCTCGGGGTCGTCGGGGTAGTCACGGCCCTTGACGACGCCCTGCAGGAAGTCGGTCCACTGGACGATGACCGGCTTGTCGTAGCCAAGCGACTTGTTGGTCTGCTTGATCTGCGCGGCCGAACAGTTCTTGCCACAGGCGTAGCGACCGGGATCGATCGGCGAGGCGAAGAACAGGACGAACGTCACCAAGCTCATCACGATCAGCATGATCACGCCGACGAACATGCGGCGGATGACGTAGGCCAACATACGGAGGACCACCTCGAACGGCTCGGTACTGCGGTGGGCACATCAGGTCAGCAGCACGGTAGTGCTCAGACCAGCATGCACCCTGGACGGAGGTGAGGGTGAGGACCCCTCGACGAGGCCCTCACCCCCAGGTGTCGGGCGGCCGCTGATGAGCGGCCGCCCGACAGGGTGTTGCGGGTGCTACTGGGTCACTTCTCCACGCCGATGGCACCCAGGTCCGGGTACATCGAGCTGGCGGGGGTGGTGGTGAAGTTGGTGACCTTCGAGCCGTGCAGGAAGTAGAACTGCGCGATCTCGAGCGGGATGTAGGCCGTGTCCTGACCGAGCACGAGGTCGGCCTGCTGCAGGGCAGCAGTCTGGTCCTCGAGGGTGCCGGCGTTCTGGGCCTGGTCAACCAGCTTGTTGAACTCGTCGCTCTTGTAGGCGCCGTAGTCCTGGCCGTCCGAGTTCTCGGTCAGGTTCGGGCGGCTGTCGAACAGCGGCGCGGTGACGGTGATGGCGGAGGGCCAGTCGGAACCCCAACCGCCCCACATGACGTCGCTCTCCTTCTCCGGCTTCTGGATGACGTCGTAGTACGTGTCACCAAGGCCGTCGAGGGTCGTCTCGAAGCCGGCAGCGTCCCACGTCTCCTTCAGAGCGGCAGCCTGCTTGTCAGCGGTGTCGGTCTTCGGGTAGGTGAAGGTGATCGGGTAGGGCAGCTTGACGCCGGCCTCCTCGAGCAGCGCCTTGGCGGCGTCGGGGTCGCCCGCCTGGGGACCGGAGAACGCCGGGTTCTCCTGGTAGCCGACCACGGCCGGGTTCACGATGGACTCGGCCGGCCCGAAGGCCTTCTCGCCACCACCAGCGTTGATCCAGCCTTCGGCGTTGGTCGCGACCTTGAGGGCCTCACGGACCTTCGCGTCGGGCATGTTGCGGAAGTTCGGCACCAGGTAGTCGACGTACGGCGACGGCTCCAGCGTGGCGCGGTCGGCGACCGGGCCCTCGATCTGGTTGTAGTACGCCGGCGGGACGCGCTGGCCGGTGACGGCCGTCTGCGCGTCACCGGTGTCGGCGATCAGCTGGTCGTAGATCGTCTCGGTGGTCTGACCGATGTTGAAGACGATCGAGTCGGGCAGGGCCTGACGCGTGGTCTTCGGGTCGTCGGTGGCCGCGTCGTAGTTCTCGTTGCGGACCAGCGTCGCGCCCTTGTTCTTGCTCCAGGCACCGTCGAGCTTGTACGGGCCGTTGGAGAAGATCTGGAAGTTGGACTTGTCGCCCTGGTCCTTGTCCTGGCGGTACGGGTCCATCATGTGCAGCGCAGCAATCGCGAGCGGGAAGTCCGGCCACGGCTTGTTGAAGTTGTACGTGATGGTGCTGCCGTCGCAGGTCACGGCCTTGTCGAAGAGCTCCTGGCCGTCGCCCTTGTAGGGGCCGTTGTAGGCCGGCAGGCCGGTCTTCTTGTCGGTCGGGACGTCCAGGTAGCTGAGCAGGTAGTTCGGGCCACCGGTGATGACGTCGGTCGCGAACACCCGGGAGGCGCCGTACTTGAAGTCCTCACACGTGATCGGCTGGCCGTCTTCCCACTTCACGCCGTCCTTGACGGTGAAGGACCAGACCTTGCCGCCGTCCGACGAGGTGCCGGTGTCGGTCGCCAGGTCGGGGACCGGCGTGTTCGAGGTGTCGGGGTCGGTCGAGATCGGGAACGTCACCAGCTGGCGGTAGACCGTCCGGCTGAAGTTGGTGATGTCGCGACCGACGTAGATCCGCTGGGGGTCAACGTGCTCGATGGGCGCGAAGATCAGGTAGTTGAGGGTGCCACCGGCTTCGCCGGCAGAGCTCTCACCGCTACCGGGGTTGCCCGAGTTGCCGTCGCTGTCACCACCACAGGCCGCGAGGCCCGCGGCGAGCGCGATCGCAGCGGAGGCCGCAAGGACCCGCTTTCGATACGTGAACATTACTTCTCCTTGAGTGTGTGTCGCGCCTGGAGCGGCGGCACCTTCGGCG
>Ga0190274_10000811_pt1 | contig 18201 bp, 13 predicted proteins | sample Popmic531T_FD_133002 | JGI IMG/M metagenome (GOLD analysis project Ga0190274, IMG submission 133002) | Populus adjacent soil microbial communities from riparian zone of Yellowstone River, Montana, USA - 531 T | ecosystem: Environmental > Terrestrial > Soil > Riparian zone | place: USA: Montana... | reverse complement strand
TGCCCTGACGCCGTGCACGCAGGAGGGAAGGGATCGAGAGCAACAGCCACAGACCGGCTGCCGCGGTGTAGAAGGGAAGGAAACCCGCGTGGGCCAGTCCCGACGCCGTTGCCATCGTCGTCGCCCCGATCATCCGGCTCATCCACGTTCCGCTCGGGATGGCCAGGAGCAGAACGGCCGGGACGATGCACACCAGGCTGAGGAGGTTGGCCAGATGGCCCTGCGCGAGGTATATGGATCCGCCCCAGAGCGAGACGACGAACCCCAGCACCCCCAGGGTCCACCGGGGGAGCGGGAACGCGATGCGAAGCGCGACCGCGACCGCGAACCCGAGGGCCACGATCATCACCGGCGCCAGGACGAGAGCAGCCGACCAGTCCCACGTCACTCGGAGTCCGGCGAGCACCGAGCCGAGGACAGGCACGCCTGGGCGGGGATCGATGCCGGAGAGCGGTGTATGTCCGATGATCCGGGTTTGCCAGATGTAGCCGAAGAGGTCGGGGCCCAGCGGGCGAAGTACTGCTCCTGATGCCCTCAGATACGCCAGCGCAGGAAGGAGCGCGCCCGCGATCATGGCGGCGGTCGCCAGCAGGGTCTCCCCCGGCGAGTGAGTGCCCACTCGAGGTGTCCGCGAGATCCGCTCGTCAGCGATGTGCGACTCCGCCGTTCTCCTTCGCGCGATATCGGCCCACCACTGCTTCGACCCCGACGATCAACCAGCCGCTCATCGCAAGGGCCGCGAACAACACGCCCCCCGCCGCACCCACCAGCGACCAGCCGACCCGTGCTCCGATCACGCCACCGAGCACGAGGACAGCGACCCCGAACGCCGGAGCCAGCCCTAGCCGTGCGAGCCAACCGGCATCGACGAGGGCTGTCGACCAACCGAGGCCGACGATGAGCAGGATCGTGAGCGTCGTGACTCCTGCTCTGATCAGTTCACCCTGCGACGGCCCATCGCTGACCGACAGTGCCTGAGCGGCCGTGGGATCCGGACCTCGGATGACCATCACGCCGGGCGCAATGGCACGCGCACCAGCCGGTGCATCGGCAAGTCTGTTCAACGACGAAAGCCAGATCGCAACATAGTCCTCGTGGAGGAGGTCCTTCACCCCTTCCCATGAACGCTGAATATCCTCGGCCTGACCGAAGGATGGGGGGCGCCCCGCGAGCAAGTCCCCACTCGCACCCTGGAACGTCCGGACCCGCGCGATGAGTTCGCCGGGAAGTTCGGCGCGGATCACGCGATCTGAAGCCGTGAAGCCGTTCCCACTGACGACGAAGATGACGGGGCTGTCCGCAGGGACGATGTGCAGGTAGGTAACCGATGCAGCCACTTCTGCGGAGATCACGGGATCCATGATCGAGGATTCGTCGTTCCATGCAGCGTCTGCCCATCGCAGGGAGACGGTCACGGAGGCAACGGCGATGGCGAGACCGATCGCAACACCGAGCCAACGTCGATCGCCGGCGAGTCGTGGAGCCGCGACGACCGCGGCAGCGCACAAGATCGGCACCGCGAGCACGAACTCAGCGACCCGATACAACGGGACGTCCCGCCCGTCCAAGATCCAGTATGCCGTAGCACCCACCGCAAGCACCGCCACCCAGCAACCGAGGAACAGACATCCCCACCGGCGAAGCGTCGAACGCCGGAGCCACCACAGGCATGCAGAACCGGCCACCGCGAGCGGTACCGTGAGCCAGAGGCGGAGCGACGGGATGCGGGCCGCCACCTTGTTCGAGATCCTCGCCTTGCCGATCTGCGGGGTGTGCAGTTCCGCCCGGCTGATCCAGAGTCCGAACAGGGCGATCACCGACCCCGAGCCCAGCACGGCCACGAGGCGGCCCGAGGGTGTGTCGCGGAGCCGAGCTCCCGCTTCGCGTCGATCGATCGAGGCCGGGAGGAGGAACGATGCGAGCAACGCGAGGAGCATCATCAGCAAGCCCGCGATGATCCAATGGATCAAGAGCGCCGAGGCGATCAGGATGCCACCGGCGATCACGCCTCGGCGGCCGGACGCCGCGATCAAGGCCACCGTCGCGGCGGCCAGGACGACCGAATCCGCCGTGAGGTTATCGAGGCTGCCGCTCGCGGTCTGCACGACGGCAAGCGAGCCACCAACCAGGACCGCGTACAGCGGGAACGACCACTGGGGTTCATCGAGGACCTCAACGGCGAAGGCACCAGCTGCGCCGCCGATGGCGATAGCGGCCATCGCCGGGAACACGAACAGGAGCATCCCGGGGGAAGGGCCGTTCACCGTCTGGATGAGCGAGGCAAGCACGGGGAAACCTGGACGGTCCGCGTTCGGGTTCAGGAATGGCACGGGGATCGAGGACAACGCGTCCAGCCCGAAGGCATGTACCAGGTTGGCGCGCCACAGATAGTGGGGGGTGTCAAAGCCGAGTGGAGCGGTCGCCTCACCACGCAGATACGGCAACAAGTAGAGCGTTCCCAGCGCGACCACGGGAACCATGACGTAGCAGAAGCTGAGCAGCGCCTGAGCCCATCCCGAGACAGATCCGGACGCGCGAGGGGATTCCTGTTCCTGTGCGGGGGCTCGTGTAGGACCTGAGGCTATCGGGCTTGTGGAGCCGGCGTGGCGCAACGCGATCCAACGCACCAGGCGGGCACCTGACCGAGCCCCGAGCTGCGCAGAGCGCACGTCGCCACCGTACTCGGGCATTCCTTCGAAGCGCAACCTTGATGTGTCCACCCGCGCTTCGATCCTCCACTTACGAACAGGTTGGAAGTGGCCACGGGCCCCTTCCGGCGCAAGGGGCAACGTTCTACACTCGGTCGATCGTGGCCGGCTCGCAGAACTGTCCGGAGTGCTCGGCGAGCAACGATGCCAACCAGCGCTTCTGTACGAACTGCGGCGCCTCCCTCGCGGACCGATGCGACGTCTGTGGAACGATCATCCCTGCGGATGCGCATTTCTGCGGTGCCTGCGGCGCGCCCCTCAAGAGGACGTCGGAACCTTCGACCCCCGACGTCGCCGAGGAGCGCAAGGTGGTGTCGGCCCTGTTCGCCGATCTCGCGGGGTTCACCGCTCTCTCCGACGGCGCCGACCCGGAGGACATGAAGGCGCGCCTCGACCCCTACTTCGCTCGCGCCCGGGAGGTCATCGAATCGCTGGGCGGGGTCGTCGAGAAGTTCATCGGTGATGCAGTCGTCGGCTTGTTCGGCGCGCCGACGTCGCGGGAAGACGACGCGACCCGGGCGGTGCAAGCCGCGTGGGAGATGGCCCGCGCGATCGACGCGTTGAACGACGAGGATGCGACGCTCGAGCTCTCGATCCGGATCGCGGTCGACACGGGCGAGGCCGTCGTCGACCTGAACGCGGATCCGGAACGCGGCGAGGCCTTCGCGACCGGTGACGTGTTGAACACGGCTTCGCGGCTCCAGAACGAAGCGCCGATCGGAGGCGTCGTGGTCGGCGAGCGCACGTATCGCGCATCCGTGAGGTCGTTCGACTGGGAAGCCCTCGAACCAGTGAACGTCAAGGGGAAGCTCGCTCCGATCCCGATCTGGCTCGTCCTCGGCGTGCGGCCGGAACACGATCGGGCGCCGCTCGCGCCGCTGGTCGGACGGCGTCGAGAGCTGGAGCTCCTCGGAACGGTATGGGACAAGGTCCGCGCGGATGGGCGGATGCACCTCGTCACGGTCTTCGGCCCGCCGGGGATCGGCAAGAGCCGCCTCGTGCGGGAACTGCAGCCGCGTCTGGAACGGGAGGGTTCGTTCCTGAAGGGGCGCTGCCGGCCCTACGGCGAAACGACCGGGTACGGTGCGTTCGGCCAGCAGGTGTTCCAGCTTGCCGGGGTCTTCGAGAACGATCCGACCAGCGTCGCCCGGGCCAAGCTGCAAGAGTGCGTGGGCGCCCTGTTGCCGGAGCCGGATGCGAGGGAGGTCGGCGCACACCTCGCGATCCTCCTCGGCCTCACAGACGAGGGGGCGCCCGACAAGCAGCTGCTGTTCTTCTCGGCGCGCCGGTTCGTCGAGGCCGTCGCCCAGGCACGCCCGACGGCCTTCATCTTCGAGGACATCCATTGGGCCGAGCCCGCGCTCCTCGAGCTCTTGGAGTCCCTCGCCGCCCGGCTCAACGACGTACCGGTGTTCCTCGTCACGCTGGCCCGGCCAGAGCTCCTCGACGATCGACCGACGTGGGGCGGCGGGCTCGCCCGGTACACCACGGTCCACCTGGAGCCGCTGCACGACGAGGACGCGCACGAGCTCGCCGACGCGTTGCTGGCAGGCACGGACGAGGCCTCGGCCTACGCCGACCGTCTCGTGCTGACGAGCGGCGGCAACCCGCTGTTCCTCGAGGAGCTCGCCGCATCCATCAGCGAGCGCACGGCCAACCTCGTAGCCGGCCTGCCGACCACGGTGCAGGCGATCATCTCCGCGCGCCTCGACGCACTGCCCAGGAAACATCGGCAGGTGCTCCAGGATGCGGCCGTGATCGGTCGCATCTTCTGGCGAGGACCGATCGCGGAGCTCCAAGGTGAGGACGATCTCGACGGCATCCTGGACGATCTGGAGCGGCGTGATTTCATCCGACGGCACCCGACCTCGGGCGTGATCAACGATCGAGAGTTCATCTTCAAGCACGTGCTCACGCGTGAGGTCGCCTACGGGACGCTGCCGAGGGCTGCGCGTCGGGAGCGTCATCGCGTGGTCGCGGCGTTCATCGAGCGCGAGTCGGGTGACCGTGTCCGTGAATCCGCTTCGATCCTGGCGCACCACTACCGCGAGGCCGGCGATGACGCGAAGACCGCCGAGTACCTCCTGATCGCGGCCGATGTCGCATCGCGGGCATGGGCGAAACAGCAGGCGATCACGCTCCTCGGCGAGGCGATCGAGATCGCCGAACGCATCGGCGACCGAGGTCTCCTGATGGGCGCCCGCCTCGCCAGGGCATCGACCCTGATCGACGCGACGCGGTTCACGGATGCGGTCGAGGACCTGGACTGGTTGATCGACGAGGCCGACGGGCGCGACCTTGCGCTCGCCCGCCTCGCGCGTGCCAGGGCGGCGTTCTGGGTGGCGGACGCCGCTCATGTGGTCGAACACAGCATCGCCGCCGCGGAGCTCGCCGAACGGCTCGACGACCGCGAGCTCCAGGGGCGTGCCCTCGCCGCACGACATGAGGCCGAATCCATGGGAGGGGATCTCCCGGCAGCGGCCGCGACGTGGGAGCGGGTCGAAGAGACGTGGCCCGTCGAGGATCGCGACCACTCGTACGCGAGGTTCCTGGCGACGCGATCGCTGACGTCCTACTGGACGGGAGACTACGAGAGGTGCCTCATCATGGCGACCGAGGCCCACCGACTTGGGACCGAGGCGTCAAACCTCGAGGCGTCGGTCACCAGCGCCTGCAACGTGGGGCTGGCCCTGGTCGGTCTCTCCCGGCATGAAGAGGGCATCTCATGGCTCGACCGCGCGATCCAGCTCGGTCGAGACTGGGAAGAGGGATCGTTCCGGTTCACGGCACGCGCGATGAACATGCGGGCGGGGGCCCTACGCGAGATCGGCGACGTGGCCTCCGCACGCGCCCAGAGCGAGGAGGGCCTCGAGCTCGCGAAGGATTCCGGGTTCCCCCCCGCGGCGATCAGCGCCCGGCTCGACCTCCTCTACACCGACCTGTTGGCGGGCGACGTCGGCGCGGCTGAGCGAACGATCCCGGATCTGGCCGTGGCGCTCGAGGGTGCGAAAGGGTTCCATCAGTTCCTCTGGTCGATCCGGCTGGCCGTGGCGCGCGCGGAGGCGGCCCGCCTGGCCGGCCGACACGACGAGGCCATCTCCTTCGCAAGGACCGCGCTCTCGGAGACGGAGCGTTTCGGCCGTCGGAAGTACGACTGTCTCGTCCGGGTACCCCTCGCCCGGTCGCTCGTCGCGACGGGGCGGCCGGAGGAGGCCGTCGAGGTCGTTGACCGCGCGATCGTCGAGGCCGAGCGCCTCGGCCACCTGCCCTCGCGCTGGCTCTCGTTGTCGGCCTTGGCCGAGGCGAGGGCCGCGGTCGGCGACGACGAGGGGGCCGAGGACGCTCGCGTCGCGGCCGTCCGGAACATCGAGGCGTTCGCCGAGGGGCTGGGGGACGCCCATCGGGCGACGCTGCGCGAGCGTCCCGACGTCGCGGCGCTGATGTCCTGAGAGCCGGTCCCTGCCGACATCCGCGAGGGGGTGCAACCGCGATGAGGGACATCACCCGCATCGACCAGATCCGGGACGATGCGGAGGAACGTCGCCGGTGCCGGTCAGTCACTCCGGTGATGCCCCCTGATGCGCACATCTCCGAGCCACACGAGCTCGTCCCCGGGGATGAGGCGCCGAACTCGATCGCGGAGTGGAAGGCGGTGGCCGATGGATTCCTGACCGATGAGTCCTGCGCCTTCCACCGCAACGTGGAGATCTCGGCACGCTATGCCTGGCTCTACAAGCTCATGCCCTCGTGCTTCAAGTGGGCCGGGATGGCCGCGATCGCGTCGCACCACGTCCGGCTCGCCCTCTTTCCGCTTCGGCTGGACGCCGATCGCACCGGCTACGTGAACATCCCGCACAGTTTGGTTCGCCGGAGGATGTTGCTGATGGACGATGTGCACGTCATCCGGGCGACGAACAACGCCATCTTCGGTGACATCTTCTGGGCCCACCTTGCGTACGCCAGCGCCGAAGACGGGATCGAACGCCTCCGCGCGCTCCTTCGACCGGAGCCGCACTACGCGCCAGTGCTGTCCGGCTTCGAGGCGTTGGACCTCGGACGTCGTGTCCTGGAGGACCGCACGGCGTCCGCGCAGGCTCGACAGGCGGCCTGTGATCTCATCTGGCAGGGAAACGTCCAGCTCCTCGAGCATGAGCAGCGCGCCCTGGTGCAACCCAACTTCGATCGCCTCTCGTGCGCGTTCGCGAGGCTCATCTCGATCGGCTCTGCCACGAGATTCGAGGTCCGTGGGGTGCGACATGAAGCGGCGCTCTTCACATCGTTCTACCTCGCCTCGCTCACCGGCGGGGTCGGACGCGTTCGGGGCGGCACGTGGCCGAGGATCAGCCGCTTCGATGACCGCTGGTGTTGGCTCGTGGCGAGCGTCGTTCCTCGCTTCCGCAGGTTCGACGACGACATGCGCTTGATCGACCCCAGCCTGCGACGCATCCTCGCTCAGGCGCGCGCCTTCGCCTCGATGCCCTGCGTGCTGCCGCTTCCACTGCAGACGCAGGCGGTCCCGCGGCTCCCGTTCGGCTAGCCACGTCCTTCAGCGAACACTCAACATCCTCGAGACATCCGCCGGACCCGCTCGTCGGTAGTACCCACGACATGTCCACCTGCCCCAAGGAGGCGAACGATGACTGAGAAGATGTCCGGGTACGGCCGGAGGTGGAAGAAGTGGCTGTGGATCTACCTCGCGGCCGGCGCCGTTGCCTACCTCGTGATCTACCTGGTGTTCTTCCACCACGGAGGCGGAGGAACCGGTTTCGGATACTGACGGTTGAAGGCGTTCTCGAAGCCAGCCGCACGCGTTGAGTACGGCTGGCTTCGAGCCTGCCCGACACGCACTCCTTACGGACTTGCGACGCGTGGTGAGACGGGCGACCTTTTGCTCGAGGATCGAATGCATTGGTTCGCCGGATCGGAGCGGGCCTCCTCGGGGTAGAGGAGATGCATGCTGGCCGAACATTCGATCCCTACCTTCCGCCGGGTTGGCGCGTTCGCGGCCGTGTTGGTTGCCGTGGCGGGCGTGGCGGCAGTGGGGAGTTCGGTGACCGACACCGGGCCGTCGTCCTGGTATGCGACCCTCACGAAGCCCACCTGGGAACCTCCGGGGTGGGCCTTTGGGGTTGTGTGGACGGTCCTGTATGTCACGATCGCGGTCGCTGCCTGGCTGTGGTGGCGGGAAGGCATCGACGCGCGGCCGGTCTTGGCCTGGTGGACAGCGCAGCTGATCCTGAATATGGCGTGGACACTGCTCTTCTTCGGACTCGAGCAGCCCGCATGGGCGCTAGCGGAAATCATCGTCCTCGACCTGGCGGTGGTCGCCACGATCATCGTCGGCTGGCAGGTACGACGTGCGGCATCGCTGTTGTTGCTGCCCTACCTCGCCTGGATCGGGTTCGCCACGGCCTTGAACGCCGCGATCGTCCTGGAGAATCGCTAAGGCGCGATCCGATCACCCCAGCACGTGCCGCGTTACGTCCGGCTACAGGCCGTGGCTCGCGAGGAAGCTCAAGGCCGACGCGATATCGAGTCGCTGCGTCATGTCGTTGGAGCGGCAGATGTTGTCGCCCCAGCTCGTCACGGCTACCACCTTGAGTGAGCGCTTCCAGAAGTGCGGACCGCCGGAGTCACCGAAACACGTGCCTCCTGCACCGTCGGGGTTCGGATTCTGCTGCAGATGCAGGTTGTTCCTGGTCAGGCCGCCATAGTTCGACACGGCGCGGCGCCGGATCAGATCGAACGTGATGACGGGCGGCGGCCACTGAGGCACCCCGCCGAAACCCACGGCCACGAACGTGTCGTTCTGGAGCTCGTGCTGACGCTTCAGCTCGCTGAGGAAGCCCTGATCCGGAAGGGTCGGGTACGGACCGGGGATGTTCGCCTCGGCGTCGAGTTCCACGACCGCCACATCGTTGTTGAGCGTGCGCGGATTGTAGTTGGGATGGGTGAACGGCGTGCCTTCGATCCCGCCCTGACCGTTGCGATAGTCGGACGTCACCTCCGAGTCGAAGTAGACGCGGGCCGAGCTCGCTCCGTCGGTGCAGTGGCTTGCCGTCAGGACAACGGACTCGGACATCAGCGTGCCCGTGCACCGATGCATGTACGTACCGGAGTCATCGTAGAAGGCGAGCATCCCGACGAACGGATGGGCGTTCCCGTCGGGTTGTCCGTTCGTGATCGCGTTCGCGGCGGTGGGCAGGACCATCAGGATCGACACGGCCACGGCCGTCAAGGCTCTGCGCATGTGGGGCCTCCGATTCGTAGGTATCGGTCGACCCTAAGGGGAGCCGGGCTGATCTCGCAAGGGGTGTCACGAGAGACGGTGTCAGCTCGCGCTCGCGTGCCTCGTCGCCGGCGACTACTCGGCCGCGAACCGCGTCTCCCCCCGCACGACGGTCGAGAGGATCGGTAGCTCCGCCACGGACGCGGCGTCCACCGAGCGGATGTCTCCCGCGATGATCGTGAGATCCGCGTCCTTCGTGGGTTCCAGGGAACCGATGCGATGGTCGGCGCCGATCGCGTATGCGGCGTCGATCGTGTGCGCGAACAGCGCTTCCTCGAGCGTCAACCGGTGCCGTGGACCGATCGACATGCCGTCGCGCGTCCGACGCAGCATCGCGTTCGCGATGGTGGTGAGGGGCCGATAGGACGCGACGTCGGAGTCACTGCTGATCACGACCCTGACACCGGTGTCGAGCTCGTCGCGCCAGGGCTGAAGGTCATGCACCGCATCACCCAACGACTCGGCGTACTCGTCCCCGTAGTCGCGCAGATATGACGGCTGGTTCACCGCGATGGCTCCCACGGCACGCATCCGTTGGATGCCGACCATGCCGGGATATCCGCAGTGTTCGATCCGGGGACGCGGATCGTCGTTCGATCCATTCGCGTATCCCTTCTCGAAGCCGTCCAGCACGGCAGAGATCGCAACGTCCCCTTGCGCGTGTACCGCGATCCGCCAGCCCGACGACCACGCGTCATCGATCAGCTCGACGAGTGCTCCGGGTTCGTGGAAGAACGAGGCGTCCTGCCCTCGGACGTGGAGCTCCTGGCTGAACGCCGCCGTCCCACCCGTGAGCGAGCCGTCGGCGTAGATCTTCAGATGGCCGATCGAGAGCTCACCGTCGCCGAACGGGCCGACGAGTCCGACGCTTCGATACGCGTCGAGCTGGTGGGAAAGCGGCATGCAGACCGTGCGCACGCCGAGGACCCCACGGGCGCGCGCCTCACGATAGGCGGCGAGCTCTCGGGCGGTGACTTGGGCATCAGCAACGCAGGTCAGACCAGCCTCGACGTAGGCGCGGCTGGCTCGGTCCACCGCCGCGACCAAGGCCTCCATCGGTGCTTGCGTGTGGAAGTTCGGTCCGTGCGAACCAATGTCCACGGCGGTCGGCAACACGAGGCCGCACGCGGCATCGAGACACAGACCGGTCAGCCTCCCGTCCCGATCCCGCACGAACCGTCCACCCGGGGGATCGGGGGCCGCTTCATCGACCCCGGCGTCCGCGAAGACCACGGTGTTGACCAAGACGTTGTGCCCGGACGTGTGGAAGAGATGCAGGGGATGATTCCCGGACGCGCCGTCGAGCTCGTCCAGCGCCGGCAGCCCGTACTTCGCGTTGTCGAACCCGAATCCAGTGATCGGATCGCCCGCGGAGGTGATCTCGGCGGCATCGCGGATCGCCTGGAGGAGCGCCTCAGCGGAATCCACACCCGGGTAGCGCAGGTCGAGGGAGCCCAGCGACTCACCGGTGGACAGGAAATGGTTGTGGGCATCGATCAACCCGGGGAGGAGCGTCCCACCGTCGAGGTCGTGCTCGATCGCGCGGGGATGGTCGCGGCGAACCTCCGATGTGGGACCGACACGCAGCACGGTCGAGCCGCGTACCGCGCATGCCTCGGCCCAGGGACGCCGTCGGTTCCCGGTGAACACCGTCCCGTTCGCATAGATCGTGACGGCTGCGTCGTCGAGGTCGTCGATGCCCGCCAGGTGACTCATCCTTTCAGGCAGCGTCTCATCGGCGTTGGCCAGTTCCTGTTACATGGCCAGGCCGGCCCGCAAGAGGTGCACCGTTCCCGACACGCCTTTGAGTTCCACGGGACCGATATCGTCGAACGACACGCCGTCGTCTTGTGAAGCGTCGGCGACCGCGGCGCTGACCAGCACTTCGTTCGCCCGCGCGTAGTCGGCGATCCGCGCGCTGAGGTTGACCGTCTGACCGAAGTAGTCGCCCTCCTGGTACAGGACCGGGCCCGCATGCAGTCCCACGTGGCACGGTGGCAGTCCGGCGGTCGCGAGCCCGCTCACCATCTCGAGCGCCGCGAGCACACCCGGGCCGGGTTCGGGGAAGTGGAACATCACGCCGTCGCCGAGCCACTTGATGGGTTTGCCGCCGTGCTCCAGAGAATTGCGCCGCACCAGCCGCGCGACCGTCGCGGCGACGTCTGCGGCCGCGTCGTCGCCGTGTTCCTGGGTCAGCCGGGTGTAGCCGCTGATGTCGAGGAAGCAGATCGCCGGGAGCCGTTCGAGGCGGCTGTGGATCCCCGCCGCCTCCATCATCACCTCGAACGTGTCGATGATGTTCGCCGTCCAGGCGCGCGTCTGCTGCGCGTGATACATGGCCAGGACGCTCTGCTCAGCCAGCGGTGAGATCCGGTCGGAGAGCTCGGCATGCCCGACGTCATCCGGACTCTTGCCCGCAGCCAAGGCGGGCTCGATCACCTCGGAGTGCCACCAGGCGCCTTCCTGCTCGGTCATCCGGCGGATGCTGTCACCCTGGACGCGGAGCAGCCGCTCGATGCCCGCCGGCCGGAAACCCTCCGCGAGCTGCAGCTCGATGAACGGCACGATCGCGACCTCGTCGTCGCGCAACCGATCGTCGGGTGAGGGGGGCGCCATGCCGATGGCCTCCCTGACGACCATCAGCAGGTCGAGCGGGATGCCGGTCCGCTCGCTGACCTGCCGGAACGTCTCGTCCGCCAGAGCGGCGAACCGTTCGTAGGCGGCGGCGTCGAAGAAATCGAGCGAGAGCGTGCCGCGTCGGATGGCGGCCGCGAGCGCTTCGAGCGGGATCCCGGCATCCTCGAGCGACCGACAGATCAGCACCCGGCGCACGTCCCCGCCCGAGAAGCGATCCGGTTCCTCGGGGGCGAGGATGCCGAGCTCGACCAGCCGGTCGAGATAGGATGGCTCGACCCCGATCCGTTCGGCGGCTTCCTCGCATGTGTATGTCGCCACGGAGCTCAAGCTACCCCTTACCGAGATCGGATCCGCCGGGGTAGGCTACGCCGTTCTCTCACGGAGAGCGGCATCGTCGAACTCACCCCCGAGGAGGGCTCGTGGATCGAACGAAGGCATGGTTGTTCGTCCTCGCATTCACCGTGATCGTGATCCTCACGATCATCGAGGGAGTGAACGATGGCTTCACCTTCCTCAATTGGCTCGTCATCGCGGTGAGCCTCGTCTTCGGCGGGCAGGCCGCCTACTCGCTCGCCCGTGACGGCTCGACCTCGCCCTGATCAGTCGGGCGCGGCACGCGGGTCCTGATCGCGGAAGAGCACCCAGACACGCACATCGTTGCTTTCTCTGTGCCGACGGATCTCGAACTTGAATCTGTACGGGCCGTTCCTATGGGCGTCTTGGAAGGTCGTCTTCCACCTCCACCGCACCCCCCCGCTTTCGGAAACGCGAACCCCATCCACTCGGATCCAGACGTTGGATCCGGGATCACGCCGAGTCACCCCTACAAAGAAGCCAGCGTGTGGAGGCGAGAGCTTGGCCCGCAGGAACACCGTCTGGTTGAGCGTGTAGCGCTCACGCTGCAGACATGTCTCCGACGTTCGCGTGCGAGCGGCGCACGCCTTGAAACTGCTGATCGGGTGAGCGAAGCCCTCCGTCAAGGGCCCGACCACCGTTGGCGCGATGACCATGACCATCAGGGCGATCCGTCTGAACCTTATGGATCCCACCTCTCACTCAACCGATCCGTTCCGCAGCCCGGCCTCACCCGGGGTACCAGCCTCCTACGAAGGCACAGGCCGCAAGAACAGATCGACGGCACGATTGCCGATCCGGCGGCCGTGCTTCACACCCTCCTCCGTTGCACTCCGGAAATGGAATCCCACGAAGATCCGAGAGTGTGCGTTCTCCTTCGCTGCCTCGGAGAAGCTCGTGAACGACCGTGTCCCTGAGTACACGTCGTCACATGTGCTCCCGGCAGGCATCGTCAGACTGCAGGTCTCGAAGCTGACGTCGTCGGTTCCGAAGAACCGGCGCATGACCTGCGCCGCCACGCCTCCTTCGACGCTGTGTGCCGAGTCCCAGTCGGGTATGGGGGGAGTCGGGACCAGTGGAGTCCAGGTTGGGTCGACCCGCGTGTTCGGGTTGCCGTCGGTGTCGGCGTTCTGGATGGCGGTGACCGGACGCCAGAAGTTATACAGGTACTTGGTCTCGAAGGACCCGATGTAGCCGTCCGCCAAGGCCATATTCAAGAGGCCGAACAACCGCGCGTTCTCCCAGCTGTCGAGGCCCACGTCGACGGACACGGTTCGCGCGATGCGGTTCCACTGCAACGGGGAGCTTTCGACCCAGAACAGGGCGATCTCGGTTTGGTCGGCCGTGCGCTTGCTGGGTGTGGTGATGTCATCACCACCGAGACGCTTCACTTCCTTGTAGTCCTTCGTGTACGACGCGCTGGTCACGCTGTACGGCGGACGCGCGCGGAATTGCGAACTGTCGCGGAGCACGAACGGGGTGACGTCTCCCCAGCCCGGAGCGAAGGCGAACGGGGTGCCTGGCGTGAACCGGTACTCGCCGGGGTCGCTGCCCTCGGGGTAATCGAAATCCAACAACAGGGTGTCAGACCCGTCCGATGCTCTGAGAGCGAGGATGGCTGCGGCGGACCGGGCTCCCTTCCTGATACCTCGTTCCTTTGCCGCGCCATCAGGGATCGCGTCGAGGGCGGCCGCATAGTCCGTTTCCACGCTCGCGACGCCCGCGTCGATGCATTCCTGCGTGAGCGGAGGAACAGGGAGCTGGCTCAGCAGCGGGACCAGAACATCACGTGCGGCCGTGGCCACGGCCGCATCAGGTGATGTCGGCCGATGTGTTCGACCGTGGAACGCGTAGGGACGGGAACGACGCTCGATCGCATTCAGGGCGTCATGGATGGCCACATGCATCATCGCGTATATGCGCGATTCGAACAGCGGATTGCCAGTTGGAGCGAGGCACGCGGCGAGAGCAGCCTGACCGGCATTCGCATTCCAGATGAGGACCGCATCCTCGGTCGGTCCCCGGCGAGAATCGCCCGCGGTGCTGGGCTGAGCCGCAGTCGTCGTTGGTGCCGACAGCGCTGCCACCGCCGCCACGGCCGCGATGACGAATATCGCGCGATTCCTCATTACTCCCCCTCCGATCGCGGACATCTGCGATTTCGTGGGGAGCGAATGCCCAGGAGGCGGGCGGCCCCGGTCAGACACTTCACGCGAATCGCGGCAAGTACCGACTCTCGAACGCTAGCGATGATCGCTGCCGGACGCGAGTCAGACGTTCGGCTGACACGCATGCAGCAGCGACTTCCGACGCCATCGCCTGCACGGCACGAGCCACCAGCCGCAAGGGTCGAACCCGAACGGCGTGGCCGAGGGAATCACCCGAACATCCGATACCTGGCAAACGGAACCCGCGATACACCGGGGGCACGGTGTAGGGAATCGGTCGTCGGGGAAGGTAGGCCCCGAGACCATAGGGAGGGGATCGATGTGAGGAAACTCTCGATACTCGTCGGGCTCATCACGCTCACGCTCGGGCTGATCACGCCCGCACGAGCGGCGACACCCGGCGCGATGTCGCAAGCGCAGGCATCCGCTGCCTGCGAAGCGTTCTTCGGTGTGGCAGCCGGACCCGAACCGCTGTCAGCATGCCAGTGGGACATGCGCACCATCGAGGCGGGCGCCGCCTCGTACGCGAACGCCACCGGAGACGGCGTGACGGTCGGCGTGATCGATGGAGGCGTCGACATGACGCATCCCGACCTCGTCGCCAACCTCGACGTGGCACGCTCGTGCTCGTTCATCTTCGATGACACGCCGACGGCCGCTCCGCAAGAGATCGCCAACGGGGACTGCTCGAACAAGGCGGCGGTCCAGGACCTCCAAGGGCACGGCACCCATGTCGCGACCACGATCGCCGGGTCGGTCAACGGTGTCGGGATCGCCGGCGTGGCGCCCGATGCCACGATCGTCGCCCTCAAGGCCTGCACGATCGTCGGCTTCTGCTTCGTCGACTCGGTCGCCGCAGCCCTTCGGTATGCCGGCGACCAGCGTTTGGACGTCGTGAACCTCAGTCTGTTCGCCGACCCGTTCCTCTACTACTGCCACAACGATGCTGATCAGCGAGCCATGCTGAAGCAGATGAAGAACGCTGCGAAGTACGCACAGCAGCGTGGCGTCGTGATCGTGGCCGCCGCGGGGAACGAGGCCCAGGATCTCGGGCACCCTGAGTTCGACGACCTCAGTCCCGACTGGCCGCCGGACACCGCCGAGGTGCGTCGCGTCACCAACGCCTGCCGGGTCACCCCGGCGGAGCTTCCCGGCGTGATCGCCGTCTCGGCCGTGGGCGTCAACGAGCTCGCCGGCTACTCGAACGTCGGTGGTTCCACCGTCGATGTCACCGCTCCCGGTGGCGATGCCGTTCAGACGCCCGGAACGACCTTCGGCCGGATCCTCGCCGGTTGGTCCAGCACCGACGAAACGGGCAACTGGGAGGCTCTCGCCGCGACGGGTCGCGGGGTCGAAGACGCCAACGGCGCTCGCTGGGTCTGGATCAGCGGCACCTCGATGGCCTCGCCCCACGTGGCCGGTGTGGCCGCCCTGATCCGTGAGGTCCGTCCGGGCTGGAGTCCGAGCGCGGTGGCCGCGGCCGTGCGCCGCAGCGCCGAGCCGGTCGCGTGCCCCACGGACTGGCCGGTCGACGACCCGCGCGACTGCACAGGCGGAGCGTGGAGCAACACCTTCTACGGTGCCGGGATGGTGAACGCGCTCAACGCGAGCTCCCTCTAACGGCCGTAGCAGGAACGAACCGTGAGCGTGGAGGGCCGGTCTCGATAGGCCGGCTCTCCACGGTTGCCGGAAGCACCACCACGATGGCGGGGAGCACGGTTCACGCCCGTTTGGAGGTGCATGGAAGGCGGGAGGATCTTCGGTGGCGTCCGATCCGTCGCCGGTCGATCGAGCCGGCCTTAACGAACAGCAGCGGCGACGGTACGCCGATGAGGCCTCGACCTACGATCGAGACATCGGCCGCTTCGAGCGCTGGCTCCTCGGCACGGACCATCGACCGTGGGCGTGTGCACGCGCCGAGGGTCGCACGCTGGAGGTCGCGATCGGGACCGGACTCAACCTGCCGCTCTATCCGCCAACCGTGCGGCTGACTGGTGTGGACATCACGTCCGAGATGCTCGCGTTGGCTCGTCGCCGATCGAACGACGTCGGCGTGCGGATCGACCTGACCGAGGGCGACGCGCAGGCGCTCCCCTTCAGGGACGATGTGTTCGACACCGTGGTGTGCTCCTACGCCATGTGCAGCGTCCCCGACGAACGCGCGACGGTGCTCGAGATGCGACGTGTGATCAAGCGAGGTGGGAAGCTGATCCTGGTCGATCACATCCGAAGCAGCGTACGGCCGCTCTACTGGCTGCAACGGATGATCGAGTCCGCTCCGACACGCACCCGCGACGAACTCACTCGCCGGCCACGGGAACACGTTGAGGCAGCTGGGTTCACGATCGAAGCGAGCGATCGTCTCCGTGCCGGAGTGGTCGAGCGGCTCGTCGCCCGGAAACCGGGACCATGAATCGAACTACGAGGCAGCATCCACCGACATCATGCGAGATCCCGCGCTGCATCGCTGGCCTCGCTGTGGGTCTCGTCTTGCAGAGGTGAGACGCTGTCATCCGCCGACCGTAGATCTGCCGCTGCTCGATACGGCTTGCCTTTCAATGACAGCACGGCGTCAGGCTCCATGCCCCCGTTCCTCAACGTTGAGCGCGCACGAAGGAGTGAGGCTTCGCCGACCCGGACATCGCTGGTGACCACGACCCCATCGGTGTGACGCAAGATGGCGTTGAGCCCAGGATCCTGGACGGCGTCCAACGGTGGTGCATCCACGAGGACAACCTTGGCGGCACGCCGTACCGCCTCCCACGCGGGCCTGAGACGAACTGGATCGAGGACGACATCTCCGTCCGATGACAACGTCAAGACGCGCAGGCCGCGGACGGGGGTGTCCTCCGGATGCGGCCGACCGTTCCCGGCGACATGGCCAACGGATGGTGAGTCCTCGATCTCGAAGAGTCGCTCGATCGTCGCGTCGAGCGTGGCGGACACGATGATGACCTGGCGACCCGACCCGGCCAAAGCGATGCCGAGGTCCGCAACGAACGTCGACTGTGTCGAGGACGTTCGAGCGTCGACGGGGAAGAAGGCGATGCTCCGAGCACCGCCCCCTTCTTGCAGGCCGAGGAGCTTGGTCGCCGTCCGACGGACCTCCGACGCGTCAGATCCCGTCGGACTGTCCACCAGCGCCAGATGTCTCCACCAATCGGTCTCGACGACCGGAACGGTTCCCAGGAATCTGGCGCCCAGGATGTCGGCGGCATCCTGGGGCCGACGGCGGCGCTCCGCGAGACCATCGATGAGCAAGGCGCACAGCAGGCCGACCGCGCCGCCCATGAGTAGCCCCAGGATCGCGGGGATGACGTACCGACCCATCCCGGGACGGACCGGCGGGGACGGTGCACCCACCAAGGCGCCGACGCTGTCGCCGCGCTCTTGGATCGTCGTGATCTGCTGTTCGAGGGACGAGATCTGCGTCGTGATCGCGCCGGCCTCCGCGGCAAGGACGGATCCCAGGACCGGATCGGTCATCGCCTGGGCGCGCGCTTCGATGTGACGACGTCGAACCTTGAGCTCGCGGATCCGCGACTCGGTCGCCTCCAGTTCGGCGGCCGTGTCTCGCAGCTGCGACGAACGGAACGCGAGGTAGGCCTCGGCCGTCGCTCGCGCACCCGCCTGTGCGAGCAACTGCTCGTGGCTCGAGAAGGTGAACCGGAGGATCTCGGTGTCGACGGGCACGTCCACCTCGAGCGCCTCTCTCAGCTCCTCGGTTCCTCCGACCTGGTCGAGTCGTGGGTCGCGCAAGAGGGCCTCGGACGCGACCGCCAGCGAGGACGCGATCTGCTTCTCCGTCGCCATGTTCGGGGGTGTCGGAGCGGTTACCGCCGTCGTCGGTGGCAGACGAACCACGACGGAGGCCGTCGAGGTGAACGGCGGACGCTCGAGTCCCGTGACGGCGAGCGCGCTGACCAGGCCGGCCACCATGCTGAGCGCGATCACCACGCGATGGGCACGGGTTGCCGCGACCAGGTCGAGGGGCCGGGCGAGCGGCGCGGTCTCTTCGTCGACGAACGAACTCGAACTCATCGTT
>Ga0190274_10000810_pt1 | contig 18208 bp, 17 predicted proteins | sample Popmic531T_FD_133002 | JGI IMG/M metagenome (GOLD analysis project Ga0190274, IMG submission 133002) | Populus adjacent soil microbial communities from riparian zone of Yellowstone River, Montana, USA - 531 T | ecosystem: Environmental > Terrestrial > Soil > Riparian zone | place: USA: Montana... | reverse complement strand
CGCTCATGTTGCCCCAGGGCAGCGGGATGCCATTGGCGCGATACACCGCGCGCAGGAAACCGGGAGCGTACGCATCGAAGAAATGCCAGTGTCGATAGGGTGACACGGATGTCATTCGCCGCATCATCACTGCCGACGTCACGCCGAGACGCGCGCCAGCCTCGACCGAGTGTGCCTCCCGAATGAGGAAACGACGGAAAGGTGCGCGCGGACACATCAACGCGGCCGCGAAGAAGCTGCATTCGAAGTCGCGCCAGGCGTAGAGCACGTCCTGCGGACCCATGCCGGCGCCGCCAGACGCAGACTCCGCCACTTCGTTCCAGGTCGCCTCATGCGGTGAAATGAGGCCGTCGCCGTTGTGCATGATGCGGTGGCCGGCGAAGAACGCGAGCTCGTACTTGAGCCGCGGCTCCTGCGACTTCAGGCGCTTGTTGATCCACACCGTGTTCGGCGCCTCGAACCGCGAACGCACCATCGCGCGCGCAGGCTTGTCCTGCGATTCGAACCAGCGAATCTGCAGCCCGAGTCGCTTGCAGATCGCCTGCAGGTCCTGCACGGTCAATGGCATCCGCCGGTCGCCGACCTGCTCTGCCGCGCGCTCGATGTCAGGGAAATCGTTGTGGCGCGTTTCCTGCCATACGCGGATCAGCAACTGCGCGAACTGCTTGCCCGTGGTCGCGGTCTGGCTCAACAGCTCCGGCAGCGCGATCTGCAGCAGGTCGTGGGAAAACAGGAATCCCGGCTCCAGAGGCATTGCGGCCAGCCCGCCGCGGGCGCGCAACTTCGGTTCGGGCGCGAGCTCGGTGTTCTGATCGAGAAACCAGCCGGAAGGCTTGTCGAAGATTCCCGCCAGCAGCCCGAGCATGTCGTCCGAAGGCACGCGCTGGCCGGTTTCGATCATGCTGAGGTACGAAACAGACGGCGCAGAGCCAGCGTCGATCTGCACGCAGCGGGCCGAGAGTTCCTCGAGCGTCAGGCCATTGCGTTTGCGCAGCGTACGCAGCTTGGCGCCGAGGAAATGACCTTGTCGGACTAATGCACCCATGGTGTGAAATTCACAATGTGAAGTTTTTGATGTGAAAATCCTTGCTCGAAACACTCTACTCTGTGGCCGCACGTCGCATCAAGCACCAGATAACCGCCACGGAGTCCGCCCATGTCCGATCGAGCCGCCCAGCAGTACCGCCTCAGCACCGAATGGAGCACGCATCCCCGATGGCGCGGCATCCAGCGTCCTTACTCGGCGGCCGACGTCGCGCGATTGCGCGGCACAGTGCACGTCGAACACTCGCTGGCGCGTCTGGGCGCGGAAAAATTCTGGAAGCTGCTGCACGAGGAACCCGTCGTCGGCGGCCTCGGCTGCATGACCGGCAACCAGGCCGTGCAGGCCGTTCAATCGGGGCTCAAGGCTATCTACTGCTCCGGCTGGCAGGTCGCGGGGGATGGCAACAGCGCCGGCGAGATGTATCCGGACCAGAGCCTCTATCCAGTCGACTCCGTGCCGAAGATGATCGAGCGCATCAACAACGCGCTGCTGCGCACGGACCAGGTCCACGCCCTCGACGGAGAAAGCGCGATCGACTGGCTGGCGCCCATCATCGCCGACGCCGAGGCCGGCTTCGGCGGCAACCTGAATGCCTTCGAGCTCACCAAGTCGATGATCCGTGCGGGCGCGGCCGGCGTGCATTTCGAGGATCAGCTCTCTTCCGCGAAGAAATGCGGACACATGGGCGGCAAGGTGCTCGTGCCCACCGACGAAGCCATCAACAAGCTGGTGGCGGCACGGCTTGCGGCCGACGTTTCGGGTGTACCGACTATCGTGATTGCACGCACCGACGCGGAGGCCGCGAACCTGCTGACCTCCGATCATGACTCGCGCGATCAGCCGTTTCTGACCGGTCAGCGCAGCACCGAGGGGTACTACCAGGTGAAGAACGGCATCGATCTGGCGATCGCCCGAGGCCTGGCGTATGCGCCATACGCCGACCTGATCTGGTGCGAGACCGCCAAGCCCGACTTCGAGGAAGCCCGCCGTTTCGCGAACGGCATCCACGCGCGGTACCCGGGCAAACTACTGGCGTACAACTGCTCGCCCTCCTTCAACTGGGAGTCGAAGCTGAGCGCGGTCGAGATGCGGAGCTGGCGCGAGCGCCTCGCGGCACTGGGCTATCGCTTCCAGTTCATCACCCTCGCGGGATGGCACGCGCTCAATCTTTCGATGTTCGAGCTGGCAACGGCCTATCGCGCCGAAGGCATGCTCGGCTATTCACGACTCCAGCAACGAGAGCTCGCCAGCGAAGCGGCCGGCTACCGCGCCACGCGCCACCAGGCCTTCGTGGGCACCGGCTACTTCGACGCGGTGCAGACGGTGATCACGTCCGGTCAGTTCTCCACGGGCGCGATGCAAGGCAGTACGGAGCAGGCACAGTTTCACTCGCAACGTGCTTCGTAGCCGCCCATGGGAGCCGCCACTGCAATTCACTCGATAGGTGTGAGTGCCCATGCCGGGCCGGTGGAACTGGCTACGCTGCTGCGGCAGCGCTTCGAAGACTACAACGCTGAATTCGCGCGCATCACGCGCAGGGCCGGGCAGCATTTCCTGGCCCGCGATTGGCCCGCCGCACGGGCAGACGCCGTGCAGCGCATCGACTTGTACGAACAGCACGTGAGCCGCGCGATCGAAGCCCTGCGACAGAAGGCAGGCGCGATGATTCAGGAGCGTGCCCTGTGGGTCGAGGTCAAACGACAATTCAACCTGCAGATCGCCTGCCTGCCGGACAGCGACTTCTACCGGACCTTCCTGAACTCGATAACCCGCGACGTCTTCGCAACGATCGGCGTGGATGAGGAGATCGAGTTCACCGCGACGGCCGCGGGTCGCGCCTCGGGCAGCGTGCCTATCCGCGTGTACCCGGTGGGCGATTCACTGCAGCGCGCGGTATGCGAGCTGCTGACTGACCTGCCCTTTGCCGGCCTGTTTGCCGAGGTCGACTGCTTCGCCCGCGACATCTGCCGTGAGCTGACTCCGCATTTCGACAGCCGGCGCCAGAGTGCCGCGCCACAACTGGTCGAAGTCATCGACGCGCCGTTCTTTCGTGGCGATACGGCCAATATCGTCGGCCGCATGATCGGCGATGGCAGCGTCACGCCGTTCGTCACCGTGTTTCACCATTCAGCCGGCGGACTGAAGATCGACTCGGTGTTGCTAGCCCGCAGTGACATCAGCTCGCTGTTCGGGTTCACCCGCTCCTATTTTCACGTCGATCTGCCGGTGGTGAGTGCGGCCGTGTCGCTGCTGCGCACCTTCATGCCCGGCAAGCCCGTGGACGAGCTCTACACGATCCTTGGCCGCGCCAAGCAGGGCAAGACCGAGCGCTACTACGCACTGTGCCGCCACCTCGCCCAATCGTTCGACGTGTTCGTGCACGCGCCAGGTCAACGCGGCCTGGTGATGATTGTCTTCACGCTGCCTTCGCACGATCTGGTATTCAAGGTGATCCGCGATCGATTCGGCCCACCGAAGAACACGACGCGTGCCGAAGTCATGGAAAAGTACAAGTGGGTCTTCGAGCACGATCGCGTCGGGCGCCTCGTCGATGCCCAGGAGTATCGGCAGCTGCGGCTTCCCACGGCGCGCTTCATGCCGGCGTTGCTCCAGGAACTGCTGTCCGAGTCTGCCAGCGTATGCCGGCTCGACGGCGACGATCTGATCGTCGGACACTGCTACATCGAACGCCGGCTACGCCCGCTGGATCTGTTTCTCCGTGATGCGGACTCCGCCGCGGCCGAACGTGCCCTGCTCGACTTCGGCGACGCATTGCGTGAGCTGGCGGGTAACGACGTCTTTCCCGGTGACCTGCTGCTCAAGAACTTCGGCGTGACTAGTCAGGGCAAAGTCGTTTTTTACGACTACGACGAAGTGACGTCACTCCACGAATGCAATTTCCGGGATCTGCCGGTCGCCTGCAGCGAAGAGGAGGAGTTCAGCGCGGAGCCCTGGTTTTTCGTCGGCGCCGACGACATCTTCCCCGAGCAATGGCTGCCGTTCCTGGGAATTCCCGCGGAGCTCCTCGACTCGTTCAAGGCGAGGCACGGTGACCTGCTCGGCCCGCACTGGTGGCGAAACCTGCAGGAAGAAATTGGCGGGATCAACACCGCCAGGTTTCATCACAGGCCCGACACCTGCCTCGCGGGCCCCTCCTCGAAGCCTATCGCTGCCTGCACGCTGGGCCGCGACAGGATCCGCGACTGAAACGTGCTCAGGGCTTGCGGAATCACGATGCCGAACTTCGCCGTCCAGCGCAGCATCACGAACAGGTAATAGTCCGCAACAGTGGGCTGGTCGCCGAACAAGTAGTGGCCCTCGAGGCGCTCGCCGAGCCAGTGCAGCCGCTTGATGAGCTGGATTTCTCCTTCCGCTTTCGCTTCCGGGCTGGCGCCATGCCAGAACGGTTTGAAGCCCTTGTGGATCTCGGAGGATAGATAGGCCAGCGCTTCGAGAAGTCGCGTGCGGCCGAGCGGACCGTCCAGCCCCAGATCGGGAAACTGGATGGTGATCCAGTCGAGCACCGCGAGGTTCTCGGTAATGATCTCGCCACTGTCCAGCACCAGCGCCGGCACGTAGCCCTTGGTGTTGATGGTCGTGAAGTCCACGCCCGCCCCGGTCACCTTGCGCTTGAGATCGACGCGTTCCAGTTCGAAGTCGAGGCCGGCTTCGAGCAGCGCGATGTGGGTCGCGAGACTGCAGGCGCCGGGTGAGTAGTACAGCTTCATGGGCATTCTCCCTGGGTTGATTCGACCTGCCCCCGCCCGTCACCTCGTCGTGTAGCTGGCCGGCATTGGCGGGGACACCGCGCCGGCGTGAGTCGTCCCGCGCACGAACGGATGGAAAGTGCGCGCCTCAGTGACAGCCTCCTCGACGATCTGACACCCGTCATCTTCGTTGCGACGGGCGGGGGGCAAACAAACTAGTCCGCTTTCCAGAATGACGTGGGATCCCGCCAGCTGATGGCGGCGACGATTTCGCCTTCGACATCGATTTCAAACTCGTTGACCGAAGGCTCGTCGAGCAACTCGAGTTTCACCGAGCCGCCCGCGATCGCCTGGATCTCGTGCGTCCATCCGCGGCTGCACGCGAACCACGCCGGGTAGGTGTCATCGCCATCCATGGTCGGCTCGACCGTGAGGATCACGCTCAGCAACTGCAGGTCGCGAAAGGCCCACAGGCGGCGAATCGTGGGATGAGCGTCGTACCAGTCCGCGAGCGCCTCCGCTTCGGCGGTGACATGGCGCGGAATCACGTCGGTTGGATCCAGGCTGATTTTCACAGATCACCTATTCCTTGAATGGTGCGTTGAGCAGGAAGTCGACCGTCGACGGGCGGCTGTAGCCGGGTACGAATCGGTCGCCGAAATCGCGCGCGAAGTTGTCGTAAGTCGTCGAGGCGCGCGTTTCGACGATGTGGCAGACGTCGTGGATGAATCGCTGCTTCATGTCGAGTCGCGGATATGCCTCGATGATTTCCCCGATCTGCGATTCGGGCAGTTCGTCGTAGCCCCAGCCGCCCCAGTCGATCCCGATGCCGGTCGTGCACAACGACACCTCGACTTCCTTGTGAAGGCCGATCGAAGGCGTGGAGTTGAGCGCGACGCCGTCCCAGATCAGCTGCGTGCGGCGATCGTCGAGCCCCTCACGGCGTGCAAAGTTGCGCGCGGCATTAGCTCCCTCGATTTCGAATCGCAGCGAGCCGTCGAAGTCTTTCGACAGCCCCAGATCGTGCAGCAGCGTGGCGACGGCGAGTACTTCAGCGTCATGCGCAACCTGGTTCCGCTCGGCGATGAACGCCGCGAAAAGCCAGGAACGCATGACGTGATTGAACAGGTATGGCTCGGAGTGTTCGCGCGCGTACTCGATGGCGTGCGTGACCAGGGTCGTGTCAGGAACACAGACCCCGGCCAGGAAATGCGTGTCCAAGGCGTGGAAGCCCGCGGGGGAATAGGCAAGGTTGTTGGTAATCATGACGTTCTCCTGACGGGACTACTTTTGCGCGCCGCTGAACCAGGTGTCGAACCGCGTCTGGCCCAGGCGCGGCAGCGTGCCCGGGACGAGCGAGTCGTCCTCGAGCTCGGTGCCGAAGTACCGTGCATGAATGTCTCCCTTGACCTGGCGTACGTCGTTCTTCGTGTAGAGCACGCGACGCACGAGATCATCCATACGAAACTTCTCGGGGCCCGCTACTTCCACCATACCGTTGATGGGCGTGGCCAGGATGACATCGGCGAGTGCGGCCACCGTATCGTCCGAAACGATCGGCTGCACGAATGCGATTGGCAGTCGAACCGTGTTTCCCTCGGTGGCCGAGTCGGCGATGCGACCCATGAACTCGAAGAACTGCGTGGAACGCAGGATGCTGTACGGAATGCCGGAGGCCTTGATGAGGTTCTCCTGCGCGACCTTTGCGCGTAGATAGCCGCTGTGCGGTAACCGGTCAGCGCCGACGACGGAGAGCGCGACGTGATGACGCACACCCGCGGATGCTTCCGCGGCCAGCAGATTGCGGCTCGAAGTCTCGAAGAACTTCAGAACCGCCGCGTCCTCGAACGACGGCGAGTTGGAAACGTCGACTACGACCTGGGCGCCAGCGAGTGCAGGCAGCAGCCCTTCACCGGTGATCGTGTTGACGCCCGAATCGGGCGAAGCCGCCAGGACTTCCTGGCCGCGCTGGCGAAGTAGATTGACGAGCTTGGAACCGATGAGGCCGGTGCCACCGATGACGACGATTTTCATGTGCAGTCTCCAGGTTTGTGTTCAAGGACCGTGCGGGCATCCTGATCGATGAGAGGAAGTTTTTTCTTGCAGGGCTCAGCGCAGCTTTGATGAAAGCTGCGTTTCATCGCTCCGCCGATCTCGCCGCCACGCGGCCGGAGTTTCTCCGACGACCTTGCGGAACAGCCGCGACAGGTGCGCCTGATCGGCAAGACCACACTCCACTGCGATGTCGCACAGGGGCATTGCAGTCGAGAGCATGAGCTGCTGCGCACGCTCGATTCGTCGCCGGATGATGAATTCGTGCGGCGAAGTTCCAAGACTGTTGCGGAATGCGACGTTGAAATGGAATTCACTGAAACTTACGAGTGCCGCGAGTTCACGGTTCCTGATAGGCGTCGCGAGGCTGGTTTCGATGTGTTCCAGCACCCGGCGTCGCTGCCAGGCGGTCAGCCTTGGACCGGAATTCACTGGGCGTGACAATTCCGGCTGCGCCGCAGGCGCCAGGAAATTCTCCGCCCGCCGCAGGTACAGCACCGCGTTGGTGCGGTCATTGCACAGCGCCTCATTCAGCGCCCTGGAGATATCCGCGACGGCTGACTGCAGCTGATGCAGCGACAGCTGCGTGGCATCGCCGGCAGAAACCGTGGTGTCAGGTTGAAAATCCATCGCGTATCTCCCTGGTTCATTCACGTCGACGCGTGACCTCATGGCGTGACATTGAACGCCTGCCAGTTCGCAGGTTGTTTGCAAGACCGCGTCCTGAAATGACGTATGTGACAGGGATGAAACGCTTGCGTCTGCGCGCGACTTCTCTGTGGCATATGCAACCTGGATGCAGACCATGCAGCAGACGGCGTATGCTTTGATGCTCCTCATCCTCTCGGGACGAGTCAGGCGCAGTCTCCCAGGGTCTGCCGAGGCAGCGCCGGCTCGGAGTAAAAGAACAAGGTGCTTACAAAGCCGTTTACCCGCAAGGAGTTCTGGTCGACTGTGGCGGCTTCGCTCGAAAAGCGAGTGCGGCGAGTCGTCGCGCGCTGGACCGGCACGATGCGAGATGTATCAAAGCAAGACCGCGCCGAAGAGGCGCTGCGCGAATCCCAGGAGCGCTATGAGCTCGCGATGGCCGCGAGCGAATCGGGATACTGGGACTGGTTCGTCCCCACCAACCAGTACTTCGCCTCGCGGAGAGCATATGAGATGGGGGGCTACGATCCCGACACGTGGAAGAACAGGGACGACTTCAAAACGCGGATCAATATGCACCCGGAGGATTTCGCGCGATGGGAGGCGGCGCGCGAAGCGTTGTTTGCCGGTACGGGTGAGCGGCTTGCCATGGAAGTGCGCTACATCGTCCGCGGGGAAACCCGCTGGCACAGCCTCCAGGCCATCTGCAGGCGCGACGTCGCGGGCAAGGTCATACGATGGACCGGCTCTACGACCGACATCACTGAGCGCAAGCGCGCCGAAGAGGCGCTGCGCGAATCTCGCGAGAGCTATGAACTCGCCATGGCGGCGAGCGAATCGGGATACTGGGATTGGCACCTCCCTACCAACAAATACTTCCTCTCGCCGAGAGCGTATGAGATGGGCGGGTACGATCCCAACACGTGGGCCAACAGGGACGACTTCCGGGCGCAGATCAAAATGCACCCAGAGGACTTTGCAAAATGGGAGGCGGCGCGGAAAGAACTGTTCGCCGGAAGTGGTGAGCGGCTTGCCATGGAAGTGCGTTACACCGTTAGAGGGGAGATCCGCTGGCACAGTCTCCAGGGCATCTGCAGGCGAGACGACACCGGCAAAGTGATTCGGTGGACCGGCTCGACAACCGACATCACGGAGCGCAAGCGGGCAGAGGAAGAATTGAAGGCGATGGAGAGCAGGTTGCGCCAGGCGCAGCGCCTCGAGGCGATGGGGACGCTTGCGGGCGGAATCGCGCACGATTTCAACAACATCCTCGGCGCGATCCTGGGCTACGGCGAAATGGCACAACGAGGCGCGCCCGAGGGGAGCCGCCTGGCACGCGACCTCGACAGCATCATCATCGCCGGCGAGCGCGGGCGCGCACTCGTAGACCGCGTGCTGGCATTCAGCCGCAGCGCGGTCGGCGAACGCGTGCCGGTCCACGTCGAAGGGGTGGTACGCGAGGTGCTCGACCTGGTATCGGGGAAGCTACCGCCGGGTGTGACCACGCACGCAAAGCTGCACGCCGGGCATGCCGCAGTACTCGGCGACGCGACGCAGGTACACCAGGTGGTGGCGAATCTTGCGACCAATGCGATCCAGGCAATGCCAACCGGGGGAACGCTGCGCATCGAACTCGCCATCGAACGCGTCGAATCTCCGCGTGCCGCGACAATCGGTGGCGTCAGTATTGGAGAACATGTCGTGCTAACAATCGCAGATAGTGGCGCCGGAATCGCCCCAGGGATCGTCGATCGCATTTTCGACCCCTTTTTCACCACCAAGGAAGTCGGCACTGGTACCGGCCTGGGACTTTCGCTGGTGCACGGCATAGTCACCCAGCTCGGCGGCGCCATCGACGTCACCAGCAGCCTCGGCAGCGGCAGCACGTTTACTGTTTACCTGCCGCGCTCCGGGGATGCAGCCGAGTCTGTCGACGAACAGGAATCGGCTCTGCCGCGGGGTGCGGGCGAGCAGGTGCTGATCGTCGACGACGAGGAGCCGCTGGTGCAGCTCGCCACACGCACGCTCGAGGAGCTTGGCTATGCGCCGGTCGGATTCACCTCGAGCAGCGCCGCGCTCGCGGCGTTTCGCGCCGATCCGCAGCGCTTCGATGCACTGATCACCGACGAGCGCATGCCGGAAATGTCGGGCTCCGCGCTGATTCGCGAGGTGCGCCAAATGCGCGGCTCGATGCCCATCGTGCTGATGAGCGGATATCTGGGCTCGACGGACGGTGATGCCGACGAGGTCCTGCAGAAGCCACTTTCCACGCGCGACTTCGCGACCATCCTGGCCAGGTTGTTGAGACCCGAAACAGCGAGCCCACGTGCTGCTGCACGTCCCAGAAAACGCCGGGCGCGAGGGAACCCACCATGAAAATCTTCCTGGCGGGCGCGACTGGTGTCATCGGCGTTCGATTGCTCTCGCTCATGCTGGCCGATGGACATGTCATCGCGGCGATGACCCGAACGCGGGAGAAGATAGACGGGTTGAAATCTGCCGGTGTCACTCCGGTCCTGTGCGATCTCTTCGACCGACCGGCGCTGGTCGCGGCGGTCAAGGACTTCCATCCTGATCTCGTCGTTCATCAGGTGACCGATCTGCCGGACCAGATCGAGAACCTTGCCGAATTCCTTCCTCGCAACAACCGTGTGAGGAGTGAGGGGACACAGAATCTGCTGGCTGCAGCACAGGCGGCGAATGCTTCGGGTTTCCTTGCCCAGAGCATCGCCTGGCGCACCGGGCCCGGAACCGGGCCGGTGCTCGACGCTCACGAGAATGGGGTAGTCGCTGCGGGCGGGACCGTGCTGCGTTATGGGCTGTTCTACGGACCGGGAACATTTTTCGAAGGCGATCCACCGCCGCATCCCCGCATCCACGTCGATGATGCCGCACGGCGCACCATGCCGTTCCTCGCGGGGCGGCGCGGGATCTTCACCATCACAGAGGATGACGACGCGTCATGACCAAACAATCAAAATCCAGTGGACACGATATTGCCGCGGACGCCGAGAGGCTGCGCAAGCTTCACGTTCCCGGCGATCCACTGATCCTGGCCAACGTCTGGGACCCGACGAGTGCCTTGGTCGTTGAATCTGCTGGAATGCGGGCGATCGCGACGGCCAGCAACGCCCTGGCACCCGTGAATGGTTATGAGGATCACAGCCACATTCCATCCGACGTCGCGTTCAGCGCGCTTCGCCGCATCGCGGATGTCGTGAAGCTGCCGGTCACGGCAGACCTGGAGGATGGCTACGGATTGTCGCCGGAAGAATTCGTCGATCGCCTTGCGGATGCAGGCGCCTGTGCGGCGAACATCGAAGACACTGACCATCGAGTTGGCGGTCTGGTCGATGCCGATCGGCACGCGGCTCGAATTGCAGCCATCAAGTCAGCCGCACGTGCCCGCGGCTTCGACGCTGTCATCAACGCAAGGGTCGACGTGCACTTTCACAAGGGCGCGGTCGAAGACGGCTTGAAGCGTGCCCGGAAGTATTTCGATGCCGGCGCTGACTGCGTCTACCCTATCTTCTTGTCGGATGCCGCCGCGATTCGGGCATACGTCGCGCTCGGCCCGACCAATATCCTTTACGGTCCGGGAACCCTCACTCTTCGTGAGCTCGCCGGGCTTGGCGTGGCAAGAATAAGCGTCGCTTCGTTTCTGCTGCGGCTCCTGTTGAAGCGGCTCGAAGTCGCTGCAGGCGCCCTCCTCCGTTACGACGACGAGGGCTTCGGACCAGAATGGCAGAACAGCTTGTTACAAATGAAGTTGATCAATAGTTGACCCATGCGCTTCGCTCACGGGTCCGCGATCGACTCGCCCACTGCCAGCAGCAACTCGTCGCGCGTGAACGGCTTCGGCAGAACGTTTCGCACGCCAAGCTGGCGCGCCACGGAGATCGAGGAGCCCGTACCCCGAACGAATCTCGCGGAGAGAAGCAGGATCGGGCTGGCATGCTCCTCCGTGACAGACTTGATCATCTCCTCGGCACCCAGGGGGTCCGGGACGTCGACGATGACGAGCTGCGGTTCTCCTCCGCCATCGACCGGAGGCGCAGTCAGCGAGACTTCCTCGACAACGGCATAGCCTGCTTCGCCTAGCCAGCGCTCGAGCAAGCCAAGAATCAGGTCGTCTGGTTCGACGACAAGTATGAGTTCCTTCTGCGGCACGACACTATTTCAGACCACCAATCGGTCACGAATGTGTAACTTCCGACCGCATTCTTGTCATTTGACACAATTGTTTTCCGGGAAGACATGTCGGTGCGATACTGCGCGCGCATCTCTTCTCCATGCTCGATGGAGTACCAACAAAAATGACTACGACTTCACCCGAGAAGTTATCGGCCGCTCCTGCGCACGTCCTGGTTGTCGATGACGATCCCTCGATACGCCAGATGGTCGTCGACTATCTGGGCGACAACGAAATGCAGGTCACGGCACTGGCGAGCGGCAAGGAAATCGCGCACGTAACCGGGCGCGAGATGATCGACCTGCTCATCCTCGACTTGAAGCTGCCCGGCGAGAGCGGCATGGACATCGCGCGCGGGATTCGCGCCGAATCCAACATGCCGATCATCATGCTGACGGGGTGTAAAGAAGAAGCTGACCGGGTGATGGCACTCGAACTGGGCGCCGATGACTACCTGACGAAGCCCTTCTCGCCGCGCGAGCTGCTGGCGCGCATTCGCTCGCTACTGCGCCGGTCACGGGCCCACGAAACTGTCGCAGATGGGTTGGCCAAGATTCGCGCCTATCGCTTTGCGAGCTGGGAGCTGAACGTCCGGCTGCGGCGACTGAAGTCGCCAGAGGGTGAAGTCATTGCGCTGAGGAATGCCGAATTCAACCTGCTTGCAGCCTTTCTCGCCTCGCCGCAGCGAGTGCTCACGCGAGAGCAGTTGCTCAGCATGTCGCACCTGCACGACGACGAGGTCTACGACCGCGCGATCGACACCCAGGTGGGTCGTCTGCGCAAAAAGCTCGAAGAGCATGACGCCAGGCAGGAACCCAGGCATGAGTTGATCCACACCGAGCGGGGAGCGGGGTATGTGCTTACCGTGCCGGTCGAAGTCGTGCGTTGAGTGCGGCCCTGGCCGCTATTGATAGCCAATGCCCAACACGTAGTCGCGCAGTAAAACCTCTTCGTGCGTCACCTCATCGAGGAGCGCACGCGCCACGTCGCGCGCGTGAACCACGCCCAGCGGCCTTCCCTCCTTGTCGAGCACCGGGATGCAACGCACGCATCCCGCGCCCATCGCTTCCCATATCGATTGCAGCGTCTGGTCCGGGGCGCACGAACGAATCGGCTGGGTCATCAACGCTGCGGCATTGGCGTGGATTGCTTCACCGCTGTCGCGGCTCAGCGCGTTGACGATGTCCATGCCCGAAACGACACCTAATGCGACGCCCTGGCTGTCGCAGACGACGACGAGCGGTGTAACCGGATTCGCCAGGATCCTGGCGATGTCGCTGATCGATGCGTCCAGTCGGAGCACCGCCAGCCGTCGCTGCGCATCATCGATGATGTGTTGAACCAGGTTCATGGCCGCAGACCTGCGAGGCTTTCGGTTTGCCTTGCGGGCGAAACGCGAGCAGTGAAACGATCTGCGAATTCGAGCGCCTTTCCGGCAACTTCTCGCCAGCCAGCGTCGATCGCCAGCGTGTGGCCGCGGCCCGGCATCTTGACGATCTCGGTCACTCCGCTGTTGCGTTTTTGCTTTTTGTAAGACGCGTTCGCGATCTCCCAGGGAACCGTATGGTCCTGGTCGGCCGAAATGACCAGCATCGGACCTCGCTCCGGGTTCTTCGAGTCAACCCGCGCCTCTGACCATGGATTGAAGTTTGCGGACGCCGCCTGGAACAGCGGCTCGCCGGCGCCGGCAACGGAGTAGCCGAGATAGAGCTCCTTCGCCTCGTCCTCGCCGACGGCGTTCGCGAAGCTGTAGCGGAACTGCTCGTAGGTGAGCGGGACCGCGCGGTTCCAGTTCGCGGGGTTGCGCAAGGCGACGCTGGCCGTGCGCAGCGCCGCGAACGGCAGCGGGAGCACGCCACGGAATGGAGCGGGGCTGATCGCCACCGACGCGGCGGCGAGCCCGCGCCCCGCGAGAATCATGGTCAGCAGGCCACCGAAGGAGTGGCCGATGATCACCGGCTTGCGATCCAGGCGATCGACGATCGCCTCCTGGTAGTTAGCGATCGCGGCGATCCCCTTGCCCGCGAACACCTCGGGGTGTTCGCGGGCTTCGGCGACCGTCTCGGGATCATCCGGCCACCCGGGCGTCAACGCTGTGTAGCCGGCCTGCTCGAACAGCGTCACCCAACGATCCCAGCTCGAGGGCAGTAACCAGAGACCGTGAACGAAGACCACAGGTGTGGCGCGCGAGGCGTTGGCGCGATCGATCTGCGCTGCCTCGCGCTCAGTGATGGCCGGCTCGGTGGTCGTGATGTTCATAGGCTCCTCCTCATCCCTGGTGACGACTGGACTTTGCGAGATGCTAGGCAACCTTCCGTTCGGCCTGGTTGCAGAACGCCAGCAGGTCACGATTGACGAGATCGGGATGCGTCGCCGTGAGGCCGTGCGACAGGCCTGGATAGTAGATTTCCACGGCCCCCTTGATCAGCTGCGCTGACTTCCTGCCCGAATTCCTGACGGGCACGATCTGATCGTCCTCGCCGTGCATCACGAGCGTCGGGATATCGAACTTCTTGAGGTCTTCGCTGAAGTCGGTTTCCGAAAACGCCTTGATGCTCTCGTACGAATTCTTGAGGCCGGCCTGCATGCTCCAGAGCCAGAACTGATCCAGCGTGCCTTGCGACACCTGTGCACCAGGGCGGTTGGCGCCATAGAACTGCGGAGCGAATTCCTTGTAGGTCTGCGAACGATCCTTGAGCAGGGCGCTCCGCAAACCGTCGAATAGTTCGAGGGGGAGTCCTTCCGGATTGGACGCAGATTTCAACATGATCGGCGGCACGGCGGCGATGAGCACGGCCTTGGCTACGCGCTTCGTGCCGTACCGGCCGATGTAGCGCGCCACTTCTCCGCCGCCAGTCGAGTGTCCCACCATCGTGATGTCCCGAAGGTCCAGGGCCTCGATCAGGGCCACCAGGTCGTCGGCATATCCGTCCATGTCGTTTCCGGTCGACGCCTGGCTGGATCGGCCATGGCCGCGACGATCGTGTGCCACGACCCGGAAGCCCTGCTTCGCGAGGAACAGCATCTGCGCGTCCCACATGTCGGAGTTCAGCGGCCATCCATGCGAGAAGGTGATGACCGGGCCCTTACCCCAGTCCTTGTAGTAGATAGTCGTACCGTCTTTGGTCGTGATCGTGCTCATGTGCGTGACTCCTGAATGGTCTGCCGAAGGGATTCCGAGGGAACGTTTACCGTGATGTCATCGTGATCGATGACCGGATGCGTTTCTTGATGGAACCAGCGCAGACTTGAAGGAGCCAGCGGTTGCGCTGCTCGCCTACCCCGGCAGATCGATGATCAGGGCTTGGCCGGCGGCTCTTCGGCGGGCTTCGCCGCGGGACCGCCGAACGAGTAGCGGAACGACAAGGTGGCCAGATAGACGTTGTAGTTGTCCGGATCCGCGCCGAGCGTGAGAACGGTCGGAATCGTCGCCGGCTCCACACCCTGCAACGCCCAGTCGGAGCTCGAGTAATCTTCGTAACGAACATTGAGCCGCAGTTCCAGCTTGCTGCTCAGCCGGTAGCCGACATCGAATTCGCCGCCCTTCGATTCCGTGTCCAGATCCGGATAAGGACCGGAACCGGAAAAGCTCGAGTCCACGCCGATCTCGCCAGTACCCTTGGCGTAGCGGACACTGACGTTCGCATCAAACTTGCGGGCGGAATCGGCAAACCTCAGGCCGGCATCGACGGTACTGAACTGGTCCCGATGCTGGGAACTCCAGTCGGCGGCACCGAATGATTCGCTGTTGTTGCTCGCCAGCTCCAGATCCTCGTAGCCGCCCTGTAGATAGACCGAGGTGGCATCGGTGATCGCCCAGGTGACATCGGCGGCGAATCGGCGATCGTCGAACTTGCGCAACCCGATGAATGACTCGGTGTAATCGTCGGAAGCGTAGAAGATCTCCGCACCAATCGTGATCGGTTTGCCCGGAAAGCCGACGCGCGCATTGAGCTGCGAGAACTGGCGATAGCGATACGCATGATTGTATTTGCGCATCAGCGGATTCTGCTCATTCGCCGCAGCCACCGTGGAATTGAAGGCGTCGGGGTCGCGCCTCGAGATGCCGGCGCGCAGCCACAGCTCCGTCTCCTGGCCCGGCCGCCAGCGCACCCGGCCCCAGCCGCTCTCTTCAGTCTCTGACGAGTCCTCCTGCACAGTGCGATCCGACTCGACGAGGTCGTAGCCCCCCTCGAACTCGAACGCCTCGAGCCAGTCCCAGAAGTCGAGTCGCGCCGCGGCTGACAACTCGAGCTTGCTACGTTTGAAACTGTAGGGACGGTTCGGTTCGGATTCGCCACTGTCGAACAGGTCCGTGATCGTGCGCGTCCATTGTTCTATCGGCGTCTGGTTGTCGCGTTCATCGTAGCGATAAGCGCCTTTGACGCGCAGGAACGACCACGGGCGCGACGTGAAGGCGACGTCCACATGCGTCGTCTCTATCTTCCCGTCGAGGCTGTCGCGTGGCAGCGGCCTCGGCGCAATGGCGGGATTGATCGTGTAGGCCAGCAACGCATCTTCCTGGCGCATCTCGCCAAGCGCGGCGGTCATCGACAGTATCGTCCGCGGAGTGAATTGATAGGCGCCCGCCAGCGTGACGGTCTGCGATTTGTTGTCCGGCGCCTGCGCTCGAGCGCCCTGTCCATCCGCGGAGTACGGATTGTCCCAAAGCAGCTGCAGCTGCGCGTCCTGGTAGAACGAGCCGGTCCACGCGAGCGAAGTCGTCCACTTCTCGCGCCCATAGGTGGCCATGAGATTGGCGGTATCGGTGTAGTCGTCGAACGGCGCGGCGAGCAGCGCCGATTGCGTAAAGAATGGACCGCCGGCGATTCCCCAGCCCTCCCGCTGGATGCGCTGAAAATCAGCCTGCAGCCGCAGATGTTTGGTGCCGCGATACTCGCCACCGACGCCGACGGTCTGGCGATCGCTCTCTATATCGCGATCGCCGAGACTGGCATTGAGCGCGGTGAAACCACCGGTGGTACCGGACGGCACCCAGTTGGCAGGCAATACCAACTCATCACCGTCTGCTTGCTGGAACACGGTTTGCGTCGTGTCGTAGCGGCGATACGGCAGCTCGGAATAGTCGAGCCGGTATTTATAAGTGCCAGGCTTTCCGCCCTCCATTTCCAGCGACCGCGAATCCAGGCCGAGATCTTCGACCTCCCAATTCATCCGGTAATCCTCGCCGGCGTACCGGCCCGTGCCGTTCAGGTCGACATAGCCGCCTTCTTCGTCGTAACCGGTGGCATTGCCGAAACGCGCCGAGTCGTCGCTGACGTACGAACCGCCTGCGTCGTACTGGGCCACGTGACCTTTGGCAAACGGACACGACTCGCATTTCCACTTGGATGTGTCCGGGAGCGCCACTTCCTGCGCTACCACGCGCCCGGCGATGAGCGAAGCGGCAATCCCCGCGAGGGTCGCAAGGCAGGTGGGAATCGCAGACGATCTCGTCGACATTGCGCACCTCACCGCATGAGTTTCGAGCCGGAGGGGTGGTTAGAACCGTGAACCTGCGAATGGCAGTTCAGGCAGTTCATGCCGAGCACATACGGTGAGCGCTGTCCGCCAGGCAAGCTCGTGGCAGCGGTCTGCGCCAACGACGGATGCCCTGCCTCGGAATGACAGCTCTGGCAGAGCATGGGGCCACGCGCCTTGAGCATGCCGGGATGAATCGAACCGTGAGGCGAATGACAGGTCGTGCAGTCTTCGGCGACCGGCGCGTGTTCCCAGAGGAACGGACCACGCTTGTCGGCGTGACACGCGGCGCAGGTTTCGTTCGTGGACTTGTGCGCGAGCAAAGCGTCGCTCGAGCCGCCATGAACGTCGTGGCACCCGGTGCAGCTCATCTTGCCGGCATCGATGGGATGTGCAAACGGGCGATGCTCGTCCATGCGCGCGATCTGGTGACACGTGCCGCAGACATCGGGTTGGGTCGCTGTCTTGAGGACCGGATCCCGATCCGTGTGGCTGCGATGGCAACTGCTGCACGCCACGTCGTTGACCGCATGTGCGCTCGCGTGCCAGCCCGTGCCGATCTCCTTCTGATGACAGGTCGCGCACATGCCGTTCTGCACGGCAACCGGCGCGTCCGATCCGGCGCCGAATCGCACGACCGGCGGACGCTTCTGTCCTGCGGCGGGTTTGCGCGCATGCGAGCCGCCCGGACCATGACAGGCTTCGCATTGAAGCTGACCGTGACCGAAGGGCGAATTGGCATCGCCCGGAGTGCCGTGCGGTCCGTGGAAAATCGCGAGCACCACCTCGTCATCGTGGCAACCGAGGCAGGTGTCGGCGCCACCGCGCGAGTAGGTAGGCGCCGTCGCCGTCACCTGTGGCACGTCCGATGCCGTTGGCTGCGGCACTGACGTTTCAGGTTCGGCCGCACTCAGCAGACCCGTCGTAGCGAGCAAAATCAGCACCCAGCCGCTGCGACCCAACGCCATGCGCATGAACTCCCTTCAACTGCTCAATTGTTGAGCGGATAGAAGCTGATGTTGTGAACCTCGCGAAGATCGGCCGTCTTTCCGGGGCCGTGGCAAAGAGCGCACGTCTCCGCCT
>Ga0190274_10000809_pt1 | contig 18213 bp, 16 predicted proteins | sample Popmic531T_FD_133002 | JGI IMG/M metagenome (GOLD analysis project Ga0190274, IMG submission 133002) | Populus adjacent soil microbial communities from riparian zone of Yellowstone River, Montana, USA - 531 T | ecosystem: Environmental > Terrestrial > Soil > Riparian zone | place: USA: Montana... | reverse complement strand
GGCCTTCAGGCCTGGCGGATCGGCAGACCTAAAGGTCTGCCCTACGCCTGGCACTCTGCCCTACGCGCGCTTCAGTCGTAGGCCGGGCCCTTAGGCCTGGCGGATCCGGCAGACCTGAAGGTCTGCCCTACGCCTGGCACTCTGCCCTACGCGCGCTTCAGTCGTAGGCCGGGCCCTTAGGCCTGGCGGATCGGCAGACCTAAAGGTCTGCCCTACGCCTGGCACTCTGCCCTACGCGCGCTTCAGTCGTAGGCCGGGCCTTTAGGCCTGGCGGATCGGCAGACCTGAAGGTCTGCCCTACGCCTGGCACTCTGCCCTACGCGCGCTTCAGTCGTAGGCCAGGCCTTCAGGCCTGGCGGATCGGCAGACCTAAAGGTCTGCCCTACGCCTGGCACTCTGCCCTACGCGCGCTTCAGTCGTAGGCCGAGCCTTTAGGCCTGGCGGATCCGGCAGACCTGAAGGTCTGCCCTACGCCTGCACTCTGCCCTACGCGCGCTTCAGTCGTAGGCCGGGCCTTTAGGCCTGGCGGATCCGGCAGACCTGAAGGTCTGCCCTACGCCTGCACTCTGCCCTACGGCCGCAAGGCACTTGAGAACCGGGACTAGGCCTGAACGACGGGCCGCCGGAGCGCGACGCCCGCCAGCATCAGCACGAGCACGTTGACGAGTACCAGTCCGAGCGCGGTGGCGGGAAATCCGGTGAACGCTCCCTCTCCGCCCAGCCGGTGGACGAAGCATAACCACCACGTCACCGCGACCACCACGCCGAGCATCCGGAAGAGAGCCGGGTGCGCCGACAACGGCCCGGCCCAGCGCTCGAGCGTCGTCCCGAGCACGAGCAGCCCCGGCGTCAGCAACACGAAGTTGTAAGTCACGCTCTCATCCGAAAAGCCAACCACGGTGGCCAGCGCAGACACACTGAATGCGGTCAGCCAGAGGGCCCGCGCCTCATCGTTGCCATCGCGGAAAGCCCTGACGGCTTGGATGAACGCGAGGATCGTCGCGGCAAGAGCGATGCTGACGGCAACAAGCTTACCGAGGTCCGCCTGCGTCGGTCCGAGCAGCCGATAGGCCAAGTGCCGGTAGCTATGATTGAACCAGTAGGTCTCGAACGTGGACGCGCGCGCCCAAGTCGCCCGCGACGCATCCCCAAGCCACGCCGCGCAAGGGAGCACAAAAGACACGAGGGCAGCACCGCCACCCACGAAGGCTGCGCGCCAGGCTCCCCGATCAAACGCAATGAAGCCGAGGCCAGCAGCAAACAATATGGCGTAGCCCTTCATTGACGCGGCCCACGCGGCAAGGAAGATCGCCTCTCCAAACCGGCCACGGCAAGAGAGCAGGACGGCGCTCCAGCAAAGCGCGGCGGCGAAGATCTCAGCCTGACCACGCTCCAGGGCGAACGCGGCGGCCGGGTCGAGGGTGAGACAAAAGAGAAAGACCAACGCCAATGCCCAGGGGACCGCGGCGCCTGTGACCCTGCGCACCAGCCGCCAGGCGACCCACCCCAGCACGGCGAGAGACAGGAGACTGATGCGGAACCACAGCCGCGCAGCCGCACGCCAATCGTCCCCATACAGCGCGGCCATCGGCACAAGGGTAGTCAGGGAACCCGGCGGATATACCTGCTTGTAGGGGACACCGTTCACCACCTTGGGCTCGAAGATCTGATGCGTGAACTCTGGACGACCATTGACGTACGGGTTGACTCCGGCGAGTAGCGCGCGCGCACCGAGATATGGATAAGAGAAGTCGATCTGTCCTCCTTGCCACGTCCAGAGGTATCGCTCCCCTTCCGGGTTCATGAAACGACTCATGTCGCAATAGAGGACGGTGATCGAGACCGTACAGAGCACGATAAGCGCCCATCCTTGGAGCGCCGGGCATGCGGCAAGCGAGTTTTGATTTGGTGCGGCAGCCTCGTCTGGTAATGCCTTCATCACGCCTCGCGGGCTGGACGACTATGCGGCGGTCGGCCTGGCTGCCACAGTAGAAACAATCCCACCACCACGAGCAGCCCGAACAGTGCCACATCGAACGGTGGCCGCAGCCCCAACCAGATGCCGGCGTTGGTCGACCATTGAGACACAGGATACTGGCCGGCCAGGAACCGCGAGTAGGTGAACCCGTAGAGCGGGTTGGTGTCCGTTTCAGCAACCATGACGTCAACGGCCGCAATCACCGCCATGTTGGCGGCCGACAGCACCAGCGTCGTTGCGTAGAGCGCGCGCTCCAGGACCGGCAGCTCAGACATCTGGGGGAGCAGCATCACCAGCAATGGGATCGTCCCAATCAGGTACCGCGGGCCATTGCTGAAACCGGCCCACCACCCGTTGAAGCTCGCAACGAGGAGCAAGGTGGCAACAGTACCAAAGCCGCACACGCCGACCAGAGCACGTTCGCCGTCGCGCCAGCGCCGCCACCCCCCGACAGCTGCAAAGAGAAGCGCCGGACAGTACACGAATAGGCCTCGATATGGTGAGATGAGGAGCCGCCAGAGCGCTTCGGCATCGATGCCTCCAACCGCGCCCCACGCGTGGCCGGCGGAGACGAACACGGGATTGGTGGTGACGACCGTGGCCGTGAGCGCACCGCCGAACACGATTTTCTGGTAACTCAGCAGCAACAGGATCGGACCTGCCGCCCCTGCGGCAAATGCGGCGACCTGAGGCCATTTCCGGTCCCGGAAGATAACGGCCGTGCCGATGGCAGCCAGGCTGAAGACGGCGAGGTAGTCGATGAGGACGGCGAAGCCGGCACAACATCCAGCGACCAGGAGGCGCCGAATCGTACGATGGCGCTCGGAGACCGTCATCGGATCGACAACTGGGTCCCCGCCAGTGTGAGGCGTGCGCGCCGGCGGCCAGAACACCAGCGAGACGGCAACGAGCACACACGCCGCCGCTGTCGTGTGCCCCCAAAGCGACGTATCAAAAGGAAGGATCAGCGTGGCAAACGCGTAGGCGAGCGGCGGCAGCGCTGCAGCGCGCGCAGTCGAGCCTCGGGCCACCAGAAACAGGAACATGACGACGGAGGCCGCTGCATTCCAGACCGGGCCGGCCCACACATTGATCAGCCGAGCGTTGATCCGAGTCAGCGCCGCTGACTTCACGTCCGCGCCTGCGGTGGACTCAATCGCGTACAACAGCGCATAGAGGGGCACGCCAACCATCGACGCGCCAGGCGGCTTGTTGGAATAGAGGTGGCCGTCGGTGCCGCGCGCCCAATCGCCGGTCTGTACCTCGCGCTGGTCCCGTCGAGCGAAGCCGTCGATGCGAAGCGTCCAACGGTCCGGTCCGGGTTCCACGAACGTATAGATCGCCCCCAACCGGGCATTCTGGTTCCAGGACGTGTCGCCAGCAAAGTACGCGTGGCCGGTAAGAACAAGCGCGAAGAGAATGGCCGCGCGCATGGGCGTGTCTCGCTTCGAGACAGCCAGCCGTTGTCTGGCGGCGGAGTTGCGTTGAGCGCGAGCGTCGGAAGGCATGGCGCGGAGCGGTTGTGGCACGGATGTATAACACGACGGTGCCGTCGCGTCGTGCCGCTCAGTGCGTCAGGTAAATCGCGCCGTCTTCGATCGACAGTTGGATTCCGGCGGTTCGTGCCGCCTCCTGCAACGCCGCATCAAGCATGACAATCGGATCGGTGCTGACAGCCAGACGGCGCATGAGACCCTCGCCCTTGGCGGAACCGACCGACAAAGCGATCTTCAGGCCCTTGCGCTTGCACTTCACCGGTGTGCCATCCTCGAGCGTGACATTCATCGGCTTGATGAAGGCATCGACGTAGTGGACGCCAATACCGGACTTGTCGTCGGTCTTCTCGGGACGCTTGTCCAGGGCGGCCGCATTGACGTCGCAGAGTTTCGTCTTCATACCCGATTCCTCGTATACGCGTCCATCGCCTGCCTGAATGCCCTGATGTGTTCTGGCGTGCTGCCGCAGCAAGCCCCCAGAATATTCGCACCCGCCTCGAGCAGTGGCGCGACGCCGGCCACCATCTCGTCGGGCGTCTCATCGTAGACCACCTTCATCTGCACGAGTTTCGGCTGCCCCGCGTTCGGCTGCGCCATCACCGGCAGGTCGCTCACGCGGCGATAGCGTGTGACGGCCTCTCGCGCACGGGCCATGTCCATGCCCGTGCCGCAATTGAGCGCCACGATATCGGCGCCGTGTTGCTGCATGAACTCGGCGGCGCGCTCGGGATCGATGCCCATCATGGTTCGGAACGTGGCGCCATCGAGCGTGACGTCATAGGCCATAGAACCGATGATGCACGATGCACCGGCTTCCCGGGCAGCCTGAATGCCAATCAGCAGTTCCTCGAGCGAGGTTTGCGTTTCGATGATGATGGCGTCGGCGCCCGCCCTCACGAGCGCACGCGCCTGCTCGGTAAACGCCGAGCGGACCTGCGCCTCGGTAAAGTCCCCGTAAGGTTCCATCAGCCCGCCGAACGGTCCGATGTCACCAATCACGTAGCCATCCCGGTCTCCGAACGCCTCCCTCGCGATGGCGACGCCAGCCGTATTGACCGCTTCGACCTCGTCCGGATGTCCGTGGCGATTGAGCATGATGCGCGATCCGCCGAAGGTGTTGGTGAGAATGCAGTCGGACCCCGCCTCGCCGTACCGCCGCTGAATCGCAAGCACGCGATCCGGATGGGTGAGGTTCCAGGCCTCGCCGCAACTGCCCTGCTCGAGTCCGGCAAACATCAACTGCGTCCCCATGGCCCCGTCCCCGAGGAGCGGCCGCGCCGCAATGGCTTCGAGCAACGTCGGCTTCATGGGGGCGCGATCTCCTCGCGATGGGTGAGGGCAAAGTGAATGGTTTCGAGCACCAGGCCCCACTTGTGGAGCCGCGCATCAGACTCGCAGTAACAGGCTGGTCCCATCGCCGGGCGATCCCAGCTGAGGACCTCCGAAAGCGGCCGGCCGGTAAGTGGCTGCTCGGCCGCAATCGCGTCAATCAGGCCATGGTCGCGAATGTACTCGCACATGAACGGGTGACCGTCGTCATCGGAAGCTGGCGCACATTGTTCGTCCCGAATGGGATACCCCTCGTGGCCGGGACCAAGCGCGACAATGTACTGAAAGCTCAGCCGACGGCCCATGTTGCTACAGGTCGTGCCCTCATACAGGAAGCGAGCCGTAATCGAGCCGTCCGGCGCGGTCTCAATCGACAGCCGCTCGGTCGCCCAGCGCCGCAGTGCGGCTCGGTTCGTGCGGTATCGGACCCGGTCCGACGAGTCCCCCGATGCAGAAGGCTTCTCGATCTGCGGCTCGCCGCTCAGGGCCGGTTCGGCAGCTCGCGCATAGGGCACGCGGCGGAACTGACAGGGCGCGAACGAGCAGGCCTGGCAGGGGACGAGATCGCTCAAGCGACCGACGCGGTCCAGGTGACGTGTCAGCCCGAAGACGGCAAGCAGGGACTTTTTCGGACGCAGCATGCCCGACTCGAAAACCTCGATAGGACCGGGAAGCGCGTCGGACGGAAGCAAGGCGAACAACCGCGCCTGATCGGCGATATCCCACTCCGGATAGCCCGGACTGTAATGTGGCAGGACCGACATTCCGTGACGGTCCGCCCATTCGCAGAGTCGAGCTCCAACGGACGTCGTGAGATGTTCGACGACCGCCGATCCGAACATCTCGAGAAAGAAATATTCATCGGGTTTCTCCTCGAGCCACGCGCGCCGCGCCTGTTCCTCGAGTTCGGGCCCTGCACTCACCGCGACGAATACGATCGCATGCGCCCCAGCGTCGGCGAGCGTTCGATGAAGGCGCGGACTGGCAAGCGGGACGCCTTCGGCAAGGACAGCCTCGTCGCCGAGAGTCACGTCGCCAGTCTCCCGCGCATAAACCCAGGGCCGTCCGTGTGTGGCGTACCATGTGCGGGCCCAGTCGGCCAGGTCTCGTGCACGGCCCTCGAGCACGTGTCCCCGAGGGAAACCCAGCAGCCGCGTGTACTCGGTGCTGTCGACGTCGACGCGTGGCACCGTGTCTAGGAACTCCATCAACCCGCCACTTCCGGCTCGACGACGACAGGCGTGAACTGGCAGCCGAATACAAAGGAATCGAAGAAATCCGGGTGCGTCTCGAGCCGGCAGTGCTCGACTCGGCGCACGGCGTCCTCGAGTTCACGGCGCTTCGATATCGACAGCAAGGCCGTCGTCGCGCCCTCGATAGCGGCATTGCCGATGCGGACGACGCGGCCATCCGGCAGGTCAGGAATCAACCCAATGCGTTTTGCGGCCTCAACCTTGATGTGGCGGCCAAATCCGCCGGCCAGGTAAAAGACGTCGATGTCTTCGAACCGGGCGCCGTATTGGCTGATCACCGTCCGCAGGCCGGCCACGTTCGCGCCCTTGGCCTGCGCCAGCTCATTCACGTCGCGCTCAGACAGATGAACGTCGTGCTCGGCATCGAGCACGATGCGATCGGCGCCATCCTCGAATCGGCCCATGTGGTTCATGCGGCCGGTGCGGACGAGCTCGCTGAGCGCATCGATGAGGCCCGACCCGCAGATGCCCTGCGGGACGCCACCACCAATCACGCCCAGAGCGATCGACCCGTTGTCGTCGATCGACACGTCCTCGACGGCGCCCTCGAGCGCTGGCATTCCACACGCAATCGCGCCGCCCTCGAACGCCGGCCCGGCCGGGCAGGACGCCGCAAGCATGCGATGGCGGTTGCCTACGACGAGCTCGGTGTTCGTGCCGATGTCCATGACTGCCACCAGCCGGTCTTCGTGCATCATATCGACGGCGAGCATGCACGCGGCCGCATCGGCGCCTACATGCCCGCTGATGATCGGCGCACCGTACACGCGGGCTTTCGGATGAATCGGTAACAGGCAACGCCGGCCGGTTTCGACCAGCACGGTTGAGGTGCGCTCTCCGCGCGCCATCTCGATTTCGGTGATTGACTGGTACGGCGTCTGACCAATCGAATACACGTTCTGCCTGAAGAACAAGTCGCGCATCGTCGAATTGCCGACGACAACCATTTCGTAAATAGTCGCTGGATCGACCGGGAACTCCTGGATGACGTGGGTCAGGTAACCGGCGACAGTGCGTCGCAGGAGCTTTCCCGGGTGGACCGTGTCGTACTGAATGCGTGACATCACGTCCGACCCACCAAACCGCTGCGGATTCTCGAACGACGCATCGGCGATCTGGTCGCCTGTCTCGAGATTGAACAGACGCAGGACCACGGTCGTCGTGCCAAGATCCATCGCCAGTCCGTGAATTGGCGCCGTCGAACGGGCGATTTCCTCGCCTTGGAGCAGAATGCGATCGCCGTCGCGCGTGACGGCCGGATCGAGCCGCCGACCGGCCGCCATCGCGTCGGCGTCAAGGGCGTGCCGCTCAATGCGCATCTGCCCGCGACGCATCGTGTGGCAGCGCACGACACCCGTGCCACCGGTGGCGGCCGCCTGGCATGAGAGGCGAAACGGCGCGGTGAGATGTCGCTCGGCCGACGTCGGTGGCGTCAGCCACTCAACGCCGTCAGTAACTTCGACGACGCATTCTTTGCACTTGCCGTTCTTGAGGCAGGAGGTAGGCACCCGGACGCCGAGACGTTCCGCGCAGTCAAAGAGTGTGGCGCCGGGCGGCGCATCCGTCGTGAGTCCGTTGAGCGTCAGCGTGACGGGCAATGACTTGTCTTCTTTACTCGACGCGCGGGGCCCCACCCCCACGCGGTCTGGCTCCGGGTGCTTCGCTTCGCTCGCATCCTCGCAAGTCAGATCGGGGCGACGTCAGCACCAGGCTACCAATCTGCCTTGGCTTCGAGCTCGCGGATCACCGCGTCCGCAACATCCTGCGCGGTGCCTTCGCGTTCCTCCTCGTCGCTCCAGTGCCACTGGGCGAGGTAGTCGTCAGCTGCCGAGAGGCCGCGCTCGGCCGCCATCGCGTCAATCCTCGCCATGAACTTCTGCGGCAGCTCGATGCTGAGATCGGTTGACTCGTCCTCGACGCGCACCTGCGAGGGAATTTCCTGCCAGTACAACACCTTGTAGCTCGCCATGCTTACGCGGACTTTGCGGACAGCCGAAGGAACAGATCGACCGCCGCGGAGGCGTTGGCGCCGTAGCCGTCGGCGCCGATCTCATCGGCAAACATCTGGCTGATGGGCGCGCCACCCACGGCCATCTTGATATGCCCCTTGCCTGCTGCCTCGAATCCGTCGACGACAGTCTTCATGTAAGTCATGGTGGTCGTGAGCAGCGCGCTCATGCCGACAATGGTCGCGTTCACGCGATCGGCGGCAGCCATGAACTTCTCGACGCTCTGATCGACGCCAATGTCGTGCACCTCGAAGCCGGCGCCTTCAGCCATCATGCACACGAGGTTTTTGCCGATGTCGTGGAGGTCGCCGCGTACGGTGCCCATGAGCAGCACGCCGGCGGGCTGCGCGCCGCCCTCGCGCGCCGTAAGCAGCGGCTTGAGCACCGCCATGCCCGCCTTCATGGCCCGCGCCGCGATCAACACCTCGGGCACATACAGGATGTTGTGCTTGAAATCCTCGCCAACCACGCTCATGCCGGCAATCAGACCGTGGGTGAGGACCTCTTGAACCGGCCGACCTTCGGCGATCGCCGCACGCGTCATCGCCTCGACTTCAGTCGCCTTGCCTTCGTAAAGACACTGGTTCATCAACGCGTAGTCCGGCATCGCTACGCTCGGGGTCTCGCGTTGAACTGCTCGAGTGCCTGCTGCATGGCGACGATATTCTCGCGCGGCATTCCCGGGCTGACGCCACCACCGACCGACAGAATGATGCCTTCACCGCCGGCGCCCTCGAGGACGTCGAGCGTGGCCTCCTTCACCTCGTCGGGCGTGCCGCGCACGGCAATCTCGAGAGGATTCACATTGCCCATGAGACACATCCGATCGCCGACCCGCCGTTTCACTTCACGGATGTCCTTCTGCTTGCCCCAATTGAGCACGTTGAATCCGGCATCCGGGAGGTGATTCAGGCACGCGTCCACTTCCGCGTCATTGTGGTAAATCTTCACCCAATCCGTTGGAAACGCATCGCAGATCCGTTTGAGGTACGGGTGTGCGAACTCCAGGTAGTGCTCTTCGTTGATGAAGCCGACGATGTCGTCGAGGATGAAAATGCCTTCGACGCTGTCGCCGAGAATCTTGTGCTGCGCCTTGAGCCAGTCAATGATGACGCGTGTGCAGAGGTCGATGAGCCGGTGACAGCCCTCGGGGTTCTCGACCAGCTCGATCATGAGGTTCGTGGTGCTGCGGACGAAGCCGGCCGTGCAGAGCGGACCCCGCGCCGTGATGAGCGGCAGGATGTAGCCGTGGTCGAGGATTCGCTGCTTCACCATGCCGTAGCGGTGCAACGTGAGGGCGGCAAACGCGTCGGCCTCGACCTCGTATTCCGGAAACTCGTCGATGTCCTCGAGCCGGTAGAGAGTGTGGTACTCGCTCGGCGTGTTGTCCTGCCAGAACTTGATCTTCGCGCCGAGCACCGAGGGCTCGGCCGCCATGCCGTATTCCATCCACCAGGAGGGGACGAAGATGATGTCGGGATACTCGCGCATGATCTGAAGGTTGGACTGGAACCAGAGTTCCGGATCCAGGTAGTAGTCCATGTGCTTGATTCCGAGGTAGCCGGGAATCCACGGACTATCGACGATCAGCGCCATCGGCACCCGGTCCATCTTCTCGAGGCGGGCGGCCCGCTTGAAGGTCTCCCACTGAAGCGGCAACATCGAGAGAGGATACAGGAAACCGGTTCCATGGACGGTTAGGCGTCGGTCCTAACGGTGCTGTTGGTGCGATAGGTCCTTTAAGGGTCCGTGAGTCTTTCAGCACCGTCCTCCGTGCTGAAAGTCCGCGGACCGATGGACCAAAGGACCGAAGACTAACCAAAAGGACCGAGAGGACCTAAAGGACGAAAGGACCAAAAGGACCGAGTCGATCTTCTACCGGATCGCCGCCGCCGGCATCTCGAAGCTCAGCTTCGGATTCACCGGCATCTTGTCGGGCACGCCGGCCGTCGTCTGCATGATCCGATCGAGCTCGGTTCGCAGTTCGGCGAGCTTGCCCTGCGCCGAGGGCTCGTCGATGAGGTTGTGCTGCTCCTTCGGGTCGGCCTTGATGTCGTAGAGTTCGGCCTTCTCGGTGTCGGGCTGCCCTTCCCCATTCGGGTAGTGGATGTACTTCCAGTCGTCGGTACGCACGCCGCGAACGTTCGGGGTATAGGGAAACTCGGTCTCGAAGTTGTACTCGTACATCCAGGACTTCCGCCACGCCGCGGGGGTGCCAGACAGAAGCGGCTTCACGGACATCCCGTCGATGGGAGAAAACGGGGGCTGGCCGCACAGGTCGAGCACGCTTGGCGCCACGTCCATATTGAGCACCATTTCAGTCGCCACGCGCGGCGTCTTCGCGACTTCCGGGTAACGGACGAGCATCGGAATGCGCACGCTCTCTTCCCACATCGTGCGTTTGTCGATTGAGGCGTGCTCGCCGAGCAGGAACCCGTTGTCACCGGCAAAAAGGATGATCGTGTTATCGAGTTCGCCCTTGGCTTTGAGCACGTCGTAGAGCAGGCCCACGCTGTCGTCCACCGAAAGAATCGTGGCGTGGTACGTGCGAACGAAGTCCGCGTAGTCCTTGGCCCCGTACAGCGGCCCCTCGATGCCGTGCCAGGTCTTGATGCGCTGCTTCACCCAGTCGGGAGTGCCCGGTGGCAAAGCCGACGAGGGCGGCGGTACCGGGACATTGTCGAAGACATGCGCATACTTGGGTTCGGGAATCCACAACCCGTGCGGCGCCTTGTGGCCGATCTCGAGCGAAAATGGCGGCGTAACAGTCTTCAGCCAGTTGGCGGCAAGCTCGGTGACGGCGTGTGTGTAGTAGTCCTTGACGAGTTGCCGCGTGCCATTGATGTTGAACTCGGTGTCGTAGTACTTGCCTTGCCCCTTGTGGCTCGCCCAGTAAGTGAAACCCGACCGATGCTCGTCGTTGTTTTCCCCCATGTGCCACTTGCCGATGTAGGCCGTCGCGTAGCCGGCTTTCTGCAGCACCTTGGGATAGCTCGGCAACGCGTCGGGGTATTCGGTGAAGTTGTTGAAGATGCCGTGGCCGTGCGCATAGCGGCCGCTCATGAAGCTCGCGCGGCTGGGCGAACACAGCGAGCTGGTCGCAAACGCGTTGGCGAAGCGCACGCCTTCATTCGCCAGCCGGTCGAGGTTGGGGGTCTTCAGAAAAGGATGACCCGCAACGCCGAGACAGTCCGATCGTTGGTCATCGGTCAGGATGAACACAACGTTGGGAGACTTGCGCGTGCGGCTGCACGCCACGAACGGGGCTACGCCCAAAGCTGCGGCGGTACCCGCGAGAAATTCTCGGCGATTCCATGTAGCCATGTGACTCCTCGTGCATATAATGTTCGATCTCAGCCAATCACTGCGCCCGCGAGGAGTCGTCAATGACGAACTATCAACACACGATTCGTTTGGTCGCGCTCTCGGCCCTCGCCTTGACCGCAGAGCTTATGGCCCAGCAGGTTCCATCGGCGCCGGTGCCCGGAGCCGCTCCAACCGGCCGCGGAACCGGACAGGCTGCTGTGCCGGGTCGAGGCCCGTCCCCGCCGGCCGTCGTCTCTCCCGAAGTCTCAGCAGACCGTCACATTACGTTCCGATTGTCAGCGCCGCAGGCCCAGGCCGTGCGCCTCAACGCGGGTGACATTCCCAACATGGGACAGGCCGCTGCGCTCACCAAGGGCGAAAACGGCGTGTGGTCCACCACGGTCGGCCCCGTCGAGCCTGGCGCTTATCGCTATACCTTCAATGTGGACGGGCTCGCGGTGCTCGATCCGCGCAGTCCGGCGACAAGCGAGTCGAACAACAACGTCTGGAGCGTCGCCTACGTCTCCGGGTCCGACATGTTCGACACGAAAAACGTCCCGCACGGCGCTGTGGCTGCGATCACCTATTACTCGACGGCCCTCAAGCGCGACCGGCGCATGCACGTCTACACCCCGCCGGGGTATCAGGCGAGCCGCGACAAATACCCTGTGTTCTACCTGTTGCATGGTGCTGGTGATTCCGACGACTCATGGACGTCGGTCGGGCGAGCGGGCATCATTCTCGACAACCTCATTGCCGCGAAGAAGGCCAAGCCGATGATTGTCGTGATGCCGGCCGGTCACACGAATGGCCCCACGCCGGGCCGGGGCGCTCCGGCGCCGGCTTCCACGGTCGCGCCGGGTTCACCCGATGAGTTCACGCAGGACTTCGTCGCTGACATCGTGCCTTACGTTGAAAAGAACTACCGCGTCATCGCCGAGCGCCAAAGCCGCGCGATTGCGGGTCTCTCGATGGGCGGTAGCCAAACGCTCAACATCGCAATTCCGCACCTCGACGACTTCGCCTACATTGGCGTCTTCAGTTCGGGCTTACTTGGCGGGGGTGGCCGGGGGCGTGGTGCCGCGCCCGCACCCGGAACCGCTGCGGCTTCGGGAACGGCAGCCCCGCCCGCGGCGGCCGCGCCAACGCCGCCGTTTGGTAGTGCATGGGAAACGCAGCATCTTGCGATGCTCGACAGCTCCTCGCTAAAAAAGGGTCTTAAAGTCGTCTGGTTCAGCACCGGCAAAGACGATGGACTCATCGCGACAGCGACGCGTCCGACGGTCGATTTGCTCAAGAAACACGGCTTCACCGTCCAGTTCACGGAGAGCGCGGGCGCGCATACGTGGCTCAACTGGCGGAACTATCTCGTGGAGTTCACGCCGCTACTCTTCCAGTAACGACAAGACCTCCGGATCTGCTGCGTCGAATCCCAGCCGGGCAGCCAGTGAGTCTGACGCACCAGGGACACATGTTTTCCCGGCCGGGATTGCTCTCGTCGAGGTGTTCGTCGTGAATTCACAGCAGAACTGCGGCATGCCGCTTGCCCCCCGGTCGGCAGTTCACCAGAGCACGGTTGCAGCTCTGGTTCTATTCGTGGCCCTCAGTCTTGGCGTGGGCCGCGAAGCAAGCGCGCAGGACACCCCGGATGCTCCAGCCCTCCCGGCGTCAGCCTTGGTCTCAGAGGCGGACGCGTCAGCCACAATCGTCCAACGCTCCGTCAAAGCTGACACCCAACAGCCCACGAGTCTGCTGCCTGACCTGCGCAAGGCACCGCCGGCCGAGTTCTCCCGGTCGCCAATGCTGGTGTTCCTCTACGGATTTACGGCAGGGACACAGGCGATGGATATCCACTCCACCCGTGTGGCACTCGAGGCAGGGGCGTATGAGAGCAACCCCTTCATGAAGAAGGTTTCCGTGCATACGGGCGGCCTCATCGCGACCAAGGCCGCCATGACCGTCGGCACGATCGTCATAGCCGATAGAATCGCCCGCCATCACAAGACAACGGCGATAGTCACGCTGATTGGGATCAACGTGGTCAATGTGTGGGTAGCCCATCACAACTACGCGGTGTCGAGAAGCTTGCGTTAGCCCCCTACAACTGGCCGCCCCGGCCGGTTTTGCTATCGCGCGGTGCTTCGGTGACCGATAATCTCTTCTGTCCCCACCTCTTGGAGGCACCATGGCCGCGCGTCCCCTCTGGAAGGGCTCCCTCAAGCTCAGTCTGATTGCCATTCCGATCCGTGTGTTCCCAGCCACCGATTCGGCGAGCGATGTGTCGTTTCGCCAGATCCACCAGCGTTGCGGCAATCCCATCAAACTCAAGAAGTGGTGCCCTGTGTGCGAGGTCGAAGTAGGGGCCGAGGATCTCGCCAAGGGCTACGAATTTCAGAAGGGCCAGTTCGTCCTGATTGAGACGGACGATATCAAGGCCGTCCGGCCGGTATCGACCCACACGATCTCCATCGCACAGATCGTCGAGGGCAGCCGCGTCGACCCACTGCTCATCGAGAAGCCGTACTACGTGGCGCCAGACAATCAGAATGCCGGCTCGGCCTTCGCGGTGATTCGCGACGCGCTTGGCGAGCGCGCCGCGGTGGGTAAGGTCGCGTTGCACGGCCGGGAGTTCCTGGTGGCGTTGCGCGCGCGCGAGAGCGGTCTCGTGATGTACACCCTGCGTCACGGCACCGAAGTACGATCGCTCTCCGGCATTGGTGAGCTGGAGTTCGCCCAGGCGACTGTCAAGAAGGAAGAACTGAAACTCGCCCAGCAGATCCTCACGAGCTTCGAGAGCGACGTGGATCTGTCCAGCTATCACGACGACTATCAGGACGCGTTACGGGCGATGATCGATGCAAAGGTCGCCGGCCAGGAAATCGTGGCTCCGGAAGAGCCAGCACAGCCCAAAGTCGTAAACCTGATGGACGCGTTGCGTCGCAGCCTCGCCGAGGTGAAGGCCGGAGGCAAACCCAAGCCACGAGCCGTGGCGCCCGAGGCCGGACGTCCGAAACCCGAGCCGGCGCGCATGACGAAGGTGCGCGCGAAGCGTTCACGACGAGCGTCGTAATCTACCGCACCCAACCCGTCCAGGCCGCACTGCCGACACCCCACGCAGCGGCGGCGAGCACGATCGCTACAGCGCGACGCGCAAGGACGAAGCGGGTGGCGTGGGCCGAAGGCTGCCACACTCCGACCAGCCCCCGGCTGGCAAGCAGGATCACTGCGGGATAGACCGCCAGATTCACGCGTCCAAGAAATTCGATGACATAAGGGCCGTACTGCGGCCCGGTGCGGCTCACGGCACCAACGACGAGGAAGACCAGCCAGACGGCCAGCCACGCAATGATGAGATGGGACGGTCGGGCGCCGGCTCCTGACACGCGGATGGCTCCGAGTCCCAGGACTGTCAGCCCGAGCAGCGGCCAGCCCAGCTGGTCCCGAATCTGCCAAAGCGCCGCCCTGGCGCGAGCTGGCCGCGATGACCACAGGATCTCCGCACGCGTCCGTGCGTCGGTGGCGTCGGCGGCCGGACCGGCCGCAGGCGCACTCGACGGAGCGGGGACGACGTCCGCAACGCGTGCACGCATCCGCGCGATTGCCTGCAGGTAATCGTCCATGAACTGGCCGTAGTAGGTCACCCAGGCGAACGCCAAGGCGAGCACCGTCGCCGCGACAAGCGACATCGCTGCGGCCCGCGACTCGCCACCAGTTACAAAGCCAATGGCGACGACCGCAGCAATCGTCGAGAGAAGCAGGACGATCGTGGTGATGTGCGCAGAGAAAGCCAGCGCGAGCAGCAAGGCGATGCCAACGATCTTCAGGGCGCGGTGTGGTGTCGGTCGAGCAAGCGTCGCGGCGGCAAGCGCGATGAGCGCGACAGACTGAGCGAACGCGTTCGTCAGATTTCCGTTGGCGATGACCATGTAGGGCAGCGGCACCGCGTGAAAGAGCGCGACGGCGGCGACGCCGATTGATGGCCGGTTCCAGGCTCGCACAGCCACGAGATACAAGAGGCCCCCGGCAATGGCTTCAGAGGAGGCCACGACGATGCGCAGGAGCACAACCAGCGCTTCGGTGGTGTGAGACGTGAGGCCGGCCCACGGCGCGGCAAAGACATACAGGCCGATGGCGTAAGGAAATCGGGTCTCGCCCACTTGCTGCCTGAAGATGTACTGCCCGCTCAGCACGTCGCTCAGCCGGTGGGCCTGAAAGACTGAATCGCCAAGCGGCATCGACGGGTGGAAGAGGGCCGCGAGCTTGAGGATGAGCGCCCCCGCCGAGAGAGCAGCAGCGATGAGCGCCGGCCGCTGTAACGGCCGGCGCCGGATTGCCTCGATGATCCGCACGATGAGGAGAAAGGCTCCGGCGACCGAGAGCGCCATGACCGCTGTGGTTGACGAGTACTTGAGGAAAGGCGCCGCACCGGATGTAGACAGCACCGCGAACCCGAACGCGACGATCGCCGGGATGATCAGCGCCTCGATGAGCCAGCCGCCTGCGAGCGCCACGGCCAGCCCCATCGCAGCAGGAATCACTGCCGCGTACAGCGACTGACCGAGGGGTGGCAACACCCATCGACTTGCCGGCTCGCATCGGACCCAATCCACCTGCACGCCAAGCGTCCGGGGATCCCCGCCACCTGGATTCCAGTTCGGCTCGCTCGCAATGGCAATCGTCGCGCCGCGGGCTGATCGTGGCGGCAATGAGAACCTCAGTTCGTCAAATGCGGCCGTGACGGCGGCCGTGGTGACGAGCCCATTGTCGACATGCAATTCGACCGAAGTCGGCGGAGCATTCGCGGCCCGCGGCGCGCGGAGGCGGGTCACGCACGACCAGGCGACACGCCTGTCGAGGTCACTGAGCCGCAAGAGTGCCCGGCCGGCCGTCCACTGGACGGTCTCTCCGCCATCGCTTTCGGGGCCGTGAAAACCGGCGGCGGCAGGCCTGGGTATCAGGCGATTCATGTCGAATCCGACGTGGCGATGACGGATGGACACGGCGCCGAAAAGGAGGACGCCCGCCAGCGCCGAGGCGAGAGTGGCCGCAACCGCACGACTGGTGACAGTCATCGCGGCCCGGCGAGGATGTACTTGGAAGAAAGCTGGGGGCCCGGCCCGGACAAGGCGCGGCTAGAGCACGGGCAGCGCGCGGCGAACCGCGCCACCGAAGCCGCGAATGGCACCAACGATGGATGAGCCGGTCTTGACGCTGGTCTTACGAATTGACGTCCCAGTCTTGCGGAACGCGCCAGTGATGAACCCATCACCGTCCTCATCGAGAGCCCGCGCAACAGGCGCCCCGGCATGGACCATCAGAGGATAATCGGCTTCAGCCGACTCGGCAGGCACGTCTGACTGGACAAACGAAACAACTGACTGCTCGACGGCCGGCGGGGGGTCGATTTCGAGCGCCGCGAGAGGGACGTTGGCCCCAAGAGCCTCGGCCGGTATAAGCGCTGCTGCCAGGACTGTCTGCGTCTGGACGTTCGAACTAGTCGCGGTGGACGCGGGCGCCGCGACGGCGCGCGCCCGGAGAGTTGCCCTCGCTGGCGTGGGGTTGATCGAGCCGGGTCCGGCAGGGATCCCCGACACGGTCATTTGGACCGGCGGGCTCACGCGAACATTGGCGGGGATAGGCAGGCCGCTCATCGATGGCCAATAGTCCACAAGCGCACCAATTCCTGCGAGCATGCCCAGGCCAAGAACGGCCAGCGCTTTCGTGTACAAGTCGTGGACCGAATAACCCTGCACGGGCTTAGTTTAGCAATCTCGCCGGGTGTCGGAACGGAAAAATCTGTTATCGGTCAGTCCGTCCTCGCCCAACCAGGGGGCGCAGAAGGGCCATGAGTATCAGAACAAGGCCGAATGTGCAGACAATCGCGGCTCCCGTGGGCAGATCGAACTGGACCGACAGGTACATCCCGAGCATCGAGACGATGACCCCCATGGCCCAGCCAATGGCAAGGCGCGGTCCGATGTGCCGCGCCCAGAGCATCGCGCCAACCGATGGCACGATCAGGTAACAGAAAACGAGGAGTACGCCGGCGATGGCAACCGACCGTGTGACGACCAAACCAAATGAGGCGTAGAAGAGAAAATCCCAGAACCTGACCGAGATGCCCCGGGCGCTGACGGCGGCTGGGTTCACCGAAATCTCGAGGAAACGCCGACGAAACACATAGTGAAAGAGGGCAATCAGCAGGTAGATGGCCCCGGTGATCCACACCTCTCCCCACTGCACCGACAGGATGTTGCCGACGAGCATGTCGCGCAGATGCTCGGCCTCTCCCGTGGACTTGCTCATCGTGATGATGACGGCGGCCGACGCCACAGCGTAGGAGATGCCGATGATGGCTTCCTGAGGGATGTTGGCTTCGTGACCTTTGATCATCGCGAAGATGAATGCCCCGATGAGCGTGAACGCCAGGCTCATCCAGTAGATTGCCGGGTCGTGGGGATCGTGGCCTTGCCAGACGGCAATGGCAGCGCCGAGCGAGGCAATCTGTGCGAGTGACAAGTCTACGAAAATGACACCGCGCTCGACGACGTGCAGGCCGAGATAGGCGTGGATACCCGCAATGATGAGACTGGCAGCAATTGGCGCCGCGAGAAACGACAGGATGACTGGATCCATAAAGGGGCGCGGGAACGGCGCCTGGCCGCTCCCGCGTCGGAGCTCCTACTTGCCGGTGATCTTCTTGAGCGCCGCGACCACGAGATTGACGTCGTAGTCGAAGAGCGAAATGTAGTCGGTCGCTTCCTTCGCACCCCCAACCGACGGCGACAGTTCAAGCACGATTCCGCCCGTCTGCGTCGCAATCGCGCTCGGCGTTTTCTTGT
>Ga0190274_10000808_pt1 | contig 18213 bp, 14 predicted proteins | sample Popmic531T_FD_133002 | JGI IMG/M metagenome (GOLD analysis project Ga0190274, IMG submission 133002) | Populus adjacent soil microbial communities from riparian zone of Yellowstone River, Montana, USA - 531 T | ecosystem: Environmental > Terrestrial > Soil > Riparian zone | place: USA: Montana... | reverse complement strand
TTTACTCTTGATGCAATGTCTGACATGATGAGATATTTTAGTTAAATATGGCTGCAAAAATAGAATATTTGAATTAACTACCGCATTTACAGCGTTTTTTTCTTCTTGCTCGAAACTTACTGAGTATTAAGGATTAGGATCAGAAGTTTACCAGAAAATGTAATTGCCAACGGTTGATAGTATCAATTTAAGTTGTAAATTGAAATCCTGCATTGATACTAAGCTAAACCAACTATGGCTCTGAAAATAATAGATTTTGGCACTCCTGAATACCGGCAAATGATAAAGATGCGGGAAGAAATTCTGCGCAAACCACTTGGTCTTAGTTTTACTGAATCAGAAATTGAAACTGAAAAAGAAAATCTTCTTATCGGTGCTTTTGAAGATGAACAAATGCTTGGCTGTTGTATGATCGTTGAAATGGATCCACGCAAAGCCCGGCTAAGACAAATGGCCGTACTAAATAATTTACAGGGAAAAGGAATTGGAAGAGCTCTTATACAATTTGCCGAAAACCTTGCAAGAGATCATGGTTATAGGATCATGAGCATGCATGCAAGAAAACCTACGGTTCCCTTTTTTGAAAAGATGGGATATAAAATACACGGACCTGAATTTATCGAGATCACTATCCCGCATTATGAAATGGTGAAAGAATTGTGAGGAGAGACGTTCGAGCTACCAGCTATTTATTTATTCTTAATTTTCTCTTTCAACAACTGTCTTAATTCAAACACTTCATCTGTTGATCTGCATCCGGATTTTGGAACAAGAAAAAAAGTACGGCTATCAAAATACAAATAAAAAAAATGCGGGCTTTCCAAAAATGCGGTTAATACATTCCACGGCCAGTTACGAGAACCCCTTTCATTCCCTAATGAAAAACCGGTTTCTTCAAAACTCATTTCAAAATGATCTTTGAAAGTTGATGTACGCCTATAAATGATCTCGGGTAATAAAAACCAAACGCTTATCATCAACAAAAACCAAAGAAGGCTGCCTATAAAAAAAGCAAGTGCAGTAACGATCTTAAAATAAAATAAAGTAGCAGAAAGTAAAGCAAAAACATTTACTACAATGATCATAAGTCGCAGCTCAGGCCTTGTAATAAAATGATAGCGCAAACCTTGCATCACTTTAGATTTTTCATATGAGAAATGAATAGTCATTAGTTATTGATTCCTTAGTTCTTTTTCATTTACACTCCATTCGCCAAGATTTTCTCCTTTTAAGCCCAGGTATTGAACAGTCATTTTTCTCTCCCCTCTTTTACCTGAAAAAGAGAATTTTGCATAGTTCTGTTTCTGATCAAAACCGATAACCCTGTAAGGATTATTTTTTTCAGCAGCACCAAAAGGATAACCAGTTGAAGTAAGCGCTGAAACGGTAATATCATACAAGGGATAATGACCAGGGCGATCTACTTTTAATATTTCACTATGATGACGGTCACCGGTAAGAAATACAACACCACTTATCTTATACTCCTTAATAAAATTCATCAATTCATCATACTCTGCAGGGAAATCCCACCATTTATCAAAAGGCGAAACAGGATTTAATACCTGGCTGCCTACTGCTACAATTTTGAATGTTGCAAAACTGTGCAACAAAGAATTCTTCAGCCAATCCATTTGTTCTTTACCCAACATTCTTTTTTCAGGATTTGGCTTCCCCTCTACTGAATCTTTTATCCTGTCTTCGCTACGCCACCAACGATCATCTGTCATAAACACTTCTACATCTGCCCAACTGATCATTGAATAAATCCCTTGTCCATTTTCACCATAAGATGGATTGCAGAAATAATTCATGAACACTTTTCTGCTTGCATCTTTCAGAATATAATTTTTACCAATATCGTTCGGACCATAATCATGATCATCCCATATGCCATATTGTGGCATTGACTTCAGAAAATTTTGCAGTATAGGTCTTGACCGGTCATGTGAAGCCCTGTACCATAAACCCCATTCACTATTATAATCTACATCTCTTGTGTACCACGCATCACCAAGCCAAAGCATAAAAGCTGATTTTTCTTTAGCCATTGTTTCGAAAATGGAAGAATCCTTCCCATAAGGCACGGCCGGTCTGTCCAATCTTACCAGGTCAGTATATTGCCTGTCATAAGCCGGTTCATTAAAATAAGCGCAGCTTCCTGTTAAAAAAGAAAAATCAGGAACAGGTTTTCGATATGGCCAAAGATCTTTTGTTGTAAACTGACCTTTTGCCGCAGATGGTTTTCCATCAATTATAAATTGATACTCGTAAGTAGTGTTAAACTCCAAACCGCCAACTGTTACTTGTAGTGGGTTAAAATCATTTCCAAGCTGACCTTTATATAAAACAGTTTTTGTTTTTGTATCGCCTTTCTTTTTATACTGAAGTGAAACTGACTTTACCTGTGGGGTTACTTCAATCCAGACTTTTGCATCGCGGTATTCTATTGGCCCGAGCATTGGACCCGACACTACCTGCGATCTTACAGTTGTAATCAAAAAAAAGAAAATTGCCGTGAGTAATATAGTACGAGTCATTATTCAAAAGAATTTGTGACAAGTTACTTGGAAAATGATTTCGGCAAATAAAAAAACCGGGGAAATAACTCCACGGTTTTAAAATTAGTTATAGTGATACCTTATTTATTCATCATCTGTTTTGCCTCAATGCTAAGTGTAGCATGCGGCACGGCTCTTAACCTTGCTTTGTCGATCAGTTTACCAGTAACACGGCAGATGCCATACGTTTTATTTTCTATCCGCATCATTGCTTTTTCAAGATGATCGATGAAAGTGATCTGGCGGCTTGCCATTTGGCTAAGCTGTTCTCTTTCCATACTTACACTACCATCTTCCATGGTCATGTAACGGCCCTCGTCCATATCGCCACTTTCGTCTTTACGGGTAATAAGACCTTGCAGGTAGTTCAATTCCTTTTTTGCAGCATCTAGTTTCTTCCCGATTATTTCTCTGAACTCAACTAATTCTGCATCGGAATATCTATGTACCGGAGCACCTGGATCCACTGCCTGTGAATCAAGCACAGATTTAGTAAACTCAGGTTCATATTTCTTAACTGACTTTGTGGTTGTTTTCGGTATCACAACTTTCCCGGGTTTAGGAGGTTCCTTTTTCACAATTTGTTTTATTTGGGGTTTTACGGAAACTAAAGATTTGTGTTCATGACCAGGCGCCTTTTTTTCAACTGGTTTCACCGGCTTTTCAGCAGGTTTTTTTGCAGCAACCTTAGCTGCTGGCTTTTGCGGAATTGCTTTTTTCACTATTGGTTTAGCCGCCTTTTTAGGGGCCGCTTTTGCAGCGGGTTTTTTAGGTGCCGGCTTTTTTGTTGCTTTTTTCACTGGCTTGCTAGCTTTTTTTGATGCAGGCTTTTTCTTGGTAGCCATTCGGTTAAGCTTTTTTTGAAACAATCACTTTTAGTTGAATATCATTCACTTCAATTTCTATTCCACTATTATTTTCGGTTAAAAATTCCAGTTTATCTGCCAGAATTTCGGCGCAAATATACTCTTTAAACTGAGCTAACGAATTTTTTAATCCATTCTCTGCCGCAACTTGTACTTCGATCCTGTCTGTCAGTTCAAAGCCACTATCCTTGCGGATCTTCTGGATCCTGTTTACAAACTCCCGTGCATTTCCTTCGTGCTCTAATGCTTCACTTATCGTTACATCCAGTGCTACCGTCAGAAGTCCTTTACTGGCCACCAACCAGCCTGGAATATCTTCACTTGTTATTTCTACATCCGAAGTTTGTAATATTAAGTCATCGCCATCAACTGACAAATTATATTGCCCATCTTTTTCCAACTTACGTATTTGATCCTGGTCAAACTGGCTCAACAATCCGGCTACTGTTTTCATCTTAGGCCCAAGTTTTTTACCAAGTGCCACAAAATTTGGTTTGATCTTTTTGCTGATAAAAGTATTGTCCGGATTTAAATAGTCGATCTCTTTTACATTCACTTCAGCTTTTACCAGGTCTTCCACTTTTTTCAGCTGTTCTTTCATCGAAGCGTTCAAAACCGGGATCAAAACCTTTTGCAGCGGTTGACGAACTTTAATATTTTGTTTTTTACGCAATGATAAAATAAGTGATGAAGTGTCCTGTGCTAACTGCATTCTTTCTTCAAGTGATGTATCTATTACTTTTTCATCAGCAAAGGGAAAGTCTGCATGATGTATTGATTCCACTTTAAAACGACCAGTGATAGCATTCAAATTGCTAAAAATTGCGTCGCTAAAGAATGGAGAGATTGGAGCGATCAATCTTAAAACCGTTTCCAAACATTCATACAAAGTTTGATAAGCACAAACCTTGTCATGTTCATATTCTCCTTTCCAAAAACGACGACGGCAAAGACGAACATACCAATTGCTCAAATGCTCATCAACGAAATCTTCTATTACTCGACCTGCCTGTGTTGGTTCATAATCATCCATGAACTCATTTACTTTCTTTACAACTGTATTAAGTGAAGAAAGTATCCAGCGATCTATCTCCGGCCTTTCAGCTAATGGAACATATTTTTCTTTAAATGAAAATCCGTCAACGTTGGCATACAAAGAAAAAAACTGGTAAGTGTTATAAAGAGTACCGAAGAATTTACGTTGAACTTCTTTAATACCATCCAGGTCAAACTTCATATTATCCCATGGAGATGCATTGGTAACAAGGTACCATCGTGTAGCATCAGCGCCGAAAGATTCAATTGTTTTAAATGGATCAACAACGTTTCCAAGACGTTTACTCATTTTATTGCCACTCTTATCAAGCACTAAACCATTTGACACACAAGTTTTGAATGCAACTGAATCAAAGACCAACGATGCAATTGCATGAAGTGTATAAAACCATCCTCTTGTTTGGTCAACACCCTCGCAAATAAAATCTGCAGGAAAGCTTTGCTTAAATGTTTCTTTATTTTCAAATGGAAAATGCCATTGAGCATAAGGCATAGCACCACTGTCAAACCAAACATCGATAAGATCAGGAACCCTTTTCATTGGCTTTCCTGATTTGCTTACAAGAATTATTTCATCAACATAAGGTTTGTGCAGATCAAGAATTCCTTCGTGTAAATAATGTTTGTTTACATCGCCACCCAATACTTCATTGGCTTTGCGAATTCCTGTATTTAATTCTTCAATTGAACCAACGCAAATTTCTTCTTCCCCATCTTCCGTTTTCCAAATTGGTAACGGTGTTCCCCAAAATCTTGAACGGCTGAGATTCCAGTCCACCATATTCTCCAACCAATTGCCAAATCTTCCTTCACCTGTTGATTTCGGTTTCCAGTTAATAGTTTTATTCAATTCAACCATCCTATCCTTGATCGCTGTTGTTTTGATGAACCATGCATCAAGAGGATAATAAAGGACAGGTTTGTCTGTACGCCAACAATGGGGATAGCTGTGTTCATATTTCTCAACCTTAAAAGCTCTATTCTCTTTCTTAAGTTTAACCGCTATATCAACATTTACATCAACATAATCTTTCTGGTCCTTATAATTCTTTACATAGCGGTTGCTGAATTCACCCAAACCATCTACAAACTTTCCTTCACGATCAACCATTGTAAGGATTCCGATATTATATTTCTTACCAACACGATAGTCATCTGCACCAAATGCGGGAGCTGTGTGAACTATACCTGTCCCATCTTCAGTAGTTACAAAATCTCCAAGCAAAACACGAAATGGCATTGCATCCGGAGTTACTTCAAGTATCTTTTCTATTGAATTGGATTCGTAAGGGAGAAGCTGCTCATATTCGCAACCTTCTAATACTTCTCCTTTAAATTCAGCCATTATTTTCCATGGCAATAATTTCACATCAGATGAATAATTATCAAAGTCACCGTTTTCGCCTTCTGGTTTGAAATACTTTCCAAGTAAAGCTTTCGCCAGAATAACATTGATAGGCAAATGGGTATATGGATTAAATGTTTTTACAAACACATAATCAATTTTTGGACCTACTGTCAGACCTAGATTTGAAGGCAAAGTCCATGGTGTGGTTGTCCACGCCAAAAAAAATATATCTCCAGTCATTAACTCTTCCAGGTTAATATCCTGAAACCATTGGCTATTTACTATTGGCTTACTTACTATTTCAGCTTTGAACATTGCTACACAACTCGTATCCTTTACATCTTTATAAGTACCAGGTTGATTCAATTCATGTGAACTCAAACCAGTTCCAGCAGCAGGAGAATAAGGTTGAATGCTTACACTTTCATACAACAATCCTTTTTTATATAACTCACTCAACAACCACCACAAAGTTTCGATGTATTCATTCTTGAAAGTGATATAGGGATCATTGAGATCAACCCAATAACCCATCTTACGGGTTATATCATCCCACTTGTCTTTATAACGAAGTACAGCCTCCCGGCATTTCTGGTTATATTCTTCAACCGAAATCTTTTTGCCGATATCTTCTTTTGTGATGCCTAATTCTTTTTCAACCCCAAGCTCAATTGGCAAACCATGTGTATCCCATCCACCTTTTCTTTTTACCTGGAAACCTTTCATGGTTTTATAGCGGCAAACAAGGTCTTTTAATGTTCTTGAAATGACGTGATGAATGCCGGGCATACCATTAGCGCTGGGCGGACCTTCATAAAAAACAAAAGGAGTGGCGCCTTCACGAAGAGACACACTTTTTTCAAATGCCTGTTTCTCTGCCCATTTGGCCAGTATTTCCTGTTCGATTGATGGTAAATTGAGTTGCTGGTATTCCCTGTATTTCTGACTCATAAAAAGTCTGCGAAGTTAAGGGAAAAAGGCTGCCCTGTAAAGGCTTTTATAAAGCAAACGCCTTCCGTCAAGAAGGCGTTTTAATCATTTAATGAGCTATTTCTTAGTTGACTTTGGCCGATGCTTTATCATCATGCCCGATGAACTTTGTGATCTCATTTTTGATCCTATTATCAATTTCAGCTTCGTTTACTTTCTTTGCTGCATAATCCTTTCCAAGGTTGATCAGGTATTCATGCAAAAATTTATCACCGATCTTATTTTTAAGTGAAATGCTTTCATGTGTATTAATATAGTCGGCCCATATTTTTCTTACCCGGCCCCAGTAATCAGAATTTTTTTCCCAGTATTCTTTTGCCGCAACACATTCTTTTTCATCAATTCGTTTATAAATGTTGTGCCCTTTTTCTTCTACTAGTAGTTTATCTGTACCGTTGCTGCGGATTATTTTCTGATTGTCTTGTTCATGCAGGTAGCCGCTATCAGTAATATTCAACCTGTTTGTTCTTTTTAAAATATTATAATCATTGCGAACAGAATATTCTCTTCTTGGCAGTGGTGCGTCTGTAGTGTTTTGCCAAATGATCTTCCCATCAATATTTACAAACTGGCTATAACCCTGGTAGCGGGGTTCGTCAGCTACTTCCCATACAGTTTGTGTCCATTTACCTTTCACCTGTTCAGCAGGTACAGCTTCTTTCACCCATGTTCTGTCTCCTTTGTACTTCCAGATAACAGGATTTTCATATGTCCATTCTTCACGCCAGTGTTTTACCACGGTATTTTGACCAACGATCAACAAATGCTGAATTACTATTTTCTTATCACTTACTTCAATTGGCAAAGCCAGCTCTGCTGTGCCACCCGTTTCTTCACGGTCATGATATTTATAATCAGGGTTAGGAGAAAATGTTTCTGCATAACGAAAATCAACCTGGAAACAGCCACATAGCTTATCAATTATTTTTTTGTCTTTAGGCGACTGTGCTTCTACTGATAAGCTCAATATTGCGATCATCACTATACCAATCAATTGTCTCATAGCTATATTAAAATTTATCAGCAAAGCAATGACGGAAAGGTGACAAACACTTACGGAATCGGAAAACCAGTTTACGCAAAAAGAAAAAACCATCCACAGGAGTGAATGGTTTTCAAAAAAATGTTTTGTGATCACCCTTTCTTTATCAAAACCGATTCATAAGCAGGGTAACCTCTTTCTCCGTTTTGTGTTAAGGCTGTAAAGCGGATCTTATAATAATTATTATCGCCATCTTTTATAATATAATAGCGGTCTGTTCTTGCAGCAGGACTAACTCCCGGCCCTCCACCACTGCGCCAGTCAGCTGCAATAGCGTTTTGTGTAGTCAAAAATGTTTGTGCTGCTATATCTGCTTCTGCAAAATCACCAAAAGCTTTTGAAGCTACCATCACTTTTGCCACTTGCACATTTCGGTTTAGCAGAATAATATCCTGGAAAAGGTAAGGCACTTCGCCAGTACCAAAGTTTGTAACATTGGAAAAATATGTCCAGGTAAGATCCCATTTTTTCTTTGCAGGCTCCACTGTTGCTGCACCGTTTTCAAATGAAATATATTTAAAGAAGTAAGTATCATCTTTTGAAATATCAATAGAAGAAAAAGTTGTAGCTACTATATCTGCATGTTGCAATGTATAACCACCAGATGCATTACGAATGATGCGGATCTTTTTCCATCCTCTTGCAGGTGCAGGATTACCAACACCTGTACCACGGTTTACAATATAGACCTTGTTATCCGATGCAGTTGCAGCGATAGAAGCAATTGCTGTTCTTGTAAGATCACCATTGGGATAATCGATATAAGCCAATGAAGCAGTAGTGGGAGCTGCCTGGCTAAATGCTGCCTCGTTATAAAATCCGACTGTATCTGTTGCAGAAACTGCATTCAGATCATTTTTGTTGATCTGTTTTGCCATCATTGCTGTAGATGAGTTAAGAATGACACGGAAATCATCACTACCGGTATAAAAACCAAGATCCCATGCAGTACGCAATACCGGTGTTCCCCTATTTGCACTTAAATCAATAAACACTTTATTCGGATAGTTGACTCCCCCGCCATTTATTACACCAGTAGAATTAGATGAAACAAGTTCCCCAAAACTCAATGTAAATTGTTTTGTAACACCTATCAATACCGGTGCACCAGAACTATAAAGATCGAATACCGTTTTCTCATCGCCATCAAATAATACTCCTGCTTTTTTAGTAAGTGTAAATGATGCTTCATTATTTCCTGAAGGAACAGTTAGTAAAATTTTCCCTGCAGCTGCTGCTGGTATGGTGGTATAATCAGTTCCATACGTAGCACCCAGTTCATTCAGGTTTATCAATACGGGTACCTCTGCATTTACACCCCTTGACAATTTTACTTTTACAGTTATGCTCGTTTCGTTTGCCGAAATACCTTGTGCCGAAGTTTCAAACACTGCATAACTATCAGGAAGCTCAGCTTCTCTTTTACGGCATGAAATTAATACCAAAACCATCATCGATAAAACAAATCCATTTCTTATTATTCCTTTCGTAAACATTGTGATAGATTTTTATTGTTAGTGGTTATTATTTTTTCTCCCAATTAAAACTCAGGCCAACAAAAAATGAACGGCCCGTTGCAAGATTCCTTGTTCCATTTGAACCATGAGTTCCTCCTTCAGCATATGTACTGTTTATCCTGTCTACATCAAACAGGTTTCTTATGCCCGCATTAATAGATAAATACCTGAATGCTTTTTTATTCACTGTAAGATCAGCCATGTGATATTCTTCTTGTTCTGTCAAAACAATTTTTTGGCTTGAATTCACTGCATAATATGGTCTCTTTCCCGTGAATTTGTAAAACAGGTTTATATCCATTCCTGCTTTTGAAAAAGTATAACCGATAATTGAGTTTACCTCAGGAGACCATTGCATCACAGGCAATGATTCATCTGTTTCAGAATAATCATTATAAAAACCGGTATAAGAAGCACCGGCTGATACATTCCATTGTTTGTATTTCACCATTGAGCTCAGACTGATGCCTGAAGTTTTACTATCAGAAACATTCGTAAGAATAAAAACATTGGGATCAGTAGCAGATACTGCAAAATCGATCAGGTTTTCTACATCGTTATAAAAACCACTTAATACTGTTGTATACTCTGCGTGCCCAGGTGTTGTTTTTTTCCAATTCAATGAACCTGTAAAACTATTTGAAGTCTCTGCTTTCAGATCAGGGTTTCCAACGATCTGGTGATTGGCATCAAAGAAATTAAAATATAATTCTCTCAGTGAAGGCGAACGGAAACCATTCGCATAAGCCAGGCGCAGATCAAGTTCTTTGGTCAAAACAAATTTTGAATTGATCGAAGGAACAACGGGCGGTGCATCATAAACCGAGTTATTTATAAACCGAAGTCCAGGTCTGATATTAATATTTTTAGAAGGAGTTATTTCCCATGTGGCAAAGAAAGCATAGTCATTAACCTTGTTGCTACCTGATTTTAGCCTTTCGCCTTTCCCACTTTCTAAATTTATATCAACCCCTGGTTGAAATGAAAATGTTGGTGACAATTTATAATTAGCTAGTGTTCTAAATGTAAATCCCTTGAAGTCAACAACAGATTGTTTACCTGTTCCTATGTCAAGACTTACTTTTCCAGTTTGTTCACTTACTGTCGTGGAAAAAACCTGGCGGCTATAATCGGTAAAAGAAGTTTGCAATTGAAAATTCAGATCACTATTTACAAAATAAGATGATTGCAACTGGTGCATTACTCTATTGGTAAGATACTCCTGGTCATAAGCAAGGGTTTCACCAGAAACCTGGTCAGGGAATGTTTGATAATTTCCAGGATTTGTAATTATTTCATCTAAGCCATCAATGCGATAGCGAATATTGAATTTACTTCTGTGATAAGCAATAAAACCGTTTGCGAGCAACTGGTCTTTCTTGTGCCAAACCAGTTCTCTCTCGATCGCAGTGTCTTTCCAACCACCAAAATAGTTGTGACCAAATGCTCCGCCTATTTCCCAACTATTATGTCTCCATGTAATCGCTGCATATTGATTATGGATCCCCTGCTCGATCCCATATTCGCCTCCAATAGATTCCTCATGCAACTTTGCAGTAACCAAAAGTTTAGCCGCAGATGCTTTTTTAGTAATGATATTGATAACACCGGCCAATGCATCAGCTCCATAAACAACTGACATCGGACCTTCAACTATCTCTATCCTTTCAATAGAATTAATATCAATTTGATTAATGTCAATCTCGTTCGAAGTACCCTGGCGCCCTGTCATCGGCATTCCATCTACAAGGATCTTTACATTTTGACCTTTTAACCCAAGCATTGTAATAGATGATCCGCCAGTAGCTACATCTTGCGTAAAACGAATATTCAATTCAGTGCTTAAAACATCCTGCAGTTTAGTTGCTCCCTGTTTCTGTATTCTTTCTTTTGAAATTGTCCGAACCTGGTAAACTGAAGCTTTTGCTGACTGTGGTTTGTACTGCCCTGTAACAACTACTTCTGAAAGTTCCTTTGCCTTAATGGTGTCTTCCTGTGCTGAAGCGATCATCGTAAGAGCTATCGCAACAGAAAGAGTGTAAATTTTTCTCATAAAGTTTTATTTCGCCGCAAAGATTCTTTGCCAAAAAATTATTTTCATCATAAGAGTGTCATGAAACAATGATAAAAATTTCTTTTACAAATAAATGACGACGTTTTGTTGATGAATCATGAAAAGAGATGAGCAAAGTCATGAGTAATAAAATATATTCCAGGCGGAATTCATTTTATTGAAAGTCGATAATATAATTTCATCATATTATCACTTTTGCTTTTCACCCGTTTAGTTATTTATGCTAATTGAGCTTCACTTAATATTTCTTTCCTTTCCATTTTAATATTCTTGCTTTTCTTTTTCATTTTGTTCAGCCATATCATCGTCCCAGTTATTGGCAAACTAGTTGCAATCAAACAAGCAAGAAAATAAAGCCACTTGGTAAAAGTTCCATATACATTACCTACATGAATAGCTTTAATAGAACCAGCTATTCTTTCGTTGAATGGTTTATTTTTAAAAATGTCAAGCTTTACTACTTTTCCACTGTACTGATCAATTGTTATTCTGTCCGCTGCTGCCGGTGCAAAAAAACCCGTTTTGGTTTTAGAGATGATAGCAACAGCAGTTGAATCTGCAGGCATTGTGATGTTATAATTTCCATTAAACGTTAGTTGCTTATCTGCTTCTCTTATATAATCAGCAACTGATAAGCTGCTCAAAGCAGTTCTATCCTCAGGTAATTTTGATTTTGGTGCTTTTTCTTTGGGAGCATTTTTGGGTTTATATGTTCCCAATGTTTTCTGCAAACCATTTCTATACCATTCAAATGACCACTGCGGTCCTGTTAATCCCATCAACAATAAAAATATCAAAGCATAAAATGCAAGCGAGTTATGCAGATCATGATTCACTCTTTTCCAACCTGCATTCCATTTTACTTTCAATCCTTGTCTCCAGTTTCTTATTTTTTTCGGAAACCATATAATAAGACCTGTAAGACAGCCCAGTGTAAAAATGATAGTAGCAGTGCCTGTAATAATACTCCCCAGTTCTCTATTCGTTACTCCTTTAATGATCGGTTTTTTAACTTTATCTAATAAAAGCCAACGATGCAGGCTAAACATTGTTGACATAAATTCTTTCGTTCCATTCCTTTCTTTTGAGGTTCCAGTTATATCACCCGTATAAGGATTTACCATATAAGTAACGTTGCCCCTATTCAAACTATCACCTTCTTTTTTTACTGCGAATTGATATGTTCGTTTAGGATCAGCAGATATTGCAATACTGGTGATTGATCCTCCAGATGCTGTTCTAATTTTTTCAATAAGCGAATCAGCCGGTATTCGTTCTTTTCCTGCAACAGGTTTGACTTTGTAAAGATGTGGTGCGGACCATTCTGTCAACTCTGTATTAAATACATAAATGGTACCACTGAAACAAACAGCAATTACAATTAATCCGCTGGTTAGACCCATCCACAAGTGGATGTCATTAAAAAATTTTCTTATTCTTTGCCATTTACTTTTTTCTGTTGAACGATTTGACATGTTTTAAAACTTATAAGAACTGCCGGACTATGATTTTTTTTGGGCAAAAGTCTGGCATTGAGCTCATGACCACTTACGGAAAAAGAAATTCGGTTTACGCAAAGTGGAAAACAAATTTTACTTTCACGCAAACAACTGTTCATATGAAATGGATTTTAATCATTGCAACTTTCGTTTTCTCATCTTCACTTCTTGCCCAGGATAGCATTAGCAATCATTATAAAATTTATGATACAAGAACCAAACAAATTATCACGATTGACCAAATCGTGACAGATATGGCCGATGCAGATGTTCTGTTTTTCGGTGAAGAGCATAACGACAGCGCTGGTCATTATTTGGAAAATAAAATTTTTAGAGCACTTCACGCACAATATGCAAATGAAGTTGTTTTAAGTATGGAAATGTTTGAGACAGATGGCCAACTTGTACTAAATGAATATCTCGGGGGAACTATTGATGAAACCCGTTTTTCAAGAGATACAAGATTATGGAGCAATTACAAAGATTATCGGCCAATGATAGAATATGCGAAACAAAATAAAATTCCCGTGATCGCTGCGAATCCGCCAAGACGCTATGTAAGTCTTGTTACCCGGCGTGGCATGCGATCTTTGGATAGTTTATCAAAAGATGCAAAAAAGTTTTTACCGCCATTACCTTATGATACATTAAGCGGCCGTTATCGTGAAAAATTTATGGATATAATGAAAGGCAGCCCCGGTAGTTCAAGTCAAAATATTTATTATAGTCAAAGTTTGTGGGATGCAGGAATGGCTTATAGTATTTATAGTTATTTAAAAAAGAATAAGCATAAAAAAGTATTTCATTGTGTTGGAGGTTTTCATACAGAAGAAAAACTGGGCACTGCTGCTCAGTTGCAGAAGAGAAATAAGAAATTAAAGATCATTAATATTGCCAGCTTCAGCGATGCTTCATTCAGCAATCCTGATTGGGAAAAATTCAGTTATAAAGGCAACTATATTATTCTGACAAACCCTGATCTGAAAAAAACATTTTAGTTTACGTTTGAAACCTTAAATAAAATCTTATGCTAAGTAAATCAATGCAGGAGGCGCTAAACAAACAGGTACAGATGGAATCAGAATCATCACAGGCATATCTTGCCATGGCCTCGTGGGCTGAGATACAACCGGGCTTGCAGGGAGTAACTGATTTTTTTTACAAACAATCCGACGAAGAAAGAGTGCATATGTTGAAATTGATCCGTTTCATCAATGAAAGAGGAGGTTTCGCGATGATCTCTGCCCTGGAACAACCAATGGTTACCTTCCCTTCTTTGCGAAAATTATTTGAAGAATTTTTGAAACATGAGTTAAAAGTGAGCGACAGTATCAACGACCTGGTGAATCTTGCACTTACTGAAAAAGATTACGCGACGCATAATTTCTTGCAGTGGTATGTAAATGAACAGATCGAAGAAGAAAGAACCGCCCGCACATTAAATGATAAACTTGAAATGATCGGTGATGATAAAAGCGGTCTTTATTTGTTTGACCGTGATATCATGAACTATCGGGGAAAGAAAGAGTAATGAGTGGGCAACGGACAGAATGCACGCACTCATTACCTTTTATTCATCACTCATAATCTTACCTTGATACCTCCATTCATTACAAATCCATCGAGTGGCGCATAAATATCCCTGAACTGAGGATTATCAATTGTGCCCGTATATATGGTGTCAAATTTTGTTTGCCTTGAGTCCGTAAAGTTTTCAAAATTGATATACAACGAAAATTTCTCCCAAAGCTTTTCTGCCATGAAGCCGGTTATCCAATAAGCCTTGCCAGTTGCGCCATCACTTAATTGTTGTTTACTGAAATAATAAGCTTCCAATCCTATTTTCCATTTTTCTTCTACTTCATAAAGTAAGACATTGTTTAATCGGTGCCGTGATGTTAGAAAATTCTCAGTTTTAATGTTTCCTTCGTGCAAATAGGCTTTTGTAAAAGTATAGCCAACAAATAATTTAAAATCACCGTATCCCAACTTCACATTTGTTTCCATGCCCCTGCTATCAAAATGGCCAGCTACATTTTTAAATTTATAGATTGGTACTCCTGTTCCCACCAAAGATTCTAAGATCAGTGGATCATGAATTCGTGTATAAAAGAAGAGATGATTGATGCTGAAACTTATTTTGTCATCGGCAAACTTTGTTCGATAATTAATATCTGCATTCACTCCATAACTTCTTTCCATTTCGTTTTCATCAGGATCTATGGGCAATACATTCTTGTATAATAACCTTTCACTTTCTTCCGTAAAGATCGTTGGTGTTTTGTAACCCATGCCTCCACCAATTCGTGAAGTAAGCTTTGAAGAAAATTTAAACAACATAGAAAGTCGCGGCAGAGCTGCAAACCCATAATCCTTTACATAATCTCCTCGTAAGCCTGCTTCTAAACTAAATTTATCACTGGCCTTAAAATTATTTTGAACAAACAATCCTGTTGTTATCTGTTCATAGTTTCTTGAAGGAGTTGTTGTTAATTGTATTTCTTCAAATTTATCGGTTACAAAATTAATACCCCCATTCCATTCGGACCTATCACCGTGATAAGAATAAGTGGCCTCGCTAAATGTACCGGTTTGTGTTCCACTGAATACATAACTTGTTACGTCTATTACTCTATTGAAACGATTAATACTATTTTTTAAAGTGAACTGACTTTTTTCATTAAAGTGATGATCCAGCAAAAGCTGTGAGCTGTAGCGGTCAGTATTATTTGTTTCAGTATAACCAGAAGGTTTATTCCCTTTAATATATTCAATATCGCCACCGGTTCTTTTTTCAGTTGTAATATTTCCACCGATCATCAATTGTGTTTTCTCTTTTATATAAAAGAAAAGCTTGGGATTAAAAGTGTATCGTTCAAATTCCGGGATAGCGGTTAAACCCACATCTGATGGATCATAAGCTGAATTACTATTACGTGATGCAAAAACTGTTACTCCGACTTTTTTAAATTTTTGTCCATAAAACCCACTGGTGTTTATTCCTCCTGCACTTGTTACATCAATATGAAAGTTCATTTCTCTTTCTTCTTTAGGCGCTTTGGATATAAGGTTTACCAATCCGGCAATAGCCCCGCCTCCATATAAAGTAGAAGATGACCCTTTGATCACTTCAAATTGTTTCAGATCGAGTGGTGGTGTTTGTAATAACCCTAATCCTCCACTAAATCCGGCATACAATGGCAAACCATCTTTCAATATTTGGGTATATCGTCCATCTAATCCCTGTATCCGAATTGAAGCGTTAGCTGAAGTTGCAGAAGTTTGTTGTGTAGTAATACCCGTACTTTCATTCAATACCATTCTTATATCGCCGGGTTTCATATTTGCTTTTTCATCCAGTTCTTCGCCGGCAACAAACTCAACTCTTGTTGGGATATCTTGGATAGTTCTTGAGCTACGTGTTGATTGAATCACCACTTCTTCTTCCTCTTCTTCCTCTGTTTCCATTTCGATTATTACATCATGATCTGGTGGAAAGTCATATTTAGCTTCCTTTTCCGCGTAGCCAACTGAAGTGATCTTGATCGTATACTTTCCTGCGGGAATATCCTTTATTAAGATAACACCTGTGGAATCAGCTGCTGCTGTTCTTTTTAATTCTTCTAAAGTAACTGATGCTTTAGCGACGCCTTCACCAGTTTCTTTATTTATAATTTTTGCTCTGAATGTATGTTGACCAGATGCAGTGAACGCTGTAACCAGGATCACTGCAACGAAGAAAAATCGTTGCATAGGTAAATGATTAAATTAAAAATTTGTGATTATGATTTCGAAGATCAGATCAGGGAATCTTAGGAGGTTGCCAGAAATCATAATGAACATCAGGAATGGAAGAAAGAATAAAACCCGCATACTGTTGGGAAATAAATGTGGGAACTAATTCAATACTATTGTTATCGAATGAAACCGTAAAACCTGAGCAACCTGTACAAGTAAAAAAAGGCGAACAACTGCCACAATCACCATCGCCTTTTTCATGATCTGCTTCCTGTGCAATTTTATCTTCAGGGCAATTATCGAATGTGCAGCAGGGAATAGCAAAAAGAAAAAGTAAATAAGCAGATAATATGAAAGCGAATACCTTCATTTTAATTTTAAGCTCTCAATAATAATTCACAAGGCTTAAGCCCGGTATGTTTTTTAAATGCAGTAGAGAAATGCGAGATAGAAGAATAACCCAGCAACATAGAAACCTCGGTTACACTTAATCCTTTTTCGTACAATAAATATTTAGCATGCTCCATTCTTTGACTTTGGTAAAAATCAAAGATGGTGGTTCCAAACATTTCTTTAAAGCCTTTTTTCAGGTAACATTCATTGATCGCTACTTTACGGCTAAGCTCTTTAATTGTGATTGGCTCACCGATATGCTGGATCAAAATTTCTCTTGCCTTAGTAATTTTATCACGATCAGCTTCGTTTGCAAGGAATTTACAATTGATCACATCAATTTCTTTCTCACCCAGCATGCAATCAAGGCTGTAAAGCAGCAACATCTGGGTTTGAGCATTGATGTAGATATTTTCGAGGCTATCTGTGAAAGTATGATTCAGCAATCCTTCCAACACCATTCTTGTTTTGCCACAGAGCGGCAATATTTTAGTAAAAGAAGAAACGTGTTTGAATTTCAACACATCGTCACTCAATACCTCATTTCCTTTACGTGTCACAAATTGAGAAATATGCGCCGGTGAAAACCGAAAACTCATCACATCCACACTCTCCACTCTTTCCACGCAGGATCTTGATGCGCTGTATTTACACATATTGCATTCAATATCTTTCTGACGGCAATACACATTACCTGAAACACAGAACTTCAATTCAAGGTAATTTTCTTTCGGTTTGCTTTTTTCGTAATGATAAACCAACATACCTGTATCTTCCATGTTCCAGTTACCGGCATTATGGTATCTTTTAATAGTGTACTGAACAGAACCGGGTATCAGTCTTACTTTTTCCTGGAGGATTGCAAACTGATCATGTAAAACAGACTGACGGTAAGCCAATGATAATATATCCGGAGGATTGTGCATTAGTCTGCAAATTTACAACACAAACCGCTAATTGCCTTAACATAGATCAATCAAGACAGATAATTCTAGCTTAAAATGGTGGAGTTTTAAAAAAAATTCTCTGTTTGGCTTTAACGATTAACTTTGCCGGGCCTCCCCCGAACAGATCGGGGGAGACTTTTATTAAATGATTCATCCCCATACATATATTCACCCAAATGCCC
>Ga0190274_10000807_pt1 | contig 18226 bp, 16 predicted proteins | sample Popmic531T_FD_133002 | JGI IMG/M metagenome (GOLD analysis project Ga0190274, IMG submission 133002) | Populus adjacent soil microbial communities from riparian zone of Yellowstone River, Montana, USA - 531 T | ecosystem: Environmental > Terrestrial > Soil > Riparian zone | place: USA: Montana... | reverse complement strand
CAGGTGATATCTGGGCTCACCTTTATGAACTGCCACTAATCGAAACTGAAAAGCTTCAAAACCCTGATCTGGTAATGCGTTCAGCCGCATGGAGAACTTTTTTCAGCAAACAGAAAATCAAGATTAAGTCGGTGAAAAGCTACCCTGTTCATAAATTATCACATCAACATATTTTTACCCGTTTGTTCGAACTTGAAATCACAGACAAACCAGGCATAGGACTTTCTGAAACATTTCAGAAAATTGATGAAGGTGATGCTGCCAACTATCCTGTACCCAGACTTATAGAAATGATTTTTGAAGATAATTTAAACTGAATTGATCCTATTCAAAGCAAATGATCGGACAACAACTCAAAAACTCATAAACTCAAAAACCCAACAACTCATTTTTGTATTCTTGTAGCTATTTTTCTATATTTGTATAATAGAATCAGATCAAGACTCCAACACTTAATCCGAAAACGACATGTCAGGCATAAACAAGGTAATTTTAGTGGGTAATCTTGGTAAAGATCCCGAAGTGAGACACCTGGAAGGCGGAGCGGTAGTTGCAAAATTTCCTTTGGCTACCTCAGAAACATATAAAACGAAAGAAGGACAGCGCGTTGATCAAACTGAATGGCATAACATAGTAATGTGGCGCGGTTTGGCTGAAAGTGCTGAGAAATATCTTCGCAAAGGTTCACTCGTTTACATTGAAGGAAAAATCAGAACGCGTTCGTGGGATGATAAAGATGGCAACAAACGTTTCGCCACCGAAATCATCGCCGATACCATGACCATGCTCAGCTCCAGAAGATCGGATGACTCGCAACAACATGGAACTACTGAAACAAAACCTGCTTCATCTGAAGAATCTCCGTCAGTGGATATTCCTAACAACAGTAACGACGATCTTCCATTTTAAAAATCAAGAATTTCTTTAAAGGCGGTTTCCTCTCCAGGTCTCCGCCTTTTTTATTAAAATTTATTTACTTCTCCGTAATTGATCTAACTTTGGTTTTTATTAATCTCTTCAAAATCGTGTATTGAATAAATGAATTTCCTTAAACATATATTCGTAATTTGTAGATTCGATGTGGTTCCTTTAAGAATTCGCGCCGCACTGAGCTTGTCGAAGTGTAATTCGTACTCCCTTTTGTTGTTTTGTTTATTGGCATTAACCAGCTGCTCCGAAAACCCAACCCCTAAACCCAAAGGATATTTCCGAATCGATTTACCTGAAAAAAAATATACAATGTATCAATCACCGGCATGTCCTTTTCAGTTTGAAATTCCGGATTATGCAGTCGTTGAAAATTACCGTGACTCCCTTGCACAACCTTGCTGGAAATACATTCAGTATCCACGCTTCAATGCTGAAATTTTTCTGAGTTATAAAGAAGTGGACAATAACATTTCCACATTTCTCGAAGACGCACATACTCTTGCGTATAAGCACACCGTTAAGGCGGAGTCGATTGATGAAACCCTTATCGGGACGAACAATGGAGTGTCAGGAATCATTTACGATATAGGAGGAAATGCAGCATCGTCAGTGCAATTTTATGCTACCGACAGCACAAAACATTTCATCCGTGGAGCTCTCTATTTCAACGTATCTCCACAGCCAGATTCTCTTGCACCGGTGATTCAGTTTCTGAGAGAAGATATTGTAAGGATGATAACAAGTCTTAAATTTAAATAAAAAAATTTTCTCTGTGGTCCTCCGTGGTTCTCCGTATCTCCGTGTTATTTAGCCCCGACTTGTCGCAGCGATAAGGTCGCAGCGAAAAAGGAAACACGGAGATACAGAGAACCACAGAAGACCATGGAGTTTTTGGACGGGTTTATGAAAATTGAAATCAATAATTTTTTCCTTGAATTTAAAACTCCTTTCGCAATTGCTCATGGTACGAGAAGTGGAACAGATTTAGTTTTTTTAAAACTGGAGCACGAAAATATCATAGCTCATGGCGAAGCAAGTTTGCCACCATATTTACCCGACACACAGGAATCAGTTCATAAATTTGTAAACGCTTTTTTTAAAGTGCATACTGATCTGTCTGAAGGACTACCTTCCTTGCTGAATACTCTCATGAATTTTGAAGAAGGAAATTTTGCTGCAAAGGCATGTGTTGATATAGCTTTGCATAATTGGTTTGCACAAAAAAAGGGAGTGCCTGTTTGGAAAATGCTCGGACTAAATAATTCACCGTTGCCATTGTGCACTTTTACCATTGGAATGGATGACAAAGCCGGGATAAAAAGAAAAGTAGCAGAAGCCGGGGAATTTAAATTGCTTAAAATAAAATTGGGTGGCAATAACGACCGTGAAATTATCACCGTTATTCGCGAAGTAACTGATAAACCACTTTGCGTGGATGTGAACCAGGGGTGGCATCATGATAAGGAAATGGCATTGGAAATGATAACGTGGCTGAAAACTCAGGGAGTAATTTTGGTAGAGCAGCCACTTGACAAAACCGATTTTGAAGGACAACGTTGGTTACACGAAAGAAGTCCGTTACCAATTATCGCCGACGAAGCAGCACAGGTGCTAGCTGATGTTGAAAGGCTCAAAGATATTTACGACGGAGTGAATGTAAAGCTGATGAAGTGCGGAGGAATAGGAGAGGGGCTTAAAATGATTCATGAAGCACGTAAATACAATCTGAAAGTCCTTGTCGGCAGCATGTCCGAATCCGGCCTCGCCATCTCCGCCGCCGCAAATCTCTCCTCCCTCGCCGACTGGGTCGATCTCGACGGACCGTTGCTTACCAAGAACAATCCGTTTGATGTGGTAAAGTATTTTGATGGGAAAATAGTGACAAGTGACAAGTAAGTGTAAAGTGTAATGTGTAATGTGGCGAGTGATGAGTTATTGGGTCGCATTGCCGTGTGGGATTTGTATCCCGCACCATTAAAATAAGTGGATCTCTGATCCACTACTCATGTCATTCGCCGTGCAGGATTTAAGACCGACGCAGTTGGACTGTAATCCTGCACTAAAAAATATGGGGATTTGCAATCCCCTGCTCATGGCATTTACAAAACAGCAACTTTATTCAAACGCACTTTTCCTTCACTTGAAGAGCGAATCATGTAAATTCCGGATGGATACTTCTCAAGTGAAAAATTCAATTCATTTTCCTCAGGAATTCCTTCAAACAACAAATCAAGTTTTTTTCCTGTGATATCAAGTAACTCAATGGAAATTGTCTTTGCTAAATCCATGTTCAACTGAATGGAAATATTTCCATTTGATGGTACAGGATATATACTGTGAATAGGTTCGTCAGAATTTTCATTTAATCCTGTGGGATTAACGATAACAGGATATCCGCCAGGGCAACTCAATAGTGGAATAAAAGCATTTCCGTTAGCACTCACACTTTCAAAACAGGCACCAACAAAATTGCCTGGCATTGCCATGCAAGAGATGTCATATGTCACCCAGAAATAATTTTTGCCTGGAGCCAAACTACTGAATGAGGACATGCCTGAATAATTCGCCATGGGTGTAATTAGAAAGGAGAAGGCAGTAGTCCATGGATTATAACAAGTGCCTAGTAGCACCGCTTGATTCAGATTCAAAGATGTTGAATCGTTATAGTAGTATAGTTTTGCATTGCTGATATCAGGATTGGGACTGCTAGTTCCATTAGTATTAATAGCCAGGTTTGTCAGGGTAACCGGAGTTGGTCCAATTTCAATTTCAATTTTAAGTACAACCTGATTTGGGGCACAAAGATTAACAGTTGGGTTAAAGGATTGCAATACCGTTGATGAAATATACTGCGCAAAACAAGAGGTCAGGGCAAGTTTAAGGGAAATGATGGTTAGGAGTAGAGTAGTTTTCATTTCGAAGGATTTAACACTGTAAAACAAAAATTTTAGCAGACAAACTGTCGATATTCACAAAACTGAATGTTAAGGTAAGTAAAAGAAATCAAAACTCCTAATTACAGCATTGATTCATGAGTTTTCTGCTTTATCAAAATAGCCGAGGTCCAACAAACTTGTCCCTTTTTGCTTTTTACTCGTCACTCGCTACTCGCCACTCGTCACTTTTTTGGAAGTAGCTTCTGCATCATATGCACATCCAAAAACCTCCCAAACTTTTTACCTGCTTCTTTCATCACACCAATATGGGTAAAGCCAAAAAGTTCATGAATATGGATGCTACTGAGGTTGCCTTCTGAAATCCTGGAAATCAGGTTATGGAGTTCGACCTTTTCACCTTCAATGGTAAGCACCTCCAGTAATTTTTTGCCGACGCCCCTGCCTCTGAAATTATGATCTACATATACCGAAACTTCAGCCGTGCCATCATACGCACATCTATCGCTCCAGCGGGTAAGGGAGGCATATCCTATCACTTTCCCTTCAAACTCGGCAACTATCACCGGATGCAAATCATCATGTGCTGTAAACCATTGCATTCTTTCTGATTCAGTTTTGATTTCTGTATCGAATGTGGCAGTAGTGTTCAGTATTGCTTCGTTGTAAATATCTGTGATTCTATTCACATCTGATTTTGAAGCCGGGCGGATTGTTAGCATACTAATTAAGTTGCGAGTGACGAGTAGCGCGTAACGAGTGAGTTATTTATTAATTATTGACTTACATTTCTACTTAGATATTCCGTTTTAGTCGGCAGTGGTTACTGATTAATCATTGTCATTTCTTCCCATGATTAAAATCAATCTCTAAATTTCTTTAATGTTATTTTAACTTCCAACTTCCAACTGCCGACTGCCGACTGCCGACTGCCGACTTTTTTGCAGACTACAAGATACTCAAAATCTCCAAATTACACCTGAGGTACTGATAACTTCTTAAGAATCTCCGGCCAAAGTAAATCGTACGGAATTACTTCCAGCGACTCGAGTTCGCTTTGCATTCCCAGTTGTGATTCTTTAAGTTTGATGAAGAACTTATTGGCAATTTGTTCGGTTTTCTTAGGATCAAAATCATACTGGATCATAACCAGCAACATTTTAATGAAATAGTAACTGCGCGGGTTCTTTTCTTTTTTGATATACCTGTTCGCATATAATTTCAAAGCTTCCGCACGCTCCACTATCTTTTCATAATCACCAATTTTGAGTGATAAAATAGTCTGTGCAATGATGATTGACAAATTGTATCCTGCTTTATCCTTGGAATACAAAGGCACCTCATTCAAAAACTTCGGAATGTTAAACTTCCGGTTCATCTTGTCTTGCTCAGGCAAAGTATAAATCAGGAATGATTCGAAGATTTTCCATTTTTCTTTGTTTTGAGGTGGATAGCCATTGAAACTTGGGTGATTAATTACTTGTAGGTAAATTTCGACTGCTTGTTCATGATTCTGTGTGTGAAGACAGAGTAGAAAATAAAATTCAAGGAAAATCAGCCAGTTTAAAGTTCCGGGATTAAATAGTGTCATACATGTTTTGGCATATTCACTACCGTTTATGTAATCCCGAAGATGGAGGCTTCCATAAAGTTTATTTAAATTCATTTCGCCAAGCCTTACTCTTTGAATCAAATGGGGATTTGATTTCAGATAATATTCACACTCACTAGCAAGCCGGATTGCATTTTTATAATCATAGATACTATCGAAGTATCGAATACCGACACGATACATATTTAATCGAGTGGAATAGGTATCGTATTTCTCAACAATTTTTTGAAGCTCTTCATAGTTGTGCTTGACTTTTTCAATCCAATTATCTTTTAATTCAACGGAGGCAACTACTTCAAGGATTAACTCCTGATTAAGTTCTTCTGCTTCTAATTCTGCCTGCAATGTTTTCATCACCAGCTTTATTTCCGAGTTGTATTTACCAAAGGTTTGTTTGGAGCCGGAAAAGCTGTTAATGTTTCTCAAAAAGCGAAGACTGACTATCGAAAGGTCAGTAAAATAGTATTTTCTGGAGGTGGTAAGTGCAAGTTTTAATTGCTCTTCACCGGATTTTAACCGGCCTTGTATCAAAAGTACTGTTCCGGCAAGCAAATTCTTACATGTTAAAAAATAGGCCTTATCATAGGAACTTTTGAAACGTTTTTGCGTATCCAATTGAAATATCATATTCACCAATCGTTCTTTGGCCCTGGTTTTTAGCATCGCGAATGTCTTGTCGCCCAGCTGTTTACCATAAATACCCTGAATAGCCTCCTCTTCGTTTTGCCACGATTTTTCACCCAAACCCCTTATGAGTTGAAGGTATTTCGACTCCCCTTCATCCTCTTCCACAATCTCCACAAATCGGTTCTTTTTGGTATAATTTGTTACCAAAGAAGAAATTTCCTGCAAATTTTTAATTGACATTTTCCCTAATTATTTAAATTATAGGATCAAATGTAACAAAATAACTTTAAATGGGTATATAAGTCAAATTTTAAGGATGTTACCAAGTGTGGTAATATGATACCCTTAAAAGATATGTCTCACTATAATTTTACAACCGTAAACACATGCTAGAATTATTAATTGCAATCCTAATGGCCTTAGGATTTAGTTACAACGGCTTAAGCGAAGTCGAAATCAAAGAAAAGGATCCAGTAGCTTATGAAAAAGCAGTACAGGTTCAGCAATCAGGAAACTACAAAACCGTAGATGGCGGTGGAATAGTAATCGTCGAAATCGTCGGCGACTAAACAAGAATTCTTAATTGAAGATAAATAAACAGGGAGGGTCTCAATAACCGGGGGGTTAGTTTTGAGACAGCATACTCCCTGTTCTTTTTTTGTCTTTTATTTTTCGTAACTGATTGATAATAAATTACTTGATTGTTTTTATTCGATTTTTTGTTGATGCATAGTGTATCTTTGCTGCATTCAGGATTGGTAAAAATCCGTTACAATCTGTTAAGTCCGTTCAATCCGCGTTCCAAAAAATCATCATGATAACAGTTAAGTCTTTCAGTTTTAACTCATTCGAGGAAAACACCTATGTTCTATCCGATAATTCAGGTGAATGCATCATCATTGATCCGGGTTGTCATATGAAGGATGAGGAACAGGAACTCACTGATTATATCTCAGCAAACAACCTGGTACCGGTCAGATTGATAAATACCCATTGCCACATTGATCATATCCTGGGTAACAGCTTTATTGCCGGTAAGTACAAACTAAAACTGGAAGCTAACCAAATGGAAATACCTGTTCTGAGTTCTTCAGGCATGGTGAGCCAGATGTACCAGATTGCGTTAAACCCATCACCTGAAATAGAAATATTTCTTAAAGAAGGAGATTCAATAAAATTCGGGAATTCTGAATTGCAGGTGTTTTTTACTCCGGGACATAGTCCGGGCAGCCTGTCGTTTTATTCAGCCATTGATAAATTTGTAGTTTCCGGTGATGTGCTTTTTGAAAGAAGCATTGGCCGTACAGATTTACCAGGTGGAAATTATGATACACTGATAGAATCCATCATCACAAAGTTGCTCCCGCTAGGAGACGATGTGAAAGTGTATAGCGGACATGGAAACCCTACCACTATCGGTGCAGAAAAAAAGATGAATCCCTTTTTAAGAGAGCATCTCCAGTATTAAGTTTTCTACTTCCTGCGAATCCCACTTACTTTCGATTCCGGGAGTTGCCATTACTTTATCCATGATAGCATCGTGTTTTTTTCCTTCACTCAATGCTACGCTATATGGAATTTCACTGAACGTAACCATCGTATAAAGTGGAATCCATTTATCGGGATGTTTGTCGCTGAACCGGGCTTCAATTTTCTTGCGGAGTAAAAAATCAGGATGGCCAACAAGGTCACGCATTTCAATAAAATTAGCCAAGGCAAGATCGGCAATCGCATCGCTGTTAGGTTTGCGTTGTTGCTGATAAGCCGGCATAATTTTATCCCACTGGTGATCATATTTATTTATGAGATCATTCAACTCCACGCAATCTTCGAATCCGCAATTCATTCCTTGTCCATAAAACGGAACAATGGCATGAGCTGCATCTCCGATCATAAGCATTTTATTTTTCCATGTCCATGGGAAGCAACGAACAGTCATGAGTGATCCTGTAGGGTTGCCGAAGAAATCTTCCACAAGAGTGGGCATCAATGGAACTGCATCAGGAAATACTTCGGTGAAAAATGAAATCAGTTTTTCTTTAGTTTCGAGCATTTCAAAAGATGGGTTTCCCTGGAAAGGAAAGAAAAGTGTGCAGGTAAAACTGCCATCCATATTAGGTAAAGCAATGAGCATATATCCGCCTCGTGGCCATATATGAAGCACATTTTTTTCAAGCCTGTGTGTGCCGTCTTCATTGGCAGGAATTACAAGTTCTTTATATCCGTGCTCGAGATAACTTTGGTTGTAATTGTAACGATCGGTGAGCATGAGGTTCAATCTTCCTGCCGAAAATGCACCGTCGGAACTGATCAGCAAATCAGATGTCACACTTTTTTTCTCACCTGTAACCGTGTTTTCAAAAACAGCTGTGTTGGATTCAAGATCTACGTGTACGCATCGTTCGTTATAATGAATTACAGTGCCATTGTCTTCAGCCTGATCCATCAGCACGCAATTCAAACCACCTCTCGAAACTGAATAAATTGCCTGACCTTCTTTCGCATATGCCTGGTAAACGGTTTTTCCTTCAACAGTGTGAATCATCCTTCCAGTCATGGGAATGGCAACTTCTTTCACTGCATCTACAAGTCCTGCGCCTGCAAGTCCTCTCCAGCCACGGTCAGATAATGCGAGGTTGATCGACCGGCCTGCAGAAATGGTTTCTTTTCGCATATCCGGACGCCGTTCGTAAGCTGTTACCTTGTAGCCTTGTTTCATTAAATAAGTCGAAAGGAGGGAGCCCACCAGGCCTGCGCCGACGAGCGTTACATTTTTTCCGTTGGTACTCATGATTGTGATAAGGTTGTGGATGCTGTTGCTTTGATGGCATCTGAAAGCAAGTGACCGAAACGGTACACATCGCTGAATGAATTATACATTGGTGTTGGTGCTACTCTGATTACATCAGGATGCCTCCAGTCGGAAATGACTCCCTGCTCCGTAATGTAATCATGTATGAGTTTTCCGTTTTTTTGAAATACGAGCGAAAGCTGACAACCTCTTTCATTTTCAGGAGTAATCACATTGATATGATTGGAGCCGTCGAATTGTTTATTGATTTCTTCAATTAAGAAAGCCAGGAATCCAGTGAGCATTTTGCTTTTTTTCGACAACCTGTCCATACCTGCCTCATCAAATAATTCTAATGAAGCACGCAATGCAGCCATTGAAAAAACAGGTGCGTTGCTGAGCTGCCAACCATCAGCTCCTTTTTTTGGAATGAAATCAAGTGGCATAGTAAAACGTGTTTCGGGATCGTTTCCCCACCAGCCGGCAAACCTTGGCAATTCAGAATTTTCGGAATGACGGTCGTGCACAAACGCACCTCCGACTGCACCAGGTCCCGCATTTAAGTATTTGTAAGAACACCATGCTGCAAAATCAACATTCCAGTCATGAAGCTGCAATGGAATATTCCCGGCTGCATGTGCAAGATCAAAACCTGCAACCGCACCTACTTTATGTGCGGCATCAGTAATTGCTTTCATATCGAAAAGCTGGCCGGTATAGTAATTCACTCCACCAATCATCACCAAAGCAAGTTCATTGCCATGTTCATTAATTGTAGCAATAATATCTTCAGTGCGGTGAGTCACTTCACCCTTGCGGGGACTTAATTCGATCAGTGCGTCATCGGCATTGAACATTTTTTGACCACCACGTTCCGCATGAAATTTCACCTGGGTCGCAAGTGCATATCTGTCGGAGGAAAAAGGTCCTTTTTCAAAGATGATTTTATAACGTTTCGCATCGGGACGGTAAAAAGATACCATCAGCAAATGCAGGTTGGTAGTAAGTGAGTTCATCACAACCACTTCATGAGGCAAGGCGCCTGCAATCCGGGCAGTGGAGTCACGAAGGAATTCATGGTATGGAAACCAGGGGTTTTTGGCCTGCATATGTCCTTCAACACCAAGGTTTTTCCAGTCTTCCAGCTCCTGGAAAATATATTCTTTCGTTTTCTTTGGCTGTAATCCAAGTGAATTGCCACATAGGTAAATGGCTTCTTCTCCGTTCACTGAAGGAAAAAGAAACTGTTGGCGGAACAGTGAAAGTTCATCCTTACGATCCATTTCATCGGCGAAAGCCTGTGTATTTTGAAACACCATTTTTGATTTTTATTTTAAAGGGCAAAGAAAAACAACATATCATTAGGAAACAATGTACTTTGTCATAGTTGCTTGAATAACAGTACCAGTAAAAATTGCAGCGCCATTGGGCTGTCAACGATTAACGCATAATAACTTTTTTTCCGGATCCTGTGTGTGTTCAGAGTGATAAGGGCAGCAGCAACAGCCGATAATAACAAGGCTTTCGAAAGTGCATGAGTGTTGGAAGTTGAGAGTGAGGGATCGGTGTAAATGAATATCACAAACATCAACAAGGCCACCAATGACCACATTTTGGTAATGTTTTCACCAAACCGGAGTGCGATGGTGTGCATTCCTGCTTTGCTGTCGGCCTCCAGATCGCGCAAATCATATATAACGGTTAATGCATATATGAAAAAGAACCGGCGGCAACACATGAAGATTAGTTCTTTGTCGGTGAGGTAAAATTTATAGAGACAAATCGGAAATAAAACAGTAGCACTTGCCCAGGTGAGTGAGAGGATCACATTTTTCAAAAGCAAATTATTTCTCAGTCCCTGGATTCTGACACCGTTTTTCTTGAAAGGCATCATATAAAAAAGTGACAGCAATGAAGTGCCCATAAAAACCAAAACCTGCAACCAGTTGCAGGCAGTAAGTAATCCGAACAAAATAATAAGTGATGCCACGCAAATGGAAAGCGACAAATTATTCCCTTCAACCTGGAGTGCCTGCCTGGTTCCGTTCAGTTTCTTAAAAACCGATATGTTGAGTTTCGAAGCATTGTAAATGAACAATGCAGCGAAAAAGATTATTCCAACTGTTACGAAGTCAATAGGGGTGCCGGATATAAGATATGTTTCAGACCCAAGGCCTGCCGCACAAATGGCAATGAATACCTGGGATTTATAAAAAATGGTATCCGATAAATGAGGTTTCAACGATTTACAATGCTTTAATGATGGCTATGGCTGATGCACCAATCGCAAAACCAATTCCACCACCAATCAGACTGTTCTTAAATTTGAGATTTCTGGCCTTCTTGCCATAACCTGCTGAAAATGCCTCTGTTACATGAATATTGCTTGTTGCAGAATCAGTTGGAAGTGGTTCCAGCACATCTTTAGCGGAGTTGTAATTGTAAGTCAGGGGTCCTTTGAGCTTGGGAGTAAATTGGCTAAGACCTACTGAATATAAAATAGGCACACCGAATCCATAAAATACCGGTAAGGCAAAGCCACTGACAACCCCTACCTCCAGTCCTGTAACGAAATTGGCTGGTTTACGATAAGTGAGGTTGGCATATCTATGACCATTTATGTAATCGCGTACTTCAGCAACTGAAGGCTCTTCATCTGCTACAGTATCAGGGGTATAAATAATTTCTTCAACTCCTGAATCTCGGAAAATTGCAAAAACATCGTAACGGTCTACTTTCTTGGTTTTATTCTTTGTGGTGTCTTCAACCTGATAAACAATAACTTCTCCCTTCACCTCTGCGGTGCTGAAACGTCTTTCTTTGCCATTCAGAAGCACTATTTTACCCTGAGAGTGAGCATAACCGGAAATTAACCCGCAAAAAGCGAGGATGGAAAGGAATATCCTGATTTTCATAGATGTAGAATAATCCTTCAAATCTACAAAAAACAACCTCTTTTTTAATGGATCAGGACTATTTTTTTCACAAAATCAGTTAGTTGCCAAATTGAACCGCTGAAGCAAGTGATATGACGACGCTCATGTACATGGTAAAACAGAAAATGTTACCTTTGATTCCCTCAATTTTGAACTCTTAAATTCTAATTATTCACAAACATGGCTTATTACAGTTTTGACGAGCGGCACAACGGTCCCGACAAAGAACAAATTGAATTCATGCTTAACACCGTTGGTGCTTCAAGTCTGGATGATTTAATCAGCAAGACAATTCCTGAATCCATTCTCATAAAGAACGGACTCACTTTGGATGCAGCACAATCGGAATACGATTATTTAAGAAAGTTGCGAAAGGCCTCATTCAAAAATAAATTATACAAAAGTTATATTGGTCTTGGTTATCACAACACAATTGTTCCCGGCGTGATTCAAAGGAATATTTTTGAAAATCCGGGTTGGTATACAGCATATACTCCTTACCAGGCTGAAATTAGCCAAGGCAGGATGGAAGCGTTGCTGAATTACCAGACAATGGTTTGTGATTTGACAGGAATGGAACTTGCAAACGCTTCTTTACTGGATGAATCAACTGCTGCTGCAGAAGCAATGCACATGTTTTTTGCAGCGAGAACCAAAGAGCAGGTTACAAATAATGCAGTTAAGTTTTTTGTTTCTGATGAATGTCTCCCACAAAATATTGGAGTATTGATTACCCGTTCAGTGCCGGTCGGAATTGAACTGGTAGTTGGTGATGCTTCAAAAGTGAAGCTTGATCATACTTATTTTGGTGCCTTGTTACAATATCCCGGAAAGGATGGAAACATCACCGACCCTACTGAATTTGTAAAAAATGCGAAAGAAAATAATATCTGGATTGCAGTAGCTGCTGACATCATGAGCCTGGCACTGCTGACACCTCCCGGTGAATGGGGCGCTGATTGCGTAGTAGGCACTTCTCAGCGATTTGGTGTGCCACTTGGTTATGGTGGACCACATGCTGCATTTTTCGCGACTAAAGAAGAATTCAAGCGTGATATTCCCGGTAGACTGATTGGAGTTTCAATTGATGCTGCAGGAAATCCTGCTTTGAGGATGGCACTTCAGACACGTGAGCAACACATTAAACGCGATAAGGCTACTTCCAATATTTGCACAGCACAGGTATTGCTTGCTGTTATGGCATCAATGTATGCGGTGTACCATGGTCCGAAAGGATTGAAAGCAATTGCTTCACAAATTCATAAAAGTGCTTTGAAAGTATCTTATGGTGTAAAGAAGCTTGGTTTTACTGTAGCGCATGAAAATTATTTTGACACGGTAAAAATCAATGCCGGTGAAAAAGCTGGTAACATTGAAAAGTATGCGCTTGAAGCGGGAATTAATTTCCGTTATTCCGGCGATGGTGCTGTAATGATCAGTATGGACGAGTCAAGTTCTGATGCCGACATTGCTGATATCATTTCTGTATTTGCAAAAGCTGCAGGTGTTGAATATAAAATGAATGGTATTGGAACAGATATCAGTTCGTCGCTGCTCACTGCTGAATTACCTTTGGCAAGGAAGTCTGAATTTCTGACTCATCCTGTTTTCAGCAGTCACCATTCTGAAACAAAAATGCTGCGTTACATCAAGCGTCTCGAAAACAAGGACCTTGCATTGAATCACTCCATGATTGCATTGGGTTCATGTACAATGAAACTTAATGCAACAAGCGAAATGGTGCCATTGAGCTGGGCTGCATTCAGTAACATTCATCCTTTCGTACCTGTTAACCAGGTGGAAGGATATATGGAAATTATCAATGAACTGGAAAAAGATCTTTGTATCATCACGGGTTTTGATGCCGTTTCACTGCAACCAAATTCAGGTGCGCAAGGAGAATACGCAGGTTTGATGGTAATTAGAAATTACTTCCTGAGCAAAGGAGAAAAACAACGTGATGTATCGTTAATTCCATCATCAGCTCACGGTACCAATCCTGCAAGTGCTGTAATGGCAGGCATGAAAGTGGTAGTTGTGAAATGTGATGAAAAAGGAAATATCGATGTGACTGATCTGAAGGAAAAAGCTGAAAAACATAAAGAGAACCTTGCGTGTTTGATGGTAACTTATCCTTCTACACACGGTGTATACGAAGAGTCAATCAAAGACATCACAAAAATCATTCACGATAACGGTGGCCAGGTTTATATGGATGGTGCCAATATGAATGCACAGGTTGGTTTGACAAGTCCCGGAATGATCGGAGCTGATGTGTGTCACCTCAATTTGCATAAAACATTTTCGATTCCTCACGGTGGTGGTGGTCCCGGTATGGGCCCTATCGGTGTTGCGAAACATCTTGCACCATTCCTTCCCGGACATCCTGTTATTAAAACCGGTGGAGGTGATGTGAATGCTACTCCGGTTTCTGCTGCTCCATGGGGAAGTGCAAGTATCCTGTTGATCTCATACGGTTACATCAAAATGATGGGCAACACCGGATTGAAATTGGCGACACAGCTAGCAATTTTGAATGCGAACTATATCAAAAAACGTCTTGAGAATTATTATCCTATCCTATACAAAGGTTCAAAGGGGAATGTTGCTCACGAAATGATCCTTGATTGTCGTGCATTTAAAATTAGTGCCGGCATTGAAGTAATTGATATTGCAAAACGTTTGATGGATTATGGATTCCATGCTCCTACAGTTTCTTTCCCTGTTGCCGGTACGATAATGGTAGAGCCAACAGAAAGCGAATCTCAGGAAGAAATGGATCGTTTCATTGATGCGATGATCGCTATCCGTAAGGAAATTGAATCGATTGAAAAAGGAGTGATAGCGAAAGAAAATAATATGTTGGTGAATGCACCGCATACTACCGCTGAACTTACTGCCGATACATGGAATTATCCTTACACCCGTCAGCAGGCGGCGTTCCCGTTGCCATATGTAAGGGAAAATAAATTCTGGCCTTCAGTAAAGCGTATTGATAATGCTTACGGTGACCGTAACCTGGTTTGTACTTGCCCGGATGTGGAAAGCTATGCGGAAGCAATGAGCTAAGAAAATTTATAATTATTGAATTACGATTTACGATTTAAAATGGCTGGACCATGGAATCGTAAATCGTTTTTTTTTGTCCTGTTTTACAACTTGAAAACTATAGGCAGGTTATACTGAACCTCCACAGCTTTACCGCGGTGTTTGCCAGGAATCCATGCAGGCATGTTTGAAACAACACGAACAGCTTCGTTGTTTATTTCTTCTGTCAGTCCTCTCAGTACTTTCACATCCTTTATCTTTCCATCATACGCAACAACGAAGGTTACAAATACTTTTCCTTCAATCTTGTCTTTCAAAGCCTGTTCAGGATACTTTAAGTTCTCAACGAGGTACTTATTCATTGCATTAGAGCCGCCATCGAAATAGGGCATTTCTTCTACAATTGCAAAAACTTCACGAGAGCTGTCATCAGGTGTGTAATAGTGTGTGTCGAATGAGGAAAAGTCTATTATGCTTTTTGAATTTACCTGTATTGCGAAAGCAATTAACAGTGATGCAATTAAAACAGAGGATTTTTTCATCTTATGGGATTGAATGAGTACAAGTAGTTTTTTCTATTTATAATTGTCCGAATTCACCGAAGCATAATTCCATTGTTCCAGAAATTCCGCTACTTTCTTTTCGCTATACCCTTCTCCATCTTCAAGGTAGCCGGTGTTTTGGGTGTGTATACGTTTTCCGGCACCATCAAGAATTACAAAAACCGGGAACCCGAAGCGTTGAGGATAATCCAGGCGCTTCAGTAGTTCCAGGTTTTTATTTTCTTTACTGTAGTTTGAATGTAATACTATGTAATCGGCTGTCAGCAATGAATCGATTGTTTTATTTTCACTACTCCATTTATAAAACATCCTGCACCATTTGCACCAGTTGCCACCTAATTGTACCATCACGTGCTTACCCTCAGAATTGGCCTGCTTCACAGCTTCATTCAAATCCTTCATGGCATCCGCTTTTGGATTATAAACAGCAAACAGCGAATCCTGGGATTGAGCAGGAACATATACAAGAAGGGTAAATATTAGTGCAACTATAATTTTCATTTGTTTGAATTTATTTTCTGAGATGCAAATTAACAGCCATTATTTCAATAAAACGGGATATTGATCAATTTGTTTTTATTCAAATTACTCCATTGGAACCAATATGCCGGCAGCATTTTTTATCATGAATTTCATGCAATTTGGAGGACACCAGTTTTTAGGAGCGTATTTTTGAGTACCGGTTTCGACGATAGTCACTTGTCCGTTTCTTTCGGTAGCCGTAGCTCCGCTTAAAACAATGAATATTGCATTAGCCGGAGCAATTGTACCGGTGGTATCCATGCATAACCTGTAAGTAATTGCATTGTTGTTGCTGTTGCTCAGAATCTGATCCAGGGCTTGTCGGGTAATTACACCTCCTGAAACCACATTCGGATTTCTTGCTTTGAACTCATTTGCATATTTGTAAGCTTCCGGATCTGTCATTACTGTTGTTTGTGTAAATGTGTTCTGAGCGGCAACTTTGGTAATCGTAAACAATGTGATTATTAAGATTAATATTGCGGATCCTGTAATTTTAGTTTTCATGGGTTTGATTTTTTAGTTTAATTCATGAGTGAACTCAATTCAGTGATGGTATAATTTTGTGTTATGCAGCTTTAACAGGAAGCGTTATGATGAAAGAAGCTCCGCCTTCCTGGTTGTTTTTCGCTACGATATTTCCCCCATGGGCTTTAATAATATCATAGCTGATTGATAGCCCGAGGCCCGTGCCATCACCTGCCGGTTTTGTAGTGAAAAATGGTTGAAAAATCTGCTCTTTTATTTTTTCCGGAATACCGGGGCCATTGTCTCTTATCTCTATGTTGACCTGGTTGTTGAGTAGTTGTGAAGTGATGTGTAGTTCAGGATTGAAAGTTTTATCCAACGACTGCTTTTCAGCAATTACATACAGGCAGTTGTTAAATATATTCAGAAATACCCTTGAAATTTCCTGGCTTACAAGGTTCAAAACAGGAATTTGATCATCCTGTTTCAGAACAATTTTTGAAGCAAATCCCGGATGTTTAATTCGCATTGCCTGGTAAGCCAACTGAATATATTCCTTAATAAGTTTATTCAAATCCGTAGGTTCAATTTCTCTTTTTCCTGTACGACTGTGTTCCAGCATCCGGGTTACAATAGAATTGGCCCTTTCACCATGGTTCGCAATTTTTTCAACATTCAGTTTCAAATCTCCCAGGATTGCTGCTTTCTCCGCTTCGTCTTTCGTTTCAGCTAACTCCTTGATGAGCTCCACCGATAAATGAGAGAAGTTATTTACAAAGTTTAGCGGATTTTTTATTTCGTGTGCAATTCCTGCGGTAAGCTGTCCGAGAGAAGCCAGTTTTTCCTGTTGCACCAGTTGCTGTTGTGTGGTTTCAAGATCATTGTAAGCCTGTTCCAGTTTCTTATTTGCTTTATTGATAACCTGGTTTTTGTTATAATATAGCAGCGATAATAACAGCGCGAGAATTCCTATAATAATTGATGCGCGAAGTAATATTGTTCTGTTCCGGTTTTCTTTTTCAAGAAGCAAAATCTCACTCTGTTTTTTTTCAAGAATATATTCACCTTCCAGTTTGGAAAAATTCCGGGATGTCTGATCGTTGATCAGTGAATCGCGCAGGTTGGTATACTTCAGCAGATAGCTGAACGCATTTTCATATTCCAGTTTTTGAGCCTTCACTTTGTAAATTACTTTATATGCATCAACAATCAATTCCTTTGCATTAACTTCAAATGCCTTTGTGAGTCCTGAGTTGGCATAGTCACCTGCTTTTTCAAATTCTGATTTTTGAAAATAAGCTTCCGATTTCAAAATATCAGCCTTTGCTACTCCATATTTATTATTTGTTTTAGTAGTGTACAGAACTGCGGATTCAAGATATATCAGGGCGCTGTCGGGCATGTGGATGCTGAGGAATAAATCAGCCAATCCGATATCACATTCTGCAAGTCCCTTTTCATCACCAATAGCCTGTTTTATTTTTTTAGCCCTGTTGAAAAAGGATTTTGCGGAAGCGTGATTGTTTAATTTTGAATAATTGATTCCTGACAGATAAAACAGCGTGGCTATATGTGGTTTGTCATTTATTTTCTCATATTCTGAAACGCTGTTATTGTAATATTCAAGCGACTTAATATAATTCTGTTGTGTGTAATAAATCACACCGAGCTGAAGCAAGGTATAACCGACTTTATCGTGGTTATTTAATTTTTCAAACAGGCCGAGTGCTTCAAGTCCATATTCAAGAGACTTTGTACTTTCATACCTGCTGAGATGAATGCGGGTAAGATTCAGTAATGCATCCGCGATTCCTAAATGATCATCGATACGCCTG
>Ga0190274_10000806_pt1 | contig 18237 bp, 14 predicted proteins | sample Popmic531T_FD_133002 | JGI IMG/M metagenome (GOLD analysis project Ga0190274, IMG submission 133002) | Populus adjacent soil microbial communities from riparian zone of Yellowstone River, Montana, USA - 531 T | ecosystem: Environmental > Terrestrial > Soil > Riparian zone | place: USA: Montana... | reverse complement strand
AAGCACCATGGCTTACCGCAAAGAAAAACTCTTCATGGGCAACGGGCGACAAACCGAATACGAATGGATCATTGCCGATGAATCACAGGTACGACAAGTAAAAACAGCATTGGATGCGCTACAATAAACTGCTCTTCCTATTCTTCCTGATCTGGACTGCACAGGTTCCGGATGCACATGCCGGCAGTACGGCTATTTCCGTTCCGTGGCAATTTAATTACAACGATCAATGGTATCCTGCACAAACGCCGTTTTCCATTCACACCGATTTATTGAGCAACAAGCTGATTGGCGATCCTTTTTATGCCGACAATGAAACTCAACAGCAATGGATCGGGCAACGGGACTGGGAGTATAAAACCACGTTTGATGTCTCGGATACCACGCTCTCTAAAAAACACCTGGAGTTGGTCTTCACAAGCCTGGACACCTACGTCGATGTTTATCTCAATGACTCCCTGATTCTGAATGCTGAAAATATGTTCAGGGAATGGCGGGTGGAATGCAAAGGATTGCTGAAGAAAAACGGCAACGCGCTTCGCCTCATTTTTCATTCTGCAGAAAAGAAGGCAAAGGAACTTTACGAAAAATATCCTTACAAGCTCCCCGGCGAAGAGCGGGTCATGACACGAAAGGCGCAGTTTCAATTCGGATGGGACTGGGCTCCTCGCTTTATCACATGTGGATTACAAAACATGCAACTCGAAGCATGGGATGATTTCCGGGTTGCCTTTGTAAGGATGAAACAAAATTACCTCGACCAGTCGCAGGCTCAGTTGATGGCTGTCGTGGAAGTCGAAGCTGCCACCTCTACGCCGGTTACCATTGTTGTCCGCGATAAAAAAACGAAAAGGAAACTTACCGAATCGGAAGCCGACGTGATCCCTGGGACCAACATGATAAGGGTAAGGTATTCATTGGACCAGGTATATACCTGGTGGTGCAATGGAATTGGTAAGGCAACGATGTATGAATTTATTTTTGAGGTAAAAGGCAACAACAATCAATCGGAAACGAAAGAAGTTCGCACCGGCTTAAGAACCCTCAGCCTGGTGAACGATTTAGATTCATCCGGAACGAGTTTTTATTTTGAGCTGAACGGAAGCCCTGTGTTTATGAAAGGCGCCAATTATGTTCCGCAAGATGTTTTTCCGAACCGCGTGACCGATGAAAATTACAGAACACTCCTGAAAGCCGTAAAAGATGCGGGCATGAATATGATCCGTGTGTGGGGCGGCGGCGCATACCAGCGCGATGAATTTTACGATCTGTGTGATGAATACGGCATTCTCGTCTGGCACGATTTCATGTTTGCAGGAGGGATGTATCCCTTTGATTCCGCGTATCTGAATAATGTACGGAAGGAAGCCCAATACCAGGTGAAACGCCTGAGTAATCATCCCTGCATGGCTTTGTGGTGCGGCAACAACGAATGTTCTGAAGGATGGAACCGCTGGGGCTGGCAGGATGGACTTGACTCCGCACAGAAGGCTGAAATCTGGTTCGGCTACCAGAAAATATTCAATGATATTCTGCCCAATGCCGTGGTTGGCTTTTCCCAGATTGCTTATTGGGAATCGTCACCTGAATTCGGACGCGGCGATGCCCGTCATACCCATGAAGGTGATGCGCATAACTGGTTTGTATGGCATGACGGTGAACCCTTTGAAAATTACGAACAAAAGGTTCCCCGTTTCATGAGTGAGTTTGGATTTCAGTCGATGCCCGGTTTGAAATCACTTCGCATGTTTCTTCCCGACTCCGCCTTATCGCTGACTTCCGCAGCCATGAAAGTCCATCAGAAACACAGCCGGGGCTTTGCCATCATCAATGCTTATATGCAAAAGCAGTATGGAACCGTTCCTGTTAATTTTTCCGATTATGTAAAACGCAGCCAGCAACTTCAGGCCGAAGCAATGACTCGTGGTGTTACGGCCCACCTGGACGCCAAGCCATATTGCATGGGCAGCCTGGTATGGCAGCTTAACGATTGCTGGCCTTCGGTCTCCTGGAGTATGATAGATTATTACGGGAATAAAAAGCCGGTCTATGAATCCGTGAAGAAGCTGTTCCTGGGGGAATAACTTCTTACTTCACAACTCTTATTATACAAACGATGCTTTCCCGAAAAGACTTTCTTAAGATAACTTCTCTTACCACGCTGGCAGGAATCACAGCACCCTTATTGTCGAAAGCAGGACGTATACTCAAACCGCTGCCGGCATTGCCCGAAGATAAAACGGCAGGACCTCTCGTCATTGCTACCTGGAAAAACCTCCAGGCTACCGAAGCAGCCATGAATTCGCTGCGCGGAGGTGGCACCGCACTGGATGCCGTGGTAGCAGGAGCCCGCATTCCCGAAGCGGATCCCGAGGACACCAGCGTAGGGTATGGCGGCCATCCCGACCGCGACGGCTTCGTCACGCTCGATGCCTGTGTGATGGATCATCACGGCAATGCCGGTGCCGTCAGTTTCCTGCAACACATCATGCATCCTGTCTCGGTGGCAAGAAAAGTGATGGAGAACACGCCCCATGTAACCCTCAGCGGTGAAGGAGCTTATCAATTTGCCCTGTCACAGGGATTTAAAAAAGAAAACCTGCTTACCGACAAGGCAAAGAAATTATGGGAGCAGTGGAAACAAGACACGAAGTATACGCCGGCTATCAGTGAAAAAAACCACGACACCATCGGTATTCTTGCTATTGACGAAAAGAATCATATTTCCGGCGCCTGCTCTACCAGTGGATGGGCGTACAAAATGCATGGACGTGTAGGCGACTCCCCTGTTTTAGGAGCAGGCATGTTTGTCGACGATGAAATTGGCGGAGCATGTGCCACGGGGCTTGGTGAATTTATTTTAAAGACACTCGGATCCTTTCTCATTGTCGAACTGATGCGCAACGGACGTTCGCCGCAGGAAGCTACGGAAGAAGCCATCCACCGTATCGTTAAAAAATATCCATCCAACGACATGCAGATCGGCTACGTGGCCATCAATAAAAAAGGCGAACATGGAGCCTATTCCATCAACAAAGGTTTTCAATACAGCTTATACAGGCCCAATGAAAACCTCCTTTACGATTCAAACTCTTTTGTAAAATAATTTCTTCCGATGTCCATTCGAATAATTTTCCTGGCACTGCTACTGGTATGTGGCGGAGCGGATTTGCTCCAGGCAAAAAACCGGTATGCACTGATCCCACAGCCCACCGAATTGATTCCTGAAAAAGGAGTTTTTAAAATCAATGCTGAAACTAAAATTCTAATCGGCACCGACAACGAAGAAACTAAAAAAACCGGGGAACTTCTGTCGGAAATTATTTTCCGCGCCTGCGGGCTGCAGCTACCTGTCGTAGTGATGCCAGGGGTAGACAGGCAGGTTAATACGATCGGTTTTTTCCAGGAAACAGGCGGCTCATTAGGCAAGGAAGGATACCGGATGACCGTCGATAAAAAAATGGTGGCTATCCAGGCGGCAAATGCACAGGGACATTTTTATGCTTTCCAGACGCTTCTGCAGCTTCTTCCTACGCAGATCTATTCGAATCAAAATACCTTCTCCGGAAACCTGTCCATTCCCTGCTGCAGCATCACCGACATTCCACGCTTCGCCTACCGCGGACTGCATCTTGACGTATGTCGTCACTTCTTCCCCGTGGCCGATGTAAAAAAATACATCGATCTGCTCGCCCTCCACAAGATGAATACGTTTCACTGGCACCTGACCGATGACCAGGGCTGGCGAATAGAAATAAAGAAATACCCGTTACTGAAAGAAAGAGGCTCGAAACGGAAAGAGACCATGGCCGGCGCTTACGACAACCATCAGTTCGATGGCATCCCGTACGAAGGATTTTTTTCTCAGGAAGAAATCCGCGAGGTAGTGAAGTATGCGCAGGAGCGCTTCATTACCGTTATCCCCGAAATAGAAATGCCCGGACATGCACTCGCTGCTTTGGCATCGTATCCCGAGCTGGCCTGTCTTCCCGGCACCTACGAAGTGGCGACGCAATGGGGCGTATTTGACGACGTGTTCTGTCCGACAGAAAGAACTTTTCAGTTCCTGGAAGATGTGCTCACCGAAGTCGCCGCTTTGTTTCCCGGAACATACATCCACATCGGTGGCGACGAATGTCCTAAGACACGTTGGAAAACCAGTGAATTCTGCCAGCAACTGATGAAGCAGGAAGGATTAAAAGACGAGCACGAGCTCCAAAGTTATTTCATATTTCGTATTGAGAAATTTCTTGCTACGAAAGGAAAAAAAATCATCGGCTGGGATGAAATACTGGAAGGTGGTCTGGCTCCGGAAGCAACGGTGATGAGCTGGCGTGGCACCCAAGGAGGCATTGCGGCAGCCCGCCAGGGACACGATGTGATTATGACACCGGGGTCACATTGCTATTTTGATCACTACCAGTCCGACCCTTCCACCGAACCCCTTGCCATTGGTGGTTATACGACGATTAAGAAAGTATATGCTTACGAGCCGGTTCCTTTTGATTCCCTCACCGGTGCTGAGCAGAAACATATTATTGGAGCGCAGGCTAATTTGTGGAGCGAGTATCTTCCTGACTTCAAACAGGTGGAGTACATGGCCTATCCTCGTGCCTGCGCCTTGTCGGAAGTGCTTTGGTCGCCCAGGGAAAACCGCAGCTGGAATGATTTTGCCAGTCGCCTGCTTGTACATTTCGAAAGACTCGATGCCCTCGGCGTAAATTATGCCAAAAGCATTTTTGACGTTACCGCCACTACCGCCACCGATACGGTTCGCAAAACAATAGTCGTCGCACTGGAACCTTTTATTGAGAATGGCGAAATCCACTATACTTTAAATGGTGAGGAGCCGTCAGGTTCATCGAAAAAATATTCTTCTCCGCTGGCATTGGATAAATCCTCCACGCTGAAAGCCTGCCTGTTTTACGGAGACCGGAAAGGCAAGGTGCTGAAAAAAGATTTCCTCCTGCACCAGGCAGCCGCAAAAAAATATGTGCTCGCCAATCCTTGGAAGCAATACGACGGTGGCACCTATTACGGACTCACCGACGGAATTACTGGCATCGTGAACCGGTACAACACCTGGGTAGGATTTTCAGGTAAAGATCTCGATGCTACCCTTGACCTGGCAGATAAGAAAAACATTAAAAAAATCAGTGTCAATTTTTATAATAAAAACCGAGACTGGATTTTTCTTCCCGGTGATATAGAATTTTATACTTCCAATGACGGAATCAACTTTCAGTCCGTAAAAAAAATGACCGTCGCTCCTGATGGCGCTGCCAATTCTATCGTGAATGCATCTGCAGAATTTCCATCAACCGATGCCCGCTACATCCGGGTAGTGGCTAAGACCACCGGTAAAATTCCGGAAGGCAAAGATGGTGCGGGTAATGACAGTTGGTTGTTTGCTGATGAGATTGTTGTTGAATAATTGTGTCAGGTGTCCAGTCCAACATCCAGAGTCCAGCATCCAGTTCATCACTTCCTTTTCGCATCCGATCCCACCAGGCACTTCGGAATATTCCACTGATTCTTGTATTGTGCTGTGTCAATAGCATGTCCCTCGCAATCGAGGGCCACTCCGGCTGCATTCTTCCGGATCACCTGCATCTTTCCTGCCAGCACCGAATCCCGTACTGCACGTTTTAATTCTTCCACAGGCACCGCCTTTCCCGATCTGCCAATTTCCAGTCCTACTGCATTGTTGTACAAATCCATGGCGCTGCCTGCTGAATCAGCCAACTGTCCTTCTTCAAATTCCCCTTTCTTAAACGACTGGTAATTGCCTTTTTCATGCGCCTTGCCAAGACTCCTGGCTCTCTTCCAGCCGATGTTCTGGGCGAGCAATGCCATCCAAAAACTGTGTCGGAAAGCATCTACCTGCCCGCCGTTTTCATCGCCGTCAAAAAGCGGATCGGATAAAAGCTCCTTCGATGCTTCCCTGGCCTGCACCGAAAACCGGTAAGCTTTCTTTGCAATAAAGGGATGTAAGATCACCCAGCATTTTTCAGGACCTGAAAGTTTTTTGTAATGGCTATTAGGTTTATCCTGTCCATTGGTATCCAGAACAAGAAGCATCACAACGAAAAAGAGAGTGCAGAATCTACTTTTCTGTATCCCGAAAAAAAATGGATGCATGGTATGAATTAAAAATTGTATCAAAGGTACGGAGTCAACGGGCTGGAACGAGAGCTCGTATTAATCGCTCGTTTCGACTCCGCTCAACGACCGTCTTTCTGGTCCCTGAACGGAGTCGAAGGGACACATCATCAGACAAACGATTGCATATCGTAAAGCTTACGATACATTCCTCCTTTATCCAGTAACTCGTTATGCCTCCCACGCTCGATGATCTCGCCTTTCTGCAGAACGATGATTTCGTTCGCATGCTGGATAGTCGACAAACGGTGCGCAATCACTAGCGTGGTGCGGTTTTTCATCAGCTTGGTGATGGCATCCTGCACCAACCGCTCGCTTTCCGTATCCAGTGCCGAGGTAGCCTCGTCGAGAATCAGGATAGGAGGATTTTTTAATATGGCGCGTGCAATGCTCAGCCTTTGCCGCTGGCCTCCACTCATCTTGCCTCCCCGGTCACCTATATTGGTCTGGTAGCCTTCGGGCATCTGGACGATGAACTCATGGGCGTTGGCAATCTTCGCAGCCTGCATGACAGAGGCTTCATCGGCGTTGGGCATTCCGAAAGCAATATTATTATAAACCGAATCATTGAATAAGATGGCCTCCTGTGTTACGATGCCCATCAGGCTACGAAGGCTTTCGATCTGGATCTGCCGGATATTTTTCCCGTCGATAAAAATTCCGCCTTTCGACACATCGTAAAACCGCGGAAGCAAATCGGCAAGGGTGGATTTGCCCGAGCCCGAAGGCCCCACCAGGGCGACGGTATGTCCTCTCGGCACGCTGAATGAAATATTCTTCAGCACATCCTCTTCCTCGTAAGCAAAGGAAATGCCACGGTACTCGATGGCAGTGTCCAGGGATTTCACCTCGATGGATCCTTCTGTATCCACCACGTCAACCGGTGTATCGATGATCCTTAGTATCCGGTCGCCGGCAGCGAGGCCTTTTTGAATATTGGTAATGGCCGATGAAATATTTTTGGCGGGTGTCAGTATCTGGGAATACAGGATGATGTAAGTGATGAACTCACTGGCGGTAAGGGCAGAATCCTGGTGAAGCACCATGTTGCCGCCATACAGCAAAACTCCGGTAACGACGAGCACACCGAGGAATTCGGAAACAGGCGATGCCAGCTCCCGCTTGTTGATGATGGATTTGGATATTTTCCTGTAATCTTCGTTGTGTTCGTCAAATTTCTTCTGTACAAACCCGGCGGCATTAAATCCTTTCACGATGCGGATCCCCGAAATGGTTTCATCGGCTACGCTGAGAATTTTGCCGAGCAGTCCCTGGCTGATATCGGCGCTGCGCCTGAGTTTTTTGGAGATGGAAGTGATTGCATAACCGGATACCGGGAAAAACAGGATGGTAAACAAGGTGAGCTTCGCTGACAACGAAAACAACATGATGAAATAAACAAGGATCATCAGGGGCTCCCGGAAAATAACCTGTACCGAACTCACCACGGAATTCTCCACTTCATGCACATCGTTCGATACCACCGACATGAGATCGCCCTTCTGTGAGCGATGGAAAAAACCAAGATGAAAAGTGCTGAGTTTCTCGAAGACGGCCTTGCGCATACGGTACACCACCCATGTCCGCATACGCGTAAGAACCCGCTGTGCGAAATAACGGAAGAAGTTGGCCAGGAATACACTAACCAGAATCAGCATGCAGATGAACATAAGCGCGCCTTCTTTGCCTGATGTCTGTGCAAAATACCATGCTCCGTAGCTGAACATGTCTTTCACATAACCGAATGAAAGCGAGAACGAAGGAGCCGACATGACAGCAGCATCGCCGCGTGTATTGAACAGTACGTCAAGCAGCGGGATGACCAGTGAAAAATTCAGCGCACCGAAAAGCACGGCTGGCACTACCAGCAGCACATAGGGTGTAATAAACTGCCCGTAAGGACGGGCAAAAGCAAGAAGGCGGAAGTAGGTTTTCACAGGGAACCGGGGCGAATCTACTGTTTATCAATTGGAGCCACGAATCTACAAATATAAATTGTTTACCCTCTGCAGCCGGGCGCAGCTATTTGTTCTCTATTTTTGGCCCCAGCGTATTATGATCAGCATCATCACAGCCATCCATAACGGACTACCCATGAATAAAATTTTCTGGGAGTACCTTCAACAGTATACTTTTCATCCGTTTGAGCTCATCATTATCGACAATAACTCTACAGACGGCAGCCGTGAGTTTTTTGAATCCAAAAAAGCCGTCGTGATAGCCAACGACAAAAATTACTCGTATCCTTACTGCCAGAACCAGGGAATCAAACAAGCCAGGTATGACATCCTGGCCTTTCTGAATAACGACATCATCGTGGCACCGCATTGGGACAAGCACCTGCTTGTCATTGCCAACGAACACGGGCTGGAGATCATTTCTCCCAGCGGCATTGAACGCCAGGAAACCGTGGCCGACACCCAACACATTCGAAGGAAATGGAATGCCATTAAAAATATCGTCTCCTTCTTCGGCAGAAAAGAACTACAATTGAAGCTGATGCACAAGATGATGTATGGCAGCTGGGAAAGATTTTGTGCGACCCGGATGGAACATTACAACGCAAAGGTTGGCGAAGGATTTGTCGGAAATACCGTGGTGATGAAACGTTCGGCACTGGAGAAAGTGGGTTGGTGGGACGAGCAGATCCAGGCGGCCGATTTTGACCTCTACATCCGTTCCAAAAAAAGAAGCCTGGAACAAGGCGACATCCGCCCCATGCACATCGCCTGGGGGGTCTTCAACCACCACTATATAAGGCTTACTGTGAAAGCAAAACCGCCGGAATTTGCCGATAAAGCCCGCATGATTTCATTGGATGCCAAATGGGGCGACCGGAAGGACTTTTACCTGAAAGACATTGATGTTTAACGGTTTTGCCGCTTCCGTCCTTATTTTACCGTGAATCGTTACCTTCGCAGGATGGATACTACCCGACAGCAGAAATACGGAAGGCTGATACAGAAGGAAATCAGCGATATTTTTCAGCACGACGGCTTTGCCATGTACGGCAAGGCATTTGTAACCATCACCATGGCCAGGGTGAGTCCCGACCTGGGCATTGCAAAAATTTACCTCAGCATCTTCGGAGCGAAAGATCCCAAGGCTGTGATGGACCAGATTGAATCCCATCATAAAGAAATCCGTAAAAAGCTGGGAATGAAAATCCGCCATCAGGCCCGCATCATCCCCGAACTAAAATTTTTCCTCGACGATTCCCTCGACTACGTCGACAAAATTGAAAAGCTGCTTAAAGACACCAAGCAGCCTCCCTCCAACCCTGCTTAATTTCTTCCTGCCCGCCTCTTATGCAATACGACCCTATTAAACGATCGCTTGGCAACGTCTTTAACAAAGCCCCGCTGCTGAGGAAACTTTTTTACCACCTTCTGGACCTGCTGCTGCTTCGATGCTGGCATGTACACAAGGAACTGAGGCACTTTGCCTCTCAACAGGATCTGAAAAAGCAACGCCTCTCCATCCTCGATGCAGGTGCCGGGTTCGGCCAGTATTCTTACTGGATGCAGAACCACTTTCCCGATTGTGAAATCCTGGCCGTCGACGTAAAGGAAGAACAAGTAGCCGACTGCAACCAGTTTTTTGCATCGGCAGGCGCTACGAATGTGAAGTTTGAAGTCGGCGATCTTACGCAATATGTGAAGCCCAATGCATACGACCTGGTATTATCGGTCGATGTGATGGAACATATCCTGGAAGATGTGCAGGTCTTTAAGAACTTTCATGCTTCCATGAAACCGGGAGCCATGCTCCTTATCAGTACGCCTTCCGACCAGGGAGGAAGTGATGTGCATAGCGGCGACGAATCGTCGTTCATCGAAGAACATGTACGCGACGGCTACAATATTGTCGAGATCCAGGACAAGTTGAAAACAGCAGGCTTCAGCAAAGTAGAAGCACGCTTTGCCTACGGAACTCCCGGCAAGATCTCCTGGAGATTGTCCATGAAATATCCCATCCAGGTGTTGGGTGTCAGCAAAATTTTCTTTGTCCTGCTCCCCTTTTATTACATCCTGGTTTATCCGTTTTGCTTCCTGCTCAATTACTTTGATACGGCCATGTCGCATCCGACAGGAACCGGCCTGATTGTTAAAGCCTGGAAGTAGTACCGGGAAGCATTTTTAAATGATGGTATCTGGGATCGTATTATTTTTTTACCCGTAAACTCCTAATTTCTCAATGAATAAATTCTTCCTATCCTTATTGGTCGTTGTATCTGCATGTCTGAACGCCAACGCTCAGACGAATGTATTGACTCAAAACTTTGATGATGTAAGTCTGATGTTGTCCAATGGCTGGACTGCCATAAACAACAGTAGCCCGTTGGGATCTGATCTCTGGCATAACGGTGCCGGCGTGGGGATTCCTGCTTACAATGGCGCAGCCAACAGCTATGCAGCCGTAAGCGCTTTGTCAACGACGTTCAATGGTGACATAAGCAACTGGCTGATTTCTCCGACGGTAATGCTTAATAACGGTGATGTGGTTACCTTTTCTACAGTCAGTAACAACAATCTACTCTATCCCGACAGGCTTGAACTAAGACTGAATCCGGCCAATACCACCCAGGTGGGTACGCTTCCCGCTCATACGGGAGACTTTTCGATTCTGCTGACTACCATTAATCCGAACCTACTTGCTGACACGGCCTATTACCCACAAGGTTATTGGGGCCCTGTGATGGCTACCGTAAGTGGACTGCCGGGCGCAACCAACTGCCGACTTGCTTTCCGGTATTGGGTTACGGATGGTGGTATTTTAGGCACTAATAGCAGCACCATCGGCATAGACCAGCTGGATGTAACTACCGTCGTTGGTGTTCCTGAAATTGTAACATTCAGAACACGCATTTATCCAAACCCTGCAAACCATTTGCTCAACCTTTCATGGAACCAGCCGCTGGTTGAAAGTTCCGTTGCTATCGTTTACAATTCGATGGGACAACAGGTAGCCGGGAAAGAACTCTCAAAAGGCAGCCAATACACAAACATAGATATATCGGCACTTTCGAAAGGTGTCTACACTATTTTCCTGCACGGATCCTCGTCGTATTCACGCAGCACCTTTGTGAAAATTTAACACCTGAAGGAGCTGTATTGTCTCGCACGGAGACACGGAGAGCACGGAGAAATTCCAATTTGTTGTAAGTTTTGGTGTTAAAGTTTGTTTTCATTTTATTAAATGAGAAATTAATGGACTTGCCAAGGAACTTGTTGAGTACGCTAATAATTCCAATTAGTAGCATCCCTCCGTGTTCTCCGTGCCTCCCTGCCCGACTAACGTCAGTCAGGCGGGCGTGCGAAACCCTGGCATTAACCTACCTGCGTAAATGCCTAATTTTAAATGCAAATTGAAAAAATATAAGACAGCCTCTTTTTCGTATTTTCGTCAGGAATAAAAGACATTCATTGAATCTCTCCCTCTTTATCGCCAGGCGTTATTTCTTTTCCAAAAAGAGCCAGCGTGCAATCAATATCATTTCGCTGATCTCCGTGATCGGCGTCGCCGTGGGTACGGGCGCCCTCATCATCGTGCTTTCCGTTTTCAACGGATTTGAAACCCTGGTGATCTCCCTTTACAACTCCTTCGATCCTGACGTGAAGGTGATGCCTGTCAAAGGGAAGTCATTCCCTGACACCGCCCTCACAGAAGAACAGCTTAAAGCCATTGACGGGGTACAGTATGTCACCATGGTCCTCGAAGAAAATGCTTTGGTTCGTTACGGCGAAAAGCAGACCATCGCTATTATCAAAGGTGTCGCTGATGAATTTATTCCCATGACACGCCTCGACACCATGATTGTGGAAGGTTCCATGGTGTTGAAAAAAGAGCAGTCCGATTATGCTGTGGTAGGCGGGGGCATTGCGTATAACCTGCAGTTGAATACAGGAGACCCGCTTCGTCAACTCGATATCTATACACCGCGAAAAGATGCAGCTTCACTTACCGATCCCACATCGGCATTTAACCGCCGGTTCATCTCTCCTTCAGGCATCTTTGCCATCCAGCAGGACTTTGATTCAAAATACATTCTCGTGCCTTTGCGATTTGCCCGTGAACTTTTTGAATCGGAACATACTGTAAGCGCTTATGAAGTAGGACTGGCTCCCGGAGCCGACAAAGAAAGAACGCTGGCGATGATTAAGCAGGTAGCAGGACCCGGCTTCACAGTGAAGGATCGCTTCGAACAACATGCCTTTTTATACCGCATCATGAAATCTGAAAAATGGGCCGTCTTCCTGATCCTTGCCTTCATCCTGCTCATCGCCACCATTAATGTGATCGGCTCGTTGAGTATGCTCATTCTCGAGAAGAAACACGATATGACAGTACTCCACAGCATGGGCGCCGACATCCCGCTGATCCGGAAAATATTTTTTACCGAAGGACTCTTTATCACCGTCATTGGCGCCGGCATCGGGTTACTCATTGGCATCGTGGTATGCCTGCTGCAGATGCATTATGGCATTATTACCCTGGGCAGTACCAGCGGTAGTTTTGTTATTGACAGTTATCCTGTAAAAATGCAGCCTGCGGATTTTTTCTATGTCATCCTTACGGTATTTACGATCGGGATTTTTGCAGCCTGGTATCCGGCTAAAAAACTGGTGGAACAAGGCCTCCGCCTGGGCAGTGAGAAAGAAGACTGAAAGAGGTACTAATTACGAATCATCCCGATGCCTCGGGACGAATTTACGAATTACGAATAGGTACTAATTACCCCGCCTGCCTGACGTCAGTCGGGAAGGGAATCAGTACGAATATTCGAATTGGAGTCTGACAGGGGCCCTTACCTCTTCTCAGGATCCACGGGTGATAAAGGCAAACTTATCTTTCAGTTTCAGGAACCGCTCTTCGTACAAATGATAACTTGCCAGTGCAATTGCGACTGACAATGCGAAGGCTAGCAGCGGACCGAAAAACAAAATCCATCCCTGCGAAGTGAAGCCAAAATACAATCCGATTTTTATCTGGATCAGGATGGCTATAAAATGGAGGCAATACAATCCATAGGCGTATTTTCCCAGGCGTGTAGCCAGCTTAAAATTCTTCATCTTAAAAAAAGAATGATCGCAAAAATTCTGCTCCAGGATGATGAGGCCGAACAACCCGGCGACGATCAGCCGTTCGATCGTTACCATAAAATCACCAGTGAAGATCTCATGACGGAATAAAAACACGATCACAGAAGCCAGGTAGAGAAGGTACAGCACTTCCCGCCTCAGGTTTTTTATCCAGCGCACGAAGACGGGTGAATTCAGCATCAGCCATGCTGCCAGTCCTCCGATGGCCATATCGGAAATCACGCAGAATGTATCGAGCTCCACGGTTGGATAGGTGAGATGAAAAGAGCGGTAAAGCACGGAGCCTCCGATGATCGACAGGAATACCAACGGGTAATATTTCTTCGGAATGAAGAATAACAACAGCGGCCATGCCAGGTAAAATTGTTCTTCCACGGCAACGGACCATAACACACTGAGAACCGAAGCGTCTGGAGGCCCGTTCCGGATAATGTCGAAGTTACTCAGGAAGGTAATATAGAAAAGCGGGTTTGCCGTTTCCGTGGGCACCTCACCGAACATTTTCTTTAGCCAGGGAAAGATTACGAAGCCGAAGAAGAGGCAGAAAAAATATAAGGGCCATATTCGCAAGGCGCGCCGGATATAGAAAGCGCCGATATGGATTTTTCCTTTCAGCCGTTGTTCCGACAGCAACAGGTAGGTAATAAGGAATCCGCTGAGTACAAAAAAGAAATAAACTCCCAGGTCTCCGTTTTTAAAAAGATGGTTACGGAATAAGTCGTATGTAAAGGACTGTCGCTGGTATTCGTAATCCGTATGGAAACAATGCACCAGGAATACCGCTAAAAAAGATGCAAAGCGCCATCCGTCCAGGTTGGGGAAAAATAATTTAGCTTTTCTTTCCTGAGTCACGCGTAAAAGAGTTACGCAAGGATAAGAAACAATCGCGGGATGCGATTATTTATTTTTTCCTCTTCCCGCGAAAAGGAGGTTGTCTTTTCTTCAGACCTTTCCCCGGAGGTGGGGGTGCAGAAGACCGCTCGCGATCCGTGATCAGCTTCAGGTCAATTTGTTTCTTTAACAGGTCGCAACGCATCACCTGTACCTTCACCGTATCACCCAAAGTGTACTTGTTACGGGTACGTGCTCCGATTACGCAGTAGTTGGTATCGTCGAACTCGTAAAAATCGTCGTCGAGATCGCGCAGGCGGATCATCCCTTCGCATTTGTTTTCTACGATCTCCACATACAATCCCCATTCGGTAACGCCGGAAATGATACCGTCGAAAACTTCACCTATTTTATCCTGGAGGAATTCCACCTGTTTGTATTTAATGGAGGCTCGTTCCGCTTCGGAAGCACGGATCTCCATCTGCGTGCTGTGTTTGCACCGTTCTTCCAAAGCCTTTTTATCCACGGCGTCTTTCCCCTGGAGGTAATGCTCCAACAAGCGGTGTACAAGCACATCGGGATAACGACGGATGGGAGAAGTGAAATGGGTATAAAAATCAAAAGCCAGTCCGTAATGCCCGATATTTTCCACGGTGTAGGTGGCTTTGGACATGGTGCGGATGGCGATTTGCTCCAGCACATTCTGCTCCTTCTTTCCATGAAGGTTCTTCATGAGATCGTTCAGCGAATGTGCTATTTCCTTATCGTTACCTGTCTTCAGTGTGTAACCCCACTTTCCTGCAAACTTGGCGAAGTTGTTAAGCCGGTCGGCTACAGGTCCGTCGTGTACGCGGTAAACAAAAGGCCGTTCCTCGACATGCACCTGTGTCTTTTCTTTTCCGTGACCTTTCTTGATGCCTGTCACCTTATGCTTACGCCCGATCAACTCAGCTACCGAACGGTTGGCCAACAGCATAAATTCTTCGATCAGCTTATTGGCTTCCTTGCTTTCTTTAAGGTAGATGCCGATGGGTTTGCCTTTCTCATCGAGCCTGAATCGTACTTCCAGCTTCTCGAAGGCAATGGCTCCTCTCCGGAAACGTTCGGCACGCAATAGTTTAGCCAGGCTATGGAACGTTAGCAGTTCGGAAGAAAGTTCTCCCTCGCCCGACTCAATGACGCGTTGTGCATCTTCGTAGGAAAACCGGTGTCCCGAATGGATCACCGTCTTGCCAAACCATTTGGTGAGCACTTCCCCGCGGTCGTTCATTTCAAAGACGGCCGAAAAACATAATTTGTCTTCATGCGGCCGCAGCGAACACACCCCGTTGGACAGTTTTTCAGGAAGCATGGGAATCACACGATCCACCAGGTATACCGAAGTGGCCCGGCTGTAGGCTTCTTTGTCCAGAAAAGAATCGGGTCGCACATAATGCGAAACGTCGGCGATATGTACGCCGATCTCCCAGTTACCATCTGCTGTTTTGCGGATAGATAGGGCATCGTCAAAATCCTTGGCATCCTCCGGATCGATGGTAAAAGTGGTAATGCCACGGAAGTCACGACGCTTTGCGATTTCATCCGGTGGAATAATTTCAGGGATTTTGGCCGCATCACTTTCCACACGTGGCGGGAAGTCGAGCGGGAACCCGAACTCTGAAAGGATGGAGTTCATCTCCACATCGTTGTCGCCGGGCCATCCCAGGATCCGGGTTATTTTACCCACCGGGTTCTTCACCCCTGCCGGCCAGTCGGCGATTTCGGCAATTACTTTCTGCCCTTGCTGGGCGTTGTTCAGGTTGCTATGCGGTATGAAAATATCGACGCCCATCTTCGGGCTATCGGGGACTACAAAAGCAAAACGCCCTGAAAGCTGTACCAGTCCGGCAAACTCTGTCCTTGCCCGCTCCAGAACCTCCACCACTTCGCCTTCTATTTTCTGGTTGCGGTGGCGTGCATACAGGTAAATACGCACCCGGTCACCATCCAATGCATTCTTCACATTACGGGGAGCAATGAAAATATCGTCTTCGCCGTTTTCGCTCAACAGGTAAGCCGAGCCTGAATTGGTAATATCGATAATGCCTTCCTGGTAACTGTGGGTAGGCTTCAGCTTGTAGCTGCCGCGGTCCACTTCGATGAGTTCCTCTTTCTCTTTCAGCATCTCCAGCACGGCAGCCAGTTCATTTTTCAGCTCCTTGTACGCTTCTGAAGGTTCGGGAGCTTCTCCCCGCGCTTCCGTTACAAAAGCCAGGAAAGCGGGCTTAATCTGTTTTCCCAATTGCTTGTAATTGAAATTACGGTTGGGAAACTGTTGAAATGTCTTTTGCACTTCCGCCTGAAGAAATTCGCCAATGGAAGCCTGTTTGCTTTTTCCTGATTTACTCATCGCCTGTTTTGATGAGATAAAAGTAACCATTTTCAAGCGGCTTTCGGAACGGTACCGGCGAAATGATGCCTTTGGATACAAAACGATATCTTCGGCGTAAAATAAAATCAATTTATAACTTTGCCAGCCTAACTCTATCCCACCATGGAATCTCAGGAACAAAATCAAAAAAGCAACAAAAGCACAGTTTGGATTGTGTTGTTAATAGTTTCATCACTGATCAACGTCTATCAGTGGATGAACCGCAACACCGTCGTTACTGCATACGAACAAAAAGTGGATACGCTGGTCGTGGAACGCGTTAACATTGAAAAGGAGTTGTCAGACACCAAAAATGAGCTGGAAAAATACCGCGGCCTCTCTTCCAATCTCGACAGTGTCCTGAACGAGGCCAACCAAAAAATCGCAGAGCAGGAAAAAGCCATCAAAGACATCTCCCGCAAGTCTAAAAATGCACAGGAGCTTTCTGCCAAACTGAAAGTTCAGCTGGCCGACCTACAGCAACTCCGCGACGAATACCTTACACGTATCGATTCCCTTCTCACCGAAAACCAGAAACTCCAGGCCGAGAAAAAGCAACTTTCCGGGACCGTGGAAAGCCTCAGCAAGAATTTAGAAACCACCGTCAGTACGGCTTCGGCCCTGAAAGCGGAATACCTGAAAGTAACGGCTTACAAACGCAAGAGCAACGGCACCTATACCGTAGCCTCGCTGGCCAAACGCACGCATAAAATGGATGTATGTTTTGACATTCTTGAAAACAAAATTGCCCGTGCCGGCGAAAAGACCGTCTATCTTAAGATCACAGAACCGGGAGGCAAACCCATCGGCAATAAAAGTACCGGCTCGGGATCTTTTAAAACTTCTTCCGGCGAAGAAATGATGTTTGCTGCCAGCAGCACCGTGAATTACACCGGCGCACGCCAGAATGTATGCCTGAATTACGAAGAGCAGGCCGACAAACTATTCCCTTCAGGAACCTACCTCATCGAAATTTATATCGACGGCAATCTGAGCGGAAGTGCTTCCTACGCACTTAAATAATCAACGAATAACGAATCCCGCACGTGCGGGACGAATTTACGAATGAATACAGATTCGTAGAATCGTAGGGATTCGTTATTCGTAGATGAATTAATTAGCAGTTACCTCAATTGCCTTAGCCCTCTCTCTCCAGGTGCTCAAGGATGATTTTTTTCATTTTCGGCGCCGTATCAAAGCCCTGGTACCTCCACAAAAGGATCCCGTTTTTAAAAAGCAACAGCGTGGGGACGCTGAAGATCTGGTATTCATTTTTCAGAGCCGGCTCCTGGTCAACGTCGATTTTATGGACGGACAACTTCCCTGTAAAGGAACCCTCTATTTCCGCGAGGATGGGCTCCAGCCATTTGCAGGGCTCACACCAGGTAGCGCCGAAACTGATAAGCACCGGGTGGCTGCCAGAGATGATATTTCTGAAGTCCATAGGTGGGAGAACTACTTGGTCAATGGAAAATTTTCTGACATCCATGCGAGGATGCCACCGTCGAGATGCGCTACTTTAAGGTAACCAAGTTCCATAAGCTGTGCCCTGGCTTCGGCGCTGCGACGGCCCGAACGGCAGTAAAGCAATACTTCGGCGTCTTTCGGAACAGTAGATACGACGATATTTAAAAAAGAGGTGTCCTGGAAGTTGATGAGTATAGCGCCGGCAATATTTCCCTGGCTAAACTCTTCGGGTGTGCGGACATCGATCAGTACCGCATCTTTTTT
>Ga0190274_10000805_pt1 | contig 18248 bp, 13 predicted proteins | sample Popmic531T_FD_133002 | JGI IMG/M metagenome (GOLD analysis project Ga0190274, IMG submission 133002) | Populus adjacent soil microbial communities from riparian zone of Yellowstone River, Montana, USA - 531 T | ecosystem: Environmental > Terrestrial > Soil > Riparian zone | place: USA: Montana... | reverse complement strand
TGCCGATCGACCGCCTGATGCGCACGCTCGGCATCCGCCGCGTCGCCGAGCGCGAGGCGGCGGCGCTCGACCCGCAGCTGCGCGCCCTGCTCGAGCGCTTCTGCGAGGGCGTCAACGCGGCCGCCGCGAGCGCCACGGCGCTGCCCTTCGAGATGCAGCTGCTTCGCCTGGACTGGAAGCCCTGGCGGCCGGTCGACATCCTCAGCCTCGGCAAGCTGCTCGCCTTCGGCCTCTCGACCAACTGGGAGCGGGAGCTGCTGCGGGCCGACATGCTGCGGGCGCTGGGGCCGGAGCTGACCACCCGCCTCGACCCCACCTACCCCGCCGGCAACCCGATCGTCAATCAGGAAGCCTGGCAGGGCGACGGCCTCGCGATCGTCGAGCAGATCGACGCGGTGCGGCGCTCGATGGGTCTGGCCGCCGAGGCCAGCGGCTCCAACAACTGGGCCGTCAGCGGCGACCTCAGCGCCACCGGCTCGCCGCTGATCGCCGGCGACCCGCACCTGCCTCCGAGCATGCCGGGCATCTGGTACCAGGTGGGCCTGCGCCACGGCGATCGCTTCGTCCGCGGTGCCTCGATGCCGGGGATGCCGGGCGTCTACATGGGCCAGAACAACGACGTCTGCTGGACCTTCACCAACGTCATGGCCGACGTCCAGGACCTCTTCGTCGAGCGGGTCGAGGGCGACAGCTACCTCTACGAGGACGAGTGGCGGCCGCTGCAGATCGTGCGCGAGGAGATCTCCGTCAAGGGCCGCCCCGAGCCGGTCGCGCTCGACGTGCGGATCACCCACCACGGCCCGATCGTCAACGCCGCCCTCGGCGCCGACGAGGCCGAACCGCTGGCCCTGAGCTGGCTGGCGCTGCGCGAAGCGACCGCCTTCGCCGGCATGTTCGAGTTGCTGGAGATCGGCTCCGGGCCGGAGCTGGTGGCCAAGCTCGAGGGCCACACGGCGCCTGCCTCGAACCTGATCTGGGCCGACCGCCACGGCTCGATCGGCTACAAGCTGATCGGCCGCCTGCCGCGGCGCCGCGGCGGCTGCCCGGACCTACCGAAGCCGGGCTGGAGCGGCGAGTTCGAGTGGGAGGGGACGGTCCCCTACGAGGAGCTGCCGGCCAAGGTCGACCCCGAGAGCGGCTACCTGATCACGGCCAACAACCGCATCGTCGGCGACGAGTACCCGCACCACATCACCAGCGAATACCTCGACGGCTTCCGCGCCAAGCGGATCGAGCAGCTGCTGGGGGAGAGCGAGGAGCACGACATCGAGGGCTTCGAGGCGATGCAGTCCGACAACCTCTCGCTGCCGGGGATCGAGGCGGCGCGGCGGCTGGGCCGCCTGACCCCGTCCGGCCAGCGCGAGCTGAGCGCGATCGAGCGGCTGCGCAGCTGGGACGGGCGGCTCGACCCCGACACCGTCGCCGGCACGATCTACCAGGCCTTCCTGCTGCGGCTGGCGCGCGAGGTGGCCCGCGCCGCGATCGGCGACCGCGATCTCTGCGAGCGCTGGCTCGACCGCGCCGACAACGGCTTCACCCCTCACATCACCTCGCCCTGGCGCTGGCACTCGCACCTGATGGGGCTCTGGGAGGAAGGCGACGAGGAGCTGGTCGGCCGCCCCTGGGAGGAGCTGGTGCTGGAGGCGCTGGCGGGGGCGCTCGACGACCTCGAGGAGCGCTTCGGCCCCGACCCCGACGGCTGGCGCTGGGGCCACGTGCACGAGATGGAGTTCCCGCACCCGCTGGGCGAAGCGAACCCGCTGCTGCGCCGCCTGCTCAACCGCCGCCTCCGCGCCGGCGGCGCCCAGGAGACCGTGAGCCAGATCGCCTACGACCCCAACGACCCCTACAAAGCTGTCTGGGCGCCGAGCTGGCGGATGGTCGCCGACCCGACCGACCCCGAGCGCTCGCGCTGGCAGATGTTTACCGGCCAGTCCGGCCACCCCGCCAGCCCCCACTACGACGACCTCCAGTCCGACTGGCTCGAGGGCCGCACCCAGCCGATGGCCGGAGAGGGGCCCTGGAGCGAGCTGGAGCTGGTGCCCTCTCGTTGACGATCACAAATTTGTTATACTCTGGGGGTGACCCCAGGTGAGTTGATCCGCGAAACGCGCCAGCGCCACGGCCTCAGCCAGCGGCGATTGGCACGAAGAGTGGGCACCCAGCAGTCGGCCATCAGCCGGCTCGAAGCGGATAAGAACTCCCCGAGCATCGAGACCCTGGAACTGGTGCTCAATGCGATGGGGGAGCATCTCCAGATGACGGCAGCGCCGTTCGAGCGGGCTTATGACCCCGCGCATCTCCGGGCCACCGCGGCTCGCCCGCCGGCGGAGAGACTTGCTCTCGGTATTTCATGGAATCGTCTGGCTGGTCGTCTTGCGGCGGCCGGGCGGCAAGCCCGTGCCTGAGGCCGAGACGCCGCTCGATGCGGAGCGAATCCTCCAAGCGCTTGCCGAGCACCGGGTGGAATACGTCCTGATCGGGGGGCTTGCCGTGCAGACCCACGGTCACGTGCGCACGACGAACGACGCCGATCTGATCCCGGCTCCGAACCCCGCCAACCTCGAGCGGTTGGCTGCCGCTCTACGCGCCCTCGGCGCCAGGGTGCTCAACACGGGTCATGAGCAAACGCCCGTGGAGGCGGCGATGTTGCCAAGGTCCACGATCTGGCAATTCGCGACGAGGGACGGAGGCATTGACGTCATGCACGAGGTCCCCGGCGGCGGCCCCTATGCGGAGTTGAGCCGGCGGGCGATGCACATCCGGCTGGGCGAGATCGACGTGCCGGTCGTCGATCTCGACGACCTGATCCGAATGAAGCTGGCCCGCGGCCGCCCACTTGATCTCGCCGATGTCGCGGCCCTGACGGACCCCGATGCGAAGCCGGAAGAGTGAAAGCTAGTCCCGCAGGTTTAGGGTCGAGCCGTCGGCCGCGGAGACGGCGGTGACGAGCTCGACGATCGCGGTCGGCGCCTTGGCCGGGGAGCCGGCGTCGAAGGGCGGCTGCGGGTCGTACTCGAGGGCCAGCTGGACCGCTTCGGCCACCTCCGGCCCCGCCTCGCGGCCGACCAGGTGCAGGGCCATGTCGATCCCGGCCGAGACGCCGGCGGCGGTGAGGACCTTGCCGTCCTCGACGAAGCGGCCGCCGACGGGATCGGCGCCGTACTCCCGCAGCGGTTCCAGGTAGAGCCAGTGGCCGGTGGCGCGTTTGCCGTCGAGCAGGCCGGCGGCACCGAGGACCAGGGAGCCGGTGCAGACGGAGGTCGTCCACTTGGTGGTGCGGTCGATCTCGCGCAGCCAGCCGAGCACCGCCTCATCCTCGAGCAGCGGGCGGTTGCCCTTGCCGCCCGGGACGAGGACGATGTCGGTCGCGGTCACGTCCGCCAGAGCGCGGTCGGCGCTGATCCCGAGGTGGCCGCTGTCGGTTCGTTTCTCGCCGCTGCTGGCGGCGACGAACTCGACCTCCCAGCCGGGGACCGAGCGCAGCACCTCGTAGGGGCCGACCGCGTCGAGCGCGGTGATGCCGTCGAAGATCAGGATCGAGGTCTTCATGGCGAGGATCTTGGCGCCCGCGACACCGGTCCGCCAGAGGCAGGAATGCCAATCTTCGCTAGATTTCTGCCATGCACCGAGTGGTCGCGCTCTGCCTCGACGGTCTCGTCGCCTTCGACCTGACCGCACCCGCGCAGGCGTTCGGCCTCGCGTCCCGGGCCGGCGGCGAGCCGCTGTACGAGTTCTCGACCTGCTCGGTGGACGGGGAGGAGGTGCGGACGACGAGCGGCTTCGGGGTCGCTCCGCAGGCGGGGCTGGGGGCGCTGCGCCGCGCCGACACGGTCGTCGTCCCCGCCTACGCCGCCGTGCTCGATCCGCCGCCGCCGGAGGCGCTGGCCGCCCTGCGCGTCGCCGCCGCCCGCGGCAGCCGCGTGCTCTCGGTCTGCAGCGGCGCCTTCGCGCTCGCCCACGCCGGCCTGCTCGACGGCCGCCGGGCGGCGACCCACTGGGCCTGGGCGGGGGAGCTGGCGCGGCGCTTCCCGGCGGTGGAGGTCGACCCAGACTCGCTCTACGTCGACGAAGGTCAGGTGCTGACCTCGGCCGGCCTCAGCGCCGGCATCGACCTCAGCCTCCACGTCATCCGCAAGGACTTCGGCGCCGCCGCCGGCGAGCGGGTCGCCCGCCACATGGTCGCGGCGCCGCAGCGCGAGGGCGGCCAGGCGCAGTTCGCCAAGCGGCCGGCGGCGGCGGCCGGCGGCTCGCTGGAGGCGACCCGCGGCTGGGCCCGCGCGCGCCTCGAGGAGCCGCTCGACGTCGCCGCGCTGGCGGCCCACGCCGGGGTCAGCCCGCGCACCTTCGCCCGCCGCTTCCGCGCGGAGACCGGGACGACGCCGCTGCAATGGCTGCTCGCCCAGCGGGTGCTGGAGGCGCGGCGGCTGCTGGAGGAGTCCGAGCTGCCGGTCGAGGCGGTCGCCTGGCGCTGCGGCTTCGGCACCGCCGCCTCGCTGCGCGACCACTTCCGCCGCGCCACCGCGACCACGCCGACCGCCTACCGGCGCACTTTCTCTCCAAAATCATTGAATGTACTATGTGAAAATTAAGTAACGAGTAGTAGAAGTTGGTTCTGGGTAGGGGTGTCCGCCTATGGAAACGCTGACCAAACCAGGATCGATCGAGTTCGACGGCGGCGCCGCGATCGATCGCGGCGCCTGCGCCCGCACTCTCGACCGCCTCGCCGCCGGGCTCGAGGCGCGGGTCCCCGGCATCGACGGCCACTCGCGGCGGGTCGCCCGCTACGCCGCCGGGATCGCCCGCGAGATCGGTCTGCCGCGCGAGCAGGTGGAGCGGGTGCGGCGGGCGGGTGCGGTCCACGACATCGGCAAGCTGGAGATGCCGGTGGCGATCGTCAACAAGCCGGCCCCGCTCAGCGCCAGCGAGTTCGCCCTGGTCAAGCGCCATTCCGTCGCCGGGGAGAAGATGGTCGCCGGGCTCGGCGACCCGCAGCTGGCGGCGATCGTCCGCCACCACCACGAGCGGATCGACGGCAGCGGCTATCCGGACGGCCTCGCCGGCGAGCAGATTCCGCTCGGGGCCCGCATCGTCGCCGTCGCCGACACCTTCGACGCGCTCACCTCGACCCGCCCCTACCGCCCTGCCAGCCGCCACCGCGAGGCGCTGGCTCTGCTCGACCTGGAAGCCGGCAGCCAGCTCGACCCCGGCGCGGTCGCCGCCTTCCGCGCCTACTACTCCGGGCCCCGGGGGGCGCTGGCGCGACTGCTCGCCCGGTAGCGTTCGGCGGGTGAGCCGCCGCGACCAGATCGTCCTCAGCGATGCCGAGCTGCTGGCGCTGCTGGAGGAGGAGCGGATCGCCGTCGTCTCCAGCCTCGGCCCCCGCGGCTGGCCGCACTCGATGCCGCTCTGGTTCGTGCCACGCCGGGGCGAGGTCTGGATCTGGACCTACGCCAAGTCGCAGAAGGTGCGCAACCTCGAACGCGACCCGCGGGCGACGGTGCTGGTCGAGGCCGGCCACGAGTACGGCGAGCTGCGCGGCGCGGCGATCGAGGCCGAGGCCACGATCCACCGCGACTTCGAGACCGTGATCGGCTTCGCCGAGGAGCTGACCCTGCGCTACGCCGACGGCATCTCCACGGTCGAGGGCGACGCCAAGGCGGCCCTGGAAGCGCAGGCGCCCAAGCGGGTCGCGATCCAGTTCGAGCCGGTCCGCACCGCCACCTGGGACCACCGCAAGCTCGGCGGCACCTACTGAGCGCGTTGACGGCATCGCTACATCCGCGCCCTCGCCGTGTTGCAGAGTGACGCGACCGCTACCTTTCCCAGCTCGATGAAACGACGCCTGCCAATCGCCCTGCTCCTCGCCTGCCTCCTCGCGGCGCTCTTCGCCAGCGCCCAGGCCGGCTCCGCGAAGCCGCCTCCGCGCGCCTCCAAGGGCTTCTTCGGGATCGGCCCGCAGACGACGCTGACCGACAAAGACGCCGAATACATGACCGCCGGCGGGATCGAAAGCGTGCGCTGGCCGCTGCCCTGGAACGGGATCCAGCCGACCAAGAAAGGCGGCTACAGCTGGGACGGCTTCGACGACGTGGTCGAAGTCGCCGCCCGGCACGGCCTCACCGTCCTGCCCTTCGCCTACGGCACCCCGAGCTGGATCGCCCGCAAGTACACGACGCTGCCGATCAACAACGCCAAGGCGCGCTCGGCCTGGACCGCCTTCCTGCGCGCGGCCGCCGAACGCTACGGCCCGGGCGGGGACTTCTGGGCCGAGCACGCACCGGGGGTCGTCAAATACGAGCCGGCGATCCGCAAGCCACTGCCGATCCGCGAGTGGCAGATCTGGAACGAGGCCAACTTCTTCTACTTCGCCTTCCCGGCCTCGCCGCAGCGCTACGCGCAGCTGGTGCGGATCTCCAGCCCGGCGATCAAACGGGTCGACCCCAAGGCCAAAGTCATCCTCACCGGGCTCTTCGGCGATCCGCCCCCGGGCAGCCCCAAGGGCATGCCGGCGGCGCAGTTCCTCGACACCGTTTACCGCTCGCCGGGGATCAAGAGCCGCTTCGACGGCGTCGCTCTGCACCCTTACGCGGTCGACGCGGAAACGCTGGAAGAACTGGTCGAGGACCTGCACGACGTCACCGTCGAGAACCACGACCGGATCCCGCTCTACATCACCGAGATGGGCTGGGGCTCGGAGAACAACTTCCAGCAGGTCGCCTTCGAGCAGGGGATCCGCGGTCAGGTCAAGCAGCTCAAGGACTCCTACGCCTACCTGCTGGCAAACCGCAACCGGCTCGACCTCAAGCAGGTCTACTGGTTCTCCTGGAAGGACCTGCCCGACTCCTGCACCTTCTGCGACTCGGTCGGCTTCTTCCGCGAAGGCCCGCGCTTCCACGCCAAGCCCGCCTGGCACGCCTTCGTCGACCTCACCGGCGGCCGCGCCCGGCCTTAACGTTTCAGGCGTCGCAGGATCGCGCCGAGGCGGCGCAGGGGGGACATCAGGCGCCAGGAACGGGAGTTGACGATCGTGGCGAGCTGGGCCTGGGCGGCGGCCGCGCGGGCCTCGGCCTCCTGCGCCCGCAGCTCCGCCTCCAGCGGCGACTCGCCCGCCCGGTGCTGCAGTTCCTCGTGCGCGGTCTGCAGCTCGGCGAGGCGGCGCTGCAGCTCGACCGGTTCGGCGGCGCGGCGGCGCAGCCGCTCGGCCTGCTCGTCGATGCGCTCGGCGAGGGCGGCGCCGGCGGCGGTCGCGAGGCGGGAGAGCAGCTCGGTCTCGGTTGCGGCACGGCGCTCGCGCAGCCGGTTCGCGCCGGCGGCGATCGTCTCGCGGAGCTCGCGGCCGCGCCCGTCGTCGAGGAGGGTCGAGGCGAGCCCGGCGGCCACGGCGGCGGAGTCGGCACCGGCGGCGGCGAGAAAGGCGCGGGGCAGGTCGAAGGCGTCGCGCAGCTCGGCCGCCTTCTGCTCGTAGTAGGGGTTGTCGGCGATCAGCAGCGCCGGTACCCCGAGCATCAGCGAGGTCAGGGCGACGTGGTAGGAGCAGCTGACGGTGAGGCTCGCCGCGGTCAGGGAGGGCGCCGCGGCGGCGAGGCCGGCGGGGCGCAGCAGCCGCGGCTCGGCGAGCTCGACGCCGCGCTCGGTGCAGGCTTCGCGCAGGTGGGCGAGGGCCGGCAGCTCGTCGACGCGGCCGTCCCGGTAGGCGATCAGCGGGCGGGCCAGCAGCGGCTGTCCGGCGAGCCGCCCCAGCTCGGCCAGCAGGCCGGCGTAGAGGCCGGCCAGCTTCCCCGGCTCGCCGCTGACCCAGTCGTGCTCGGCGAAGTGGACGTTGACCTCGAGCCGTCCGGCGGGCGCCGGCGCCGAGCGTGGCGGCCCCAGCCGCGCCAGCAGGCCGATCGCGTCGTCGCCGGTCTCGACCGCGGTGGCCGCCGGGGCGAACGCCGCCAAGGCATCGCGCGAACCGCCGTCGCGAGCGCCGAGCGGGTCGCAGCGGCGCAGCGCCGGGGCCGCGTCGGGGCCGAGGCCGGCGATCCACCCGGGCTCGACCTGGAGGCCGGAGGAGATGCCGTGGGGGCGCTCGATGCCGCCCGCGGCCAGGAGCGCGTCGGCGGCGTCGAGCATCGCCAGCTTGCGCTCGCCCCAGAGCCGGTTGAGGTAGCCGCCGCCGTAGAGGTAGCAGGCCCCGAAGGCGAGCCCGGCCGGGGCGCCGAGCGGCAGCAGGCCGTCGTCGAGGCTCCCCTCCGGATCGAAGAAGAGCGGGAAGGACGGGTCGGCTCCGGAGTCCTCGCGCAGTGCCCGGTGGCCGGCCAGGTACTGGCGCTCGAGGATCGGCAGCGCCAGGACGCCGGGACCGAGGCGCTCGACCAGCTCCAGCGCCGCGATGAACTGGGCGATGTCGCCGTAGTTGCCGGAGCCGTCGTAGCTGCCGACGAGGACGACGACCGCCCGCGCCCGTTCCACCGCCCGCACGGTGCCGGCGTCGGCGAAGAGGGTCGGGCCGCCGGCGCTCACGCGGCCACCGGCTGGCGCTCGCGGGCGCTCGAGGGGAAGGTCGTGCGCCGCTCGTCGAGGTGCATCCGCTCGAGGAAGCGGGAGTGCGAGCTCTCCTCCAGCGGCGTTCCCCGGCCCTGAACGGCGGCGGCGATCAGGGCCGCGGCGCGCTCCAGCTCGGGCCGCGGGAGGGGCTCGCCGGGAGCCGGGTCGCCAGCCGCGAGCTCGACCAGCGCCTCGGGCTCGGGCGGGCCGCCGGCGAGCCGCTCGAGGGCGCTGCCCCGCAGCGCCAGCGCCGCCGGCCCGGGCTCCGTCCCGGTGCCGAGCCGCAGCCCGACCGCGGCCCGCCCGTGCAGTTCCGACTGCAGCTCGAACAGCGCCTCCGCCAGCAGTCCCCGCGCCTGCAGCCGCTCGATCGTGGCGGCGCCGGTGAGCACCGTCACCGCCGGGACGTGGTCGCCGCCGCCCGCCCCGCCACCGGCCGCCGCCAGCGAGCGGGCGAACTCGGCCAGGGCCAGCCGCCGCGGCTCGAGTGCGCAATCGGCGGTCAGCAGCACCTCGCCGCGGTCGCAGCAGACGAGGGCGAAGCGCGGCGCTTCGGCGTGCTCGCGCCGCAGCAGCGCCCGCGGCTCGTAAGCCTCGCGGTGGCGCCGGCGGATTTCGGCTTCGAGGAACTCGGCCCGCTGCAGCGCCGCCGCCACCATCGAGTCGGGCCGGCGCCGGTAGCGAAAGCCGCAGCGGCCGGCCTTGACGCCTTCGAACCCGTTCAGGGTCGCGCGCAGGAACAGCTCCCAGTCCTCGAAGCCGTAGCGGATCGTCTCGTCGTAGGCGATCCCCGCCGCGAAGACCTGGCGCCGGATCAGGCTGCCGGCGTCGCACTGGTTGGTGAACAGCTGGCGGTAGGGGAGGTAGGGCCCCGGCACCTGCCACTCGCCGTCCTCGGCGCCGAAGAACTCGAGCACCGGCGAGGCCCAGGCCGCCTCCGGGTGCTCCTCCAGCAGCGCCGAGAGCCGGGCCAGGGTCTGCGGCGAGAGCATGTTGTCGGCGTCGAGCGGGAAGATCGTCTCGACCAGCGGCCAGCGCGCCAGGGCCAGGTCGATGCCGGCGTTGCGGGCGGCGGAGACGCCGCGGTTGGGCTGGCGCAGGTAGGCGACGCGGCCGGGATCGGCGTCGCGGAGCGCCTCGCCGAGCCGGTGCGTCTCCGGGTCGGGGCAGCCGTCGTTGACGATGACGACGCCGACCCCGCCGGCGAACTCCTGGTCGAGCGCCGAGCCGACCGCGGCCGCCAGGTAGCGCGCCTGGCGCCAGACCGGGACGATCGCGGCGGTGCGGACCGTCGGCGGCGGCCCCGGAGTGCGGCGGGTGCGGTGAGTGGGCGCGACGCCGCGTTCGCGTTTGCCCCTCGCGACCAGCCTCTGCAGCGGCCGCTCCAGGTCCGCGCGGCCAGCGGTGCGGACGGCGTCCAGGGTGTCTTCCCAGAGCGCCAGCGAGATGTCCAGCGCGGTCTCGAAGCCCTCCAGCCGGTCGAGGTCGAGCTCGTCGGGGAAGGTCTCGATCCGCTCCAGCGCCCCGATCGTCTCCAGCGAGATCATCGTCCGCGTGCACTTGATGCAGCGGCCGCAGTTGTAGGCGCCGCCGGGGTTCTCCCAGCAGACCCGTAGCGAGCGCCGCACGACCGGGTGGCCGGCGATCGCCCGCAGGCGCTGCTCGCGGCTGCGGCGGCCGCCCTCGTCGACGATCTCCAGCTCCTCGGTGCTGAGCAGCTGGTCGACCAGGCGGCTCGGCCCGAGCGCCGGCTGGGTCTCGTAGTCGGTGTCGCCGGCGAGCAGGACCCGCTCGAAGAGGGGCGAGAGGAAGAGCGCCACGGCGGCGATCGCGCAGGCGCAGTTGACCTCCCAGCGCACCAGCGGGTCGGCGAAGTCCCGGAGGTTCGTGTCGACCACGTGCAGCGGCAGGCCCAGCGCCTCCGCAGCCTCGCGCAGGCGCGCCTCGACCTCGTCGGCCAGTCCCGCCTGGTGGTCGAGGTTCGGCAGGATGTCGATCCCGCGCACGAAGACCAGGTCGGTGACGGCGGGGTCGGCGAGGATCGCGGCCCAGGAGTCGACGCCGCCGCTGAAGAAGGCGGCGACCCGGCCGGCCCGGCCCGGCGGCGGCACCTTCGTGGGAGCGATGACCTCGACCTCGCGCAGCGGCGGGTCCCCGAAGTCCCAGTCCAGCGACCAGGACCGCTGGATCGCCTGGAACTCGCGCTGGGTGCGCAGCAACCGCGGGCTGACCGGATCGGCCAGCTCCAGCGTCCCGCCCGATCGCATCGCCGGCAGCAGGCAGGCGGCGAGCGCCGCGTCGGCGGTCGGGGTCAGCGGCGCGGCGGTCCGCATCCAGACCTGCCGGCTGCTGCCGCCGACGCGCGCCTCGAAGGAGAGCTCTCCCGGCGCGCACCTGAGGTCGACGATCTCTTGCTGCGGCTGGGCGGGCATCGGCGAAGGGTATTGGCGGCGCTCGAGGTGGCCCGGTTCCCGATTAGGAGTCAATTATTCTGATCGTTCTGGTACGTTCCCAGGCCACGGGAGGCAGCCAGTCCCGAGATCCAGTCCCAAAGTCCCTGGAGGTCACGCCTTGGCACTCTTCGACAAGCCCACGAACTCCCTAGATCCCAAGCGCGAGAAGCCGATCCCGGTGATTGCCGCTGCCGATCTGCAGGAGCATCGTGAGGTTCCGGCCGTCCGCGATCGCCTGACCCGGGTAGCTGCGCTTGTCGACTCTCGTCGCAAGGGGCGCAGCACGCCTCCTGCCTCCATTTCTTAAGCCGTTCTTAGTAGTTAAAGTCTCGCGACCTTCAGTAGTATCTCGGTACGTTTTAGTACTCGGGACTGGGGCGAACTGACCGATGGCGGTGGGGTGGCCGCCTGGAATCTGACGAGGGAGGGGGCTGCTGGTGGCGACGGAGCCCGATTATCCCCTCGTTGTTTTACCGCCCGGCCCAATTCCCCGAGGCATCCGGGATGCGCTGATGGCCCTGATCGAGAAGTTCGAACCGCTTGAGTTCGAGGCGGCCGAAAAAGCGAAGGCATGGCTGGAAACCAGCGTTTCCTCCGGCAAGCTCGCGATGAAGACCCACCTTGTGTTCTCCGAGGATGCAACCAGGCTCTTCGGTTTCTTCGTCCTCGACGACGCGGAGGTCGAAGTCGCCCCCGGCGACGTGCCGATCATGGTCGTCCGCGACACCATCAAGGACCCCAACGCCAAGACGCAACGAGCCGTGAAGCTGGTCTGGATCGCTCGCAGCGTCGAATCGCACGCGGGCTTCGGCAACGAACTCTTCGATCACGCCCTGGTGCTTGCCACCGAGGCGGGCGGTTGTGCGTTGATGGTCGAGCCCTACGACGAAGAAACCGCCGAGAAGCTCTGGGTCGAGCACTTCGACCTTCGCAAGCCACGCACAGGCACCACCGACTGGACGTGCCTGTGGCACGCCCTGGGCACCCCCGATCAGACTTTCTGCTGAGCTCGCGCGTCGACCAGGCGCTGGACCCGCATCAGGCGGGCCGCCACCGACGGCAGCTGGCGGTGCTCTTTCAGTTCAGCCTCGTAGAGAACCGGGGTCGAGGAAGGTTGAGCGGAGTCGTTCAGCTTCGCTGTCAGGCCCAAATTTGGCTTCAGCGCCACTCGCCGCCCTCCTCTCCTAGCTCGAACTCTCTTTGACTACCCGTTGTTTCCAGGCCGTATCGGCATAAACAGTGCTGGGGCTGAGCTGTTTCGCTTTTGCCCTTCGGTATTCCTCTGGGCATTGAGGAAGAACCAAGATAGCTTGATTGTTTCATGAAAATTGAGCTTTGCCTAGGCCGCCTGCCGGCTCCGGCCCGCTTTTCTCAGCGGTGGTGCCGGTGGGCGAGGCGGATCGTCAGCTTGCGCGACTTGCCCGCTAGGTAGCCGTCGGCCCGGTCCTCGCGGGTGAAGGCGGCGAAGGTGGTGCCGCGGCGGACCCGCGGCACGAAACGGGCGGTGCAGGCGCGGCTGAGATATTTGGTCCCGTTGGCGTGGCCGTTGCGCAGCAGCGTCACCGGTTCGCCCTTGCGGCCGGCGCAGGGGGAGACCCAGACCGTCAGCAGCGCCACCTTGCCGCGCTCGACCCGGCGCCGCTGCGGCTTGATGCCGACGAAGGTGGGGGAGAACTTGGCCTGCGGCGAATTCGGCGAGGGCGATGGCAACGGCGGCACGGTCGGGCACTTGGCCGGCGGCAGACCGGCGAAGCGGAGCACTCTGCCGCCTTTCTCGACCACGTAGAGCCGCCGCGCCGCGTCTTCGCCGAAGGAGACCGGGTTGTTCACCCGCAGCCCCAGCGAGCAGTCGTCGAGGGCTCGCCCTTTGGGGCTGCCGGGCAGCAGCAGCGAGCGGATCGCGCCGGCGCAGAAGTCGGCGTAGACATAGTGGCCGTAGAGGGCGCCGAGGCCCGGGTCGCGGACCACGTAGCCGCCGGTGACCGCGCAGCGGCCGGGGCCGGCGAGGTCGGGATCGGGGGAGTGGTCGTAGTCGAAGACGGGGTCGACGAAGGAGGCGGTGGCGCACTGGCCGGGCGGCAGATCGTCGCCGGGGCCGGCGAGGAAGCCCTCGCGGCAGTTCCAGCCGTAGTTGGCGTCCTGGCCGCCGGTCAGGCCGGGGAAGGGGCTGGGCGCGAAGTCGATCTCCTCGCGAAGGCCCTGGCCGACGTCGGCGATCACCATGTCGCCGCTGAGGGCGTCGAAGGAGAAGCGGTAGGGGTTGCGCAGGCCCAAGCTCCAGACCGAGTACGGGGGCACCGAGCCGGGTTCGACGCGAAGGATCTTGCCGAGCGGGTCTTTTTGGCCCTGGGCGTGGTGGAACTGGTCGTTGGCGCCGCCGCCGTCGCCGGTGGAGACGTAGAGCATGCCGTCGGGACCGAACTGGAGCTGGCCGCCGTTGTGGGTTTTCGCCTCCCCGTGGGGGATCGTCGCCACTGGTCCGACGACGCTCGCGGTTTTGCCGTCGGGCGCGGTGACCAGCTCGTCGATGTGGATCGTCCCGTCGGACGCGCTGGCGTAGTCGGCGTAGAGGCGGCCGTTGGCGGCGAAGTCGGGATCGAGGGCGATCGACAGCAGACCCCGCTCGCCCTCGCCTTCGCAGCTATTGACGGGACATGCCACCTCCGAGGTGAGGTCGGCGAAGAGGCTGGTCGACCCGTTCTCCAGCAGCCGGATCGTGCCGCCGCGCTCGACCACGAAGAGGCGGCCGGCGTCGTCGGGGTCGGAGGTGACGTAGATCGGCTGGTCGAAGCTGGGCCCGACCTGCTGCAGGGTCAGCGCCTGGGCGGTGCCGGTGCCGAGCAGCAGCGCGGCGAGCGCGGTGGCGAGTATCCCTGCGCGGATCACCCCTCTCAAGTTAGCTGAGCGTCCATACGCGTAAATGGCGGCCGTCGGGCAGGGTCATCGTCCGTCTCAGGGAGAAACCCAGGCGGCGGGCTGCAGTTTCGGCGTGGGACTGGGTCACCCGCGGTTCGTAGTCGCCGGCTTCGCTGCTCATCGTGACCAGGATCTTGGGCTGGCCGTAGCGGGGATCCACGATCCGGCGTTCGTAGGCGGCGACCGAGTCGCCTTCCTCGGCGAGCAGCTGCGCCATCGGGATCGTGTGCTGGAACTGCAGCACGGCGGCGAGGCCGACGGTGTTGGTGTTGAGGACGTGGCTGCGCGAGGCGAAGGCCACCACCGGCGGGCCTTCCTCGCGCAGGATCCAGGCGGCGAGCAGCTTGTCGGCTCGCAGCCAGCCGCGGTCGCGCTCGACGAAGCGCGCCTGCGGCCCGGCGACCTGGGTGCGGATGTCGGCCAGGGCGTAGTTGAGGCCGTTCAGCCAGGACAGGTCGGCCAGACCCGGCACGGCCAGGCGGCGGTCGCGCGAGAGCTCGTTCGAGAGGCTGGAGGAGGCGGCGAGGTTGACCGCGGCGATCAGCGCCAGGGCGGCGATCGCCGGCACCGCGGCGGCGCGGAAGCTGCGCAGCGCGATCGCCGCCAGCGGCAGCAGCAGGACGCTGAGCGGCAGCGTGAAGCCGAAGCCGGCGTTGCGGGAGCTGGTCAGGGCGGCGTAGCCGGCGAGGGCGACGACGGCGACCGCGAAGGCGTCGCCGCGGGCCAGCCGCAGCAGCGCCGTGCGGCGGTCGCCGGCCCGGCGCACGCGGCCGACCGCGGCGGCGAGGCCGGCCAGCAGGCCGGCGAGGACGAGGGCGGCGAGCGGCAGCAGCAGGTCGGCCTGGGTCATCTTCTCCGCCACCGCGGTCCAGCGCGACCAGGAGAAGAGGCCGTGCTGGGCGCCGAATTCGGCGCTTTTGCCGCCGTAGCCGTAGTCGGTCAGGTAGTCGAGGACCGGCTGCAGGTTGCGCCAGTACCAGAGCGCCGCGACCACGGCGGCGGCGAGCAGGAGCAGGCCGAGGTTGAGGGCGCCGCGCAGCAGCGCCCGCGGCTCGCGCTCGCGGGCCGCCAGGGCGATCGCCCCGGCGGCGAGGACGCCGGGGACGAAGGCGACGGTCATCGTCCGCGCCAGCAGCATCAGCCCCAGGGCGGCGCCGCAGGCGAGCGCCCAGCGGCGGCGCTGCAGGCCCTCGCTGCGCAGCAGCGCGTAGACCGCGCAGGCGAGCAGGGCCGCGGCCGGCAGGGCGAAGACGTAGGCGTGGGCGAAGGCGAGGACGCCCGGCGCCGCCATCGCGACCAGCGCCGCCAGCGCCCCCAGGCGGGGGCCGCAGAGGCGCTCGCCGATGCCGTAGATCGCGAACCCGAGCAGGACCATGAAGCCCGCCAGCACGGCGAAGCCCTCGACCACGCCCGCCTTGACCGTGTAGAGCAGCGAGGCCAGGGCCGGCAGCAGCGGCGCGTTGGGGGTCTGGCTCTGGATCGCCTCCCACCAGCCGTGCAGGCCGCCGTCGCGGAGGGCGAAGTGGTCGTTGAGCCCGATCGCGACGTAGGCGGCCTCGTCAATGTTGAGCGGGAAGCCGTGGCGGTAGGTGGCGATCCACCAGGCGTCGAGCGCGAGCAGCACCAGGGCGCCGGCGGCGACGACCAGGGCCCAGCGCCGGCGCTCGCTAGCCGGCAGCCGCATCGACGAGCCGCACGGCCCGGGGGCCGCGCGCGACCCGGTTCAGCAGCGCCGCCACCTCGCGGCCGTAGACCTCGAGCGAGTGGCGGCGCTCGACCAGGGCGCGGCCGGCGGCGCCGATCCGCTGCCGCTCCTGGGGGCTCGCGGCCAGTGCCCGCTCCAGGCCGGCGCTCAGCGCGGTCAGGTCGCGGGGCTCGCAGAGCCAGCCGCTGAGGCCGTCCTCGATCAGCTCCGGCAGGCCGAAGACCGCGGTCGCCAGGACCGGTGTCTCCCAGGCCATCGCCTCCAGCACCGTGCGCGGCAGCGACTCGACGTCGGAGGCGCAGACGACCAGGTCGGCGAGGCCGAACCAGGGCTGCACGTCGGGGGTCATCGGCACGATCTCGATCCGCTCGGCCGCGGCGCCGGCGGCGGCGCACTCGCGCAGAGCCGCGGTGTGGACGTCGTCGCGGCCGCCGACGAAGACGAGGCGGGCGCGGGGGTGGCGGGCGGCGACCATCTCGAAGGCCTGGACCAGCGGCAGCTGCGCCTTGCGCGGCTCGATCGAGCCCACGCACAGCACCACCTCGGCGTCGAGTGGCACCCCGGCGGCGCGCCTGGCGGCCTCGCGGTCGAAGCCGGCGCGGATCGCGTCGATCGGCTCGAGGTCGAGGCCGTAGGGGATCGTCAGGCCGCGGCCGCGGCCGGTGGCGGGCTCGAAGAGGCGCTCGGTCGCGGCGGCGACGAAGAGCGGTTGCGCCACCTCGGCCAGCGCCGTCTCGACCCGGCGGCGCACGGTCGGGTCGAGGTGGTGCCAGAGGTCCGCCGGCTCGAAGCTCTCGTGGATCGCCCAGACGGTCGGGATGCCGAGGCGGGCGGCGGTCTCCAGGCCCGGCAGGGCGAGGCTGGTCGCGGTGTTGACGAAGGCGACCTCGAACTCGCGGTCGGCGGCCCAGGCGGCCAGCTCCTCGACCCGCCCGAGGTGGCCGCTGAGGTCCTCGGTCGAGGGCATGCCGGAGATGTGGACCGGGACGCCGAGCGCTTCCAGCTCCTCGCGCAGCAGTCCGTCCTTGGCGCTGACCACGGTCGGGGCGATCGCCTCCGTCCGCAGCAGCTCGCCCAGCAGGTCCATCAGGTACAGCTGGGCGCCGCCGAGGTCGAGCTGGTGGGTGGCGATCAGGGTGCGCAGGCCGGCACGGGAGCTGCGGGGGGTGATCTCCGGCGGCGGCGAGGGCGCCGGCGCCGCCGCGGGCGCGATCCGCAGCGCCAGCGGCTCCAGCTCGAGGCGCTCGCCGGCGGGGCCGGTGGCGACGGCGCGCAGGCTCGCCACGCCGTCTTCGCCGGGCCAGCGCTCGAGGTTCGCGGGCAGCTCGAAGCCGGTCGCCGCGCCCGGCTTCCAGCCCAGCGCCAGGCTGACGTCGGGCCGCGGCAGGCCAAGCCGGGCCCGCCCCAGCGGCTGCTCTCCGAGCCAGAGCTCGACCCGCAGGGCGGGGCCGGAGGGGAACAGGGTCCAGCCCTGGAAGGTGACGGCGCGGCGGCGCAGGAAGTCGCCCTCGGCGACCGGGTCGAGGCTGCCTTCGACCGGGGTCGGCAGCGGCCTCGGCTCCAGCAGCGGCATCTCCGGCCGCGCCCCCCGGCGCCAGATGCGGCGGCTCGCGCGCAGGCGCCAGAGCAGGCCGTTGAGCCGTTCGCGGGGCGTCCTGGGGCGGCTCTCGCCGCTGTTCTGCTGCGTCACCGGCGCAGGATAACGGCTGCCCGACGGCCCCCCGGGGAGGTCGGACGACCCGCGCGTGCGGTAGCGTGACCCGCCCGTGACGGACCGTTTGTTGATCACCGGTGGGGCCGGATTCGTCGGCTCCAACCTGGCCGTGTCGCTCGCCTCGAGGCATCCCGACTGGGAGATCCTCGCGCTGGACAATCTCTACCGGCGCGGCTCGGAACTGAACCTGCCGCGGCTCGAGCAGGCCGGGGTCGAGTTCGTCCGCGGCGACGTGCGCGAGCCCGAAGACCTGGCCCGGCTGCCCCGCATCGACGCCCTGATCGAGTGCTCGGCCGAGCCCTCGGTGATGAGCGGCGTCGACGGCGACACCGGCTACCTCGTCCACACCAACCTGACCGGCGCCTACAACTGCCTCGAGCTGGCCCGCCGTGACGAGGCCTTCGTCGTCTTCCTCTCGACCAGCCGCGTCTACCCGGTGGCGCCGCAGGTCGAGCTGGCGCTGGAGGAGGCCGAGACCCGCTTCGAGATCGCCGCCGAGCAGGCGGTGCCGGGAATCTCGCCGGCCGGGCTCTCCGAGCAGTTCCCGCTGGAGGGCGCCCGCACCCTCTACGGCGCCACCAAGCTCGCCGCCGAGCTGCTGATCGAGGAGTACCGGGCGGGCCTCGGCGTACCGGCCGTGATCGACCGCTGCGGCGTCATCGCCGGCCCCTGGCAGATGGGCAAGGTCGACCAGGGGGTCTTCACCCACTGGATGCTGGCCCACCACTTCGGCAACCCGCTCAGCTACATCGGCTTCGGCGGCCTCGGCAAGCAGGTGCGCGACCTGCTCCACGTCGAGGACCTGGTCGACCTGGTCGAGCGCCAGTTGCTCGACGCCGAGGCCTGGGACGGGTGCACGGTCAACGTCGGCGGCGGCCGCGAGTGCAGCCTCTCGCTGCTGGAGACGACCGCGATCTGCCGCGAGCTGACC
>Ga0190274_10000804_pt1 | contig 18251 bp, 14 predicted proteins | sample Popmic531T_FD_133002 | JGI IMG/M metagenome (GOLD analysis project Ga0190274, IMG submission 133002) | Populus adjacent soil microbial communities from riparian zone of Yellowstone River, Montana, USA - 531 T | ecosystem: Environmental > Terrestrial > Soil > Riparian zone | place: USA: Montana... | reverse complement strand
GAGGCCACCGGACCGTTTGTGGTGAAGAAAGGTGCGCAGACGCGCAACTTCAAGACTCGCGATGAAGTTGTTGTATTCAGCGATCATATTGCCGAAGACGTGAAGATCGAAAACTCGGAACTGGTTTTCGTGGGTTACGGTGTCCAGGCGCCGGAATATCAGTGGGACGACTTCAAGGGTGTGGATGTGAAGGGCAAAACGATCGTCGTGCTCGTAAACGATCCGCCGATTACAACTGCGGGTGGAAAGCTCGACGACAAGGCGTTCGGCGGTAAAGCCATGACGTACTACGGCCGCTGGACCTACAAGTATGAGAAGGCGGCACAACTCGGAGCCGCAGGCGTCATCATCGTCCATGAAACGATTCCTGCCGGCTATCCCTACTCGGTGGTGAAGGGCTTCGCCAGCGAGCACTTCAATCTGGTGACGCCGGATAAGAATGCCGGCCTCGCCGCGATTCAGGGCTGGATCTCCCTGGAAGCTGCGACGGAGTTGATGAAAATGGCCGGCCAGGACTACGAGAAGTTGAAAGCTGAAGCGAAGACCCGTGAGTTCAAGCCCGTGCCGTTGGGAATGACTGCATCCGCGCAGGTCAAGCAGTCGCTGAAGATGGTCGATTCGAAGAATGTCGTGGCGAAATTGAGCGGGAGCGATCCCACGTTGAAGGAAGAGTACATTGTCTACACAGCGCACTGGGATCATCTCGGCGTGGGTGAGCCTGTGAAAGGCGACGCCATCTACAACGGCGCCGTCGACAACGCGAGCGGCGTCGCGATGGTGCTTGAAATCGCGCGTGAGATGACAAAGCTTAAGGTCAAGCCGAAACGCTCAATGCTTTTCCTGATGGTAACGGCTGAGGAGCAAGGCCTTCTCGGATCGCAGTACTATGCAGACTTTCCTCTCTATCCACTGGCGAAAACCGTCGCCAATATCAACATCGACGGCGTGAACCAATGGGGTCGAACAAAAGATCTGACGCTGATTGGCCTGGGTGCATCCGACCTCGATGACTACGCGCGTCAAGTTGCATCCGAGCAGGGCCGCGTGATCGCGCCGGACGCCGAGCCAGAGAAGGGCTTCTACTATCGTTCCGATCATTTCAACTTTGCCAAGAAGGGTGTTCCGGCGCTCGATCCGGATTCGGGTGTCGAGTACATTGGCAAGCCCGAGGGTTACAGCAAGACCAAGCGCGAGGAATACACGAACAACGACTATCACGCGCCGTCGGATCAAGTGAAGGCCGATTGGGATCTGTCCGGCGCCGCCGAAGATGCGAAGCTCTTCCTTGCTGTGGGTTATCGTGTCGCGCAGGCGGAGAAGGCTCCCGAGTGGAAGCCTGGGAATGAATTCAAGTCGATCCGTGACAAGAGCCTGGGGCGCTAGCTATCGGATCGCTTGCTCGGCCAGTTCGTGCAGCTTCTGAATCTGTAGGGGGTATTGGTCACCTGTCCCCGGCCCCTGGAAGCCGCTGTGAATGGACCGCACTTTGCCTTTCTTGTCGATAAATAGAGTTGTCGGGTAGGCAAAGAAGTTGTCGAGTTGATTTTTGAGTTGCTTGTCCACATTCGAATCATCGACGCTTCCGCAGTACAGCAAGGGATAGGTCAGCTTGAAGCGATCGCGGTAAAGAGTCAGGTTCTTCCTGCCGAGTTCGGCATCGTCGGTGATTTCAAAGGAGAGTCCTACAATTTCAAACCCGTCTTTACCGTATTGCGTTTGGAGTTCCTGCAGCACCGGCGATTCGTCCATGCAGTTGTGGCACCACGTGCCCATGATGTCCACAGCAAGCGCCTTTCCTTTGAAACGGTCGTCTGTGTTGCGGACTGTTTCTCCGGCTAGCGACGTACATTGAAAAGCAAACGGAGCGTTGGGATTCTTCATCGAGGTTTGCGTCGCCGCGCCGGGGCTTGTTGTCAGATCGCTGCGCAGCGTAAACCCGCGGGGCTTGTCGTTGCTTGCAGAGTGAAACCTGCCGGACCAGGTTGCGCCGGTCTGCTTCAGTTCGATGGCGATCGCTTGCCATCCGGTGAATCGGCTGAACTGGATGCCATGTTCAGTGGGCAATCCTTCGAGCAAACCGTAATCGCCGTCGGGCGCAATGAAGGTGCCGAAACTGGAAGCAGGTCCTTCCTTCCAAATACTGGCTACAGTCGTCGCCTCTTCTGCCTTCTGGTCGTCGAATACAACCTGAAACCTTCCGGTCGGCACCGGTTCGCCTCGGCGTTGGGCAGCCGCGGCTTCAGGTGAAGCGGTGAAAGGGAAGGTCTTGTTGCCGCTGGATCGCAGACGTCGATACTCGCCTTTCAACTCCTTCCCATCCCAACTAGCCCGCATGTCGGCGCCATACTCCGAAAAGTTGAAGGTCAAAGCGTTGTCATTGCGAATGAGCTCGGGAATGGCCGTTTTTTCGCTTCCTACAATAAAGTGTCCGGCAGGCTTTGCGCTGGAGAGATCCAGTTCCATCCGGAAGGGGACCGTTGTTTCCGGCAATTGCAGCGTGCCGTTCCATGTCGCCTGCAGAGGCAGCGGCTTCGGCCCGCAACCTGAAAGCGCCAGGACTGCAAGGAGGAAAATCGTTTTGAAGAAGCTATTCATTGAGGAGCAATTGTAGTGACCTCAGAGTTTTTTCTTTACATCAATATTACGTTTCGCTACAGTTCGTAGCGCTACAAGGTTTAGCGTGAAAATCAATCTCAGCAATCTCGAGCATTTGGTGATGGACGTTCTGTGGGAGCGTGGTTCCGCAACGTCCGAGGATGTGCGGCTTGCCCTGGCAAAGCGTCACTTCATGAAGGAGTCGACGGCGCGGACGATCCTGAAGCGGCTGGAGGAAAAAGGCTATGTGAGCCATAGCGTCGACGGCCGCACGAATGTCTATTCGGTGGCGGAGGCGCAGTCGAGCGTGGCAGCCAATGCCGTGAGGGGGATTATCGACCGGCTTTATGGAGGATCGGTCGAAGGTCTGCTGGTGGGGATGGTGGAGAGCGAAGTCGTCGATCGCAAGGAACTGGCTGAACTCGCGCGGAAAATCGCGCGTCGTAAAGCAGAGAAGGGAAGGTGAGATGTCGCGGCTCATTATTCTTTACCTTTGCAGTCTGACTCTCCGTTCCCTGGTGCTCGCCGCTCTTGCCGGACTCGTCGCTCTCCGCGTTCGGAGCGTCGCAGGGCGCCATGCGGTGTGGACTGCGGTGCTGGGATGCATGCTTCTCATGCCGTTGGCCGATGCGCTCTTGCCGGCATCCTTCATTCCTGCGCGCGCACCTGAGATCGTTCTTCCCGTGCAAACCTTTGTGGTAATAGCGCCCGCAACTGCGATTCAGTCTCGCGCGGTCGCGCTCGTACCCGTTCCTGAGCAGTTCCATCGGGACTGGTGGCAAGCGGCGGCATTTGTGTGGATTGGTGTGGCGTCGCTGTTTCTGTGCCGGTTGGTCATGGCTTTCGGTGCGATCGTTCGGATAAAGAAAGCCGGTCATCTTGTCTCGCGCGAGCTGATAGCTTCGCATGGTTTCGGGTTGAGAGCGCCCACGCTTCGTGAGTCCGGCAGGGTGGCGATTCCGCTGACCGTGGGATTCTTGAAGCCCGTCTTGATTCTTCCTTTGGGCTGGCGCGACTGGGACGACTGGAAACTGCGCGCCGTGCTCGCGCATGAATTGACGCACGTACGACGCAAGGACTGGGCGATCGCCGTATCGGCGACTCTGGCGCGAAGTATGTTCTGGTTCAACCCCCTCAGTTGGTGGCTCGAGCGGCACTTGTCGTCGCTGGCAGAGCAGGCGAGCGACGAGGCATGCGTGCGCGCGACGGGCGACGCGCCACGGTATGCCGAGACTCTGCTGCAGTTTGCTTCGGTTGCGAAATGTGGACGCCGATGGATTGGAGGGGTAGCGATGGCTCAATACAAGATCAGTTATCGAATCGAGAGAGTGTTGCGTCTTCAGAGGGCGGGCTCCGGCGTGCTTTCAAAGGCCGGCTGGATCGCGGTCAGCATTCTTGCGGTCTGCACTCTATACATATCGGCCGCAGCGCAGTCGCGGACTACGACTCAAGTGCCGCCGCTGTCTCCTGCTGAAATCGTTCGCGTAGTGCAGCAAAGTTTGCCTGTGCTGGAGCAACCGGCGGTGGCAGTGACGCAGGCCGCCGAGCAGGCGCCGATCCCCACAGTGAGCGCGGAGGTCCTTACTCCCACCGCACGCGCGGGCATCTTCCGGTACTGGTCGTCGTGGGCGCCATCGGCTCAACAACCGCAACCGCCGCAACCGCCGCAGAGCAACAGTCCCGCGCCACCCGCGCCGGCCGCTCCAACTGTTCCGCAGGTGAACCCGGATCTTATCGGAGAGATCAAGCTGATATTGGCGCCGGTGGACCAAGTTCAGAATGCATCGCCCGGGCAGGTACAAGTTCAAACAAGGGACGGAAATAACAGGTTCACGGGAGCCGCGGTGTGGAACGTTCGCAATTCGGCATTGAATCCGAATACGTGGGCGAGGAACGGCAATGGCTTCACGTTCGCGATGACTGGCGTCCAGGGAAGAACTCTGTCTTTCGAGACCAGTCAGGGCGGCATGTTCAGCTACGGTTGCCCGGACTGTTCGTTTCTCGCGTCGGAATTGGGCGTGATCGCAGCCTCCGCCAACAGTGGCGCAGGAATTTTTTTCCAGCTCAGCAGTGACGGCAAGTCTGTTGCTGCGACGTGTCGGGCCGTAGAGTGCAGGGTAAACACCCCCACGAACTGGAATCCCGGAGCAGCCCGCTTTGATGACACGATTCGAATCCTGAAGGACTCGGAAACGATGTCGCTTTCAGTGCTGCAGCAGCCATCGGTTGATCCCAACACGCCCCGCCTGCGCTGCTTCAGCGTCTTCGGCAATGTCAAGGCCGATGGCACGCCATTCACTGCGGCAGACTGCCCGGGGGGCCTATCCATCGTGCCCGGGTCCGCAATATTTTTCTCTGTCACCCGGTAAAGTGAGCAGGGTCGCTGAATAAATCTTTCCCCTAAAAGCCGGTTTTTGCATTTTCCGCTTGGAGCTTGCCTCGTAGTTTCAGTAATATCGTTGGGTTTTCCCTAGAGGGCTAGTGCCGTCAGGGATGGTTTGCTTAGAGCACAGGAGTAATCGTTCGTGCCCACGTTCAATCAATTAGTTCGACAGGGTAGAAATAAACCCAGATACAAGACGAGTAGTCCTGCTCTGCAGGAGTCTCCGCAGAAAAGAGGCGTATGCACTCGCGTGTATACGCAAACGCCAAAGAAGCCGAATTCGGCCCTTCGCAAAGTTGCACGTGTGCGTCTGACCAACGGGATCGAGGTAACAACTTACATCCCTGGTATCGGCCACAATCTGCAGGAACACTCGATTGTCTTGATTCGTGGGGGTCGCGTAAAGGATTTGCCGGGCGTCCGCTACCACATTATTCGTGGAACGCTGGATGCCGCCGGGGTGGCCAATCGTAAGCAGAGCCGCTCCAAGTACGGCGCGAAGCGACCTAAGGGATAGTTTTAAGATCGCCCCGAGAGCCCTGGGCAAACCCGGGCTGTGGGGAAAACCTGAATTCTTTGCTCCGGTTTTTCTAATTTAGCTGGGACCAGCACGTCATTCGTGGCGGTGCAGGTCTGCGAGGTTTTGTATGCCCAGGAAAGCGCATATCGTCAAGCGCGAGATCGTGCCGGACCCTGTCCACGACAGCACGTTGCTGACGAAGTTCGTCAACTGCATGATGTACGGCGGCAAAAAGAGCACCGCCCAGAAGATCGTCTATGGATCCTTCGGTATCATCAAGGAAAAGACTCAGGACGATCCGCTCAAGCTGTTCAAGAAAGCGATCGAGAACGTCAAGCCGGTCCTCGAAGTGAAATCCCGGCGTGTCGGCGGCTCGACCTATCAGGTCCCCGTGGAAGTCAGCCCGAATCGGCGCACCTCGCTGGGTATTCGCTGGATTTTGCAGTATTCGCGGGCTCGCGGCGAGAAGTCGATGGAAGAAAAGCTGGCTGGGGAATTGATCGACGCGGCGAACAATCGGGGCAACTCCATCAAGAAGAAGGAAGACACGCATCGCATGGCGGAAGCCAATAAGGCCTTCGCTCACTATCGCTGGTAGGGAAGATTAGCAGGGAAGTTCTGGAAGTCTCATGGCACGCACGGTAGCACTCGACAAGACAAGGAATATTGGCATCATGGCCCACATTGATGCCGGTAAGACCACTACGACCGAGCGCATCCTCTTTTATACCGGCGTTAACTATAAGATTGGCGAGGTCCATGAAGGGACCGCCACGATGGACTGGATGGAGCAGGAGCAGGAGCGCGGCATCACGATCACGTCTGCCGCAACGACGTGCAGCTGGCAGAACCATCGCATCAACATCATTGATACGCCCGGTCACGTCGATTTTACGGCGGAAGTCGAGCGCTCTCTTCGTGTGCTTGATGGTGCCGTTGCCGTCTTCTGTGCTGTCGGCGGCGTAGAGCCCCAGTCTGAAACTGTGTGGCGTCAGGCCGACAAGTACGGCGTTCCCCGCATCGCTTTCGTGAACAAGATGGATCGGCCCGGATCGGATTTCGAGCGCGTTATGGAAATGATGCGCACCCGCCTTCAGGCGAGGCCCGTGGCGATTCAGTACCCTCTCGGTAAAGAAGATACGTTCCGCGGCATCATCGATCTGATAGAGAACAAGGCCATCGTGTTTCAAGACGGCTCGCAGGGTTCCGAGTTTACTGTCGAAGAAGTTCCCGAGGACTACAAGCAGATCGTCCGCGATTATCGCGAAAAACTCATCGAAGCTGCCTCCGAAGTGGATGAGCACTTGATGGAAAAGTATGTCGCCGGCGAGTCCGTCTCTAACGCTGAGTTGACAGCGGCCATCCGAAAGGCAACCGTTGCAATCAAGCTGACGCCCGTTCTTTGCGGCGCTGCCTTCAAGAATAAAGGTGTGCAGCAGTTGTTGGACGGAGTTGTGGCATACCTGCCCTCGCCGCTCGATATTCCTTCGATCGAAGGTCAGAACCCCGAAAAGACCGGGGTGGTGGTTCGCAAGGCAGACGACAAAGAGCCGTTTTCAGCCCTGGTCTTCAAGATCATGACGGATCCGTTTGTGGGGCAGCTGGCGTTCTTCCGCGTTTATTCCGGCACTCTGGATTCGAGCGCGTACGTTTACAACTCCACCAAACAGCGCCGCGAGCGGATCGGCCGTTTGTTGAAGATGCACGCCAACAAGCGGGAAGAAATAAAGGAAGTCCTGGCTGGCGATATCGCCGCCGCCGTGGGTTTGCGCGATGTGACCACGGGCGATACGATCTGCGATGAAAACAAGCCTGTCATTCTTGAATCGATGGATTTCCCGGAGCCTGTAATCTCCGTCGCCATCGAGCCGAAGACCAAGGCCGATCAGGAAAAGATGGGAGTTGCCCTCGGGAAACTCGCGAAGGAAGACCCGACGTTCAAGATCCATACCGATCCGGATACAGCGCAGACGCTGATTTCAGGGATGGGTGAACTTCATCTTGAAATCATCGTCGATCGCATGATGCGCGAGTTTGCGGTTGCTGCCAACGTGGGGAAGCCGCAGGTCGCGTACAAGGAAACGATTCGCAAGAAGGCCGACGCGGAAGGAAAGTATATCCGCCAGACGGGCGGCCACGGTCAGTACGGCCACGTGAAGATCACCGTCGAGCCCAGCGGAGTCGGCGCCGGTTTTGTGTTCGACAACCAGATCAGTGGCGGCACCATCCCCAAGGAATACATCAAGCCTATTGAGCAGGGAATTCGCGAAGCTTTGCAGACTGGCGTTCTCGCCGGCTACGAAGTAAAAGACGTGAAAGTCACGCTCTACGACGGGTCGTATCACGACGTGGACTCCTCCGAACTTGCATTCAAGATTGCCGGTTCGATGGCGTTCAAGGACGGATGTAAGCGCGCCAGTCCGGCCCTGCTTGAACCCTTGATGAGGGTTGAGGTGGTCCTTCCGAAGGAATACGCCGGTACTGTCAATGGCGACTTGAACTCGCGGCGCGGCCGCATCGAGGGCATGCAGGAACGTCCCGGAACGCAAATCGTTTCCGCGCTCGTTCCGTTGTCCAATATGTTTGGTTACTCGACGGATCTTCGTTCGCGGACTCAGGGACGAGCCACTTATACGATGCACTTCGATCATTACGAGGAAGTGCCGAGAAATATCGCCGAAGAAATCATAGCCAAGGCTCAGGGTAGAGACGGCGGAACCGCTGCTTAACAGTTAAACGGAGAGAAGTATGGCGAAAGAGAAGTTTGACAGGTCAAAGCCGCACGTAAACGTGGGAACGATCGGACACATCGATCACGGGAAGACGACGCTGACGGCGTGCATCACCAAGGTGCTGTCGAAGCACAACCCGAAGAACAAGTATCGTTCGTTCGATTCGATCGATAACGCGCCTGAAGAGAAGGCGCGCGGAATTACGATCGCCACCGCGCACGTGGAGTACGAGACCGCCAAGCGGCACTACGCGCACGTGGATTGCCCGGGTCATGCCGACTACATCAAGAACATGATCACGGGAGCGGCGCAGATGGACGGCGCCATCCTGGTCGTGGCGGCAACGGACGGTCCGATGCCCCAGACGCGTGAACACATCCTGCTGGCTCGCCAGGTCGGCGTGCCCTACATGGTGGTGTTTTTGAATAAGTGCGACGCGGTGGAAGATGCCGAACTGCTCGACCTGGTCGAACTGGAAGTGCGCGACCTGCTCAAGAGCTATGGGTTCCCGGGAGACGAGATTCCGGTGATCCGGGGATCGGCCCTGAAGGCGATGGATGACGATCCGGCCTGGACGGTGAAGATTGACGAGTTGATGGAAGCCGTCGACAGCTACATTCCGATACCGCAGCGCGTCACGGACAAGCCGTTCCTGATGCCGATCGAAGATATTTTCTCGATCTCGGGCCGCGGTACGGTGGTGACGGGAAGAATCGAGCGCGGGATCTGCAAGGTTGGCGAGGAAATGGAGATCGTGGGCTACACGCCGACGGCAAAAACCGTGATCACGGGCGTGGAAATGTTCAAGAAGTTACTGGATGAAGGCCGGGCGGGAGATAACGTTGGATTGCTGCTGCGCGGCACGAAGAAGGAAGACGTGGAGCGCGGGCAGGTAATCGCGAAGCCTGGATCGATCAAGCCGCACACGAAGTACAAGGCCGAGGTCTACATCCTGACGAAGGAAGAAGGAGGGCGGCACACGCCGTTCTTTAAAGGATACCGGCCGCAGTTTTACTTCCGGACGACGGATGTGACGGGATCGGCGGAATTGCCCACGGGAGTGGAGATGGTGATGCCGGGAGACAACGTGTCGCTGGACATCACGCTGATCACGCCGGTGGCACTGGAGAAGGGGTTGCGGTTCGCAATCCGCGAAGGCGGCCGAACGGTCGGTGCCGGCACCGTTGCCGAGATTATTGAAGTGGTAGCGTAAGGAAAAGATTCGGGGTTTTATGCGAGACATCATTACTTTGCAGTGCAACGACTGCAAAGAACGTAACTACTCGATGACGAAGAACAAGAAAAAGAATACAGAACGTCTCGAGACCAAGAAATTCTGTTCGCGATGCCGGCATCATACGGTACATCGCGAAACTAAGTAGAGGTTTGCAGGCCAGTAGCTCCAATGGTAGAGCGGCGGTCTCCAAAACCGCATGATGGGGGTTCGAGTCCCTCCTGGCCTGCCACACTGATATGAATCCGGGCGAGAAAATAAAAGAGTGGGTTGACCGCACCAAACAGTTTTACCTCGAGGTGCGAAGTGAAATGAGGAAGGTCTCCTGGCCGGGCCGCCAGGAGGTGTTTTCCACCACGCTCATCGTGATCGCAGCTGTGCTGTTCTTTGGGGCATACCTGGGGGTTGTGGATGTAGCGCTGGGAGCTGGCGTCAGGAAACTATTGACTTACTTCAATGTCGCAAGTTGAGCCTAAAGTGACAAAACTTTGGTACATCATCCATACCTACTCGGGGTTCGAGCGGAAGGTCGCTGAGAGCTTGAAGAGCCGCGTTGCGGCCTTTGGGCTCGACTCGCAGATCCACAACGTACTCATACCGACCGAAGAGGTGGTGGAAGTGCGCGGCGGCAAGCGCGTCGTCTCGCAGAAGATGTTCTATCCCGGTTATGTCCTCGTCGAGATGGAAGCAGACGAAAAAGGCAAACCCAGCGACGAAGCGTGGCATGCTGTTAAGAACACGCCGCGCGTGACCGGATTTGTCGGTTCCGGGCAGAATCCGACGCCCCTCAGCGACGAAGAAGTCCAGCAGATCGTCTACAAGGTCTCTACTGCGGCGGATCGGCCCAAGCCGAAGTTGACATTTGAAAAGGGAGAGAACGTCCGGATCATCGATGGTCCGTTCACCAACTTCAACGGCATCGTTGACGACGTTAATGCCGATCGGAATACATTGAAGGTCATGGTGACGATTTTTGGCCGGTCCACACCGGTCGAACTGGACTTCCTCCAGGTGGAAAAGAACTAATATGGCGAAGAAAGTTATCGGTTACGTGAAGCTGCAGATTCCCGCCGGCAAAGCAACGCCGGCGCCGCCCGTGGGGCCTGCTCTCGGCCAGCACGGCGTGAACATCATGGACTTCTGCAAGCAGTTCAATGCGAAGACGTCGGCGAAAGACCAGGAAGGTTTGATCATTCCTGTTGTCATCACGATCTATACCGACCGTTCCTACACCTTCATTACGAAAACGCCGCCCGCATCCATTCTCCTGAAGCGGGCTGCCAATATTGCGAAGGGCTCCGGGGAGCCGAACAAGAGCAAGGTCGGCACGGTGACGAAGAAGCAGGTCGAAGAGATCGCGAAGCTGAAGATGCCCGACCTGAACGCTGCGAGCATCGAGGCTGCAGTTCAAACGGTGAGAGGAACGGCCCGCAGCATGGGGCTGGAGGTTGTCTAGTCATGGCGGTTGGTAAGAAATTCGAAGCAGCGAAGAAGCAGGTCGAAGAGAGGCCTTACACGGTCCCGGATGCGATGGCTCTCCTCAAGAAGATCCATTTCGTGAAGTTCAATGAAACCGTCGAACTGCACATGCGTTTGGGTGTCGATCCCAAACACGCGGACCAGATGGTTCGTGGCACCGTTGTGCTGCCGCACGGTCTCGGCAAATCCAAGAAGGTTTGTGTGGTTGCTTCGGGCGACAAGATCAAAGAGGCCGAAGCGGCCGGGGCTGATGTCGTCGGGGGCGAAGACCTTGTCGAAAAAATCGCAGGAGGCTGGACTGATTTTGATGCGTGCATCTCCACGCCGGACATGATGCGATCGGTCGGTAAGCTCGGCAAAGTGCTCGGTCCTCGAGGCCTCATGCCCAATCCGAAGACCGGTTCGGTGACGTTCGACGTTGCAAAGGCAATCAAGGAAGTGAAGGCCGGTAAGGTGGAGTTCCGCGTCGACAAAACCGGAATCATCCACGCTCCCGTCGGCAAAATCGAATTCTCCCAAACGCAGCTCAGCGAGAATGCTCAGTTGTTGATCGATACGGTAATCAAGGCCAGGCCGGCTGCCGTCAAGGGAAAGTACGTGAAGCGGATCACGATCGCCTCGACGATGAGCCCGGGCATTGATCTGGATCTCGTGGCGCTCGACGCCAAATAGCGCAAGCTGCAGGCGAAGGACATATGAAATCAAAGAAGCAGAAAGAAGAAGAACTCAACGCGCTGAAAAAGGACCTGGCCGACGCGAAGAACATCGTGGTCTCCCAGTTCAAGGGTATCACCGTTGCGCAGGACACCGAGCTACGGCAGAAGGTTCGCGCGACTGGTAGCAAGTACCGAGTTGTAAAGAACACGCTGGCGAAGATCGCGGCCAAAGGAACTCCCGCAGAGGCCTTGTCGAAGGCTCTCGAAGGGTCCACGTCGATCGCTTATAACAATTCGGATCCCGTTGCGCTGGCTAAAGCCCTGACGGCTTATGCCAAGACAAACCCAGTATTTGTTTTCAAGTCGGGCCTGGTTGAAGGCCGGGTCGTGAATCTGGCCGATCTTAATGCCATCGCCTCGCTGCCTTCAAAGGAAGAGCTGATTGCAAAGCTGCTTTTCCTGTTGAATGCGCCCGCGCAGCGGATTGCCGTGGCAACCAACGGGGTGGCTCGAAATCTGGCAATTGTCGTCGGACAGGCCGTCGAGCAGAAAAAGTTTCAGGAATAGCTATTATTTTAGGAGAGAGCAATGTCGGAAAAAGTTCAAAGCATCATTGAATCGATCAAGGCTCTGTCGCTGCTGGAAGCCTCTGAGCTTGTTAAAGGGCTCGAGGAGACTTTCGGTGTTAGCGCGGCAGCAGCATCCGTCGCCGTAGCGGCAGCGCCTGCCGCTGGTGGCGCCGCAGCGGCTCCGGCCGAAGCACAGACCGAGTTCAACGTTATCCTTACGGCTGTGGGCGGTAACAAGATCGGTGTCATCAAGGTTGTCCGTGAAATCACCAGTCTGGGTCTGAAAGAAGCAAAAGATCTCGTTGAAGCGGCTCCCAAGCCCGTCAAGGAGGGCGTTTCCAAAGACGAAGCCGAAACCATCAAGAAGAAATTTGCCGAAGCCGGCGCCACCGTCGAAGTTAAGTAGAGCAGCCAGAATCTAACAATACGCTGACTCGCAGGCCGTAGTCCGCCTGAGAGTCGGCTTATTGTCATTTATAGGAGCAGAGCTGAAATGGCAGAGACGAAATCAATTGCCGCGCGCGTAAGAACCAATTTCTCCAAGATCAAGACCGCGATCCAGATTCCCAATCTGATCGAAGTTCAGAAGAACTCGTATGAGCGCTTCCTCCAGATGAACATGCTCCCGGAGGAACGTGAAGACACCGGCCTTCAGGCCGTCTTCAACTCGGTGTTCCCGATCTCGGACTTCCGCGGCGTCTCCACACTGGAATTCATCAGTTACTCCATCGGTAACTGGGAGTGCAAGTGCGGAAACCTCAAGGGACTCGATAAGCTGCGATCCACCTGCAAAAGCTGCGGTGCATCAATCGCGGTGAACCCGTTCTCCTCCGAGCCCATGGTGATGTGCTCGAAGTGCGGTACCCAGAACAAGAACCAGGTAACCTTCTGCAACAAGTGCGGCGACCCTGTGCAGCTCAACCTGAAGTACGACGTCGCAGAGTGTCAGGAGCGCGGCATGACCTATGCCGCTCCGCTGAAGGTCATCATCCGCCTGACGATCTTCGACAAAGATCCCGAAACCGGCGCCAAGACGATTCGCGACATCAAGGAGCAGGAAGTTTACTTCGGTGAAATTCCGCTCATGACCGACAACGGCACGTTCATCATCAACGGCACCGAGCGCGTCATCGTCAGCCAATTGCACCGCAGTCCTGGCGTTTTCTTCGAATCCACTGCCGCCAAGAGCTATTTCCTCGGAAAGATCATTCCGTACCGGGGATCGTGGGTCGAATTCGAATACGAAACCGCCAAGAACCTTCTTTATGTGCGTATCGATCGCAAGAGGAAATTCCTGGCGACGATCTTCCTGCGAGCTCTGGGCTTGAACACGGAAGAGGAGATCATCCGGGAATTCTACAAGGACACGACGACGCGAATCACGATCGACAACAAGAAGCTGTTCTGGACTTTCTCGGACAACATCCAGAAACAGGGTTTGAAGCTTTCCAAGGACATCACAAACCCGAAGACGAAGGAAGTGCTCCTGCACGCGGGAAAGAAACTCACCTCTTCTGTTTTCGCGCACATCAAGCAGGCCAAAGTCGAAAGGTTCGAAGTCAGTGCGGAAGATCTCGAGGGCGCCTTTGCCGCGGCGGATGTCGTCGATACCAATACAGGCGAGGTCATTGTCGAGGCGAACAACGAACTGACTCAGGCACTGATCGCCAGCATAGTGGATGCCGGTGTGCCCGAGTTGCCGATCTTTTTCCCGGAGAGGGATGACGTCGGCGTTGTTTTGACGCAAACGCTGCGAAAAGACACGATCAAGACCCAGCAGGAAGCCCTGATCGAAATCTACCGCAAGCTGCGCCCCGGAGATCCGCCGACACTGGAAACGGCAACATCGCTTTTCGATGGAATGTTCTTCGACTCGAGAAAATACGATTTCTCGAAAGTCGGACGCATGAAATTCAACATCAAGCTGGATCTGTCGACACCGCTCGACGAGCGCATCCTGCGGCGTAAAGCGAAAGATGGGCAGCCGGGCGACTTCAACGCAGTCATCAGTTATCTGCTGAAGCTTCGCAAGAACATCGGCCAGGTGGACGACATCGATCACCTGGGCAATCGTCGTGTCCGCGCCGTTGGCGAACTTCTGGAAAACCAGTTCCGCATCGGACTCGTTCGCATGGAACGCGCCATCAAGGAAAAGATGTCGGTGTACCAGGAAATGGTCACGGCGATGCCGCACGATCTGATTAACGCCAAGCCTGTCATCGCTGCCGTGCGCGAATTCTTTGGATCGTCGCAACTGTCGCAGTTCATGGATCAGACGAATCCGCTGTCGGAGATCACCCACAAGCGGCGCCTTTCGGCCCTCGGACCGGGCGGTCTCTCTCGAGAACGCGCAGGATTCGAAGTCCGCGACGTTCATCCCACACACTATGGCCGCATCTGCCCGATCGAGACGCCGGAAGGTCCGAACATCGGGTTGATCTCGTCGTTGAGTTGCTACGCCCGGATCAACGAGTACGGGTTCATCGAGAGCCCTTATCGAAAGGTTAAGAGCGGGCGCGTTATCGATTACGTCACCATCGTGTCGTCCGGCGATTCCAAATTCAAGGTCGGTGACCACGTCGAACGAGAGGACGCGGAGTCGGAGAACGAATCATTGAAGGAAAAGCGCAAGAAACGCGCCGACTTCGTTCCGTATTCGTTCTATCTGTCGGCTTGGGAAGAAGACAAGTACCTGGTCGCCCAGGCGAACGTGGAAATGGACAAGAATGGCCGCCTGATTCACGAACTTGTGGACGTGCGGCAGGCGGGTAACTTCGTGCTGAAGCATCGCGACGAAGTGGACTACGTCGACGTTTCGCCCAAGCAGCTCGTTTCGGTCGCAGCGTCGCTCGTTCCGTTCCTGGAAAACGACGACGCCAACCGCGCGCTGATGGGATCCAACATGCAACGGCAGGCCGTGCCGCTTCTTCGTACCGCCGCCCCGTTCGTTGGGACGGGAATGGAAGAGATCACGGCGCGGGACTCTGGCGCCGTCGCCGTTTGCAAGCGCAACGGCGTCGTGGATTCCGTCGATTCGGAACGCATCATTGTGCGTGTCGAATCCGCGGAAGACGGACACTTCTCACGTGAAGTCGGAGCCGATATCTACACGCTCACGAAGTTCCGGCGCTCCAACCAGAACACCTGCATCAACCAGAAGCCGATTGTGAGAAAAGGCGATCGTGTGGTGAAGGGCCAGATCCTGGCCGATGGTCCCTGCACGGATAAGGGCGAGTTGGCTCTGGGGCGCAACGTCCTGGTGTCGTTCATGCCGTGGCGCGGATACAACTTTGAAGACGCGATCCTGGTGTCCGAACGCCTTGTAAAGGATGACTATTACACTTCCATCCATATCGAAGAGTTCGAGATCGAGGCCCGGGATACGAAGCTCGGTCCGGAAGAAGTCACGCGCGATATTCCGAACGTCAGCGAATCCTTCCTGAAGGATCTCGATGAGGCCGGCATCATCCGCATCGGCGCGAATGTGAAGCCGGGCGATGTGCTTGTCGGCAAAGTGACGCCGAAAGGCGAAACCCAGCTGACGCCGGAAGAAAAGCTGCTTCGCGCCATCTTCGGTGAAAAGGCCGGTGACGTTCGCGATGCATCCTTGATCTGCCCTCCGGGCATCGAGGGTATCGTCGTAGATGTGAAGATTTTCTCCCGCAAGGGCGCGGAGAAGGACGAGCGGGCCATGCTGATCGAAGGCATGGAGATTTCCCGTCTCGAAGCCAATCTTCGCGACGAGATCCGCATCCTCACAGACGAGCGCAACAAGCGACTTAATTCCTTGCTCAATGGCAAGGTCACGGCGAACGAACTCGTGAACGAGCGCAGCGGGCGCAAGATTGTCGGCAAAAAAGTCGACATGACTCCCGAAGTCATCGAACACCTGTCGCTTCGTGAACTGCTCAAGTTGAAATACACCGACGGCGCGAATGTGAACGATCAGGTCCAGGAAATTGAGGAGATGACGACGCGTCAGATCGACGTCCTCCGCAAGATTCACGAAGAGCGGATCGCAAAGCTTCGCCGCGGCGACGAACTGCCGCCGGGTGTGATCAAGCTGGTCAAAGTCTACGTCGCGATGAAGCGCAAGCTTTCCGTTGGCGACAAGATGGCCGGCCGTCACGGCAACAAGGGTGTGATCGCGCGTATTCTTCCCGAGGAAGATATGCCCTATCTTCCGGATGGAACTCCGGTCGAAATCGTGCTGAATCCTCTCGGCGTTCCGTCGCGAATGAACGTCGGGCAAATCCTGGAAACCCATCTCGGATGGGCGGCCCAGGCGCTCGGCATGCACTTCGCGACACCTGTTTTCGATGGTGCCATGGAGAGCGAGATCAAGGACATGCTCAAGAAGGCCAATCTTCCGATTACCGGCAAGACGCGCCTCTATGACGGTATGACCGGTCAGCCTTTTGAGCAGGAAGTCACAGTGGGCTACATCTACATGTTGAAGCTTTCGCATCTTGTCGACGACAAGATTCACGCTCGTTCCATCGGGCCCTATTCGTTGATTACGCAACAGCCGTTGGGCGGCAAGGCCCAGTTCGGCGGACAGCGATTCGGAGAAATGGAAGTGTGGGCGCTCGAAGCTTACGGTGCCGCGCACATTCTCCAGGAGTTGCTCACTGCCAAATCCGACGATGTCTACGGTCGCACGAAAATCTACGAAGCGATCGTTAAAGGCGAAGCGGCCATGGAGCCGGGAGTGCCTGAATCCTTTAATGTGCTCATTCGCGAGTTGCAGAGCTTGTGCCTCGATGTCGAGCTAATGAAGCGGAAACCGACTGTGTAATTTTTCTCCCTTAGAGGATGAGCGGCTGCGAATGCCAGCCCGATAGGGCGCAGCCATAAGAGGAGGTATTGATTTGATTAGAACGAACCCTTACGACCGAGCCGCCTCGATTGCCGATTTCGACAGTATTCGTATCAGTCTGGCCTCGCCGGAAAAGATACGATCCTGGTCGCACGGCGAAGTAACGAAGCCTGAGACCATCAATTACCGCACCTTCAAGCCGGAAAAAGACGGCTTGTTCTGCGCACGGATTTTCGGACCCGTGACGGATTGGGAGTGCTTGTGCGGGAAGTACAAGCGCATGAAACATCGCGGTGTGATCTGCGACAAATGCGGAGTTGAAGTCACGCTTTCCAAGGTGCGCCGCGAGCGGCTCGGCCACATCGAGCTCGCCAGCCCCTGCTCGCATGTGTGGTTCTTCAAAGGACTGCCCAGCCGCATCGGGCACCTGCTCGATATGTCGCTGCGTGAACTCGAGCGCGTCCTGTACTTCGAAGCGTACGTCACCATCGATCCGGGCGACGCTCCACTGAAGGAACGCGAACTGTTGACGGAAGAGAAATTCCGCCAGTTGCAGCAGGAGTTCCCTGGAAAGTTCGTCGCCATGATGGGCGCCGAAGCGATCAAGGAACTTCTGAAGCGCGTGGACATCGAGACCCTCTCGGTCGAGCTGCGCATCAAGATGAAGGGTGAAAACTCTCAGCAAAAGAAGATCAAGTTCGCGAAGCGCCTCAAGGTTGTCGAAGCCTTTGTGAAATCCGGCAACAAGCCGGAGTGGATGATTCTCGACGTTATCCCGGTGATTCCGCCGGAGTTGCGTCCGTTGGTTCCGTTGGATGGCGGCCGCTTCGCGACGTCCGATCTGAATGACCTTTATCGCCGCGTCATCAATCGGAACAACCGGTTGAAGAAGCTTATCGAACTGCACGCGCCAGACGTTATCGTGCGCAACGAAAAGCGCATGTTGCAGGAAGCCGTCGACGCCCTCTTCGATAACGGACGACGCGGCCGCATTCTGCGTGGCGCGAACAACCGTCCGTTGAAGTCTCTCTCCGATACGCTAAAGGGAAAACAAGGCCGGTTCCGCCAGAACCTGCTCGGAAAGCGCGTGGATTACTCGGGTCGTTCGGTCATCGTTGTCGGTCCCGAACTCAAACTGAACCAGTGCGGTCTGCCGAAAAAGATGGCGCTCGAACTGTTCAAGCCCTTTATCTATAACCGCCTCGAACAGGGTGGGCATTGCACGACTGTCAAGGCCGCACAGGAAATGGTGGAGCGGCAGGAT
>Ga0190274_10000803_pt1 | contig 18275 bp, 13 predicted proteins | sample Popmic531T_FD_133002 | JGI IMG/M metagenome (GOLD analysis project Ga0190274, IMG submission 133002) | Populus adjacent soil microbial communities from riparian zone of Yellowstone River, Montana, USA - 531 T | ecosystem: Environmental > Terrestrial > Soil > Riparian zone | place: USA: Montana... | reverse complement strand
CAGATTTAAAAATTTAGAATCATTCACTAATGAAATAAATCCTAAATACCGTTCAGCATGATCCGTTGAATCGCTGAGTACTTTTTCTATCTTATAAATATACTCCGATTGCTTTCCGACTGCATATGTGGTTGAACTTCCTTCGGAATTTGGAACTTCCCATAAACCAAGATAATCCACATTTACAGCAATAGATGGTTTATCCAACGGAACTGTACTGGTATAATATTGACATCCGGTAAATATCCAGGACATTAAAAAAACCGAAATAAATATTTTATAAATTTTCATTAATACTATTTATTTATAAGATTAATTTGAAAAAACATTACTGTTTTTTGAGGAATTTAATATGGCACAAAGAAAAAGTAGATTTGAGTTGAGAAAAATACCCGGAAAATACCATATTAGTCTCACCTGATACCGTGAGTGTATGCAAAATGCTCAGGCACTATACAATAAGCCCGTGTTGCAAGGCATACTTAACCAGTCCAGCCATATTTCTGGCATTAATTTTCCCCATTATATTCTTACGATGTGTTTCGACGGTATTCGTGCTTATGAAAAGTTCTTCCGCTATTTGTTTTGTCGAAAATTCCCGGGCGATCAACTTAAGGACTTCTTTTTCACGGTCGGTAAGTTGCGGCAATTCCGGGTTTTCAATTTTACGGACCGGATTTTTAAAACTATCCATTATCACATCAGTTACTGCAGCACTGTAGTAGGATTTTCCTTCAGAAACACTTTGAATCGCTTCTACCAGTTCCTTTCTTCCAGTATTTTTCAAAATGTATCCTGAAGCGCCGGCTTCAATTAATCCTGCTACAAATTCCCGGGAGGAGTGCATGGAAAGAATAATGACTTTAATTGATGGAAATTTTGTGGAAATTAATTTCGTGGCTTCCACACCATCCATATCGGGCATATTGATATCCATTAACACAATATCTGGCCGAACAGTATCAAACTGGTTAATTAATAATTTTCCGTTAAGCGCTTCGCCGATAATAGTGATTTCCTTCTCATTTTTTAAAATAGATTTAATGCCATCAATGAACATCTGGTGATCGTCGGCTATCATTACTTTTATCATGGCGGATGAAATGTGGTTAATGAGAGGAATACAGAAAGGAGGTTTTCAAATGTAAACAATAAAACATACGATAGAAAAAATGATCGGTTCTGCCAAAAATAGACTACGTCCAAACTTCCTGCAATACGCCACATCCATGAGATTTGAATCACTGAAAACCGTGATGAAATTCTAAAGAAAAAAGTCCTTACGGCTGGAATTTACCTATATTTATACCCCGATTTAGTGACAAGTGATCCGCCATCCGGTGGAACAAGTGGCAAGTTGACTGACTAATGACTAATGACCAATTACTAATGTCCAATTCATGAAAGATTACAAAGCCTATTTCATTATTTCTGCCTCACCGGAGGACATATACAGTGCGATCACCAACCCGTTAACCATTCAGCTCTGGACAGGAGAGGATGCAGTAATGTCGACTGAGCCGGGGTCTGAATTTTCGATGTGGGAAGGAAGCATTGCCGGGAAGAACCTGGAATTTGAGCCAAACAAAAAAGTGGTTCAGGAATGGTATTTCGGAGATCAGGGAGAACCTTCTGTGGTAACTATCAAGTTACATCCTCACAAACAAGGCACCTCCGTGGAGTTGCGACATACGAATATTCCGGATGATGATTATGATGATATTGTGGAGGGGTGGACAGAAAATTATTTTGGAGCCCTGGAAGATTTTTACGAGGATTAATAATTGTTGGGGCTTTCTCCGATTTTTAACGGATTAATCCTTCCCTCCTTTTTCTCAACTCCCTTAGGGTTTTTCCTTCTTTACCCGAGTTTTTATCTTAAAAATTTCCTCGCCAATGTCGGGCTGATTGTCTCCTATAAGAAAGCCAAATGGCGAAAGAGATTCTATTCTGTCAAATATAACTTTGACAATTGCTACAATTGGAATAGACAGAAACATCCCTGAAACACCCCATAATGCTCCTCCAATCAAAACTACTATTATGGAGACAAGAGCATTCACTTTTACTTTACTTGCTACAATTTTTGGAACAAAAAAATTGTTGTCAATAAATTGTACAATTATATACACAATAAAAACCCAAAGTGCATCAATTGGGCTTTTGGTGGCAAAGGCAAGCAACATTGGGATGGTTATAGCGATCAGTCCTCCTATGTAGGGAATGATATTAAGCAATGCACCTATGATTCCAATTAATATTGCATAATCGAGACCTATGATAAGCAAGCCCACTGAATTGAGTGTGGCCACGAGTGCCGCTTCCAGCAGTAACCCGATAAGATAACTTTGTATTAATGTTTTGGTTTCTCCTAAGACTTCAACAACTATAACGTGCTTATCCCGCTGAAAAAGACGGGCAATAAACTCAAGAAGTAGTGGCTTGTAAAATAAAATCATAAAAATATAAACCGGCAATAACAATAAAAGCACTAATGCACCGCTGATTGTTCCCAGGGTTTGACCGATCAGCGAAGAGCTATTAGTCATGCCTTCGCTTTTCGTTTTATCTATCCAGGTGTTAATCTTTGTTTTGCTTATATTAAATGTTTGTGATACCCAATTGATGATGTCATTGAATAAAACTGAAAACTTTTGTTTGAATTGAGGCATTGAATCGGTGAGCTTGCTTATCTGTGAGCCGATAAAATACATTAATGTGGTAATTAAAATGATTGTCACCATTAATACCAAAAGGATAGCAATAACTCTATTTACTTTTCTGTTGCTAAGGAAATTGACAATTGGATTGAGTAAAATAGCAAGTATTGTAGCAAAAACCAGCGGCACCGCGATTTCCTGCCCAATGTATAAAATATAGAAAAACGCAAGCGATCCCATGACTATAAGAGAAAGCTTAGCGTATGCGGGTAATTTTATCTCATTCTCCATACCGCTAACTTAATCAAAAAAAGAAGATAATCTGAAATTCCTGCTCAAAAAGTTGTCAAACAATTTGACTCAATTTTTTTTGAAAATAGTAACTCCAAGAATAGCAAAAACCGCTACAAGAATTATGAAAATAAAGAAAATGGTTTTAGCAACCGATGCTGCACCTGCTGCTATTCCTGTAAACCCAAATATTGCTGCAATAATTGCAATAACGAAGAAGATTGCTGACCATTTTAACATAGCGTTAAGTTTTAAATTGTTTAAATATTAATTAGAGGCATTTATAAATTTTCCTTTTGAATATAAGCCAGAGCAAAAGACCGTCCATAAAATCATTGAAGTAAATGTAGTCAATTTACACAATCTATGAGTAACCTTTTGCCAACATTGGGTATGTAATTTCTGTTTTAAGAAAATGATTGACTTTATGGATTAGGCTCATTAATGAATTCATTCTATTTTCTCCTCGCCTTTTTTAGCAAGTTTTACAATGTCACCTTTTGTGAAAAGAACCGCCTTGAGTACAGTTCGCCATTCAGGTTTTTTGCGCAGAAGAAATTCCAGGTCCATGCCGAAGTGCTTGAATTCTTCTTCCTGGGCATTTTTCATTATAGCCTTTGCCTGCCTGTCTTTCTCGACTGATATACGCTGTTCATACCAATCAATTGCTTCTGCTTCTTCAATTAAAGATAAAATCATGCGTGCAAAGGTTCTGGTTTTCTCAGAGAGTTCATGCGGAGGTTCGTGATATTGATCAAATGACATAGTGCGATTTTTAGTAAGTATGAATTTTTTCACAACAGAAAGCCAATACTTGTGCCATTTAATTCGAAGATTAAATTTTGCTGTGCTTTTTATCCCTAAATCACGGCCACAAAAAAAGGAGACCGATTGCTGCCGGTCTCCTCTACAAAACAGATGGTTGGTTCACTTAGGTAATAGGGGAACTCTTTAACCTTTGTGGGCGCGAGAGCCTTTTGACAATGGGCAATTTCAATACACCATCTTCGTTGCGCGCCTGCACATCGTCAATTTTATAAACAGATACCCATAAAATTAGTTTGTTCAGAAATAATTCTTCCGTTAAGTTGAATCAAAAACCTATTTCTTGCTCTTACCAAACACATACCTGGCATTGAAGCCGCATCCGCCTCCGTGGAATCCGAAATCATCAAGAATGTATAATGTAGGACGCCAGTCACCGCTTAAAGAAATTGGCACTTTGGCAAAAGTATATTCAATACCTCCTTCAGCACTTGCTCCTAACAAGAATGGATTGTCGATCAATGTTGAAACTCCAGCTCCAACATACCACTTAAATCCTTCTACATCGCCAATTTTAAATGGCTTGTAAAGAAAATCCCATAGTGCTTCAACTCCTACTCCATTTCCAAAAGACACATCGGCATGAACTCTGTTGAATTCTCCGGTATTAAATATCGCATCCACTGCCACATTGTTCCCTACCACATCTCCGAATCGAACACCGATTTCCTGGGAGAAACCAATATGACAAAATAATAAAAACATTGCAGTAACTAGTCCTTTTTTCATGTTAGTAGCGGTTTTAAAGTTAGTTTGTTTTTGATTTTTTAAATAACGGTCTGCATAAGCGTTTGTTGCCAATACAAGTCTATTTTATATGATTGTGTGTTGGATTCCTGATTGCATAAAATCTGATCATACTACTTATTAAATGTATAAAATTTACTTTTAATAATACCAGCGCAACTTTCAAAATTGAGGACGGGTTTACTACCGTACCCCCTATTGGAAATTTATACTAATGTAAATAAAATTCAAATTATAATTGGGGACGGGTCAATTAAAGTATGTTGCTGGCATTTTATTGGTTCTGCAACATATTGATTTTGAACTCATAAAGTCAAAATTATTATTTTGTACCTTTATATCATAAACCGGACAAAAGTGCTTCCAACTATTAAAACAGCTCTTCGTATCCTGAAATACTTTTTGCTTTCCCTGGGTGTCTTATTGATTCTGTTGGTGATTGCCATTAATCTTCCTTTTGCACACGCATGGCTCACGCAGAAAACAAACACTATTCTGAAAGAAAATGGCTTGCCTGTTTCCATTGGTCAAATTTCTCTGTCGCTCAAAGGTGAATTAGAATTACAAAATATCAAGATTCTTTCACATTCAAATGACACTATTATTTATGCGGGTATTATTGATGTGTCCTTCAAAGTACTTCCTCTCTTTTCACAAAAAATAGTTGTTGAAAATCTATTCTTAAGTGATGCGATTGCCAGGCTCGCTACTGATTCATCCGGTAACCTGAATCTGATTTCGATTTTTAAAATAAATGCTGATACCTCTTCCGAAAAAACTTCTTCTGAAAATAAATGGGAAATTGAAATCCATAATGCACAATTACAAAAAGTGGATTTTGAATTCAATGATGTAGTTAATGGAGTTTTCATCAGCCAGACACTGGGTAATGCAAAATTGAATTTTAAAAACTTTTCGCTGGCACAAAAACAAATTGATGTTGAGGATTTACTCATTGAAAATGCAAAAGGTATTGCAACTATTGCACCTACTGAAGAAGATACTGTCTCATCAGAACCATCTCCCTGGAAATTTTCAGCGGAACACATTGAGCTCCGTAACATCACCTATAGCTATAGCGATCCGGTAACTAAACAAATTATTTCAGCTTCCTTGCAAAAAGCGGTGGTTGGTGTCGACAAGCTGGATCTTGCCGGGAAAGAATTACTTGTTTCAACCATGGAACTTGAAGTGCCAAAGCTGGATTATACACCCGGAGTAATTGATTCTTCAAAACAAGACACTGCCATTCAATCAACGACTGCTACTCCCACTAAAAGCTGGTCTATTGCATGCAAAAACCTTGACATCCGGAAAGGTTATTTTAACATGCAATCTGGTGATACTGTCGCTGCCTTTTCACAATATATGCCTGTCAAACAAATTAACACCCAAATAAAAGACTTTACTTTTAGTTCCGCCGGAGCAGGCTGCAATATGAAACAACTTTCACTTGCAATGAGCGATCAGATTATTTTACAATCATGCGCACTGAATGTTTCCGCCGATTCCTTAATGAAGGGTAGCCTTAAACTGGATCTGCTTGCTTACACCCAATTGAAAAATTCTGCTTCAAAAACTTTTGTTGATACTGTACATGTTTTTGCATCGCTTTCCGGTTCGGCAGATAACTTGATTGTCGAAAATATAAATGTGATAGCTTTATCGGGTGCAACAATTGAAATTTCCGGCACCATGCAATCTGTTAAAGAAATTCCAAATTCCGGTTGTGATTTGAAATTTCAAACGAATTCCATTTCAAAAGCACAAATGAATGAATTGTTTTCCGTTCTCAATATCAATACAACATTACCTGATTTCAAACCCTTCGAGTTAAATGGAAAGGTCAGCAACTCCTTTTCTTCTCCGGCTTTCAATATCGCTTTAAAGAGTGGTTCAGGTAATGTGAAATTGGATGGAAATTATAATACCAGTAATCAACAGAGCAAATTTACTTCAACTCTTTCCGGTATAAAACTGAAAGAAATTTTTGGCGAAGGTTATCCTGAAAATCTTACAGCGAATATCAAATGGAATGGGAAGCTCGGGGGGTTGAATGAACTTGGAGGAACCGGAAGTGTGCAGATTGACGAATTGGTATACAACAACAGCAGTACACACAATTTCAATTTATATCTTGATATAAAAAATAATGTTTGTGTGTTTGAAGCATTGGCTGAGGATACCACGTTATCTTGCGACTTAACAGGATCGTTTGGGTGGGACGGTCCACAATATCATGGAAATCTGGAAGGTCAGTTCGCAATCAATAAAACTCATTCCAATCTGATTCCCGGACAATTATCAATTGAAAGTGAAATAAATTCATCCTTTGCCTTCGCTCCTGATAATATCAATGGCCAACTCGACCTCAGGGAAATAGTGCTGGGAAACACCCAGCAGACCTATTCAACTGACAGTATTTTATTGGATTTAAAAAGCAATTCCACTACCACCACTTCAACTTTAGCCAGTGATTTTCTTAGTTATGAATTCAAGGCTCAAAGCTCATTAGCCACTTTTTCACACGCTATTACTCAAATAGGCTTCGAAAAAATACTACGATTGGATTCTGCGGATTTTCTAAATACACAACACATTGAAGCGCTTCCAACCTTTGACCTTACCGCTTCAGCAAAGTACGATTCCATTTTTAACTTATTTGTTCCGGACACGATATTTCGTTTCGATAATGCAAAACTTGATTTGCATAAAACAGAATCAGACAAACTGGCGAACCTTGATCTCAAAATTGACAGCATAAGCAATAATAAGGTAACTTGTTTTGGAACACACCTGGTTGTGGAAGCAAATGAGACAGCCATAAAGAGTAATTTGTCGATTGATAGCTCTCATATTGAAAAGGCATTGGGGGGTCCTGTAAAATTTACAATGGACTTGCTTGCAGATAAGATGACTACCTCTCTCTTTGTTGCTGATACCGCAGGTGCTGCAGTTTATCAACTTGGATTAGTGGCATTGAAGCAAAAAGAACAACTTGTTTTTAAATCAACCGAAACTGAATGGATTTTAAATTCTGACAAATGGGCTTTTTCCAATCCTGAATTTTTAACCTGGCAAATTCCCCAAAACGATTTAATTGCAAATCTGAATCTGCATCATGAACAAATGAAAATTGAGATAACCGGTCGTAAATCCGATAGTCTTAAAATAGATTTTCAGGAAGTACAGATTAACAAATTGATATCCCCTAAAATAATTAGCAGCGTTCCATATGGAATTTTAAATGCACATATAGTTTACAGTGGCAACAACGACCAGTATGTAGATTTTAAAATGGATTTGAAGGAACTTAAATGGTATGATGTAGTTATTGACAAGTTTGGAGCTGATGGATATTTCAGGATGGATTCAAGTGGCACGATTGATAGCAAATTGCTGGCATTGGTGAATGATTCTTCTTCACTAAAAGTAAATATAGCTCCCGGAGTCAATAGTTCCAATCAAAATATTCGAGCCGATTTCCACAACTTACCCATAAAGCTGATTGAACCCTTCACGGAAGAATATATAAACGATCTGGATGGAATTGCAAGTGGTCAGTTAAATGTAACTACAACAGAAACCAATCCTTTGATTGATGGAAATATTCAATTGAAAGCAATTACACTGAATGTAATTCCACTTCAGGCATGGTTTACTATTCCAAATGATTCCCTCCTTATTAAAGAAAATAAAATATATTTCGACCAGTTTCAGGTGCTCGACAGTTCTCAAAAACAGTTGTTGGTAAACGGTACATTGAATCTTGAAAATACTGAAAATGTAATTGCAGATTTAAAAGTTGGATTGAACGACATCCGGATCATGAACACAACAGTGAAAGACAATCCGGATTTCTTTGGATCCATCATTGTAAATTCAGGGTTGAGTATATCCGGTCCGGTTACTCAACCAAAAATCAAAGGCAATATTGCACTGCAGGAAGGCACCAACATAACCTACCGTCAAATTAATGATGTTTCCGTGCAGGAAACGGAGAAAACTGTCACATTCGCCTCCCTTATCAACGATAGTGCAGCCATTGCAGCTCCACTGTCAAGATTGCAGGAAATTTCGGGCATTCCGGGTATTCAAACTACCATTGAAGTCAATCCGAAAAGTAAGTTCAACTTTGAAATTTCCAGCGGTTACGATATTCGAATCGCCATTTCAGGAAACGGATCACTCGACTATACCATGTTGCAAAATAATACAATGAGCCTTTCCGGAATTTATGAAATCAAGCAGGGTACGGCTGATCTTAAGTTTACCGGTTGGCCTGTCAAAAAGTTTTCAATTACCCAGGGCAGTTCACTCAGATGGGATGGCGATGTGGCTAACCCTGAAATAAATCTTGAAGCAACAAGTAAAGTCGAAGGTTCCTATGTAAATCCGGTTGATAATAAAACACGCTATGTTGATTTTATTGTATCAATGAAATTATCAAACCAACTTTCGAACCTGGATATAGTTTTTGATGTAAAAAGTCAGGATCAGTATATCACAAGTGTTTTGAATGCACTTCCTGAAGATGAGAAAATGCGCCAGGCGGTAAACCTTTTGATATTTGAGAGTATCAATCTACCGAACATTGAAAGTAATTCGAATTACGTTGATGCGCAGGTGAACAGCTTTTGGGAATCACAATTGAATTCCATAACAAAAACAAGTTTCAAAAAAGTGGATCTTTCCTTTGGAATTGATTCATATACTCAAACCTCATCGGCAGGTGTGGAAGAAGAAAAAACCAGTTTCAGTTATGAAATGGAACGAAAATTTTTACATGACCGTGCTTCGGTGAAAATTTCAGGGCGTTTCAACGACGATCCGCAAGCCGGGCAACAATCAAACACAATGCTTGAAAATTTTATTTTCGAATATGAGCTTGATTCCATGGAAAGGAAATTCCTTAAATTATATACTAAAAAGGATTACGAAGATATTCTTGATGGGGAAGTAACAAAATCCGGAGTCGGATTTATATACAGGAAAAGTTATCCGGACTTCAGAAGTATCTGGCGACGTAAGAAAAAAGATCCGGAAATCTCACAGGTCCCGGAGCCAAAAATTAATTAACCTATGCAGAGACTGTTTTCGGCTCCCTTTCTGTTAGCTGCATTTTCAATTTTGCTTTTTGGTGCCTGCTCCAATACGCGTTTTCTGGAAGAAGACCAGGTGCTGTATACAGGCTTGGCTAAAGTTTCAATTACTGATAAAGAAAACAAAACAAAACAGGCAGTTGAGGATATCGAAGCAATTACATTCGCCAAACCCAACAATGCACTGTTTGGCAGCAGAAGGGTTGTGCCACCATTCGGTTTGTGGGCAAACAACTATCTCAAACCAAAAAAAGAAGGAAAAAAAGGCAGCTGGCTATATCGGAATTTTCGCGAAGAGCCGATTTTGATTTCCACCATAAATCCCGAAATGCGATGCCGTCAATTGCACACCGCTCTTTTCAGTCATGGTTTTTTTCATGCCAATGTTTCCTACAAAATAAAAGTCAATGAAAAAAATCCCCGCAAGGCAAAAATTTCATATTCCATAACTTTAGATAAACCTTTTAAAATCAATAAAATTTTAAAAGCAACTCCGGTGGATTCCATTGATCTTTATTTGAATAATTATCTTGAACATTTCAAAATTGAACCCGGTGATGTATTTAACCTGGAAATTATAAAAGCTGAAAAGCAACAAATGGCTGCGGATCTGGTAGAGCAGGGTTATTATTTTTTTGGTGTCGATTACATTGAATTTATTGCTGATACATCTGTAACACCTTATCAAATTGATTTGATGATCCGGAAAAACAGGCAAACTCCTGAATTTGCACTAAAAAAATATACTGTGGCGGAGATATCAGTAAATTTTGCAAGCACCCCATACAATCTTCGTGATTCAATATTTTATGATGGAGTGTACATTCTCGGTGCTAACAATTATTTGACTCCGGAAGCTATTCATCGCTGCATTCAGTTTAAAAGCGGTGATCTTTATTCCACGCAACGGCATCAGGGCACAATCAAGCAGCTGAATAATTACGGTGTATTCCGCATGGTTAAAGTTCAGTTTGTGATGAGTGATACAGTTAACCAAAAAATTGACATGAATGTGGAGTTAACCATTAAGGAGAATGTGAGTTTGAACCTTGAAGGTTATGTGCAAACCAAATCAACAGGATTCGCAGGTCCCGGACTGGAAATTTCTCTCGCCAATGGAAATATTGGGAGAGCCGCCAATACTCTTCAGCTGAAATTAACCGGAGGTTTCGAATGGCAGGTTGGGAAAAAATCGGAAGATAATCTTGGTACCAATTCATACAATGCAGGAATAAACACCGCATTTGTTTTTCCCCGCTTCGTACTTCCTTTTGATATCAAAGGTGAAAAAAAACTGTTACTGACAAAAACCGTTTGTGATCTGGGATTTGAATTTTTAAATAACACCCGTTATTACAGGATGACATCCTTGTCGGCAGCATTGAGTTACCGCTGGAAGAAGCGTAAAAAAATTACAAATTCTTTTTCACCAATAAAAGTGAATATGGTGAATTTACTTGAAACTACAACTGAATTCGACAGCATTGTGGAAAGTAACGTCTATGTCAAAAAGAGTTTTGAAGAACAAACCATTCTTGGAATGGAATATAATTTCATTTACGACAACACCTTTAAAAAGGCGAATGGCATTTACTTCCAGGCAATAGTTGGAACCTCCGGAAATTTTGCCAGCGCTATCAGTGCTGTAGCTGATAACAACAAGCCATATAAAATTCTCGGGAATGTATATTCACAATTTCTAAAAGCATCCTTTGACTTCAGATACTTTACCCGAACTTCAAAGAAAGGGTTTGCATTCCGGTTTTATACAGGAACAGGGTATTCTTACGGAAACTCTACTGTGATGCCTTACATTGAACAATTTTACAGCGGAGGCTCTACCAGTATCAGGGGTTTTGCCGCACGTTCACTCGGACCGGGAAGTTACAAGCCGGAGGAATCAAATGGAATAATTGATCAGACCGGGGACATTAAACTTGAATTTAATGCGGAATACCGCTTGCCTCTGTCCGACATGATTCACGTTGCAGTATTTGCTGATGTAGGAAACGTGTGGTTGTTAAACAAAGATGAATTTCGACCAGGTGCTGAATTTGATCTGAATATTTTTACAGAACAGCTGGCAGTGGGATCTGGACTTGGTTTACGATTTGACTTTGATTTTTTTGTGTTGCGTACTGATGCAGGTATTCCCATGCGAAACACTTACAAATCGGAAAATGGATATTGGCTTGATAGTTTTTCGGAATCCCTGGCAGGTTTCAGATTCAATATTGCAATAGGATATCCTTTCTAAAAAACTTCATTCAATCCGAAATAGAATCCCTGTGCGCCATATTCGCCAAACGCATAATCAATATTAAGATTCGCTCTTGATTTTTTATTGATCATCACCCGAAGTCCGATTCCATATCCTATATCAAGATACTCATACAGTGAAATGTCTCCGTCCTTATTCGATGCAGTCGTTCCATTTACAAATGCCACCGCTCCGAACATTTCTTTTTTGCGTTGCAGCGGTACGCGGTATTCAATTTCATGATACATCATGTTTTGTCCGCGAAACCTGCCCTGTGTATAGGCTCTTCCCGAACGGCCAAATTGATCCCATCCAACTCCCGGCAAATCAAGATATGGTACAGTGCCACTTGATTTGAACCAGCCATAAGTCCAGAAACCAATCAGGTGTCGCGGACGCGATGGTGTTAAGTGCAAATAATCACGGTATTCCAGCCACAATAAACTCGAATTCTTTGTACTTCCGAGAAATTCCGGATTCATGCGAATATTGGCAAACGCAAAACGTCCTCTGTAAGGGTTCACTGCATTATCACGACTGTCGTACAATACATTCAACGAAATTCCTGAAGTATAATATGCTTCCGGATCAAATCCATAGTGTACGCTGTATGCATAATGGCTGGTAAGAATTTGTGGAACAGTGTCAAGGTTTAAGAGGTTGTCGTCAATTTTAAAATGATAGTCGAAATGGTATCCTAAACCGGCAAAGAATCTTGTTTCCTTATAGCGTTTCAACAGCGTGTTGTGTATTCGAAGGAAATTAAATTCCATCATTTGCTCTGTTTCGATTGGCTGATAAGGATTATCAGTAAAATCAGCGGAGCCCATTCCAATTGGTTTGGCTGATTGAGGGCCGGTTCCTAAACCATAAGTAGGTTGCGAAGTAATAAAATACCTGAGGTCGGTAATCATATTCCACCTGTCGCCCGCAAAAAAAGTATTTGCTTTTGCTGTTATGAGAGTCTGTTTTTTGGTGGTGAAAATAATTGTACCGAGTGCATTTGAAAGTGATGTGTTGGATGTATCGCCCATCATCCAGTAAGCACCCGGTGCTACGCCGAACATAAATCCTGCAGTTGGATTTGCGGCAATTGCAGGCAGCGGAATTATTCGAACCTTTTTTTCCTTTTTTGGTTTTTTTGGTTTTTTTCCAGAAACACTGGTACTATCCTGTGCAAAAGCGGCTGTTGATAAAAGCAGAATGAGTAGAATCGTAAAATTTTTCATAGCTAAAAATTTTTCCGTATGTAACACCAGATACATCCGGAAACCAAAAGCGCCGGACAAATACAAATCTATATAAATTGTTTATTAAAATATCACGCCGGCTACTATTTGCTTTTTTTAGCCTGAATTCTCTTTTTCACCCATTTTTCAAACTCAACAGCGTGGAAGAGAACCCCCGCAGCACCAAGGCTCACCAACAACTCTTCCAATGACAAAGGTTGTGTTTTGAATACTTCATTGGCTTGAGGTAAATAAATAACCACCAGTTGGAGTAAAAGCGTAAGCATTACAGTGATGAATAATTGCGGATTGGAAAAAATTCCTTGCCGAAAAAGATATTCCTTTTCGCTTCGTATAGCCATTACGTGACCTAACTGTGATACCGACAATACCGTAAAGACCATTGTTTGCCAATGCCAGCCCAATAAGATTGCCGCTGCTTGTGTCGACAATGTGAGTCCTGCCATTAATAATCCAACCCATAATATGTGAAATGCAATCCCGTCAGCAAAGAGACTTTCATTGGTTTGACGAGGTGGCCTTTCCATAATATCTTTTTCAGCTTTTTCTTCGGCAAGTGCCAAACCTGGAAGTCCGTCGGTAACAAGATTGATCCACAAAATATGTATAGGCAGAAGTGGTATTGGAAGTCCCATAAGCGGTGCTAAAAAAATAGTCCATATTTCTGCACTGTTGCAGGTCATAATGTATTTTACAAACTTTCGAATGTTGTCGTAAATGCATCGGCCTTCTTTCACTGCCTTCACTATTGTGGAAAAATTATCATCCAAAAGAATCATATGAGCAGCTTCTTTGCTCACGTCGGTCCCTGTTATTCCCATTGCTATTCCAATATCTGCTGCTTTTAATGATGGAGCATCGTTAACTCCATCACCTGTCATGGCTACAAAATGGTTTTTCTTCTGCAGGGTTTTGATAATTCTTAATTTCTGCTCCGGCGAAACCCGGGCATATACACTTATATGCTCCACTTTTTCGCTGAACTCAACATCACTCATTCTTTGTAATTCCAATCCTGAAACAACGAGGTCATTGTTTTTGATCATTCCAATTTGTTGTGCTATTGCTGCCGCTGTGGCGGGATGATCACCTGTAATCATCACAGGCTTTATTCCTGCGGTCCGGCATTGCTGAATTGCTACTTTCACTTCTTCCCTTGGCGGATCCATCATCCCGGCAAGGCCTGCAATCAGAAAATTATTTTCAACATTATTGTATGAGAAAGGGTGAGGCAATACATCAATAGTTTTGTATGCAAAAGCAATAACGCGTAAACCGTTTCCGGCCCACTTACTATTTATGCTTTGAAGGCCCTCTGCTTCATAAGGATCTTTCAGATTTTCAATTATTGATTCCACCGCGCCCTTAGATAACACCAGGTACTTGCCTTTAAATTCATGAATGGTAGTCATGCATTTGCGGTCGGAGTCAAAAGGGAATTCAGCAATTCTTTCATAATCCCGAAGTACTGAATCAAATTGCCCGGCTATCATTTTTTCCTGAACATATTGCACAAGTGCCGTTTCAGTAGGATCGCCTTCAAGCAATCCTCCATTCACACGTTTGACATCATTGTTTAAAGCAAGTGCAAGTTGCAACGGTGTAAATTCTTCATTCCAATAATGATCCGAAGGAGATTCATGCGACTCTACCACCTTCATTTTATTTACGGTAAGCGTACCTGTTTTATCGGAACAGATAAAAGTCACTGACCCCAATGTTTCAACTGCAGGCAACTTCCTTATGAGTGCATTTTTCCTGACCAGTCTGCTTGCGGCCCTTGACAATGCAATTGTAATCAAGGCAGGTAATGCTTCAGGAATAGCTGCCACAGCAAGGCTTATCGATAACAACAACATTGTAAGTGGCGGCTCTCCCTTTAACATACCTACACCAAATAGAAGCAGACATATAAAAAATATCAGGTATGATAATTTTTTTCCAAACTCAGTCATGCGCTTTTGGAGTGGAGTTGTTGTCCCCTGGTCTTCCAGCATCAATGCAATTTTTCCAATTTCGGTTTGCATTCCAGTTGCCATTACCACACCTTTACCACGACCATAAGTAATTATGGTTCCTTTATAAGCCATATTCAACCGGTCGCCCAAAACCAATTCGTTTTCAAAAATTGGTTTTGAAATTTTATCTACTGCTATTGACTCTCCGGTAAGTGCGGCTTCATCCACTTTCAAAGAGTTCACTTCAATCAGTCGTAAATCTGCCGGCACTGAATTACCTGCTTCCAGCAACACTACATCTCCCGGAACAAGCCCGGCAGTTGGAATTTTGGATGCAACACCATCGCGCAAAGCGAGCACTTGCAATGCGGCCATTTTTTTTAATGCTGAAATTGCTTTTTCAGCACGGTACTCTTGCACGAAACCTACAATTGCATTCAATAAAATAATGACGAGAATTATAATTGTATCGGTTAAGTCACCAATGATTCCGGAAATTATTGCGGCGGCGACCAGCACCAGGATCATAAAATCACTGAACTGATTTAAGAATAACAACCAGGGGGAGCGCTTTTTCTTTTCGACGAGTTCATTCTGACCATACTGTTCAAGTCTTTCCTTTGCATCATCCGAAGAAAGACCATCAGCCGATGAATTCGTCAGTTCAAAAATTTTTGCAGACTCCAGGCTGTGCCAGTTCATAGTACATTAGACCTCCATGTTGGTATGGTGACAAAAATGATATAAAGTGCATTTTTGGGGAAAGGGTGCATCCCGATATCTATCCCGTAAAGTTTAAGGAGCGGTTTTGCTGGTGTCATTTCGGATTTTATTTTCAGATATAAGTTATAGGAATTTCCCCTTCAGGAACTGGAAAATTTTTCTCAGACTAATGACCTCTTTCAAAACTAAAAACAGGAATTAATTATACAAAACTCTAAATTACAAAAATTACCGGATTTATCCAATGCCGTTAGGACGCAATGTAGCATCGCAGCATTTGAAAGAACAATAATTTAAGAGTTTAGTAAATTTTAATAAAAACAACCGCTATTGTGCGGTTTTACTCACCATTCCGGTTTTCAACTTTGATGGCTGTTCACAAAAAGATGATTTATGTCATTGATCTATTCAGGCAGGTTTGTTACCTTAGTTTCAGAATAGAGGTATTGTTTGTTTTTAATCTGATTTGTCATGACACCAGAATCTCGTGCTTCAGATCATATTCCTCCAGGTATTTCGGAGTATATCCGTCAAAATTTCAAGGAGGATTTTTTAACTGAAATAACTTCCGTGAAAGACGAGCGTGGAACTGAATTTTTTTATGTGGATGTTACTCATGAGGAAAATGTTTTTCATTTAAAATTTAATGCAAAAGGTGAACTTATTCTTAAAGAAATAGAATCTATCCGTTTTCCGGATGATGAAGTTGAATTAGGGGACGGTGATTAAACCCGTTATTTTGTTGTCGGGAGTGTCGGGTGTTTTCAGATATAAATTTTAAAGAATTTGAACAAACTTTTTACTTTAATGAAATGAAGACCTTAAAAATTTCAAGCAATGCTTTTGAACAAGGTGGTACTATTCCTTCACGTTATACCTGTGATGGTGTCAACGTAAATCCTTCTCTTCAAATTATGGGAATTCCTGAAAATGCCAAAAGCCTGGCCATTATTGTGGATGACCCGGATGCACCTATCGGAACCTGGGTTCATTGGGTAGTGTGGAATATTCCGGTTACTAACCTGATTATCGAACACCATGTTCCGGGTAATGAAGGGTTCAATGATTTCGGTAAACGTCATTATGCAGGACCTTGTCCGCCATCGGGAACACACCGGTATTTTTTTAAAGTTTTTGTGCTGGATGAAGAGCTGGAAATTTCGCCTTCTTCAGCAAAATATGATCTTGAAAAAGCAATGAAAACACATGTTTTGGGATGGGGTTCGCTGATGGGTGTGTATAGTCGGCCTTAGTTTTCGACTTTTTTAATTTCGTTGTCCGGTCATTACTATTTTGGAAACGAATTTTTCTTTCAATTGATTTTCTAAAATCACAGAGTAAATTCCATTTGCACAATTATTTAAATCCAGTTGAGTAATTTCATTGTGTATGGATGTTTCTGTCACAAGCTTGCCCGTTATGTCATAACAAAATACTTTACAAGGATTTTTCCAGCTTCCTGTATAAGGCAATTGAATCTGAAGTATGTTTCTATGGATTAATGTCACAATTGGATTTAAAGTTTCCTGCAATTGTAAAATTGAAGTTGTGCTGTCGGCTTCCACAGAAACATCATCTATAAAATAATACGCTCCATATGATCCGAAAGTGCCGGGTTGCGTGATGGTGGTTCCGGCATCGTCATGAAAATTTCCGATTGTAACAAACTGCTCTCCACCGGTTGCAACATATTGTCCGCTGACTTTTTTCCAGCCTGCAGTATCCGTCAAAGCGCCATTAATATTTTCAATTTGTGGAACTACATTAATATGAAGCGCATTTGAAAATGGACCGGGAGCCGTTACACTTAAGTAAGCACCTAATTCTTCAATTGCCTGGATGTAACCGTCGTTCAAGCTTACCCAAAAGGCCACATTATAAGTAGTGCCAGCAGTTAATGGAGATGAAAAAGTGCCGGTAATATATTCACGGTATTCTGTTCCTCCATAATTGTACCCTATAATTCCGGCATAGCCTTCACCAGAGTGCGGCATCTGAATGGTAGGCTGAATTCCCGCACAATTGAAATTATAATAATCGGAGCTCGCAATGGTGGGTTTGTTCCAGGATAAAATATAAGTGTTGCTGAACTGACCGAAAGCAGGACAAGTTATAAATCCATCAATTCCCGGATTAAGCACGAGATTTTGAGCTGATAATTTAACTGTTAATAATACGAGCAATATCCAAATGCCGTGTTTTCTCATCTTGATAACTTTTAAAAATAAAAGTAACAATTAATTACATCACAAAAAATCTGAACTCCTGTAAACTAGAATAAAACCAGAATAAAAAAACAATGTGCATTTCCTACACCAGAACTTTTCAGTTTGAAATCATCCGGGAAAAATCACTATTGTCCAAAATCAATATTGATTCTTCAAAGCAGAATTTCTCATACACTATTTGTCTGCTTTTTCCCATCGTTTTGATGAACAATCCTGCTTCACCAGATTTTT
>Ga0190274_10000802_pt1 | contig 18283 bp, 12 predicted proteins | sample Popmic531T_FD_133002 | JGI IMG/M metagenome (GOLD analysis project Ga0190274, IMG submission 133002) | Populus adjacent soil microbial communities from riparian zone of Yellowstone River, Montana, USA - 531 T | ecosystem: Environmental > Terrestrial > Soil > Riparian zone | place: USA: Montana... | reverse complement strand
GTCACCGCCGGACTTGCCGACAAGAAGAGCGATGGCGTGATTGAGAACGGGCGCAATGACAGCGAAGCTTTCGCGGACGGCTTTGGGAGAGCCGGGGAGGTTGATAATTAGTGTGCCGTTGCAAATCCCGCAGACGCCGCGGGAGATCATGGCCATCGGAGTGTGCTTTCGTGATTCGGCCCGGATCGCCTCGGCGATGCCTGGGGCTTCGCGTTCGATAATGTTAAGGGTCGCCTCAGGTGTGTTGTCGCGCGGGCCGAAACCCGTGCCGCCGGTGGTGATGATTAGATTGACGTCGGCGCGGTCCGAGAGTGCGCGCAATCTTTCGGCGAGAGGTTCGCAATCGTCTGCGAGGACCTCGTGGGCAACGATGTTGGCGCCGGCGTCACGCAGCAATTCCACCAGAGTGCGCCCGGAGACGTCGTCCTGTTCACCTCGCGCGCAACGGTCGCTGACTGTGATTGCTACTGCGTTGATCGTGGTAGCCATTGAAGTCTGAGCTCATTCCCAATAAGGCGCACGGCGAGCGGATTCAACTCCTTGGAGTGCGCCGGCCCGGCGGCGCTTTGGTCCGTCGCTAGTCGTCACGTCCAAAGTGGTTCAAAGGTGCGGTTGCATTAGCGAATAAAGGTGAAGAGGCCAACTGCGATCGAGTCGCACTAAATCATCTCCGGCCAAGGCGGCGCCGGGCCGCCGCACTCCAAGGAGGCGCCTGCTCATATCGGTTGAAGTTAACTCAACGGCCAATGATCTCAGCTGCCAGCTTCTCTGCCCCGTAGAGTCTCCGCAGTGCTTCGATGATCGCTGCGCTGTGGATGCCAACCGCCCGGCTGCCTTCCTCGTCGTCGATGTACCAATAACGATTCGGCAGCTTCTGCAGATTGCTGTCGAAGTTGAGGCCCACTACCTCCGCGTTGCGATTGATGACCGGACTTCCGGAATTCCCGCCTATCGTGTCGGCGGTGTAGACGAAGTTCATCGGCGTTGACAGATCGAGCTTTGACTTGCCTTCCCTCCAACGCTGCGGCAGATCAAACGGCGGTTTCTCATCAAATCCCGCGGCCCGATCGTATAGACCGTTGAACGTCGTCTTGTAAGGCACCAGCGTCGTGTCTTCTTCGTAGCCCAACACTTTGCCATAACTTATTCGCAAACTGCCCGTCGCATCGGGGGAAACGTTTTTCCCATAGACTGCAAACCGTGCCGCCGCAATCTTCTGCCCGGCAACGGCGTCAAGATTCTGAATCTTCTGTTCGTTCCACGTCCGCAACTCGCGAATTACCGGTGCCACGCGGCGGGCAAGCACGATTAGCGGATCGTCGCTGGTGGAGATCGCGGCGGCCCCGCCTTCAAACAGCGCTTTACGGGTGGCGACATCACCGAGCTTTGTTTGGGAAATGACGCTCTTCGCAACGGCTGCTGGAGTGGAGCCTTGCAAAGCAGCCCGCACAAACGGATCGTCTTTACCCAGCGTTTGTTCCGCGTCTGCCAGCCATGACGCCAGTATGGCTTCCTCCATGTCAGGATAAATCGGCGCTGCAGAGAAGAGTCCAGCCTTCAACCCTTCGAGTCTTGAATCGCGAAACTCGTCGTAGCGCACATCGTTTGGTTTGCCAATCTCTTCGGAGTAAGTCACGAGCTGCTGCGCGATTTGGCCGAGACGTGAATAGATTAAAGTGGAAAAAGCGGTTCGCTTGGCGTAGGTTGGCAGTTCTCGATAGCCAGCTGCAATCTCGTCCCACGCGCTGCCGTAAGACTTTTGCAAATCCGGCCGCTCGGCCAATGCCGCGCGCAATGCCTTTTCGCCTTCCTCTTTCTTCGTCAACATGCGAACACTCTTCAACCCATCCTGCTGTCCCACCAGTCGCTTCATGGAATTCGCCAGACTGCGAACGGTATTCAGTGCCCGGCGTGCCGCTTCGGGCGAAGTCTTGCCGTAGTTCAACAGCGCGTTGCGTCGTGCGGTCCAGACCTGCATCTGGAGCGGGTTACCTGCATCACGTTGATACTGAACCTGGGCCATCGTCAGCAAACGGTTGGTGGAACCGGGATTCCCAATCGCAAGGATGAACTCTCCATCCGACGGACCTTTTTCAGACCATTTCAGATAGTGCTCAGACTTCAGCGGTTGGCCGTTTTCATAGACGCGGAAAAAAGAGATATCGAGACAGTAACGAGGGTAGGTGAAATTATCGTAATCACCGCCGAAGAAGGCGATCTGCTCTTCCGGAGCGAAGACCAACCGGATGTCGGTATATTTCTTGAAACGATAAAGCCAGTATTCGCCACCGTTGTAGATCCTGACGACCTCACTGCGCAATCCGGTCTTGTCCGTTGACTCCTTCTCAATCGCGGCAATCTGCGCCCGCCGTGCATCACCGGCTTCTTTGTCGGACGCACCTGGTTTCACCGCCCCTTGCACACGTTGAGTCACATCTTCATAAGAGGTCAGCACATTGACTTCGGCATCCGGACACTTCAATTCCTCGGCCTGAGTGGCCGCGTAAAATCCGTCTCGGCGCAGATTGCGTTCGGCAGTTGACAGCTTCTGCAACTGGCCGCTGGCAACGTGCTGATTCGTCAAAACTAACCCGCTTGGTGAGATGAAAGAACCGGAAGCGCCTTCAATTCGTACGGAGGCCAGCCTGATGTGGTCCAGCCACGCATCAGATGGTTCGAAGTTGTAGCGGTCTTTCCAGAGCTTGCGGGGCGGATTATCAAATGTCCACATGCCTTCGTCCGCAAAGGTCGACAAAGGAGCAACAACTATTGTCAATATGAAAATTATGAGTGCGATCTTCTTCATTACAACTCTCCCCGCAGTTTGGCTGATGCAGTTTAGAGTTCAAACTTCCGTTTGCGTCGCAAAACCGCAGCCTAAAGGCTGAACTCTGAACTACCGGCTTCAAACTTAGTCTTTGCGCAAGTTCACCTTTGAAGGCGAAGGTGCTCCTTGAGCCAACACTTATCCATTACAACCAACAAACCCGCGGCCGCCGCGCGTTCTGCAGCACCCTGATCGATTACGCCTTCTTGCAGCCAGACAGCTTTGGCGCCAACGGCAATCGCTTCGTCAACTGCCTGGCCCGCTTCACTTGACCTGCGGAAGATATCGACGAGATCAATCTTGTCTTCGATTTCCGAAAGCGCAAAGTAAGACTTTTCGCCAAACACGTCCGTCTCGTTTGGATTCACAGGTATGACTTTGTAACCGTGTCGCCTCATGTAGGACGCGACGCCGTGCGACGGTCGGAACTGGTTTGAGGAGAGTCCCACAACAGCAATGGTCTTGCAGTCGTCGAGAATCTTTTCGATTGTTTCGTCGCTGTTGATTTCCAAAAAGACTTTCCTGCCTAACGAAGAGCGGGGGCATGCCCCCTTCCTGACCTTGAGTTAATTACGGTTCAGCTGTAATCCTGGCTTGAAGCTTACAAAAGATTCTGAAAGCGACTCGGCATTCTCGAGGTCGGGAAGGCGGGCATGCCCCCGCTCTTCGGCGCCTATATACGAGAATGGCCGTCTTTCAAAACTGCTCTCACCGCACCGCAACGCCAACCGCGTGCATCTCCTGCAACGAGCGAACCTTAATCGCCCCGCCCGTCTCTCGAGCGGTGATCGCTTCAACAATTGCCTGCGCGCCGGTCATCGTTGTGACGCAGGGAACGTTGTACTGCAAGGCCGCGCGCCGGATTGCCTGTTCGTCGAAGTGTGACGCCCGTCCCAGCGGCGTGTTGATTACCAACGCAATTTCACCGCGCTTAATGTGATCGACAATGTTTGGACGACCTTCATTCACCTTAAATACGTTTTCGGCGTTCAGGCCTACTTCTCGTAAACGTTCCGCAGTTCCGAGTGTCGCAATAAGTTCAAAACCGAGTCGCGCCAGCCTGCGCGCCAGAACCACCGCCTGCCCTTTATCTGAGTCGTTTACACTGATGAAGGCCCGGCCGGTTTGCGGCAGAGACAGTCCGGCAGCAATCATCGCCTTGCCATAGGCCTCGCCAAACGTTTCGCCGACCCCCATTACTTCACCTGTCGAATGCATCTCCGGACTCAAAATCGGATCCACTCCAGGAAACTTCGCAAAGGGAAAGACCGGAGACTTGATAAAGAAGCGACTCACTGAAAGGTTTTCCGGCAGGTCGAAGTCTGCGAGCGCCTGCCCGGCCATTACCAGTGCCGCAATACGCGCGATCGGGACTCCGGTCGCCTTCGCCACGAAAGGCACGGTTCGTGACGCCCTGGGATTTACTTCAAGCACGTAGACTCGATCGTCCTTGATCGCAAATTGGATATTCATCAAGCCACGCACCGACAATGCAGTTGCCAGCAAACGCGTGTAGTGACGCATCGTTTCGATATGCTCCGGATCTATTCGCACCGGCGGCAAGACGCAGGACGAATCGCCCGAATGAATTCCGGCCTCCTCGATATGTTCCTGGATTGCAGCGATGACGCAGGTGTTTTCGTCGGCGAGTGCATCGACGTCAAACTCGGCCGCGCGTTCGAGAAACTTGTCGATTAGCACTGGCCGGTCGGGTGTAAAACCCACCGCGGTGCGGACATATTCATCCAGGCTTTCGTCGTCATAAACGATGGCCATCGCCCGTCCACCCAGCACATAACTCGGGCGTACCAGCACCGGATAACCGATCTGTTCGGCAACCCGCTTCGCCTCTTCCGCAGTTGCCGCCATTCCGTTTTCAGGCTGGGGAATTCCAAGTTCCCGCAGTAATGCTCCAAAGCGTTTGCGATCCTCGGCCAGATCGATTGCGTCCGCCGAGGTGCCGATAATCGGCACCCCTGCCCGGTGCAGGCGCATGGCGAGGTTGAGTGGAGTTTGACCGCCGAACTGGACGATCACGCCTTCGGGCTTTTCCACGTCGATGATGTTCATCACGTCTTCGAAAGTGAGTGGTTCAAAGTAAAGCCGATCGGAAGTGTCGTAATCGGTAGAAACGGTTTCCGGATTACAGTTGACCATGATCGTTTCAAAGCCTGCGTCGCGGAGGGCAAAGGACGCGTGGCAGCAGCAATAGTCAAACTCAATTCCCTGCCCGATACGATTAGGTCCGGAGCCGAGGATCATGATCTTGCGGCGATCAGTAGGCGCCGCTTCGCTTTCACTTTCGTAGGTCGAGTAAAGATATGGCGTAAACGATTCAAACTCAGCGCCGCAAGTATCCACCCGCTTGTAAACCGGAACTACGCCCAGGCCCTTTCGGTACTCGCGAACTTCGTCTTCCGTAGTTTCGGTCAGGTAGGCAAGTCTGCGATCAGAAAGCGCCACTTCCTTGAAAGACCGCAAAACCTCGGCAGAGATGTCGGTCAGTTTCAAGCCTTCGATGTCGCGTTGGATCTGCATCACGTCCTGGAGTTGTTCGAGAAACCAGGGATCCACGCGTGAAAGCCGGTAGATTTCCGCGATCGGCCAGTTGTGTTGCAGAGCATAAGTTATATAGGAAAACCGTTGCGAGTTGGGCCGCGCGAGTTTGCGCTGGACCTCATCATCAGAAACGTCTTCCAACCGCAGCGGCTTGACGGCTTCCAGCGATCGCAGGCCCTTGAAAAGCGCCTCCTTGAACGTGCGCCCAATGGCCATTACCTCACCGACAGACTTCATCTGCGTGCCCAGCACATCCTCTGCTTCCTTAAATTTCTCGAAATCCCACTTGGGAATCTTGGCTACGACATAGTCAATCGTGGGTTCAAATGATGCCGGCGTCTTTTTTGTGATGTCGTTGGGAATCTCGTCGAGTGTGTAGCCAACCGCCAACTTGGCCGCGATTTTGGCGATGGGAAACCCGGTAGCTTTCGATGCCAGTGCCGACGAGCGCGAGACGCGGGGGTTCATCTCGATGATGCGGATCTCGCCGTTTTCCGGGTTCACTGCAAACTGAATATTGGAACCGCCGGTTTCCACCCCAACTTTGCGAATGATAACAATCGCCATGTCGCGCATCAGTTGGTATTCACGGTCGGTAAGCGTTTGTGCCGGCGCCACAGTGATCGAGTCGCCCGTGTGCACACCCATTGGATCGAAGTTTTCAATCGAGCAAATGATGACGACATTGTCGGCCAGGTCGCGCATTACCTCGAGCTCAAATTCTTTCCAGCCCAGAATCGATTCTTCAACCAGCACTTCGTGGGTGGGAGATGCGGCGAGTCCTGCCCGGACAATTTCTTCAAACTCCTCCGGATTGTAGGCGGTGCCGCCACCGGTTCCGCCGAGAGTGAATGACGGTCGAATAATTGCCGGATATCCCGTGGTGTCGACAATCGTTTCGGCTTCGATCCACGACTTGGCAAAGCCTCCGCGAGGCATCTTCATCCCTGCCTCGTCCATCGCCTGCTTAAACAGCATCCGGTCTTCGGCAACGCGAATGGCCTCGCGTTTGGCGCCAATCATTTCTACACCACACTCCGCCAGTACTCCCGAATCATCGAGCGCGATCGCCAGATTCAATGCGGTTTGGCCACCAACGGTTGGGAGCAAAGCATCCGGGCGTTCTTTGCGAATTATGGCGCTCACAGCTTCAACTGTTAGTGGCTCAATATAGGTAATATCGGCAGTTTCCGGGTCAGTCATGATGGTCGCCGGGTTTGAATTCACCAGCACCACTTCGTAACCTTCCTGCCGCAGCGCCTTACAAGCCTGCGTTCCCGAATAGTCAAATTCACACGCCTGCCCGATGACGATTGGACCCGAGCCGATGATTAGTATTTTGTGGAGATCAGTTCGTCTGGGCATTTTGCTGGGAGCGCAGGCTTAGAGCCCGCCAACGTTCTTTAGATCTAGCTTTAACTCAAGTGGAGTCGAAGCATTATACATAGCATCTTTGACCGACGGAATTCAGCAGCCGCAATCGGCAATTATGCAGTTTAGAGTTCAAACTTTAGTTTGCGTCGCGAAACCGCAGCCTAAAGGCTGAACTCTGAGCTACCGTGATATCGGGTTTTCGCGCTATTTCGTGTGATTTAGTGGATCGTCTTAATCGAGTTGAAGGTCAGGCCTTAGGCGAGTCGAATCGTCGTTGGTCGAGGCGTTTTCTGTAGTCTTCGCCGTCAATCATCACCTTCTTGCACATCTCGTACAAACGACTTCGTAAGGGCGTTCCAATGCGTTCTTCGAGTGTGGTTAGTTCCTGTATTCGTTCTGAAGCGAACGTCTTACTTCGGCGTTTCGGTTCACCCTCTCGATCTTCCGCATTGCCCCGTGCTTCATCCAAATAGTTTGTCGTGAAGATCGTGAGTTTCTTGTTGTTGTAACGCGTGTTGATGATCTGATACATGGTGTCCCGCACCCAGTTAGTGGGAACTGTTGCGCCGAGTTCGTCCAGAACCAGCACTTCGGCTTGATAAACGGGCGCCAGCACGCGCATTTCCGAAGTTTGCGAAACCGGGTTGTAAGAATCCTGGATTGCTTTTAGTAACGACCCCGATTCATAGAAGAGACAGCCAACCCCTTTCTTCGATATCAGTTCCTTGAGAACCGCAATTGCCAGGTGGGTCTTCCCTACCCCAACCGAGCCCATAAACAAGAGTCCGGATTCAACTACCGGGTACTCTTCAGCTAACCTGCTGGCAAAACTGTGCGCGAAATACTGGGAATCGTTCTTCGGATAGTAGTTGTGAAATGAACAATTGCGAAAGCGCGGAGGTATGCGTGCGGCCTCAAGAGTTTTCGTGCCGCTATTCGATCGCCGGCAATCGCAAATTACTGCGCTGGTAACACCCGCGTCGTCCGATTCAAGCCGGGTCCCGGTACCGAAGCAAAACTCACAGACACTGCTTTCGGTGCGCTCCGGGATGGATTCGTTGGTCGGTGAACCGACTGTGCCGTCAGGACTTTTCACAATTCGAATCACCTTTTTGTCTGGGGTATCTGTTGACATTCGGCTGCCAGGGATGCGTTAGCGCGATTCTGCGGACCGTTTCAAGCTTTATTAAACTCGAATTATAGCATCGCAAAAAGCGCAGGCAATGAATGGGGAGTGGGATCTGTGTTAATTCAACAACGCAACCTTCGGCAGCCATGAAGATTGAAACTGAGGATCAGGTCGTATCCTTAGTTCAGCTCTTTGCGTAAACTTTGCGTTCTTGGCGCTCTTTGCGGTTAATTATTTTAGAGGGACTTCTTAACCGCAAAGTACGCAAAGACCCGCAAAGCTACGCAAAGGATTTCCCAAACTAGGTCACCACCGAGGACCATTCGATGTTGACGTGATAAGATTTTCAGCCTATGTTCCGAAGCCGACTTTATTGTGCAGATACAAATAAGACCTGGCAGCTTAAAAGGTGATGTAGAGATAAATGCGGTTGTTAAATTCATTGCTGACCAAGCTGGGAATCAGCCAGGTGAAAACTGAGCGTGATCCGATTCGCGTCTTCCTGCTGGACGACGACAAGAGAAGACATCGGTGGTTTTCGGAGCGTTTCAAAGATGACATGCTCGACCTGGCTGATAATGTTGAAACTGCACAACAGTTTTTGAGCTCTAATTCCTATGATGCCATCTTCCTGGATCACGATCTCCATCCTGAACACTATCACTCAGACGAAAAGGACGACACCCGCACAGGCTACGCGATCGCTTTGTGGCTCGCTACCAACCCTAAACTGCAACGCGCATCCACGATTGTCGTCCATACGCGTAATGCCGACGGAGCTATTCGAATGGTGGAAGAACTACGCCGCGCCGGACGATCCGCAGAATACGTTCCTTTTCCCTTCCTGGCCGATCGAATCAAGCACTATTGGAGCCGATAGACTTAATCAATTTGTTGGAGTGGCATTTTTATAGGTCCTATACGACTTATAGGACCTATTGATTGAGTTTTTGGTGGCCAGGGACGGACTTGAACCGCCGACGCCGGCCTTTTCAGGGCCGCGCTCTACCAACTGAGCTACCTGGCCGCTCTGATAGGAAAGAGCGCGTAGTATAGGGATTAAAGAAAAGAACTGTCAACTTAGCGCCAAAAAAGTAAGTTTGTCAGATTAGTCACAAAAACTCGTTGACTGATTTCGATGGAGGTGTATAATCGCTGCCGTTGAGGATGGGGTTGGCGCCCAAACGTCAATCCGGTTGAAAGACGACATCCAATTCAAAGTTGATAGTGCCCGCCAGTGCCAGCTCGGCCGCCGATCGCGCCCCCCGCAGTCGCTACCTTCGAGCTGGCACAGCTATTTTTAGGCCCAGTTTTAACGGTTCCGAAGGGAACTGCATCCTTCAGCCTCTTAAGCTTCTATTCCAGCCCGCTTTATCAATTTACTGCTTTCTCGCACCGCATCCGCAATTACAGCTTGCTCGTCCAAAGTACTGAGTACACGGTCTTTCATCACTATCTCACCGTTGATGACGACGCTTCTTACGTCGGTGGCCTGCGCTGAGTAGACTAATGCCGACACGGGGTCGCTTGCATGCGGCGTTGAGTGGAGTGCATCCAGATTAACCACAATTACGTCCCCACGCTTGCCCGTCTCGAGGGTTCCAATCTCCTTGTCCAAACCCAGAGCTTTCGCGCCGCCGTGTGTGGCCATGTGCAGAGCTTGATGAGCAGGAACAGCCTCCGGTCCGTGGTAAACCTTTTGCAAGAGCGCCATGCTTCGCATCTCGGTGAACATATCGAGGCGGTTGTTGCAGGCTGCACCATCGGCGCCAAGCGAGACGGATATGCCCAGCTCGAGCATTCGCTTAATCTCGGCCACCCCAGAACCCAGCTTCAAATTCGATGATGGGCAATGGGCGACGTTAGTTAGTGTGTTTGCCAGGATTTCAAACTCCGCTGCGTCCAGATGCACGCAGTGGGCAAGCACTACGTGCGAGCCGCTCAGTCCCAGCGAATCCATGTACGCCACGTTTCGCTGGCCCGTCTCCTGCTCCACCAGGGCACACTCATTTTTGTTTTCCGACGCGTGCGTATGCACCATCACGCCGTGTTCTCGAGCTAGTTTAGCCACCAGCGCCAAAAGTTCGGTAGTGCAACTCAACGCGAAACGAGGCGCAAAGCAGTAACCGATTCTCCCGTCGGCCTTCCCGTGCCAGGCTTTCATCAGCGAGACCGACTCATCAATTGAATTCTGCGTCTCTTCGTGGAGGGCGTCGGGGACATCATCCCCCTTGTCCATCATGCATTTGCCGACGATGGCCCGGAAGCCAGACTCTTCAATCACCCTGAAGACCTCTGCGGTGTGGTTCACCGTTTCCATCGTGAGCGCGCAGGTCGTCCCACCTTTGATCAGTTCCGCCACTCCCAACCTGGCCGACGCTCTCACCGAATCAGCAGAGTGAGCAGCTTCCATTGGCCAGACCCGCTTCTTAAGCCAGTCAAGCAGCGACAAATCGTCGGCAGCTCCGCGAAACAGTGTTTGACAGAGATGAATATGGGTTTGCACGAAGCCCGGCAGCACCGCGCATCCTCGGGCCTCAATAGTGATATCGGGCGTATTGATGTCGCCAGGGTCGCCGGTTTGGCCAATACTCGTAATGCGCCCGTCGCGGATCAAAAGATCGCCTTGAACGATGGAATCCTGATTATCCATCGTTAGGATTGTTCCGTTTGTGATCAGAATGGAGCTCATAGTAGGACAGGCATTCCGGCCTGTCGGTCTCAACTGAGAAATGAAGGCAATATCTGCCCAACCCGAGGCAAAGAGGACAGACAGGAATGTCAGTCCTACGCCCGGCGGATTATCCGTTTAGACCGCGTGGCTGTAAAGCGGAAACTAGTGCAATAAACAAGCGCTCGACCGCGGATCTCAAAAAACCGCGGTCGAACGCTTGATTATAGTCAAACAGTTTCTACTTCTTGTCAGCCGCAGCGGCTTTCGCACTCGGAGCGACAGCCTCTGGTTTCTCTTCGCGCACGGGCATTCCGAGCTTTACTTTTACTTCCCTCTCAATGCGCTTGAGAATTTCCGGCTTCTCTCTCAAGGTAACCTTTGAGTTTTCGCGCCCCTGGCCCAGGCGATCGCCTTTATATGAAAACCATGCGCCGCTTTTATCGACTACATTTTGCGTAACCGCGAGATCGAGCACATCTCCTTCGCGCGAAATACCTTCGCCGTACATGATGTCAAACTCACATTCACGGAAAGGCGGCGCCACTTTGTTTTTCGCGACCTTCACCTTGGTGCGGTTGCCGACAATTCGGTCCCCATCCTTGATCGCGCCGATTCTCCGGATATCCAAGCGCAACGAAGAGTAAAACTTGAGCGCTCGACCGCCAGTGGTCGTTTCCGGACTGCCAAACATGACGCCGATCTTTTCGCGAATCTGGTTAATAAAGATGAAACAGGTATTCGACTGAGAAACAATAGCAGTGAGCTTGCGAAGCGCCTGCGACATCAAACGCGCCTGCAGGCCCGGCAACGAATCGCCCATTTCTCCATCGAGTTCCGCGCGCGGCACCAGAGCAGCAACCGAGTCAACTACAATGACGTCAATCCCGTTTGAGCGGACCAGCGCTTCCGCAATCTCCAACGCCTGTTCACCGGAATCCGGCTGTGAGATTAGAAGCTGATCGATGTCCACGCCCAACTTCCCCGCGTATTCGGCATCCATCGCGTGCTCCGCATCGATGTAAGCAGCCACGCCGCCGGCTTTTTGTGCTTCAGCCACAATGTGCAGAGCGAGGGTCGTTTTGCCGGAACTCTCCGGCCCGTAGATCTCAATAATACGCCCGCGCGGCACGCCGCCGACTCCAACCGCTACGTCGAGACTTAGAGACGTGGTGGAGATCGCCGGTATGTCCGAGATCTCACGCTCGCCCAAACGCATGATTGACCCTTTGCCAAATCTCTTTTCAATACTTGATAGAGCCGCATCAATCGCCTTGCCGCGGTCTACGCTTATTCGGTCTTCAGCCATAACATACATCTCTTTCTTCCGCTCCTTTTCTCACGAATCCGCGGCCAGAGCCCTTCTCTTACCGCCTGAAGTGCGCCGAGCATACCACAATAAACGCGAGAATGGAACAGTGTTTCATACTTGCAACAGCAGTTTATTATTTAGCGGTTAAGGGTGCGAAAACTGCAACCTGGCAGCCTGTTTTCCGACGGATTTCAATAGCCCGCCAGGCTTTCAATTGCGCGCCAGGCTTTCAATAGTCTGCCCGGTACGTCGCTCGACCTGTTCACAAAGCGAAGGAACACCGCCGGAAGCTTCGTCCTTAGCGATGCGTTCGACGCGCCACATAGGAAAGAATAGATCACCAAAACCCATGAATGGTTCCTGGTGGATTATCGCGCTCACCCAATCGTCAAACGCATTCAAATCGAGACCGCGCAAGAATACGCCAGCCGAACTAATCTCGTCGAGCATGCCCCAGCATTTTTCTCTGGGACTGTGGAGTACGAGGACGATCGCTGCGCCGCGCTGAATTCCTGAGGTAGCTTTATCAGTTTCAGGCAATGCCTTCCCCCTCGCCGGAGGCCAAACATCTCATAGCTGTCTGATTCCTTTTCCCAGATTAGAACTCTTCGGTTGGCTCGACAACGTCTGGGCCGCAAGACCCGCCTAACAGTAAATGCCAGAGTCTTTGCAACGTTGGATTGAAGCAGGCAGTTCAGAGTTCAGCCTTAAGGCTGTCTCTGCGAAGCGCAACCCAAAGCTTCAACTCTAAACTACCTGCGTTATCGCGAATCTGTCTCAGTACTTCCTCCCCTGGCCGGCTTGGCCCTGGCGCCAAGGTACTCTTCAAACCAAGCCAGATTAGTCTGCTTAGCTTTCAGAACCATCTTTGGCTCGTTTGGACCGTGGGGCATCCGTGGCAAGACGATCATTCGTACGGGCACATTTTGAACTCGCAACGCATTGTAAAACTCATAACCCTGGGAAATGGGTACGCGTTCGTCAGCTTCGCCGTGTTGAATTAAGCTTGGCGTCTTCACACCTTTCGCATTGAACATGGCGGAGTGGGCACGATAGATCTCCAGGTTCTCCCATGGTTGCCCGCCAAAATAGTCGGGAATAAAGCTCGGGATATCCGCCGTGCCGATAAAACTCATGAGGTTAGTAACTGCCGCTCCCACCGAAGCGGCTTTGAACCTGTGCGTTTGAGTTATGACCCATGAAGTCATAAAGCCACCATAACTCCACCCCATAACTCCCATTCGTTCAGGATCAGCCACGCCCATAGCGATTACATGGTCTACACCAGCCATCAAATCCTGGTAATCGCCGCCACCCCAATCCTTGATGTTGGCATAACGAAACTTTTGCCCGTAACCGGATGAGCCTCGAGGGTTCACGCGTAAAATAGCAAACCCCTGAGACGCGAACGAGGCGACTGGATAAACGCCTCGATTGCCGGGCAGAAAGGCCTGGGTAAAAACGCCGGCGGGGCCACCGTGAATGACCAGAAGCAATGGAACTCGCACACCTGCCTTATAACCGACCGGATAAGTTAACAGGCCTTCGACTTCCAGTCCGTCAGAACTTTTCCATTTCACAACGTCCGTTTTACCTAGCGGTAATTTCGGTAAGGTGGCATTTACGCGACTAACCTGAACCGGCGCGAAAGTGTTAATGCCGCTCACAAAAGCCTCCGGTGCTTTGTCCGGCGCCTGCATGGTGAAGCCGAGCATCGTACCCGTGCGGTTCAACGACATACCGGCAAATACTTCGTTACCTTTATTAAGTTCAGCAATCGCCCCTGATGCTACATCGACGGTGGAGAATCGAGTCGCAGTTCCCCGGGTTTCGATAAAGACTATGCGCTTGCCATCGGCAGACCAATCTATGACACCGGGTTGGGCATCAACCGTCTCCGGAAGTAGCTTGGGGCTTCCACCTCCAGCGGGAATCAGGGCGATTCTGCGGTAGCCGGCCCAACGTGGCGGATCGTCAGAGATACTAAATGAAATCCATTTGCCGTCGGGCGAATAGAACGGCGCGCCTTCAGCCGCGTTGGTGGCAGCAAGCGTCTTGACCTTGCCCGTCGCGACATCGACGGCGAGCAGATCCGCCGTAGGCCAATAATCGGCTTTCGGCATCTTCGTACGCGTGTAGGCTATCGTCCGGCCGTCTGGCGACCAGGCGAAATCGCCTTCGACGTTTTCGCTGCCTCCCAAACGACGCGGCTCGCGCTTCCCGTTGGCGTCCTTCTCCAGGTTGATCAGGTTGAGTCTATTCAACTTTACATTCTCATCGATCCAACGCCAGTCGTCTTTACCTTTGGTATTTTTCTCCTCGTCGTCGTTAGCGGCATCGCGCATCAGAAACGCTATCCTCGTTCCATCTGGAGACCAGGCAAAGTTTCCCACACCACTTTTGACGTCGGTCAGCTGTTCCGCCTCTCCGCCAACCAGACGGAGAACATACAGATTGCTCTTGCCGTTGCGGCTGGAGGTGAACCCGAGCATTTTGCCGTCAGGCGACCACTGCGGGTTGTCAGACGACTTTTCCGCGTATGTCAATTGCACCTGTTCGCTGCCATCGCTGTTGGCAACCCAGATCTGCGACACGTATTCGCTCTTGTCGGAAGTCATGACGGCAGAGTTCACGGTGTAAACCACCTTCTTACCGTCAGGTGACGCTCGCACGGTGCCTATCGCGTTAACCTTCATTTCCAGTTCAGGTGTCCAGCGCGATTGCGCATTACCAACCAGCGCAAGCGAAAACAAAATAAGTACCACCATCAGGTTTAGGGATTTACTGCTTTGCATCGGGTCGCTCCTCCTCCAAAGTCTATTTCGTGCTGTTTTCGTGTGACTTCGTGGATCGCTCTTCGTACGATAAAAATCGATCCACGAAACAGCACGAAACAAGACACTAATGTTTCTTCTGTGCCTCCAGCAGGATTTGGGCCACTTCGGTGCGATTGTTCTTAGTTGCCCAGGCTGCCGCGGTCATTCCATCCTCGTCTTTCAGCCCGGGATCGGCGCCGTGCTGCAGGAGCAAACGCGCGACCTCCTCATGGCCGTAGACGCCTGCCCACATTAATGGCGTGCCTCCCACCTTGTTTTTGAGATTTGGATTCGCCCCGGCGGCCAGAAGCATTTCGAACATCCCGGCATTGCCGCGAGGTGCTGCAATATGCAAAGCCGTGTCGCCGTCCGCATCCTGGAGATTGACGTCGGCTTTCCGAGCCAACAGACTCTTTACGATGTCTTCACGGTCGCGCGACACATAACTCATGAGAACTGTAATGCCAGTTGAGCCCTGGGCATTTAGATCCAGGTTGGGCTGGGCCAACAAGATTTCAGCGACCTCATCCTGTTTGCTTTGCAGAGCTCGCAGGATTGCCGTGAATCCTGCTTTATCTCGCTCGTTTACTCCAACGCCACCCTTCAATAACACCCTAACAGTCTCCACATCACCATGCGTTGCCGCCGACACAAGAGCAGTGGCTCCGCTTTCTTCATCTTTGGCGTTCGGATTGATCCCGGCAGCGAAAAAAGCATTGACGGCAATTATGTCATTTGCGGCGGCTGACCTGAGAAAAGACTTCTCATCGAAGTTGTAGCCGCGCAATTTCAAAAACTGCTGCGCCTGACCGGGGTTTGGCTTTTCGTTCGCCGGTGATCCGCAGCCGGAAATGCCCAGTGCGAAACACAGAATCAGAATCTTTCTAAAAACCCTGTTCATAACCAACTCTCTGGGCTGCGAAGTAGTGTCTAACTTAGCGCCTAAGTGAACGATCCACTAAATCACTCTAAAAGGAACACGAACCTCCTTCGTGGAATTTCGTGTTCTTTCGTGGATCGTTTTCAAACCATCGCCACCTTCATCTCATGCAGGGAACAACTATCGCCCGAGTGATTCGCACCGGCTTGTTAGGCTTTTCGCTTTCGGCATCAGCGTGATTGATTGTGTCAGCGACTTCGATTCCCTTTATGACTCTGCCAAACGCCGAGAACTTTCCGTCGAGATGATGTCCGTCGCCAACCAAAATGAAGAAACTGGTACTCGCGCTGTTTGCTTCATCGGGACGCGCCATTGAGACTATGCCGCGTTCGTGCTTGATCAATCCCGGCTCGTCGGGCAGTTTCCGCTGCATTTTCCTGGACAGCTCCACCCCCCACTTTTCGCTCGTCGAAAGATTGCCACCCTGAATGACAAAATCTTTGACGATGCGGCTGAACGTTGTGGTGTCCAGCGAGCCGGTGGCGGCCAGATTGAGAAAACTTCGCGCATTTTCCGGCGCCGCGTCGGGAAGCATTTCAATCTCGATCGCGCCGGCTTCGGTTTCGAGGGTCACGCATTGGAGTGCCATTTTCTCGACCGGCGCGCCATCGAAGGGGTCAGGCTTACTGACTACGACTTCGGCAGGACGGGCGTTGGCTTTTTTTGACGAGTCAGCATTCGCTTCAGGTTTGGCTGGCTGCTGCGCGGTGGCAAAGACCGAGCAACAAATCAAAAGCAGCATAGAGCGCAGCATGTGTTTAGGTAAGCTCATCCTGAATGACAACAAGGCCGAATTGGTTATCGCTGTTTCGTGCGGCATGTCGTGTGATTTCGTGGATCGTTCTTCACCTGGATGGAAGAGACGATCCACGAAAAAACACGAAACATCACTAAATCAGATTCAAAGCATTCGCGCCGCTGATAACCATTGTCCGCCATCAACCACGAGCATAGCACCGTTGATGAAACTCGCCGCATCCGAACAAAGAAACAATGCGGCCTTCTCGATGTCGCTGATGCGCCCGAAGCGGCCCAGCGGAATATTTTTCCGCAGCTTGTCTTTGAGCAACTCGGGAACCAGCCGCGTCATGCCCTCGGTATCTTCAATCGGTCCCGGCGCGATTCCATTCACGCGAATTCCGTAACGTCCCCATTCAACCGCCAGATTCCTTGTGAGCGCATCGACACCCGCTTTCGCAGCTGAAACGTGTAACTGCATCGGGGTGCCCATGTAATGAAGCGTGGCACTGATGTTCAGGATCTGGCCCTTATGCTCCTTAAGTTGAGCGAAAGCGGCGCGGCAGACGTTGAAGGTGCCTTTGAGGTCGATATCCACCACCGTCCCAAACCCATTTGGCGATAACGATTCCGCAGGCGACAGAAAGTTTCCGGCGGCGCCATTAACCACGATATCGACTTTACCGAACCTCGCGATGGTCCGGAGCAACGCTTCTTCAATCTGTTCAAAGTTGCGCACGTCAGCAACCACTGCGAAAGCCTCACCCATGCCTGGATTCGCGTCGCGGGCATCGTTGATAGCCTTCGCGGCCGGTTCGAGGTGTTCGAGCTTTCGGCTTACCAGGGCAACATTTGCACCTGCTTCAGCCAGCGCGCGGGCCACACCCCCGGTGATGCCTGTGCCGCCACCTGTGACGAACGCGACGTGATCGGTCAGAAGTCCATCCGCGAAAATTGCTTTGGTCATATATTTGTTCGGTTATTCACGATTCACATGGTTTGGATCACTGACCGCCGATCGCCCCGCTTCGAAGCTAGCACTCCTCTAAACCTTCAACTTAGTTGAGCGAAAACTTCCGCCGGATCGGCACCCAGCGGGGTTAGATTCTTATGAAGTCAGTGAACGAGATAATAGCCTTCGCGGCTTTGTACAAGCACATCGTTTCGTTTAAGCGGGCTGTCAGTCGGAAGCTTAACCTCAACTTGAAGACGGTGCCACTTATCGCCCGCTGCGTTATTTGCGGGAGCAAACCCCAATGTGTACCGGTTACGTAGCCGCGTAGCAATACTATTTAAGACTTCCATTAGGTCTTTGGCGTTATTTGGGAAAAAAGCCTTCCCGCCACTGAGTTTAGCCAATTCGTACAAACTAGTTTGGCCCTGCGGTGTTACAAAATTACGCCCAGGAGGATCTACAGTGAAAAACATTACCGGAGCCTCTTTTGCTAAGCGACGCACATCCTTTTGACTACGCTTTGAAGCGTTATCTTCACCGTCGCTAAATATAAGAACCGCTTTGGTGAGATACCTACCTCGCATCACCGTCTCAAGGCCAAATTGGCAAGCATCGTAAAACGCCGTATTGCCTCTTGGCCTGATAAGCGAGAGTAGACTCGAAACGGTTGAAAGAGCTTTATTGCCGTCTACTCCATCAGCAAAGAGTTGGGTTTGCTCGTTGAAGCCAATCACAAAGTATTCGTTCGATTGATTGCTCGCATTGATGAACTGCGAGAACTCATCCATTGGTCCACTCTCCATTGATCCTGATAGATCAAATAGAACGGCAATACTCAGAGGTTCATCAGCATGCGAGAAATAAATGATATCCCGTGGCACCTTATTGTCTAAGACAGTAAATGCACTCTTGTCGAGTCCGTTGAGATAGCCGCCTTTCTTTGTTGTGACGGTGACGGTAGC